>Ga0114966_10004486_pt1 | contig 11991 bp, 16 predicted proteins | sample M_130207_XF_Meta_FD_87029 | JGI IMG/M metagenome (GOLD analysis project Ga0114966, IMG submission 87029) | Freshwater microbial communities from Lake Montjoie, Canada to study carbon cycling - M_130207_XF_MetaG | ecosystem: Environmental > Aquatic > Freshwater > Lake | place: Lake Montjoie...
GCTCGTATTCGCCACCAGAATGACGTCGTGCCCCGGGTGGGATTTGAACCCACACCGTACGGAGTTTGAGACCGCTGCCTCTGCCGTTGGGCCACCGGGGCGACCCAAATATGTTAGCCCCGATCTCCGAAAAGGACTCACTTTCGCCTCGTCATCCCGTCGTCGTTACTCGGTGGTAGCCCAATGAGGGTCGCTCCAGCGTCTAACTTCTATACGTGCTGGCATTTACCTTTCCCGGTCAGGGATCACAGCGCCCAGGCATGGGCCGCCCCTGGACCGAGCATGAATCTTGGGATCTTGTCGAAGAAGCCTCGGACGTTTCAGGACGCGATGTGGCTCGTCTACTTCTCGATGCCGATGCCGACGAACTTAAAGACACCCGCAACGCGCAGCTCACGACATTTGTTTCGAGTTTGATGGTCCTTGACGCAGTTGAACGGCTCGGTGTCGAACCAAGTTTTTGTGCAGGCCACAGTCTTGGCGAGTACACCGCCTTGACCGCAACAGGCGCTCTCGGCTTTGACGACGGCGTGCGTCTCGTGGTTGAACGGGCCGAAGCAATGCATGAAGCAGGACAGAATAATCCCGGAACTATGTCCGCGATCTTAGGTCTCGACGATGAGTTAGTCGAGGTCGCTTGCCGCAGAGCAGATAGCGACGTTTGGGTCGCCAACTTCAATGCTCCAGGACAAGTCGTGATTGCAGGATCTGCAGAAGGTGTCGCCCGGGCCGTAGTCATCGCCAAAGAACTTGGTGCCAAAAAGGCAATGTCGTTACCGGTCTCAGGTGCTTTTCATACTCCGTTTATGACACCAGCCCGTGAACGACTACGCCAAGCAATCGCGGCCGCTCAACCTCGTGACACCGAAGTTCCCATCGTGAGCAATGTTGATGCCATCGCTCACGACCACGGTGATGAATGGGCCAGTTTGTTATCGGCTCAGTTATCGAGTCCAGTTCGTTGGAAACACTGCCTATTAACACTCGCTGATCTCGGCGTGACTGGCTTCGCCGAACTTGGTCCGGGCGGAGTCCTCACTGGGATGGCCAAACGAACAATTGAAGGTTCGCGCACGATTTCGGTCGCGACTCCTGATGAACTCGACAAATTCATTGAGTGGGTCAATAATGCTGCTCCTACTAAATTGCAACAACACGAAGGTGAGCATCTCTTTGCGGTTGAGCGACTGGTGGTCAGCCCGGCTTCGGGAGTCTTCGCCCCAAAAACCTCGGTTCATCAAGGTGATCACATCACCATTGGTCAAACCCTCGGAATGATTGGCGAAACACCGGTTGTTTCAGTCTTTGAAGGGATTCTTCAATCATTCATTGCTGTCGATGGAGAACGAGTGACGCTTCGCCAACCCATTGCTTGGCTGAGGACGATTTAGCGTGCCCGCTTCTCCCCCCGGAATCCGTGGTGCCGTGATTACAGGCTGGGCTAGCGCTCTTCCGCCGACGGTTGTCACTAACGAAGATCTCAGTAAAACCCTCGAGACCTCGGACGAGTGGATTCGAGATCGAAGCGGTATCGCCGAACGCCATATCGGTGGCACGACTGCTGAACTCAGCATCCAATCTGCGGCGGCGGCAATGGCGATGGCTGGAGTTGATCCGCTGGCGATCGATGCTTTGGTTTTGTCAACCACAACGCCCGATCGCTGTGTTCCTGCAACTTCGGCGACAGTTCAACATGCCCTTGGTTTGAAATGCGGTGCATTCGACGTCAACGCAGCATGCAGCGGATTCGTTTACGCATTGACTATTGCCCATGGCCTCATAGCGATGGGTGCCGCGAAGGTGTTAGTGATCGGAACAGACACGTTGTCACGGATCACCGATTGGTCCGACCGCAACACGGCGGTGTTGTTTGCTGACGGATCTGGCGCAGTCGTCCTTGAAGCCGTTGATGGTCCCGGCCAAATGCTGGCCTGGGATATCGATGCCGATGGTTCTGCCGAAGAAGCCCTCTACGCCGAACTTGGTGGATTCATCAAGATGGAAGGCAAGGAAGTTTTCCGTAGGGCGGTACGCATCATGGTTGATAGCGCTCAAAAATCACTCATTGCTGCCGGATTGACTTCAGCCGATATTGACGTGGTCATTCCTCATCAAGCCAATATTCGAATCATCCAGGCCGCTTGCGATCGACTCAATATCCCTATTGAAAAGGCTGCCACTGTTTTACATTTCACCGGCAACACTTCGTCGGCGTCTATTCCCCTTGCTCTCGTGCATGCAGCCGATACTGGATTGCTCAAAAAGGGCGACACCGTGTTACTCGTCGGCTTCGGGGCTGGCATGACAGCCGCTAGCGCAATTATCAAATGGGAAGGACGATGATGTCAGATCTAACAGGACGTGTTGTTCTGATCACTGGTGGTTCACGCGGAATCGGACTAGCAACTGCTCAACGCTTTGCATCTCTTGGCGATCGTGTCGCAGTGACCTACAACTCAAGTCCCCCACCTGACGGATTCTTCGCAGTAAAATGCGATGTCACGAGTACTGCCGAAGTTGACGCAGCATTTACCGCGGTCGAACAGCACTTTGGTCCAGTAGAAATTCTCGTATCGAACGCTGGCATGACCAAAGACATGTTGATCCTGCGCATGTCTGAATCTGATTTTTCAGATGTCATTGACGCCAATCTGACTGCGGCATATCGAGTTGCCAAACGGGCTGCTCAAGGAATGTTGAAGGCTCGCAAAGGTCGCATCATTTTCGTGAGCAGCGTTGTTGGTCTATTGGGTTCGGCTGGTCAAGCGAATTATTCGGCTTCGAAATCTGGACTCGTCGGACTCGCACGATCGATTGCCCGAGAACTCGGTAGTCGTTCAATCACTGCGAACGTTGTCGCTCCTGGGCCAGTCGCGACCGACATGTTGGCAGCACTCTCTGAGGAACGACGAGAAGCGCTGACCGCTGCAGTACCACTTGGCAGACTGGCCAGCCCAGACGAAATCGCTGGAACAATCGCATTCTTGGCATCCTCTGATGCCGCGTTTATTACAGGAGCAATCATCCCCGTTGATGGCGGGCTGGGCATGGGTCACTAGCCGAAGTTCACTTGATAAATACCCAATCTGAACGCTCCAGCGTTTACAGTAAGAACCGTTGCCACATTGGCTGTTAGAGGAGAACCACAATGAATGAAGAACTTTTCGCCCGCTTTCGTAAGTGCGCCGTTGACGTGTTGAGCGTTGACGCCGACAAGGTCACGCTTGAAGCATCGTTTGGTGACGATCTTGATGCCGACAGCCTTGACCTCGTTGAGTTGGTCATGGCCCTCGAAGAAGAATTCAATGTCGAAGTACCCGAAGACGAAATTGAAGGCGTGAAGACCGTCGGACAGGCATACAACCTGATTGTTGGAAAGCTCTCCTGATGATTGGACGCCGAGTTGCCATTACCGGTCTCGGCGTCGTTGCCCCATGCGGCATTGGACAAGAGAACTTCTGGTCAGGTCTTCTCGGACCTGGAATTACAAGTGGCAAGTGGATCACCATTGCCGACTGGGATCCTTTGCCTTGGTTTAACAACAATGCCAAAGAGGCTCGCCGGGCTGACCGCGTTGAACAATTTGCGGTGGCCGCTGCCGCTGAAGCAATGGCTCAAGCCGGAGACCTCAAGATTGATCCGACTCGTTTCGGCGTCATTATTGGCACTGGTATCGGTGGACTCGGAACTCTTGAAGAACAGATGCAAATTCGTCTTGAAAAAGGTGAACGTCGCGTCTCGCCGTTCTTGGTTCCGATGATGATGGCGAACGCTTCTGGTGCCGCGATTTCGATGAAGTACGGTCTTCAAGGCCCCAATGAAACCATTTGCACGGCATGTGCCGCGTCGACACATGCTTTGGGTTACGCAGCGCGTCTCATTGCGATGGGGCGCTGCGATGCAATTGTGAGTGGCGGTTCAGAGGCCGCTGCGACACCGTCGTCTCTTGCTGGTTTCAACAATATGACCGCACTCTCATCGACTGGGCAAAGTCGCCCATTCGATCGAAATCGCGATGGTTTTGTGATGGGTGAAGGGGCCGGAATTTTTGTTCTTGAAGCGTGGGATCATGCTGTCGCTCGCGGAGCCAACATTCTGGGTGAAATTTTGGGTTCGGCGAGCAATGCCGACGCTCACCACATCACTGCACCCTCACCTGGTGGCCGAGGAGCCATCAACTGCATGAGACTCGCACTTGATGAAGCAGAACTCAACCACGACGCCATTGTGTACATCAATGCGCATGGAACTTCAACGCCCCTTAATGACGCTGCTGAAGCTGTTGCAATGGCGACGGTGTTCCCACATCGCCCTGCGGTGACAAGCATTAAGGGAGTCACTGGGCATGCCCTCGGAGCCGCTGGAGCCCTTGAAGCAGCATCGGTGTTGTTGTCCTTCCAACACAAGTTAATTCCTGCCACAGCGGGCACCGTCTCCCTTGACGATGACGTCAACATTGACCTGGTCATGGGTGACGCCCGCGAATGGAAGCCTGGTCCGACAATTTCGAATAACTTCGGTTTTGGCGGTCACAACGGTTCAGTCATTCTTGCACCAGCCTGATAATCGTTACCTGTTTTTCTTTAAAGGCCTACGCGTCAACGAGAACAAACATCAACTCGCACTCGCATGCGGTATCTCCGTTCAGCAACGCTTTGCCCGTTCCCTTTCCGGCGCGAGCAGACATGCGTCCGAGTTGAATGACTAACTCAAGAGTGTCTCCGGGTTGAACCTGACGGCGAAAACGTGCGCCATCAAGGCCGCCAAAGAGCGGAATCTTTCCCGCGTGCTGTCCCCCGACCAAAACTGCAATCGCTCCCATTTGCGCGATTGCCTCGCACATCAACACGCCAGGCAAAGTCGGGCGACCCGGGAAATGGCCCGAGAAAAACCACTCGTCCCCCGTTAAGTACCAAGTTCCTGATGCGGATACTCCAGGTTCGACCGAAGTGATTTCATCAACAAACAAAAATGGGGGTCGATGGGGCAAGACGTCAATAGGTCGCGGAAATGAACTCATGGCGCCACTTTAGAAGGCGACACCCAGACCAAGGATGATGTCCCAATTTGATTTCGTGGTCGGTCAACTACTCAGAGTGGTAAATAACCTGAATAGTCCGAATGACCTATCGGTAAATCTCACTCACGGTGATTTGATGGACTGTGTTCCCCGACAGAAAGGTCGATCATGTCCGGTCGTCCCATCAAGCGTCCTTGCTGATTCCAGCAGCACAATGACTCAAACTTCACGGCGTTTCGGAGTTTGACCAAACCCCAGTCCCCGACCTCGCGCATGAGCGTGATAGTGATCGGGGATATTTCGCATGTTGTCATCGATGTACGGCTCATAGTCGAACACTGACGTCGCGACACTTAACAACCTTTGATGCAATTCTTCCTTCATGGCTGCATCCGGATTCGGATCGTGCTTCTTCCACACGATCATCGGGACGCAACACGCTTCACACTCGGCAACCCAGCATTGTTCGTCTTCGTAATACCACTCGGTGAAGCGCGCCGCTTCACAGAGTTCGCATTTCTGTAGTGAATCCATCGTCACCATTGTGACACGCCTTCTCCACTTCTGCGAGAACGACTGAAGGCGGACCCAGAGGACCGCCTTCAGCAACGAACATCTATGTAGAGCTAAAACTCAGAGAGCTGAAGGATCTACGTCTGGTGGCAGGATCACTGCATCGATGACGTGAATGACGCCATTGCTTGCAATGATGTCAGTTGCCGTAACAGTTGCGCCGTTGACCTTCACACCCATGTCGGTCGTAATGGTGATGCTCTGACCTTCGACTGTCGGCACATCGCCAGCAGTTACGTCAGCAGCCATGACTGCTCCAGAAACTACGTGGTAGGTCAAAATCTTCACGAGAAGATCTTTGTTTTCTGGCAACAAAAGCTTGTCGACAAGACCGGCAGGCAGTGCTGCGAAAGCATCGTTGGTCGGTGCAAATACAGTGAAGGGGCCTTCACCTTGCAAGACTTCGACGAGTCCGGCTGCTGCGACCGCTGCGACGAGCGTCGTGAAGTCTTCGTTACCGCTGGCAATTGCCACGATGTCAGATGCTTCTTCAGTCGCTTCTTCCGCGGGTGCTTCTGCCTCCATGGGAGCCTCGGTCACGGGTGCGACATCTGAGTCGTCTCCGCCACAAGAAACCAACAGACCGATCAGAGCTAGAGGGGCTAATAACTTACGCATAATTCTCCTTTACTTGGGGTCAGAAAATTATGACTGAAAAAAATGAAGGATGTGCTATTTAACACTAAATTTGACAGAAGTCACACAGTGGGCTCATCAATGGCCGCACGTACTTCGGCGACATAGGCGCCAACCGCATCTGGGCCACCTTCCATCAGGCGACGTACCACCGACGCTCCTTGCACAATCCCATCAGCGACCTTGCACGCCTCGACAGCTTGAGCACTATTCGACACTCCGACGCCGATGATGACCGGTACATCTGTGACCTTCTTCAGACGCTTGGCCAACTGACTGGCAGTCGCGGCCAGTTCGGTTCGTTCGCCGGTCACTCCTAGAAGTCCAACTGAGTACACAAATCCCCGGGCTCGGGCGCACACCCTTGGCAGTCGCTCATCGGGAGCAGTGGGAGCCGCCAACATAATCGTCGCCAGACCAACGGCATCAGCAGCAGCGCACCATGGTCCAGATTCTTCTAAAGGAAGATCCGGAATAATTGCTCCAACGATTCCGGCTTGAAACAACTGCGATGCAAAACGCTCATGGCCGGCGTGATGAACCGTGTTGTAGTAACACATCACAACGAGTGGCACATCAACGTCAAGCGTGCGAACGCCTTCAAGAATTGACACCGGCGTTGCACCATCATCGAGTGCACGTTGCGACGCTTGCTGAATGATCGGTCCGTCCATGACCGGATCAGAAAATGGTAAACCAATCTCAATCACATCTGCGCCATTCGCCGCTGCAGCACGAATCGCATCAGTCCAACCCTTTAACCCGCCAGTCACATACGGCACGAGCAGTTTGCGACCAGCATCGCGCTTGGCACGCAAGGTCACTTCTAACGGCGTCAATGACGTCGAAATCATCCGAGTATTTCCATCATCTGACCGACATCTTTGTCGCCACGACCAGACAAATTCATCAACACAGTCTTGCCCTGCATTTTGGGCGCTTCTCGAGAGATCCATGCCAAAGCATGAGCACATTCCAATGCCGGAATAATGCCTTCAGTCTTGGCCATTAATTGAAATGCTTCGATCACTTCGGTATCAGTAACGGTCGGATATTCAGCGCGACCGATCGACGCCAAGTACGAATGCTCAGGTCCGACTCCCGGATAATCAAGACCGGCCGAAATTGAATGAGCCTCTTGCACCTGGCCGTACTCATCTTGCATGAGGTAACTACGCATGCCGTGCACAACTCCGGGCTGACCACGACCAACTGCTGCTCCCCCTGCAGGTTCAACACCAATCAACCGAGCCTTCGTGTCAACAAAACCTGAGAAGATTCCGATTGCATTGGATCCTCCTCCAACACAGGCAACAACAAAATCAGGATCACTTCCATAGCGCTCGAGGCACTGCTCGCGGGCCTCACTACCGATCACCCGATGGAATTCACGAACCATCCATGGATACGGGTGTGGACCCATGACTGAGCCAAGGCAATAGTGCGTTGATTCAACCGAAGCCACCCAATCGCGCATGGCTTCATTCACTGCATCTTTCAGGGTGCGACTACCGCTGTGAACGGCTTCAACTTCGGCACCGAGAAGTTTCATGCGGAACACGTTGAGTGCTTGACGCTCCACATCAACAGCGCCCATGTACACCTTGCAGGACATACCCATCAAGGCCGCAGCAGTTGCCGAGGCAACACCATGTTGGCCGGCTCCTGTTTCGGCCACAATGTGCTTCTTACCCATTCGCTTGGCAAGAAGCACTTGACCAAGGACATTATTAATCTTGTGCGAACCAGTGTGATTGAGATCTTCTCGCTTGAGCACCAAACGAATTCCTAATTTGGCTCCGAGTTGATAACACTCGGTGATCATCGAAGGACGACCTGCGTACTCTTTCAGTAATTGATCGAGTTCTGCTCGAAATATTGGATCGGCCCAGGCCTCGCGAAAGGCGGCCTCTAATTCTTGACAGGCTGGAACCAAAGTCTCGGGCACAAAACGACCACCGAATTCGCCAAAGCGACCTGATTCGGATGGTTCAGACATGATGGATTGATTTGAAATCGACACTTCACTCCTCACAAGAGACTCTCTATGCTCTCACCCATCTCGGCAAATTGCCTAGTTCTTTAGCGAATTTGTCCTGTTACTTGTGCGACTATTCGTCGGCCCAGTCGTACGGGAATTCTGCCGTTCCCGACGTTGGATCTTCAGGTGGGGCGGCAGCGCGAGCGTTGGCAATAAAACGGCGGAGTTTGATCGCATCCTTTTTGCCAGGTGCTGATTCAACACCCGAGGAGACGTCTACTCCCCAAGGGTTGACGTAACGCACTGCGTCCGCAACATTTTCGGGAGTCAGTCCCCCAGCCAATATCATCCGAATCCCTGAGGGAATCTGATCGGTCAAAGTCCAATCAAATACCATGCCCGAACCTGCCTCTGGGGCGTCAACCAAAATCAGATCAGTCCCGAACTGGTTCGCTACACGAGCTTCCCGAGAACCAGCCGCGACGGCCTTAATAATCCAACGCACATTGTCGGCCAATGCCGCGACTGTTGATAGGGGTTCATGACCGTGAAGTTGGACAGCCTTTACGCCCGATTTAGAAACAATGTCAAAGATTCGATCCGGAAGATCGTCCTTAAAAACTCCGACTGTCAGAATTTCCGAAGGCAAACGTCGAGTGATGTCATAGACAACTTGGGCCGACACTTGACGTGGTGACGGCGCGAATACAAAACCGACCGCGTCGGCTCCCATAGCTACAGCGAGAAGCGCATCTTCTTCATTCGTGATGCCACAAATTTTCACGAACATGGGAACACCGTACCGCCCGACAGCGAAACGGCGGCGGATACTTAACGTGTTGTCTAACCGCTACCGGTGCGCATTGCGCAATAATCGAACTGCCTCAGAAGGGTCTGGAGCGGTCACAAGACTTTCCCCCACCAAGATTGCGTGATATCCAGCATCAAGCAATTCGGCTGCATCTTGGGCGTGTCGCACTCCACTTTCTGCAACCCTCGCCACTCCCTTTGGTATCAAATTTGCCATGCGCAAGGCTCGGGCATGATCAACTTGAAACGTCACCAAATCTCGCTGATTCACGCCAATCAGAGTGGCCTTGGCTTGAACCGCATATTCCAGTTCTCGCTCATCGTGGATTTCGACCAGGACGTCAAGACCCACATCTGTGGCGAGAGCGTGAAAATCTCGAAGTTCGGCCTGCGACAGAGCCGCAGCAATCAACAAAACACAATCGGCGCCCATTAAGCGAGCGTCACAAACATCGTGTGGTGAAATAGTGAAGTCCTTACGTAATACCGGCAGTGCGCATGCCGACGACGCACGCTGCAAGTCAGAGATCGAGCCTCCGAAAAACTCCTCGTCGGTCAGCACCGACAAACACGATGCTCCACCTGACTCGTAAGCAACTGCAATGAACTCAGGATCTAATCCTTCGGCTAAATCACCTTTAGAAGGTGACCGACGTTTAATTTCACCGATGACACTGATGCCAGATTGTGAATCACTCAGAACGCGATCACGGAAACCACGATTTGGCGCCATGACATGGCAACGCTCAACAAGTTGATCAACATCTCGCTCGTCCTTGGTCGCCATCTCGCGATGGCGCACAAGGATTCGATCGAGATAAGTCGCAGCGTGACTCACGAGAGAATCAGGCGCCCTTTCCGCCAATGGGATTGACGAAATGCAATTCTGGACGTCCACCCAAGAAAGGAGTAATCGCCGGCCCGAGAGCCTTGAAAGCATCGGATCCCATATGCGCATTCAGCGCATCTTGAGATTCGTACATCTCGTACATAAACAATGCATCAGCGTCGTTGGGATCGTTGTGCAAGATGTAATACACAGTTCCTGCTTCGGCTTTTGCGGTTTCAAGTGCGTTTCCGAGCGCAGCGGCTAAATCGTCACGCTTACCTGGAGCTGCTGGAATCTTGGCCCATACGGCAACTTTTGACATGTCATTCCCCTTTTAGTTAGATGAAATAGTTTGATGAAATAGTTAGATGAAGTAATAAACGTATGCCAAACCGTAGACGGTGACGGAAGTAAATCAGAACCCGAGACGGATACGAACTTGATTTTCCAGATCGGCGACTGGTACCCGCACCTGTTCGGTGGTGTCGCGGTCGCGAATTGTGACCGCTCCATCCTCAAGAGAATCAAAATCGACCGTGATACACAGCGGCGTACCAATCTCGTCTTGACGGCGATACCGCTTACCAATCGATTGAGTGTCGTCGTAATCGACCATATAACGCTCGCCAAGATCCTCAAAGATCTTGCGGGCCATGGGAGTCAGGGTGTCCTTTTTGCTCAACGGCAAAATTGCGATCTTGTACGGAGCCAAACGTGGATGAAGACGAAGAACCGTTCGCGCCTCGCCACCAATCTCGTCTTCTTCGTAGGCAGCCAACAAGAAAGCGGCCATGGCTCGGTTGACACCAGCAGCTGGTTCAATCACGAACGGCACGTAACGTTCGTTTGTTGACTGATCGAAGTAATCGAGTTTTTGACCAGAATGTGTGGCGTGCTGATTGAGGTCAAAGTTGGTGCGCTGAGCAATTCCTTCAAGTTCTCCCCAGCCCCACGGGTAAGCAAATTCAACGTCGGCAGTTCCGGTCGAATAGTGACTCAACTCATCGGCATCATGGGGACGTAGACGCAACATTTCCAGCGGAATACCCAAATCTACGTACCACTGCAAACGGGCATTGCACCAATATTCGTACCACTTCGGGCCTTCAGACGGTGGAACAAAAAATTCCAATTCCATCTGTTCGAATTCACGTGTTCGGAAAATGAAGTTTCCTGGTGTGATTTCATTGCGGAAACTTTTACCTACTTGAGCAATACCAAAGGGTGGCTTCTTACGACTGGTTTGCAACACGTTTGCAAAGTTCACGAACATACCTTGAGCGGTCTCAGGACGCAGATACACCTCGGCCCCTGAACCTTCAACTGGACCAGCAAATGTTTTGAACATCAAGTTGAAGGCTCGAGCGTCTGTCAGTGTGTCTTTGGCTCCACAGTTTGGACATACCGACTTATCTTCTAAGTGGTCTTCACGAAAACGTTGCTGACATGTTTTGCAGTCGACAAGCGGGTCGCTGAAATTGGCTAGGTGACCACTCGCTTCAAAGACTTGCGGCGGACCCAAAATGGCCGCATCAATCAGCACCACATCGTCACGCTTTTGCACCATTGTGCGAATCCATGACTCCCGCACATTGCGCAACATCAACGAGCCCAAGGGGCCGTAGTCGTAACTTGAACGAAATCCGCCATAAATCTCGGCTGAGGGATACACAAAACCACGGCGTTTGCACAGGTTGACGATTTGATCAAGATCTTTAGCCGGCATAGACCTTCAAGGTTACGGGCAATGACCAGCACATCAGCGTCAAATTGCGGGTTTCGCTGGTGCTCATCGACGTCTAATGGCGTTCAAAGATTGAAACCGATCGGAGTCTGCGCTCAATGTGATGTTCAAATGCTCGGGTCGCCAATTGCGACACCTCGTTGATCACGGGATCGTTCAATTGTTGACCATCTGGATTAAAAGCTCGGTCAAGGGATTCTCCGAGTTTGCCGCCCAAGACGTCCCTCATCAATTCGAGCGCCAATCCAGAAATCGCCACCCCACTACGACAAGAACGGCAGACCACCCCACCAAGGTTGAGATCAAAGGCAATGAACTCAACGTCCGAAGATTCGCCACATGACACACACTCATCAAGTTGCGGACGTAGTCCTTCTGATGACAAGAGCTTCCACAGA
>Ga0114966_10004488_pt1 | contig 11988 bp, 8 predicted proteins | sample M_130207_XF_Meta_FD_87029 | JGI IMG/M metagenome (GOLD analysis project Ga0114966, IMG submission 87029) | Freshwater microbial communities from Lake Montjoie, Canada to study carbon cycling - M_130207_XF_MetaG | ecosystem: Environmental > Aquatic > Freshwater > Lake | place: Lake Montjoie...
AGGATCGTCAAGCAGCTGTAGCCCCACAGGGCGCACCTGAAACTATGCCAGGTCTAGCGATGCCACAAATGGGTGGACAACAACCAGCAGGCCCACCACCACAAGCAGGCCCACCACCTATCGGTGATCTACTTGCACAACTAGGAGGGTAAGTGAGCGACATCCAAGCAGGAACGAACCGTGTAGCAATACAAGCAGCCACAGGTCAAACCTATGGTGAAGCAGGAAAACAGATGGCTGCACAACGCGCTGTACCTATGGGCGCACCACCAACCGAAACACCACAAGTGCAACGCCCTATTCCTGGAACTTTGGGTTCATTAACTCGTCCAACTGAACGACCATCAGAACCAATCACTGCCGGAGCAAATTTTGGTGCAGGGCCTAACGCTATTGCTGCTGGTATCCCTATTCCGCAGTCACCAACTGCTCGCGCTGTTGACGAAATTCGCGCTATTGCACAACTGTACGGTTCTGACGATCTTCTTGATCTATTGGATGCGTATGGAAATCAGATGTAATGAAACTGTCACAACAGATACCAGCAGAAAACACACGTTTTGAAATAAACAAACCAGCAAAACCGCCGGTTGTTCCATCAATGACTTTGGAACAGGTAGCAAAATTGCAGGAAATTAAGACACGTGCAGGGTGGATCGCTCCACAGCATCAGGTTGCCTTGGCAAAAGGTAATGCCACAACCCAGGCTATTGACGCTGTTGCAACAATGACTGCTAAACAGATGATTGATATGCAAGGATCAGAAGAAGAAAAAGGAAACTGGTTTTCCGAAAACGTTTTTAATCCTGTAAAAACAACTGCTCGTTGGGGTTTTGCTGGACTGAACTTTGTCCCAGAGTTTGTGCAAGGTGGGTTGGCACAGTGGGCTAAACCTGGCGACACAATGTTTCAAGACGGCTGGTTTGCCCAAACATCTGTTGGCTCGATGCTCAAAGCGTCACAAGGAAAAATTGTTGACCCGCGCACAGGGCAAACTATTGATAACGGTGAAGGCTGGTTCACTGCTCAGGGAGTAGGGGATTATCAGGCAAAGAAAGCACGTGAGTATCGTGGAACTATCAACGGTTCAGCGTGGACTGTTGGACGTGCGGCAGCAAACTTGGTGTTCAAACCCAAGTCGCTTCCGTATAACATCATGTCTGGTGTTCTTGACGCTGCTGTGATGGTGAAGATGGACCCAACTGGGCCATTAACAAAAGGTTTGAAAGCGGCGACTAAGGGCGGCATCGCTGTTGGTGGTTTGGAAATTTTGCAATCATCGAAAGTGCCGTTGCTTTCTGCTACTGAACTTGGGCCACTTCGGGCAGCTCTTGAAAGCGAATCCGGTCTTGTCCGTGGTTTAGGTGATGTTTCACTTGACGGAACCAAATGGGACGCTTTTACTCGCACAAATAAGCGAATGAAAACTTTGATTGATCGTGTCGCTGGAGAAAAATCTGCTACCCGAATTGCTGAAGATATTTTTGACCACAAACTCCCTAACGAAGTAGTTGCAGCATTGGCTGACGCTAAAGACCCAGAGCAAGTCCGAGCCATCCTTGCTTCTGGTTGGGGTATCGGCAAGGGTGCGTTGCCAGAAGATATTCGTCTTATTCAAGGCAATCGCGTGACATCAAAAATTGGCGATGTTCTTGTTCAACGTATGCCACTTATTGACGGTGTGCGAAAGTCGCGCTATTTCACAACTATGGAAAAAGGTCGTGTGGTCATCAACGGCGATGTCAACGATAACCGTAACGCGGTGAAAACAATTATTTCTTATTTGCGTACTGCCGGTGTTGACAAAGAAACTGTAGACGTTATTGCAGATAAAGCAATTAGGTCATTTACTTCTACTTCATCTGATGTGGCACGTAAAGAAACCCTTGATATGTTCCATAACACTTTGCGCTCAGTGATGAAACAAGACGGTATTCCAAGTGAAGTAATTGACCAACTGTATAAGCGCACCAGCAAAGGCGTTGAGGACTTGCGCATTTACATGCAGAACCGTACCGGCGATGCTTTTGACGGAAATTATAGCTCGTTCTTGTTAAACAAAAACCGTGACTATTTACCAACCGAAGAAATAGAAACACTACTTTCAGAACTTGGTTATCGCAACGGCGACAAGTTGGCTTTTGTTTCACCAACAGAACTTGTAGAAATGTTGGACCGCGTTCAAGTCCTTCCAAACCTTCGCGAAGTACGTCGCATCACTCGAAGCAAATTGTTTCGTGACATCTTGGGTGACAAAGAATTATTCGGCAAAGTTGCAATAACCGCTAAACGAGAACTTCGAGAAATAACTGTTATAAAAGACCAAAAAGAATTTGACCGTTTAGGCGAGACAATTAGCAAACTTCGCAAAATACCAAGCAAAACTGACGATGTCCGTACTGAAATTGAAACCCTGCTTGAACAACAGTCAAAGTTGAAAGTTAAAGAAATTCGCCGTGTCATCAGCCCAGAGCAGCAGGGTGCTATTGAAGCGATGGATTACGTGCAAAACCGTTTGTGGAAACCATTGGCTTTGGCTACTGGTGGATATGTAGTGCGTAACTCCCTTGATGCGCAGGTGCGTATGGCGTTCAGCGAACTTCCATCAGTTTTTACCCATCCTTTTGAATATATAAACCTTGTTACTGGAACATCAAAGAAGATGAGTCTTAAATTAGAGAACTTGGCAAAACTGGGGACTACAGCTGACGAAAAAACGTTGTCAAAACTTGGTTCACAGATAGATGAACTCAAAGCAGTTGTTGATCCTTCTGCCAGAGAAATTGCGCGTTTAACAAAACTTGAAAAGAAATTTGAAGATTTGATGGCTCTTGGCGATCAAGCTTTAGATGAATCGTTGCAAGATTTGGCTAAAGAAGTTTCATTTGGTTTACGCCAACAAGGGCTAGATGCTAATGACATTAGTGACCATATGGAAAGATCAGGGCAGTTTGCTAACGCACAACGAGATTCTGCCAATGGCATCGAGGATCACACTGATGCAGTTGCACAAAATGGATACAGGACATATAACGATCCGTTCAGAAAGGTTGCTGCTCAAACATTTGTTGAGATGGGTGGTGATTCTCAGATGGCGCGTGACCAAGCCGCTAACCGAATTGTCAACATTATTCTGAAAGACAAGAAACTTCAAAACACTGTTGATGATATGCACGAATATGGTTTCAAGGTTGTCAATGCCCGCACTGGTGAAACTGCAAGAACAACACCAATTAACTTGCGAGCCATGTCTGAGGCAGATCGTATCGCGGCATACCGCCAGTACGCATATCGAATAAGCGTAGAAAATGCTTCAATTTTGACAGGGAACTTGTCCGACGTTCAGTTTATGTATGCGTTCAATCGTGTTCCTAAATACGTCGAAGGAGAACTTGTACCAAGGTTTGAGCAATCTGTGCGTGATTTGACACTTGCCGAAGGTGACGAATTCAAAGTTGGTGCGCTGATCCAGATTAGCGACAATGAGGTCGGGGTGATAACGAAACTTGATGACGGTGTTGGCGGTGTGGTCATTGACCCATTTGATGGTTCTGTCGCCGATCTAACAGACAAAATTGCGACTGTCCAGCCAGTTGAGTTGTCTGATGCTTTTGGTCGTGGCGAAGGTACTGCCGCTGCAAGAAAAATAATCAAAAACCAACCGTTATATGACGCTAAAACTTCTTCTGGTTTGCCACAAAAATTAAAACGTGAAATTATGCAAACATCTGGAAAAGACAAAGGTGTTCTTCAGTCTTTTGAACAGTCATACGACAAAGCAACTGATTTCTTTTTTAATGAACTTTACGGTTCTGTGACAACAAAACTTGAACGCAATCCTGTGTTTCGCCAATACTATTATGAAGAAGTAGGGAAACTAGTTGATCGTTTGAACCCTGCTGAAGCAGAAAAATTCTTGGCTCAAGTTGAAAAGAGAGCTGCTGCGCTAAAAGTTTCTCCAGAGGAATATCTTGGTGACAAGAAAATTCTTCAACAGATGCGGGCTTCAACAAAAACTGCTGGAAATGTAACCGTCGAAGAACTTGACGACTACGCCAAATATGTTGGCTTAAACAAAATGAAAGAACTGTTGTACGACGCATCAGGAAAAACAAACTTCCAGGACACGCTACGCATAATTATGCCTTTTGCTCCTGCCTGGAAAGAAATTATAAGTACCTATACAGCATTTTTGAAATCAAACCCAATAGGGACTGGTCGTTCATTCCAGCGCGTATATACCGGTATTGCTAATGCTGATCCTGACAACGATGGTCGAGGATTCTTTTATCACGACCCAACAACTAACGAACTGATGTTCACATTTCCTGGTTCTGGAACATTGGCTAAAGCATTGACCGGTCTTGACGCAACCCTAGAAGCACCTGTATCTCGATTGTCTCAGGGTATTCAAGCGTTTCCTGCTCTTGGACCTATGGCCCAAATTGCTGCTTCACGAATTTTGGCTAAACGGCCTGACACAGATTTTATGCGTGAAGTGTTTTTGCCGTACGGGACTAAAGGCGTTGGTGCTTTGAACCCTGTCCCTAACTATTTGCAGAAACTTTATTCCGCAGGTTTTGGCAGCAAGGATGATTTAGACAGTATCTTTGGGAACACCTATATTGAAACAATGCGGGCGTTGTCGGCTTCTGGCGACTACAACCTTGATAGTCGTGAAGAAGTGAAACAACTTGAAAAGGACGCAGAATACAAAGCACGTATTTTGACTGCGTTCCGCGCAGCGTCACAGTTCGCTGGACCTACAGCTGGAACCACAGAGTTCAAAGTACGAACAGATATGGGCGATATGTTTGTGTCATCACTTGTTAAAGAGTTTTACGATATGCAGGCTGATCCAAAAATCGGTTATGACAAAGCTCTGCCATTATTCTTGCAAACCTATGGCGATGAAATGGCTTTATATGTCAGTTCTAAGAGCAAATCAAACGCTGTTGGTTTAGAAGCAACCGCAGAGTTCGGCAAATGGGAAAACGATAACAAGAGTCTGGTTTCGGATTTCCCAGAAGTTGCCCGTTATTTTGCTCCAGCCGGATCAGATTTTAGTTTTGCGGTTTATGACCGTCAACTAAAAACTGGTTTACGTGTCAAACTCACCGACGACCAGTTGATTGAATTAGCTCAACAGCGCATTGGTTCAGCCAAGTTCCGTCAGGCCCGTCAACAAATTGGACCATACCCTTCTACTGCCGCTAAAGAAACATTGAAAAAGTACCGTTCGTTTCTGGCATCTAAATATCCTGGGTTCCCAGAGTTTGCAGAGTTCCAAGTTGGCAAGTATTACAACGATGTGAGCGATCTAAAGAAGATTGTGTTTGATCCACGTATTGCCGAAACTGGGACTGGAAAAGCTGTTCGAGAATATCTACTAGCCCGTGAACAAGCGATCACTGCTTCTGGTTCTACCGAGCAGGGGTTCCGTCAGGCTAAGAGTGCTGCTCGTTTGCGTGATGGCCTTGTTGCTCTTGGGGTATCATTGTCTGAGCAAGAACCAAATTTTGCTCGTATTTTTGATCGCTTACTAGCATCAGAGGTGGAATAACTATGGCTGACCAAACACAAGACCCAAATCAGGACCCAACGCAAACTGCATCTGGAACAGATTTTGCTACTTGGGCTTCCGGTCAGGGTTCTTCTGTCGGTTCAGCTGGTGGATTCGGGAATCTAACTGCTTGGCCTAAGCGCACCGTTATTGGGATTGACCCTTCATTATCTCCGGAAACACAGCAAGCAATTTCTAAGCAAATAAAGTTTTTTGGTACTCCAGGTGGGAAGAACGTTGGGGCTGTTTACGAGAATGAGTTTTTGGTTAATGAAAACCGCCAGGTTGCTCGCGCACCGTACGGTCCTGATGATGTTTACAACGAACTGTATTCAATGCGTGACGGGGAGCGTCTAAATACGTTGAAGTTGTTGCAATCCCGTGGTTTCTACGGTTCGGGGAAGCCTTCGGCTACAGGGACTTTGAGCAAGGACCGTAATGCTTTTGAGGAGTTTCTTAGTTTTTCTAATGCTAAGGGTTACACCTGGAAAACAATGGTTCAACAAGTTATTGCTACTGGTGCTTCGTGGACTGGTGGCGGTTCGGGTGGTTCGCGTTACCGTGTGAGTGCTTCTGAGGATATTACAGAGTATTTGCGTAAGTCGTCTTTGGAGAAGTTGGGTCGAACAATGAGTAAAGCCGACATTGACAAAGCGATTGCTTCTATACAGGCTCAGGAGGCTTCTAAAGGGCCATCTGCCCCTGCTCTATCGGTTATGGCTAACCAACAGGTTTCGCAGTTGCAGGGCGGTGCTGAGAAGGCTGTGCGGTTCCGTAATGCTATTGATGCTGCTATGAGTATCGTAGGTTGATGATGGCTTCTTCTGCTGATATCCAAAAAGAACTTGATGTAGCTAAAGCCAAAGTTGATAATGCGCGTAAAGCGTTACAGAGTGCTACTGCCGCCAACTTTGCTGCTTTGACTAAAGCGTTGTCTGATGCCGAAAAAGCATTGAAGCCTGTACAGAAAAAATATGATACGGCAAAAGCTAGTGAGAAAACTGCTGCTGCTGGCAAAAAAGTTTCGGAAACAGAGCAAGCAAACCTTGTTTCTAAAGGTAAACAAACTATTGCTACACGTCAGGATGCTGTTGATCGTGCGCGTTCTGCATGGCAAAATGATCCTAAAAACGAAAAGAAATTTGCTGATTACCAAGCAAAACTGTCTGAACTAAACAACAAATTTGTGGAGTATGAGGGCAAAGGTATTGATCTTGGTCGTACTGTGTCTTTGCAGAACGGTCAGTTGATTGACTCTAAGGTCACTGGCGTTGCTCCTGCTGTTTCCCCAGTTCGAGCAACTGCTCAGATGCGCGGCGAAGGAATGGGTCCTGTCGCCAAAACAGATACTTCTGGAACTGTGCAGACAACTGGCACACCGACTTCTGTTAATACTGGTAGTGGCGCAACTAACGCTGTTTCAGCGCAATCTGTGCCATCATCCACGAATCAAAAAACCTTTGTTGATTCTGAGTTGACAAAACGCAAACTTAAAGACACACCAACAAATAGGGCTTTGCTTCGTAAAGAATTCCAGTCCACAAACAAGCCTGTTGATGATATGGCTTGGATGGACGAGTTCAAAAAAACCTACACCGCTTACTCGGACTGGACCACCAACGAAGTGATTGACCATTTCGGTCAAGACTTTGTGGACATTCTCAAAGAAGCGGTTAACACCGAATTCACAGATGAGGAAATCCAATCAAGAATTAAAGGCACAAAGTATTTCGGTGCGATAACAGAATCCCAATACAAGTTTGATGGTGCTAACTCCGCTGTCCAGAACGGCCTGATCCAAACCGCCCGTGAAGCGATTGTCAAAGATTATGCCGATGTTGGACTAACACAAACGGACATTGATGAAATAGCTAAGAAGGTTGCCCGAAACGGTTTGACTGCCACCGGTGTCAAGCAAGCTGTTTACCAGTATGCGTTCCGCAAACCCGAAGCAGCAACAACCCCAACGTCCCCTGGTATGGCAAGGAACGCCATTGAGGGTGGTGACGCTGACGCTATCCGTGTTTCTGCACGTGCATATGGATACAACGTTTCTGATGCTGAGATGCAGGCTGCGTTGACTGGTGGTATGTATAACGGTTTTGCTGTTACCAAGGATTCTATTTTGGAGAAAGCGCAGAAGTCGGCAAAAGGCAAGTACTTCCATTTGGCAGATCAGATTGATGCTGGTTTGTCTTTAGAAGATATTTTTAGTGGCTACCGCAATTATGCTGCTGATGCTTTAGAAATTGACCCGAACCAGATTGACTTCACAAAAGATAGCAAGTGGGCTAGGGCTTTTGGTACAAAAGAAACAGGCCAAATGTCGTTGACTGATTGGGTGAAAACGATTAAGACTGATCCTACTTTTGGTTGGCAGTACACAAAACAGGCTAACGATCAGGCTGCAAGTCTGGCTGTCAATCTGGCTCGCGTATTTGGAAAGGTCCAGTAATGTCTGATCTTGGTTTTGGCAACATTGATTTGAATTTGAATATGGATCAACTCAATGCTGATTTATTGGCGTATGGCCAAACCCCTGAAGGTCAGGCAGCATTTGCACAATACAATTTACCTGCTGATTCTGGCGCACAACCAGTTAGCCGTGAACAACCTATTGTTTCTGAAACCGAAACGGAACGTATCGCCCGTCTGGACCGAGAATCTAATGCAGCTATTGCAGCGAATGATCTTGCTTTTGCTCAACAGCAATCAGATATGCGGACTAACCAGCAACGCCAAGATGCCCGACGATATATGGCAACTATCCTTGACAGCTACGGTTTGGGCGATCTGACCGATTTTACGTATACCAACATCATCGCTGAAGGCATAACTGATCCGGCGGTTATCGAGTTCAAACTTCGCGACCAACCTGCATACCAAAAACGTTTTGCTGGTAACGCTGCGCGTGTAAAGAAAGGTTTGCCAGAACTTGATGCTGCTTCATACATCGCTTTGGAAAGCCAGTACCGTGAAACTTTGCGTTCAAATCTTGGACCTGAAATGGCCAGCATTTATGCCACACAGGATGAATTCAAATCCTTGATTGAGGGTGATGTTTCTAATGCAGAACTACAGTCCCGTATTGAGCAGGGCTATCGCGCTGTTGCTGACGCTGACCCTGCTGTTAAAGAACAAATGCGCCTTTTGTACGGTGTTGGTGACAACCAGTTAGTCGGCTACTTCCTTGACCCAACAAAAGCAGCACCGCTGTTAACTCGTCGCGCTCAGGCAGCAAACATAGCGGCCCGTGGACTGGAACAAGGTGGTATTCAGTTGACTGGTGCGTTTGCCGAGAACTTGGCAACCCGTGGGATTACTGAACAGCAGGCTCGCGCAGGCTTCGGTGAAGTCGGTGCTTTAGGCGAACTAAAGCAGACTTTTGCGGGTGAAACTGCACTATCGAGCGAGCAACTGGCTGGTGCGGCGTTCGGGATTGATGTCGCCGCGCAACAAGAGTTGGAGCGTAAACGTCGCCTTCGTACAGGTGAGTTCGCTGGTGGCGGTTCGTTTGCTCGTACAACTGGTGAAACATCGGGCTCTATTTCTACTTCGGTGGGTAAAGCGCAATAGCATACTTGACACTGTCAAGCAAGGTGTGTGTATACTGTTAATGTTCGGTAACGGACACCATTGGAAAGCCCCCGATTTCAATGTGCAAAAGGGGTGAGACTTGCAGCCATTCGGGAACCTCCAGCCGAATGTGGGCAGAAGGAGTGGGTCATGTCAGATGCAAACTACGAGTTTGAGGATGATGCAGTACAAGACCAGCAGCAATCGAAGGACCCTGTGCGAGCGCACTTGCGGAAACTTGAAGCCGAAAACAAGGCTTTACGTGAGCAGGCAGCAGGAGCAGAGGCAGCCCAACGAGAACTTAACTTCGTGAAAGCGGGCATGGACCCGAACGATCCGAAGTACAAGTATTTCGTTAAAGGCTACGACGGTGAATTAACACCGGAGGCGATTCGACAAGCGGCAGAAGAAGCAAGTCTCATACCAAGTCAGAACAAGGAAGTGGTTGCTGAACAGCAATCATGGAATCGTGTGGCACAGGCAGCGCGAGCTGGCGAGACTAGCGAACCTCCTACCGATTACGCTCAACGTGTTGCCAATGCAAAATCCCCTGATGAAGTGATGCAACTGCTAGCCCAGGCGCGAGCCGAAGCAGAAAAGTACTAATCACTCCCCTTAGGATTCACATTCTTTGGGGCTACCCCTAAAGGAATAAAGAAATGGCAATTACACAAGCCAGTTCAGTTTCCGTGGATCAGGCAGCTTATGATCGTTTGGCGTATTTCGCCCTACGTTCAGAAATGTTGTTCGATCAGGCAGCTGACGTTCAAGCAACCAACCAGGCTATGCCAGGTTCATCTGTAATCTTCACGATTTTCAGCGAACTTGCAGCAGCAACTTCAACCCTCAGCGAAACCGCTGACCTCACCCCTGCAACAATGGGTGACAGTCAGGTAACGGTTACTTTGGCTGAATACGGCAACACGATTGCCACAACCGCAAAACTCCGTGGAACAGCGTTCTTGGACGTTGATGCAGCAGCAGCGAACCTTATCGGTTACAACGCTGGTGACTCAATGGACCAGGTTGTTCGCGAAGTTCTTGCTGGTGGAACCAACGTTGCATACGGTGGCGGTGGATCAACTGATCCTTCAAGCCGTGTAACGGTTCAGGCAGAAGACATCATTGAAGCCAACGACATCCGTAAGCAGACTGCTGCTTTGCGTGCTGCAAACGTTGCAACCTTCAACGGTTACTACATGGGCTACATCCATCCTGACGTGTCATACGACCTTCGTCGTGAAACCGGCAACGCATCATGGAACGCACCTCACATCAACGTTGACACAGCCAACATCTACAACGGCGAAATCGGAACTTTTGAATCAGTACGATTCATCGAAACCCCTCGCGCCAAGGTGTTCACTGATGCTTCAAACGGAACCAGCACAACTGGTTCGATTGACGTGTATTGCACACACATCATGGGTCGTCAGGCTTTGGCTAAGGCTTACAGCCAGATTGACGGAAATGGTGTTGTACCGAAGGTCGTTCGCGGCCCTGTGGTTGACTCGCTTATGCGTTTCAATCCGATTGGTTGGTATTGGCTCGGCGGTTACGGCCGCTTCCGCGAAGCTTCGTTGCGTCGTGTTGAGTCGTCATCCAGCATTGGTGCTAACTAGTAGTTAGTTAGTCCTTCACAAGATGTGGGGTAGCCGAGTCCCCTCGCTCGGTTGCCCCACTTTTTGTATTTGGTATAGTCTGTTTAACGAAAGGTTTGTATGTCAATTTCTAACTATGCGGAATTAAAGATTTTGGAACACACCACCGGTAAGACCGCGTGGACTATGCCAACGACTGTGTATGTCAAGTTGCATACCGCTGACGCTGGCGAGGATGGGACCACAGCCGCAGCAACTAACGCGACCCGTACTTCTGCTGCTTGGGCTACTGCTGCTACAGGTTCGATCGCTACTAGTGCGACGATTACTTGGACGAACGTTTCTACGACTGAAACTTATTCACATTGGTCGTTGTGGGATGCTTCTACTGCTGGTAACTGTTTGTGGACTGGCGCATTGTCGTCGTCTGCTGCTGTGACTGCTGGCGATACTTTTCAAATTACTTCACTTACTCTGTCGCTCGACTAGCCGAAAGGGGAATAACCCCGCATGGCTATAGCGATATCAGGCACAGTAGGGAGCGTTACTTCTAACACTTCTGGCACAACACTTGCCACTACTTTTACTGCTGCACAGTCTGGTGCTTTTTCAGTATTTTGTATAGCGTACGACCCATCAGGTAACGCAGTCCCAACCGTCACTGTTGCTGACACTGCAAGCAACACCTGGACTTCGCTTGGCGCATATTCCGCACCGGCTACAACATCTGCTGGTACTGGTGTTATTACACAAATCTTTACTAGCCCTACTGCGGTTAGCGGATCTACGACTACTGTTACTGCGACATTTTCCGCGGCTATAACTGGAAAAGTTGGACGACTATTCACGTTCACAGGTACTAACGGTGCAACAGGCATTGTTCGTAACACTGTTCGTGGTACTGCACAGGACTTGACTTCATCGCTAACAAGCGTCGCATCGGGCGACCTTGTTCTGGCGTGGGGTGCATGGGAACAGACAGGTACGGTTACTGCCTCCAGTACTACAACAAGCGGTACTTGGGTTCCGTCCAACACTTCTGTTACTGCGGTTTCTAGCGGTGGTACTGGTGCAGCAAACATTCTTGGTTACTACCAATACAAGATAACTACTGCGACAGCGACACAAGCACATACGGTTCAGAACAACAGTTCCGGTAACTGTGCGTTGCAATACATCAAAATCTTGCAGTTGTCAGGGTCAACGGTTTCACGTACTGCCACTGGTTCGGGTGCTGGAACAGCGACC
>Ga0114966_10004491_pt1 | contig 11987 bp, 11 predicted proteins | sample M_130207_XF_Meta_FD_87029 | JGI IMG/M metagenome (GOLD analysis project Ga0114966, IMG submission 87029) | Freshwater microbial communities from Lake Montjoie, Canada to study carbon cycling - M_130207_XF_MetaG | ecosystem: Environmental > Aquatic > Freshwater > Lake | place: Lake Montjoie...
TTTATTTTGAATAGTTTCATTTTGAATAGTTTCATTTTGAATAGTTTCATTTTGAATAGTTTCATTTTGAATAGTTTCATTTTGAATAGTTTCATTTTGGATGATTTTTTCAATATTCAATAATTTTATTTTATTCATTATTAAAATAAAATTATATTATTTAATTGAATTATAAGCACAATTATAAAAAAATAAATTTTAGAAATTTTTTATGAATGCAACTATAAATGATTCTTTCGAAGATATGCAACTATAGATGATTCTTTCAAAGATATGCAACTATAGATGATTCTTTCGAAGATATGCAACTATTTCAAACATAACCTTGCAATCAACCTCGTTATATGAAATAATATCAGTCATCGTGGTATGTTCAGACTCGGTCCGTTTATCCATATCAATCTTATAGTATGAGATTGCATCCATCATTGCATCAAATCCATTCTTAATGGAAGGACCCCAACATATTTGAATCATCCCATGTCGATACATTGCTTTTGCAATATCTTTTAAACCAAATCCAAATGCTCCTTTAATTATAATAGGTTCTGCTTTAAATATTTTATGAAGATCTATCCATTCTATTTGAGCTAACCAATCCGTCCATATATTGCGATGAATATTATCTGATGTTTCAAGGCAGGTTTTCTCTACGTGTGTCCAATGAAATAGACGTGGCTTAATAAAAGTAGTCGTCTGAATATGATGCCGATGTCTGTAAGATTCTATTCTATTTAGAATGAAGGCTTTAAATTCAGTAATTATCCGATGTTCTTCTTCAAATGTTGCGGAATTTAGTTTAAAACATTTATATTCCCATCCCGAACCCCCCTCATATCCAACCCCTATCATAAATATCATAGGTTGAGGTGTATTATTAATAAAACAGGTATTAAGTGTTTCATAATCTATATAAAAATCTAATTCAGATGCTGTATGCCAGTTATTTAGATTTGAAATGATTTTTTTAGGAAGAATATAAGGTTTACTCTTACCCTGATTTATTTTAATAATCTTATCTAAAATAACCCCATTATTCCCAGTAATACCTAATTTTTTAGAAGAACAACGTTTATCCTTCCAACTATATATGGATTGTCGATGAAGATTTTGTCTGTGAGCATAACCAACATTATATAACATTGTTGGTTCGCCAATCAACACAGCTAGATCATATTTTTTTTGATGAAATGGTTCATCCCGATGATTATTTAAATTTGGATATAACTCCGAAATATTTGGTTTGGGGTAGATTTTCATTGAAGAATAATCAGAACGCACGGTACGAATCCATTCTAAAGCCTTTGCAGTTACCTCTATATATGAATTATCTTTTAACTCGTACGAGATATGTCCGACCCTATCAAAAGGGTCCCCTCCATAAAAATCTTCATGAGATTTAGTAAAGGTCCAGGCTTTACCCATAATATATGCAGTATCAGGGAAATAATTTTGAATCACACCAAGTGCACATGTATAGATTGCTAATTGAGCTTTATATGCAGGGATTAAATCAGAGTTCCTTAAATGAATACCATCTGAACATAAGTGTAAGGTCGTCCATTTAATATCAACAATCACATAAAAAGTCTTTCTAGAGTTAGAATCGAGATTAGGATTAAGTTTAAAGATTTTTTCTAACCAATCATTGCGAATCAATAAATCTGCACATCCAAAAGTTTTATTTTGTTCATTATACAGGACACCTTGGGCGATTATAGGGATTCGTTTAGCTAGGATATGTTTACGAGTTGTTTTATATGATGTTTGATTGATATCTTTATAAGATTGGGCAATTTTAATAAATTTTTTCTTATAAAGTTGTTGTAATTGTGTATATATATTTTCTTCAAACTTTATTCCATTTGCAAATAAAATATTTGGTTTTGAATGATAATCTTTTAATGTATCGGGTTGAGTTAATGCAAAATAGTCTAGAATAGGATCTTTTATTAAATAATTTTTAAGTTTAGTTGCAGATACCCAATCATCTTTCTCGGTTAAAATCAAGTGTGGATTCGCTGCAGGTATATAGGATAGTATAGGTTCCCATATATTTTCTTTTTTTATTTTCTTATGACGATTTACTTTGAACGAATTTTCAACTAAATCTTCTAAATCTTCTTCTAAATCTTCTTCTAAATCTTCTTCTAAATCTTCTTCTAAATCTTCGTCAGAGGGTTTACGTTTATTTGTTTTATTAGACGACATCTTAATCTTAGTAATATTAGTAATCTTATTTATATGTATATTTAATATAAATAAATTTATATAAATAAAATAATCAATTTTTAGTTAAATTAATTTTCCAGTAAGACCTAATACTTTCATCACGGAACGAATTTTAATTTTATTCGGAGTGGTTAGAGGCATCTTACCCCCTTCCATCTGATTGATTTCTGTAGGAGTAATATTACACCTCGCGGCGAGTTCTTTTTGAGTTTTGAAGCCTTTTTCCACACGGGTTGTAGAGATTTTCCCTGAGATTTCTTTAGAAATTAATTCAGGAGAACCAATCAGTCCTTCATCAATTTTTCTTTCTAAAGATGCACCATTTACAGTGGGTTTATTTGAGTTAGAACTTTTTTCTTGAACAGTTTTTGTCGAAGAGATTGGTTTATCTCGATTCATTGGAAGATATGGATTTTTCCCATGGATAATTGTAGAATTTTGATCAGGGGTACTCATCTTAATCGGAGTAGAACTAAGAGTAGAACTATACGGGTGATATCGTAATTTAATACTATTATATCATATTAAGAAGTATGACCTTTATAAAATCAATTTTTATTGACATAAAAAGATTATATTTGAAAGTTTAGATTAAATTATTCGTTATTTGACAAGAGATAAATCTCTTGCCAAAAGGGAGTAAGTTGACAGAAAAAATCAAAATTTTTTTTGATTTTTTATAAAAATATATTTGAAAGTTTAGATTAAATTATTCGTTATTAGCTAAGGCTAAAGCCTTAGCTAATAACGAATAAGTTGACAGAAAAAATCAAAAAAAATTTTGATTTTTTATATTAATATATTAATGCTATCAAATCACTATGAACATAGTGCTTTTGATAGCATTGAATAAGTTGACATATACGGTAGAGTCTTTACAGGAGTAATTTCTAAATAATCACTATTATATAATAATATTAAATCAACAATTGTATCAGTATTAATCACATGGCGTTGTTCTATCCCACATTGTGTATTATGTAATGGTTTATTAAGTTCATAAAATGTTGTAAAATTAAATATTTTAGAATGTTTACCCCGACATAATCGTAATACAATCTCATTATCTGTCCCTACATAAATATTTTTATCTAAGTTATTTTCTATAAAATCAAAAACCCAATCTAAATTTTGGTTACGTATATCAGTGTGTCTAACATGAATACTTTTATAACGACATAATAATAATTTATATTGGACAACTTTATCTGATATTTCTTGACAAAAACTTAAATTCTTCCACATATTTTTTATATGAGTATATCCCATATAATTCCAACTAAATACAACAATATCTTTCGTTGGTAAACCTGCTATCGTTATAGAATCACTAAAGATTTTTTTATAAGCAGCATCCCCACCCTTATCAATATCTGGAATTGTCTCATTTAATGGTAAATCTAATTTACCATTAAATATAGATGGGTACACTGATAATTCCGATAATTCGGATAAGTTTAAAAAATCACTAATTTTCATATATTTACAAATATTCGGATTAACCCAACTAAAATATTTATCAAAACCTAACACCCATTCAGAATGACCCCAATCTATTACCAATGTCCGATTTGTGTTAATTGCTAAATGATATGCAAAATTTAAAACACTTATCATATTACCAAAACCATTAATTCCTTTTACTAAGAGATAGCGCATAATGTTTTATAAGATTATTATAAGATATATCTTTTATATAAGTTAATAATTATAAGAAATATCTTTATAAAGTTAATAATATATCTTTTTATAAAGTTATAAAATTATTTTGGTAGTCCTCCAATTGCCGCAACATAATCAAGCATTTTTGCAGCCTTATCAACATCAATTGTTGAACCACATAATTTAATATTAAGTCCATTCTTTGAGTATATCTTTGTTTGTTCTGAAACAAGTGGTGATAAAAGAGAACCCAACGAATTTAACGAAGCTAATGGATTTAGCGAAGCTAATAGATTATTATTTGGTGTAACTGTATAGGGTTGTTCTGATGGATTTGTTGGATTATAAATTGTAAATGCATTTGAACGTAATCCATTTGTTAAAGACTGCATGGGCCAGTTATTTGAAAAGCCATATAATTGTGGGGGGGTAATACCTCTGACAGGGTAATGTGAAAATGGGTTAGAATAACTATTATAAGACATTATATATAATATAATAAAATATTAAAATTTATTATATTAAAATATTATTTTATATGATAAAAAATATTATATAAAATCTATTTTATTATTATAATAATAAATATATATGAATATAACAAAAGATAAAACTTTAATAATATTAGATTGGGATGATACTTTGTTTCCAACTACATGGATTACTACAAATAATATAAATATAAAAAATGGTATAACTGATAAGAATATTATAAATTATTTTAATTTAGTTGATAAAGAATTATATAAATTATTAACTAAATTAATGTCATATGGGACAGTTATTATTATTACTAACGCAATGATAAATTGGATAAACATATCTGTAACATTATTAAAACAGACAAATTCTTTATTACGATTAAATAAATCATCTCGTGCACCGATCCTAGTTATCTCAGCGAGAGAAACGCATGGTTCAGAACCCGATCCAAATCAATGGAAGAAAAAAACATTTATAGATATTATTCAACAATATCATTATAATAAAAATAATATCATATCCATAGGAGATGCAGAGTACGAGTATATTGCTTTGATAAATTTACATGTTAAAACCCTACATAATTATCGCCTATTAAAATCTGTAAAATTTATTAGATACCCAACACGAGATTTATTATTAGATCAAATAAAAGTAATGACAAAAGCATCGAAGCAAGTATGTAAAACACCAACTCATTTAGATTTAAAATTTGATATTAAATAAAGATTTAAAATCAAATTTTTAAATAAAGATTATAAAAATTATTTTTTATATATTTTTCAATAAAAAATTGAAAAATATATCAATACATTTAAATACGTACATATATATTATATCATATACAAATATTGCATAATATTTCTACTTCAGCTATGGCTACCCCATTTGAACAAACGATTGTTTTGGAAAAATCCGATAAATCATCTATCGTATTAAAAGGAAAATATACTCTTGAAAATTGGAATTCTGCAGAAAAGAAGCTTTCAGCATTTGACCAAAAGATTAAAGATGAATTAATCGCATTCAGTTCATCTTTATTTGGAATTACAAATTCTGCTCAAAATAATTTACAAATAGAAAATTTAAAAACAATTGGAGAAGAATTTTATATGAAAATTCGAGATAGATTACTCGATTCAAAACTTATATTACCAATAAAAATACCTGATGAAACGAAGACAGAAACAAAGTCCGAGTCTAAGACGAAATCCAAAAAAAAAAAATATTATTAAAATAAGTAGTAAAGAACAAATTCGGGAAGATAATACATTACGAATTATTGTAGAAATATTAGATCGAACTGAAAAAAGTTTTGACTGGGATGAATTTAAAATTACATCTGGGCTAAATGAAAAAATTTTAGAATTGAGGGCAATTGTATTCGCACAATATGCAAATTTTCTTCTACGAAATGCAAAATCTTATCTAAATGCAAATTCTGAGATAAAACCAAAAAAAATACAATTTGTATTTGGAATAATTATCGCTTTACAAAAATTTATTAAAAGTATTGCAAATTTCTCGGGTATCTCTTTAAGAAATGCTAATATTTCTCAAGAATTTTCATCGTCTTTACTTACAGATTTAACAGGATTATTGATTCGCTTAAAAAAAGTATTTAATTTTAATGGAATGACTGTATATAATAATTGTCCTCAATTATTATTTTTTACAGATTATGATTTTGCAATCCCAAATAAAGGTTTCAAACCTTACCCTCATCAAGTTGAACTATCTACATTAGTATATGAGAGTATTCGAAATGATATCCCATTTGTAATAACACTCCGAACAATGACAGGGACTGGTAAAACTACATCCGTTGTTCCTTTAGCAAAAATTGTTCAAAATACAAAATTAATGATGAAATCATACGAAGATAAAAATTTAATCTTATTATTTTGTTGTAATTTACGTAGTGTTATGGATCAGGCATCTCAATGGTTATTTAATTCGAATATCCCATTTGCAATTGGTTCAATTAATGGAGATTATGGTTTACAAGTGGTTAATAATTATAACTGTAAAACAAATGATCAACGAATCGCAATTATTTGTCCACCAGATGCATGTATCGAATTAATTATGACAGCCGATACAAATACTCATTATGTATTATTTTTGGATGAACCAACTATTGGTGCAGATATTTGTTCTCATGCAGCAAAGGTTAATGTAAAATTAATGAGTATTTTACCAAAATATTCTATTCTATCATCCGCAACTCTCCCCTCAGAATGTTTCTCGTGGATAAAAGAAAATCATATGGTGCGCTATACGAATCCTATTTTTCCAGATCTATATTCAAATAAGATTCATATCGGTTGTGAGATTAAAACATTTAATTATGAATTAGTTGTACCTCATCTTAATAAAACAACATGCGCTGAATTACTTTCTATGATTAATATTATTGAAAGTCAACCTTTTTTAGGGAGGGCATATACAACAAATGTTGTTAATTCAATGTATGCACTTTTATCAACATTAAATATTCCAGATTTACCTGATATTCAAACGATGTTCATGGATATTGATAATTTAGGAACGGACCAAGTTAGAGAACTTGCAATGACCCTGTTAAAAATACTTGCGGCAACATCGGATGAGAATGTTAAATTTGTATGTGCGACTAAGATTGATTGTTCCCAATTAAAATTATATGAAAAAGAACCTGTAAAAAAAAATATTGTTGAAGAAGATGAAGATGTTCAATTCGAATCGATTCAATCGATTCATTCAGCGAAATCAGAACCAACAGAACCAACAGAACCATCAAAATCAACAGAACCATCAGAACCATCAGAACCAACAATGAAAGTTAACTTTAATAAAATAGGAACATCGGATGCTCATCATTTCTTAAGACAAAATTTAATTGCAACTATAAATCCATTAAAATTTACTTTAGAATCGTTTAAAGATTTACTTGAAAATTTTAATTCACGTACGTCATTAGATAAACTTATTCAGTTATCTGAACAAGAATTAAATATATGGGAAAAAGAAGTATCTAAATTTGATAAAAGAGAATTTAAAAATCAAATGGACCGTTCAAAAGCTGAAGAAGAATTACAGTTAAATAAACCCCGTATTAAATTTCCAGCAGAATTTCAAGTTAATACACGAGAACATATTAAAAAATATGCTTTAAATACAAAACTAGCAATCGATATAAATGCAGTTAGAAATCAAAATGACCCATCTGATATTCCATATGATAAAATAAATGTAGAATCAAATCTAATTGTATTATTATTATGCGGAGTTGGTGTATATGCTCCAGATGTTATTACAGACAAGTTATATAATTCAACTGTATTAGAATTAGCAGAAAATGGTAAACTTGCATATTTAATTTCACACTCTGCAATATCTTATGGTACTAATTATCCGATTAATCGAGTATTTATAACAGATGATTTTAGTAGGGTATATAGTACAAATACTATTTTCCAATTAATGAGTAGAGCAGGTCGTGTTGGTAAATCATATATTGCAGAAGCATATATTAGTGATGATTGTGCAAGAAAAATTATTAATTCATCTCTGATAGATGATATTGAGACGTATAATATTAATAAATTATATGATATTATTTTGACTGAGAATGTTAAATTAGATCAAGCCCTATTAAATAATCTTCTTAATGTAAATGTAGTAGAATCACCTAAACCTATGAAAATCGAAATTGTTCATAATTTTACATCGGATAAATATAAAGTTGAAGGTAAAACTACGACTGCGACTGAAGTTGCTAAAGTTAAAACTACAAAAATTGAGCCTTCTTTAAAAGAACAATTCAGTAGAAAATCATATACAGTTGCTCCTAAAATTGAACCGGTAGTACAACTTACCCCAACAAATTCTCTGACAAATTCTCTGACAAATACCCCTACAAGTACTCCTAAAATTGAACCTAAACAAAATAAAATAAATAATTTTAAAAGAGAACGAACTAAGGTTGAACCTCCATTAGTTTCATTAGTTTCATTAAATACAATTATCGACGCACCTCCTAGTGGGTCATCTTTAGAAACGATGTTTAAGCGTTCAAGTTCAAATCAACAGAGACGGACTGGTAAAAATTCCCAAAACAAATCATAATGATTAGAATGATTAGAATGATTAGAATGATTAGAATGATTAGAATGATTAGAATAAATTATTTTTTTAGCAATAACTTATTTTGTGCTTTCAATATCGACATATTTATATCCTGCATATGCCGGACCACATAAAATTAGTATAAATATTAAATATGTTAAAGTCTTATATTGTTTACTACATGACCATTTCATTAAATAATATAATAAAGCTACACATACAAGCCATATAATTAAAGCATATACCATATATTTAAATGCGCCCATTTTTGATTTTAGTAAGGATGTAACAACACTAATTAATAACGCAACGGTTAACGGAATTGTTAAGTGTAAAAAAACACTAGATAATACACAATCATTGTTACAAGTAATATAACTTTCAAACATTTTATTATATTTTAATAAGATATAATAAAATTTTTAAATTAAAAAATAAATTTTATTTTTTAAAGTTTTATATTAAGATTTTATTTTTATATTAATATTTTATTTTTATATTAAGCTTTTAATTTTTATATTAAGATTTTATTTTTATATTAAGCTTTTAATTTTTATATTAAACTTTTAATTTTTATATTAAACTTTTAATTTTTATATTAAACTTTTAATTTTTATATTCAAACTTAATTATCGCATTTAAACCCAGTTAATGTCGATCTTAATTTTTTATGGCATTCCCATGAATAATGAGTATTCATACCAAAATGATAACCATATACAATATTTAGAATTAATGGTAAAATGGCAACTAACCATGCAATCATATGATGGTTATTATTACACAACCATTGTAGAAGATACCATATAATGATTATAACAACTAAACTCGCAACAAAAGCAATTAAAAAGCTTTGACCAGCAGCCGAACGACCCTTTACATATGCAGTTATAGCTGCAACAAATGCTGTTAAAAGTGCAGGGAGAACTAAAAGCCCATATACGTATGGTTGAACACAATGTTGATTGCAACTAGTAAAATTATTAAACATAATGATATATATATTAGGTAGAAAAATAATTTTTTATAATTAAATTAAAATAATTTATTAAAATAATATTTATTATATTAAAATAAAATAATATGGATAAATAATAATTATTCAATATATGCTCTAACCATTTCAATAATCTCTCTCTGATATGTTAGGTCCGTCTCAAAATCTCTATCACAATCAATGACTAAAATATCGTCAGAAGAAGTAGCAGACCCTAACCAATCCTCATGGTACGTATGCAGATCATCTAGATAATCTTTTGTAATATTTTTTTCTTCTACTCTACCTCTTTTCATAATTCGCTGATAACAAATATTGGGGTCAGAACGTAGATATATAATTTTTTCTTTAAAACTTGGTCTGACATATTTTTCATAAAAATTACACCATGAATTATACATAACATGTTCAATCGATGAGATAATATTTTTATCACGAAGCATCTTTTCAAATATAAATTTATCCGTTTCCAAAGAACGATCTAAAAAGATATGTTCGGACGAAGATGATCGAATGGCTTCCTCAATTAACATCATCCTGGAGAGATATGCAACATTTTGAAAAGAGTATCCCCATCTAATCATATCAGAATAAAATTTTTCTAAAATATTAACTCCTGCATCATCTTTTAATTGTAACCATGTATCGACAGGTTCTCCTACAACAGTTGAATCAAAGTTTTTTCGAAGAATTTCAACAAAAGTTGATTTACCAACACCAATATTTCCTTGGATTGAAATAATAGATTTTTTTATAGGAGGAAGATAAGGTCGAATAAAATTATAGATAGGGTGTCGGAATATCGCTACTAAATGTAGAAATATAATCAAATAATTAAAATTATAATCATCTGAATTAGATTGAGTACCAATATTCGCACAAAGATTAAAATTTTCACCAAGATTAAAATTCTCACCAAGATTTGATTTCTCAACAATAATAGATTGATTATACATCTTTAATCGATCTTATATTTATCTTATTATCTTATTATCTTATATTTATCTTATTATCTTATTATCTTATATTAATTTTAGTATCTTATATTAATCTTAGTATCTTATTATATTATTATATTATTATCTTGTTATTATATTTGAAATTTTTATTAAATCAATTTTTTATATAGACAATATATATGGGATTTAATACGATTAAAGAATTTATAAAAATATTTTTATTGCTATTAGTTATTGATTTAATATGGTTAAAATTTGTTATGGGAAATAAATTTAATAAAATGATATATTCCATTCAAAATTCTGAATTAAAAATTCGTATAATACCCACAATATTTGTTTATATTTTTATGAGTTTATTATTATATTATGGAATTAAACAAAATTTTTCCGTATTAAAATTATTTGGTTTAGGATTCTTAATATATGGGGTATACGACATGACGAATTATGCAACTATTACAAACTATAAATTAGATGTAGCTCTTATTGATATGACATGGGGGGGTATTTTATTTGGATTAGTTGGTTATATTTATAAAAAAATTAATTAAAATCTTTTATAAAAGATTTTTATAAAAAGATCTTTTATAAAAGATTTTTATAAAGAGATCTTTTACTCATATAAAAGATTATATATATGTAATCTTATTAAGATGTTTAAAGATATTAATCATATTTATGTGATATGTCATCGAGAAAAAGAGCCTGATAAATATCAGAAATGGATTCGATGGATGGAATTTAATAAGATCCCCGAATCATATTTAACATTTTATTGTTATAAATGGGCAGATGAATTGTCAAAAGAAGATATCGCGAATATTCATTTAGATGATGGTAGCCTTGCAAGATTATTTCCATTTAGATCTAACTTTCCCCTTAAACTTAGTGAAATGTCCCTTAGTATAAATTTTTTAAATATATTCAAAGAAGGTTTGCAAAAATCTTATCAAAATATCCTAGTATTTGAATCGGATGCAATCCTACATCCATCGTTTGTAACAGAATTTAATAAAAGATTAACAGAATTATATGCTTCGTATTCAAATTGGCATATGTTATCGTTAGGGTGCGGAATGAATAAACGCATAAAGAATATTAAAAAAAATAAACATATATATTTGCATAAGGAGGTTCGTTGTTTGGATTCATTTGTAATAAGTTTAACTGGAATGCGATTAATAACTCAATTATTAAAAAAAGTTAGTCTACCAATTGACGAACATATCGACATATTGGTTAAAACTCATCGAATAATTATGCTTTGGTTAGAACCAACATTAGTTGTTCAAGGTTCGCAAACAGGAATAAACTTAACAACTATTCGTTATAGTGATAGTATTTATGTTAGGGATACAGATTGCGAATGGTTAAAAGATGTAAAATTCAAATAAATTTTATATTATTTATAATATAAAATTTATTTAATTTTGAACATTTTTAATCAATTTATATTATTATAAATAATATTCAATTTATATTATTTATATTATTTATAATAATATTCAAAGTTTGTTAAAAGATGTAAAATTCAAATAAAA
>Ga0114966_10004493_pt1 | contig 11986 bp, 11 predicted proteins | sample M_130207_XF_Meta_FD_87029 | JGI IMG/M metagenome (GOLD analysis project Ga0114966, IMG submission 87029) | Freshwater microbial communities from Lake Montjoie, Canada to study carbon cycling - M_130207_XF_MetaG | ecosystem: Environmental > Aquatic > Freshwater > Lake | place: Lake Montjoie...
GCCTGCCAAACGATCTTGCGCCTCGGCGACGATCTGGTTGGTGGTTTCCACTTGGGCAAAGGTTGGGATCAAAGCCTCGCGGTTCTTCAGCGCCCAGCCGTAGTATTGCACGTTCGCCACCTCAAGCCGGTCGGCGTCCAGCGCCACGGCCATGTCAATGATCTCGGGCAATTGATGCAGGTTTTGGCGGTGCATCACGGCGTTGATCGTCAGCGGCAAGCCCACTTCGCGCGTCCAAGCGGCAACTTGCAGCTTTTTGACATGGCCGTTTTTGAACCCACCCACGCGGTCGGCCACGCGTGATTCAGACCCCTGCACGCTGATTTGCACATGGCACAGGCCCGCATCGGCCAGTTCCTGCAAGCGCGCTTTGGTGAGCATCACGGCCGAGGTGATCAGGTTGGAATAGAGCCCCACCCGAGTCGCATGGCGCACCAGTTGCACCAAATCCTTACGCACAGCCGGTTCCCCACCTGAGAAGTGGATTTGCAACACCCCAATCTCGGCCAGCTCGTCCATAACGCGGCACCATTCGGCGGTGGTTAGTTCGGCACTTGCCACCTCCATCTCCAGCGGGTTGGAGCAATAGGGGCATTGCAGCGGGCAGCGGTGGGTCAATTCGGCCAGCACGGCCAAAGGGATGCCATAGGTGGTTTTCTGGCCTGCCTCATCCCCCGTACGGGTGATCAGCTGAAAATCGGCGATGGGCGGGGATTGGTCTGTCATGGTTGGGGCTCCGATGCGGCCAGAAGATAGCCTTTGTTGGCAAGGTCTTGCAGCAAGGCCAGACAATCGGTCAGGATCAGGTCTGGGTCGGCGGTGTATTTTGCGGCCAAAAGGTCAACCACATCTTGAATGCGGCGCTGCCCGTCGCACAGTTGCAGCACTTCAACTGCGATATCATCGGGCACCAGCACGCGTTCAGGCGCAAGAATGACCCAGCGGTCGCGCGTGGTGTCAAAGCGCAGTTTGACATGGCGCGGCATCAAGGGGCGGCTGGTCGCATCATAAATTGGGCGCGATTTGCGGGTGCTTTGGTCCATCAGGCGCTCTCAGGGTGAAAGACGCCGGGGGGCGGAAAGCCTGTGACATAGGCGTGGTATAGCGCGTCTAACTGCACCCACAGCACTTGCGTCTTAAAGGTCAGCGCATCGCAGACCAACTGGCGTTCTGTGGGGGTGGTGGCGTGCTTTTTGACATAGTCCAAAGCAAAGCCCGCATCACGCGGCGCTTGTTCCAGGCGCCGCTGGAAATAGGTCATGACCGAGGGGTTGATGAAATCGTAATGCTGCAGCATCCCCGCGATGCGAGTTTCATGCAGGTTCGGCGCAAAAAGTTCTGTCAACGACGAGGCAATAGCTTCAAGCGGCGATTTGCGGCCAACGAAGTCGACATAGGCATCCACAGCAAAGCGCGTTGCGGGCAGAATGCCTTGCGCACTTTCCACATAGGCGCGGTCTAAGCCCAAGCCATCGGTGAGCTTCAGCCACCGTTCAATCCCGCCTTCACCGCCGATCTGTCCATCGTGATCTTCGATCCTGTGGCGCCATTCCAGCCGGGTGTCGCGGTCGCGAAACCGCGACAGAACCACGGCATCTTTGATCGGGATAGAGCTCTGATAGTAATACCTATTCAACGCCCAAGCCTGCACTTGACCCTTGGTCAGCTTACCGCCATGCAGCATATGGTGGAACGGATGCAGCGAATGATAGCGCGTCGCCCCAATATGGCGCAGGCGGCGTTCCATAGCTTCCGCGCTGGTCAAGGGTTCGCTCATGGCGGGGTCAGGGGTGGGCACGGTCACAGAATGAATTCCTCTCCGACAGCGGGAATGCGCCAGCCTGCGGCCGTCAGCGCCTGACGCTGGGCCGAGTGAGGCAAAAGGGCTGGGTTGGTGTTGTTGATATGCACAAAGATGCGCTGGCCGATCGACAGGCCCGACAGCGCCGCCATGGTTCCCTTGGGCCCGGACATCGACAGATGCCCCATCCGCTGGCCAGTTTTAGCCCCAAGACCCGCGCGGATCATTTCGTCATCTTGCCACAAAGTGCCGTCAAACAGCACCAACTTGGCCCCGTCCAACCGTGCCGCCAAATCAGGCGTCACTTCGGCACAGGCGGCGATGAAATATAGCGCGTCACCGCCCGCAGCATGGGAAATCTTTAGCCCAATCGTATCACCCGCGTCAGCTAAGGCGTCTTCCATGTACCAAGCGGGCTTACCCGCCACAGCAAACGCCTCAACCAACAGGCCTGATGAGATTTTATTGGGCAAAAGGGGTTCAAAGGGCTGATCCAGAAGCATAGGAAGGCGCGGAACAAGGGATCGGTTCAGCACTTCGAACACCGAATTTTCGGCCAAAGTCGCCAAAACGCGCGGATGGGCGTGCAGGGCAAAGGGACTGCTTTCGCGCAAAGACAAAAGGCCCGCAATCGCGTCAATCTCGCCATTGGTCAGGATCACACCCGCAATGGGCGAATGGCGCAGTTGGTCGTGGGCCGGATGCAAGGCTGGTGTTTGCAAAATCTGTTGGCGAATATCAGGCGAAGCATTGATCAAGAACCAATGCCGGCCCTCATCGGCGCTGACCGCCACAGACACCTGTGTAGATCGAAGGGAGGGGTCGCTCCACGCGGCGCGGCAAGTGGGGCAATTGCAGTTCCACTGCGGAATGCCGCCCCCTGCCGCAGATCCAAGGATGACGACCTTCAACATGGACGCTTCCTTTGACCCACGGCAGGAGAGTGAATTACTTCTGCTTTGCGCAGGCGTACATGTTGATTTCCATTCCAACTTGCACTTCAGCAACTTTCGGTGTGTTCCAAGCCATGATTGTCTCCTCCAGAAACAGTCCAACGCCTTATGCGGACGTCACGCTGTGAAGGGGGAATCCCGTCCACCCCCTCACGTTACCCACAGGGGGGGCGGCCAACTATCTATCCTTGCCATAGTCCTCAGTTATTGGGCGGCAGCGTCTGACATATCAATCTGGGCCATGCCGATGGCGGCGGCTGCGATAAATGGCGGCATGGTTTCGATGGGCGGCAAGACCACGGCTCGCCCCACGCTCTGCAACGCTGACAGAAAAGCCCCGTAGGGCGGCACCCGCAGATATTGCGAGGGCACCATCGCCACAATTCGGCGGGGTTCAAGGTTGATGGCGTAAAGCCGCACCCCTTTGCGCACCTGATCGCCCACCATCACAGTCAGCGCGGGCACCACGCAAACCCCAAGGCCTGCGCTAACCAAATCCAAGGCCAGTTCAAAACTGCGCACACGCGATGTCAGACGGCTTTGGGGCAAAACCTGATCAAACCAGTCTTGGATCCGGCTGGAATGCTGCGTGCCAAAGACAAACTGGATCGTGCTGTTCAACACGCGCTGCGCCGCCCCATCAAGGTCGCGCGCAGGGTCGCGCACGCTTGATAGGTCCAAATGCGCGGGCACGGCCAGAACAAACGGGTCGGCCGCCACGGGCAATTGCTGAAAGCCAGCGCTGACTTCGGATACAGAATTGGCGGCCATCAGGCCAATGTTCACACGCCGCGCATAAAGAAGATCAATGATCTCGGCGGGGGCGTTTTCGTGAATGTCAAACTCTACCGCGGGTGCGCTGGCGGTGATCTGCCGCATCGCCGCAGGCACGATCACCCGCATGACGGAAGCCACACCCGCGATCCGCACCATCTGGCTGGACTGGCTGCTGATCGAGGGCAGAAAATCCTCCATCTCTTGCGCTGACCGCAGCACGGGTTCAGCCTTGCGTAAGAAAAGCTCTCCCGCTTCGGTCAGGATCATGCCGTTGGAGCGGCGTTCGAACAGGTTGGTTCCAATGGCGGCCTCGAACCCCGTCAACTGCTGTGACAAGGTGGGTTGCGACACGTTCAGCAGTTTGGCCGCCTGTGTCATGGTCGCCGAATGCGCCACAGCCCAGAAAATCCGCAACCGCCGTAGGGTGATTTCTGACCCCACCTTGGCATTGCCAAATAGATCCGCCGCACCCACCATATCTGGGTCACCCCGCAGGGCGGCTCGGAGCGGTGTTGGATCAAGTAATTGGTCAGTTTTGGTCATTGGCCCCTCAAGCACCACAATGCGCTGCCCTTTAGGCCTAAGGAGCAATTCCATCGGATTCAGCGATGTTTGACATTGGCTCTTTAAATGCGCTGCCAATTTGGATCAGCAGCGGGATCAAGGAGCGTCAGGATCGCGGTGATCCGCGTCTTACTGGATCTGCTTGTCCTCAAGCAAAATCTCCTCATGCATCTTGCAGAGAGAGAGTTCTTCTTACGAAGTCCCTTGCTTTCGGGGGGATTACCGTCGCCCTTCGCCGGAGGCGGGCCCAAAATATCCACGATCAGAGGATTTGCCCTTTGCCACGCTTACGCCTTTTGCCTCAGCCCAGTAGGCCGGCCAGCAAAGCGCCGCAGCGATGTTTGCAAATCCTCGGGGCGAAAGCCGCGGCCGATAAACACGATGGTGCCGTCTTCGGATTGGTTTTCTTGCGTGGGCAGAATTTCAGGCGACTGAACCACTTTGCGCACGGTTTGAAGCAAAAGCCTGCCCGCAGGGGTCGGCAGAACGCCCTTCACACGCACAAGATCATTGCCCCGCGCGTGCAGCAGGGCCGAAAGCCACAGGGCAAAAGCTGACCAGTCGATGCTGTCGTCGATCTTCAGGCGCGTGGGAAAAATCGCGCCCCGCGTGTCGTCATCTGACAAGGGGGGCAAGGCGGGGGCCTGTGCATCGTGGGCCAAATCCGGCAAAGGTTGCGCTGCGCCCAGCACAGCAGCCGATTGTGGCGCACTTGGGTTCAAAGTCCGCAGCGTGGCGCGCAGCAGGGTTAGGCTTGCAGGGTCAACCGCATCAACCTTGGACAAGATCACCTGATCCGCCGCACCGATCTGACGGCGGCCCAGCGGTTCAGTCTGCAATTGCGCCAAGCCATGTAGGGCATCGACCACCACAATCGTCTGTTCAATGACGATATGGTTGACCAAGACGGGATCACCCTGAATGGTGGCGACAATCGCCCCCGGATTGGCCAAGCCGCTGGTTTCCAGCACGATGCGTTGCAAGCGTTGCTCATCAGAGGCTTTCCGACTGCGCTGATCACACAGCCCCCTCAGCGCATCGATCAAATCCTGCCGCCCCGTGCAACAGCTGCACCCACCTGCCAGAAGCGTCAGGCCCGATGCCGCTGCAAGCAGCACATCGTCAACACCCGTCTCGGCGGCTTCATTCACGATCACATGCACGGGGCCAAAGCTGCCCACGTGCAACTGGTGGCGCAGCCATGTTGTCTTGCCAGAGCCCAGATAGCCGCCCAGAACCGTCAGCCGCATCCGCCCATCAGCAAAGTCAGTCGTCATGCAGGAACACAGGGTCCAAAGGGTCAATCGGGCGGCCCAGCAAACGCTCGGCCTCGGCCCAGACAGCGCTTAGGTCGGGCACGATGCTTTGGTTGCCCGACAGGGTGCTCAGTTGAATGCCTGGCACAACGCCGCCATCATGCGCGGTCAGCCCATAGGGGCGCAGCACTTTGTCCAACAGTCCAGCACGATGGAAACGCGCGCGCAAACGGTCGCCGGGCGTGTCTGCCCCTGCTTCCGTCCAATGGCCGGGCACAGCCGGATTGCCGCAGGCGTTACACATGATACTCTCGTCAAGGTTGCGGGTGCCGGTCGCCCGACACCCGCGATTGCATCAGATCACTTCCGGACGGGCTGGTGCGCCAAAGGGATAGCGCTTGCGGAAGTCGTTGGCGATGTCTTCAAACGGGGCCCATTCGACGCCCGAATGCTTCGAGATATACTCGATCAAACGTTCCAGCATCAGCAGAACCTGCGGACGGCCCGCCACATCGGGGTGGATGGTAAAGGCGAAGACGGCATAATCCATCTCGCGGTACACCCAATCAAACTGGTCGCGCCACATTTCTTCGATGTCACGCGGGTTGACGAACCCGTGCGAGTTCGGGGCCTTTTTCATGAACATCATTGGCGGCAGATCGTCGACATACCAGTTGGCCGCGATATCGACGAGATCGATTTCCTTGCCGTGCTTCAAGGGATGCATCCATTCCTTGGCGGTTTTGGAATAATCAATCGTGTTCCAGCTGTCGCCCACTTTGGCATAGAAGGGCTGGAAGTCGCGGTAGCCTTGGCTGTGGTCATAGGTGAAGCCGTGCTTCAGCAGCAAAGCGGCGGTCGAGTTCGACATTTCCCACCACGGGGCCACATAGCCGCGCGGAGCTTTGCCCGTCAGGCCCTTGATCAGGTCTATCGACTTGACCAGAACGTCTTCTTCTTGGCTGGGCGTCATGGCGATAGGGTTTTCGTGCAAATAGCCATGCGCGCCCACTTCGTGACCGTCTTTGACGATCATTTCCATTTCCTTGGGGAAGGTTTCCAAAGAGTGGCCCGGAATGAAGAACGATGTCTTCAGATCGTATTTCTTGAACAAGCGCAGCAGGCGCGGAACGCCCACTTCTGTGGCGAAGATGCCGCGTTGGATGTCAGACGGTGAATCTCCACCGCCGTAAGAGCCGATCCAGCCTGCGACCGAGTCGATGTCGGTGCCAAAGGCACAATAGATCTTTTTAGCCATGAAGGTGTCCTCCTAAGATGTCAGATTGTGGGCCATTTCGGGTCAGTCAGCGCCATGGGATAAGCAATGGCGTAATCAATCGGGGGGCGGACCACATATTTGCGGTCAAACTCCGCCCAGTCATAGGCAGCACCCGAGCGCACGATATAGGGCCAGTCGGGTTGGGCAAAAATCGGGCGCCCGATGGCGACCATGTCTCCCGCGCCTGTGGTCAGGACATCTTCGGCCTGCGCGCCCTCGGCGATGCCGCCGTTTGTGATCACAGGCAGGCCAGATGCCTTGCGCAACACGGTGGACATAGGCGTGGTGTCATCGGTTTGGCGGTTATCAAGGTAGTTGAAACTTGACCAATGCAGCGCATCATAGGACGACCCCTTCAACGCTTCGCCAATGGCTTTGGCATAGGATGTGCCCGGCCAAGCGCCCACAAAATCATCCACCCCGTCTTGCGATAGGCGCAGCACGATCAACTTATCCGGCCCAATGGCGGCGCGCACCTTTTCGCCCACCAGTTTGGCAAAGCGGATGTTGTTTTCCGGCGATCCGCCAAAGTCATCAGTGCGCAGGTTGGTTTTTGGGGTGATGAACTGCCACAGCAGATAGCCGTTGGCGCCATGCACTTCGACCCCGTCAGCCCCAGCATCAACAGCGCGCTTGGCACCTGCGGCAAAGCCATCGGCAATCTGGTGAATGTCGGCGACAGTCAACTCGCGCGCAGGGCCAAAGGTCACTTTCGGCCAAGGGCCCGAAATCCCACGGATATTCTTTTCATCATCACTGTCGGTATACAGCGTCCAGCCCCCGCTTTGCGTTGCCGAGGCGCTGACCGGCGGCTCGCCGCCCAGCACCCGCGGGTCCGCAACACGGCCGGCGTGCATCAGTTGCACGATGATCTTGCAATCATGCTGCTGCACCGCATCGAATACCTTGGCCCATCCGGCCTGATGCTGCTTCGTCGCAATTCCGGGCTGTGACAAATAGGCGCGCGATTGCACGCCATCATTTTCATAGGTGCCTTCAGTGATGATCAGCCCCAAACCGCCCCGCGCACGGCGTGCGTAATAGGCGGCCATCTCGTCAGTTGGGGTTCCATCGGCTTCGGCCATCTGGCGGGTCAGCGGTGCCATCGCGATGCGGTTGCGCAGCGTGAGTGGCCCCAGTTTGATGGGCGAAAACAGGGTCGGGAAAGCTTCAGCCATTACGCACCTCGTACAATCTGTTCTATTGCAAGCCCCGCCGCCAAAACCGCGCTGTCACGGCCATGGGGGGCAGAAATCATAAAGCCCGTGGGCATCTGGTCAGCATCGGCTCCGTTGGGGATCGACAAGCCGCACCAATCCAAGAAATTCCCAAGCGAGGTGTTGCGCAGCGTCAGCCCGTTGTGTCGGAAGAACACCTCTTGGTCCGCTTCCAATGCCGCGATCGGCATCGCAACCGAAGGAGTGGTGGGGCAGATCATCAGCGCATTGCCCAATTTGGCGGTGACTTGGGCAATCAGGCGCACGCGTTCACGCATCAGGATCGACAGGTCAACCGCCGTCGTCTTGGCAGCATTCATAATACGCCGCACCACGCGGGCGTCGATGCGGGCGGCGTCTGGGCCGTGCATTCTGTCCCAATGCAGATCCAACGCCTCAACCGCGGCAAGCACGGCGCGTTGGGTGATCAGGTCAAGCGTTTCAGTTAGTTCGGGCAAAGCGATGCGGCGCACCCTTGCGCCGGCATTGGCCAGGCGATCAGCGGCAGCAGCGAAATTCGCAGCTACGGCGGGGGCCAAAGCATCGAACATCACGGTATCGGGGATCACGAAATCCAAATTCGCCAGTGGGGCCGCCTGCGCCACAGGGCTTTGCAACCCGCGCAACACTGTGTCAGCCAGCACGCAATCTTCGACGCTATGCGCCAAGGGGCCCAGCGTATCCAGCGTGCGCGACAGCGGGAAAACCCCCTGCATCGGGTAATGCCCGGTCGAGGATTTATAGCCCACCACGCCGTTAAAAGCTGCCGGAATACGAATAGACCCGCCCGTATCTGTGCCAAAAGATATCGGCACAATGTCATTGGCCACCACCACGCCGCTGGCGGAAGACGACCCACCCGGCGCGCGGGCGGGGCCCAAGCCGTTGGGGTTGCGCGGTGTGCCGTAGTGGGGGTTCAGGCCAATGCCAGAATAGGCAAATTCCGTCATGTTCAGCGCACCAATGCTGACCAAGCCAGCACGGGCACCTGCAGCGACCAAAGCCGCATCTTGGGTTGCGGGCGGGTTATCTGCCAGCACAATTGACCCCGCCGTGGTGACGCGGCCTTTCAGATCGTACAAATCCTTCCAAGCCACCGGAATGCCATCCAGCAAGCTAACCGGATTGCCCGCCCGCAAGCGCTCGCGCGAAGCGCGGGCCTCAGCCTCGGCCCGTGGGCGCAGGGTCTTGGTGAAAATGGCGTCATCACCCACTTCAGCGATACGGGCGAAAACTTGATCAACCAGATCAAGCGGATCAAGCCGCCCGTCACGCAATTGGCGAGAAAGGTCACTGGCCGTTGTCTTGCGCATCATCGGCCCCTAGTGCTTGATCACGGTGGACCGCAGGGCCTGCCATGCGACAAAGCCCTGCGCTCCCGCCGCGAATTGGCCGCGATACTTGTCTGCATGGCCTTCGACCGCGATCATATCACCATTGGGCAATTGCACGGCCATTTGCAGGATATGGCCGATCAGTTGCGCGCGGGTGATCTGGCAGGGGATCATATTGGTGCCATAGGTCTTGCGCGCCTCTTCGGGCGACACAGTGGCGGGCAGAATATCCACCGCCTCAGCCGGCAGGATAAGCGAGGCTTTGTCGCCCAGAGCCAACCTGTCATGCTTTTCGCCGGTCAAAATTCCAAAGGCGGTGTCAAGGATGACGCCTTCGCCCTTCAAGTCTTTCACCACGCCCGGAATAAGCGTGTTGGCCCCGATAAATCGGCTGACGAACAGGCTTTGCGGGCGGGTGTACAATTCGCGAGGTGGGCTGATTTGTTCAACGCGGCCCGCGTTCATCACCACGATCCGGTCAGACAGCGCCAGGGCTTCCGATTGCGCATGGGTGACAAAGACAAAAGTGATCCCAAGTTCGCGCTGCAACAGCTTTAACTCGTTCTGGATGCTTTTGCGCAGGTTGGCGTCCAAAGCGCCCAAAGGTTCATCCAGCAGCAAAATGTCAGGTTCAACGACCAAAGACCGCGCTAGAGCGATGCGCTGGCGCTGGCCGCCGGACAGGCGGTTGGGGCGCATATCGGCGACATCTGACAGGCCCAGCTTGTCAATGATGCGGTCAACCTTGCGGTCCGCTTCTGCGGCAGCCATGCCTTTGACCTCTAGGCCAAAGCGGATGTTCTGTCGCACGTTCATATGGGGAAAGAGCGCGTAATTCTGAAAGATCATCGACGTTGGGCGCTTTTCCGGCAGCAGATCATTGATCCGGCTGCCGCGGATCATCAGATCGCCCGAGGTGATCGTTTCAAAGCCTGCAATCATGCGCAGAGTTGTCGTTTTGCCACAGCCTGATGGCCCCAGAAAGGCAATGAATTCGCCTTTGTCCACATCCAGATTGAAGTCTATGACGGCGGGCGTGCCGTTGTCATAAACCTTACCGATATGGGAAAGCTGAAGGTCGTAGGCCACGGGTCTTATCCTTGCAACAGGGGGTCCGGCCGGAGCGTAAGCCCCGACCGGCTTATTGTCAGATTAGGCCGACAGGAACTCGTCCCACTTGGTCATCAAGAGGTCGTATTCAGCGGGCCACTGGTGCCAGTAAGCAACGTTTGCAGCACGGGTCGCCAAGGAACCGCCATCGCGCAGATCGCCTTCCTTGATGCCACGCTCTTCCGCGCCAACCCACGGTGCGCCTTCGTACCAGAAGGCGTACTTTTCGGCCGACATGATGCCTTTGACCTTGTCGTTGGGCGAGTAGTAGCCCTGCTCCGACACAGCCACAGCCGGGCCGCCCGACAGCCAGTAATCGGCATAAGCCGTCACAGCGTCGAGGTTGGGCGAGGATTTCAGCGCCGAAACGCCGATAGCCCAGCCACGATAGCCGCTCTTCATGGTGGCGTAAGAGCACTGAACGCCCTGTGCCTTCACAGCCATAACAGCCGGCTGCCATGCGTCAGCCAGAACCATTTCGCCCGAAGCCATCAGGTTAACCAGTTCACCAAAGTCACCCCAAAGGGCGCGGAACTGGCCTTCTTTCTTTTTCGAGATCAGGAACTTGGCTGCTTCTTCGATTGCAGCCGCGTCCGGATTGCCCGGGTTCTTCACTTCCAGCAGACCCAGTTCGTTCATGGCCAAGACGGCCTGACCGAAAGCGATCAGCGGGTCAACGTTCAAGCCAGTCTTGCCCTTGAACTTGGGGTCGAACAGCGAGGACCACATCGACGCTTCTTCCGCCGAAACCAGGTCAGGGCGGTAGCCGATGGAGTCAAAGTTATAAACGGTCGGGACCATGTTCAGGGCGGTCATCGACTCGTCCGTGTAGATCTGGCCCACGATTTGTGCCGAGGCATCCCACTTCGGGTCAGCCTTCAGGAAGCTTTCGCCCACGCCCGTCCAGTTCGTCAGCGCCGAGGTGGCGATGGGCGAAACAAGGCCGGTTTGGGTGATCGACGGCAGACGCTCGCCGATGGTTTCCCAGCAGTCGTAAGCGGTCGAGCCCGACAGCAGTTCGGTTTGGGTGTTGGGGAAAATGTCGGCTTTGCCCGACACGGCCTTAACGCCCGAAGCCGCCTGGAATTCTGCCAGGATACGGTCCTGCACGGTCACCGACAGGCCGACAGTGCGCAGTTCTTGGCTGGCAAGGTCAGCAGCGAAGGCTTGCTGCGCACCCAAGAAGGGCAAGCCGCCCGCGGCCAGGGCAACGCCGGCGGTCCCTTTCAGGAACCCACGGCGGGATAGTGAACTGTGTTTCATTTCAGTACCTCCGAGTTGATTTTACGATTCTTCCTACTGCCCGGGTTAATATCGCCCGACCAGCAAACCTCCGTCGACCACTACCACTTGACCCGTCATGTAGCGGGCCGCGTTGGAAGCGAGGAACAGGGCGACATCGGCAATTTCTTCTGGTTGACCGATGCGACCCATGGGGATGAACTCCCCCGCCTTCTCGGCAGCTTCAGGGCCGAGGGAATGTTCCTTCGACAAAAGCTGCGCTGTCCGGATGTAGCCCGGCGCAATGCCGTTCACCCGGATTCCGTCTTTGGCCAATTCCACCGCAAGGCCACGCACAAGGCCCACCACCCCGGATTTCGCCGCTGAATAATGCACGTGTTCGTCCCAGCCATAGGCCACGCCCATGATGGAAGACAGGGCCACGATCGCCCCCTTTTTGCGCTGCTTCATCCC
>Ga0114966_10004494_pt1 | contig 11984 bp, 10 predicted proteins | sample M_130207_XF_Meta_FD_87029 | JGI IMG/M metagenome (GOLD analysis project Ga0114966, IMG submission 87029) | Freshwater microbial communities from Lake Montjoie, Canada to study carbon cycling - M_130207_XF_MetaG | ecosystem: Environmental > Aquatic > Freshwater > Lake | place: Lake Montjoie...
ATTGCATCCATGTGAATGACCGTAGTTGCTCGTGGTAACCCGCCGGGCGCCGGCCTCCACAGTGTCGACGGTCCGTGACCATCGATCGGTGGGGCGGGGCCTAGTGTCGCCGCATGAATCTTGCCGATATCGCGATCTTCACCGAACCCCAGCAGGGTGCGAGCTATGACGATCTACTGGCCGTGGCCAGGCGCGCCGAGGACCTCGGTTTCGGTGCGTTCTTCCGCTCCGACCATTACCTGAAGATGGGGAGCGTGTCGGGCCTTCCCGGGCCGAGCGACGCGCTCGTATCCCTCGCCGCACTCGCCCGCGACACCTCGCGTATTCGGCTCGGCACGCTGGTCTGCTCCGCAACATTCCGCCACGCGGGAGTGCTTGCCATTACGGCCGCGCAGATCGACCAGATGAGCGGCGGCCGGCTCGAACTCGGGCTGGGCGCGGGCTGGTACCAGCAGGAGCACGAGGCCTACGCGATCCCGTTCGCGCCGCTCGGCACGCGTTTTGACGTTCTCGAGGATCACCTTGCCGTCATTACCGGCCTCTGGTCCACCCCTGTCGGGGAAACCTTCTCCTACGAGGGCAAGACTCTGTCGGTGAAGGATTCACCCGGACTCCCCAAGCCGGTCCAGCAACCGGGCCCGCCGATCATCATCGGGGGACGGGGCCCCAAACGCACACCGCGTCTCGCGGCGCAGTACGCGTCGGAGTTCAACGTTCCTTTCGGCTCCGTGCAGGCCTTCGAGGAGGCCAGCGCCGGGGTCCGCAAGGCGTGCGAGTTGATCGGCCGGGACCCGGCTTCTCTGCGCTACACGGCTGCACTGGTGGTGGCCGCAGGCCGCAACGAAGCCGAGTTCGTCCGCCGTGCGACCGCAATCGGTCGGGAACCTGACGAACTGCGGGCAAATGGTGCCGCCGGAACGGTGGCCGAAACCGCCGCCACCATCCGTCGTTTTCGAGATGCCGGGGTACAGCGCATGTATCTCCAAGTTCTGGACCTCAGCGACCTTGAACATCTCAATCTCATCGCCGAGGAGATCGTTCCGAACTGCTAAGCCAAATTTGGGACAACCGAAACAATGGTGTGTTGTCGAAGGGCGTATAAGACGTAGAATTCGAATGTATTTGACAATCATTGAGCTAAGTTCGACGCTTAGTGGTAGTAAAAGTGAGATCTCATGGCAGCAAAGCGTGGCCCGAAAAACCCGATGACCAACCAGCACAAGGCGGCTCTCGCCGCCGGGCGCGCCGAGGGTCGCATCGTGCGTGACTACCTCGAAGCGCTGCGAACCAACCGCCCCAAGCGCGGCCGGAAGCGCACTGCAGACTCCATCAAGAAGCGCCTGAAGGCCGTCGCCGACGAACTTTCCGTTGCCGATGCGCTCTCCGAGCTGAAACTCATTCAGGAGCAGATGGACCTGGAGATCGAATTGGAGAATTTCGGCGAGATGGTGGACCTGTCTGGTCTCGAGACCGACTTCATTCGCGTCGCCAAGCAATACAGCCAGCGTCAGGGCATTTCCTATGGTGCGTGGCGCAAGGTGGGAGTTGAGCCCCGAGTGCTCAAGTCCGCCGGTATCGACCGCACGGCCTAGCCGCCCCGGTATCAGTCGATGGCGTCGAGCGCATCTAACGTGGTGCCGATATTGCGCAGCGATCGCTTGAGGTCAAAGGCCTCGTCGAGCACCGCAGCAGACACCGATATCCGACCGTCGGCGTCCAGCAGGCCGCGGAAGTCCCGGTGGTCGTCCCACGCCCGCATCGCGTTCTCCTGCACCACCCGATAGGCCTCATCGCGGGTCATCCCGGACTGCACGAGCGCCAACAGCACCGGCTGGCTGAACACCAGACCGTGGCTCGACCACAGATTGCTCAGCATCTGCTCGGGGAACACCTGCAGGCCAGCGAGCAGTCGGGTGCAGCGGCGCAGCATGTAATAGGCCAACTGCGCCGAGTCCGGCAGGATGACGCGCTCCACCGACGAGTGCGAGATATCCCGTTCGTGCCAGAGCGCAACGTCCTGGAGACCCGCCATCAGGTTGGAGCGGACGACGCGGGCGAGCCCCGACAGCGTCTCGGCCGAGATCGGGTTGCGCTTGTGCGGCATGGCCGACGAACCCTTCTGGCCCGCACGGAAACCCTCCTGCACCTCTCGCACCTCGGTGCGCTGCAGATGGCGAAGCTCAACTGCTACCAGCTCTACCGTTGCAGCGACGGATGCGCAGGCCCAGAGGAACTCCGCGTGGCGGTCGCGCGCAAGCACCTGCGTGGCGGGAACGGGGCGCAGGCCAAGTGCCGAACCGACAAACGCCTCAACGGCGGGCTCGATGTTCGAGTAGGTGCCCACCGCGCCGGACAGCTTGCACACGGCGATGTTTGCCCGCGCCTGCTGCAGTCGGGTGCGGTCGCGGTCGGCCTGGAGGCACCAGAGGGCCACCTTTGCACCGAACGTGGTCGGCTCGGCGTGCACGCCATGCGTGCGGCCGATCATCACGGTGTCCCGGTGGTCGAGCGCCAACCGCTTCAGAGTGCGCACGAACTCGTCCGATGCCGTGAGCATGAGGTCCGTTGCGTCTCGGAGCATCCAAGCCAGCGCCGTGTCCACCACATCGGTGGAGGTGAGTCCGTAGTGGATCCACGCACCCTCCGGGGCGCCGACAGCGTCCTGCAGCACGTCAACGAATGCCGCCACGTCGTGATCGGTCACCTGCTCCCGCTCGAGCACCCGCTCCACGAACGCTGCATCGATGCGGGGCGCCCGTGCCCGGCACGCACTCGCGTCGGCCTCGGGCAGGACGCCGATCGACGCCTGGCCCTCGGTTGCCAATAGCTCAACCTCCAGCCAACGGCTGAACCGCCCAATGTCGTCGAAAACAGCGGTCATCTCGGGGGTGGAGTAACGGGGGATCATGGCCTCTCCACCACCGCATCACGATCGGCGCCAACGCCCACGTAGCGGACGGGTACGCCGACTTCACGCTCCACGAGGTCCACGAATGCCCGGGCCCGGTTCGGGAGGTCCTCCACGCGGCGGGCCCCCTCGATCGAAGTGCCCCAGCCGGGAAGTTCCACGTACACCGGCTCAACCCGGCCAAGCGCGTCGAGACGGTCCGGGTACTCGGTGATCTCCGTGCCGTTCACCCGATAACCCGTGCAGATGCGCACGCTGTCGAACGTGTCCAGTACGTCGAGCTTGGTGAGCGCGATCTCGGTGAGGCTGTTGAGCCGAACAGCATGACGCAGCATCACCAGATCCAACCAGCCAGGCCGACGGCGGCGACCGGTCACCGTGCCGAACTCACGACCAATCTCCACCAAGGTGTCACCGAGTGCATCAGTGAGCTCGGTCGGGAACGGTCCGGACCCAACGCGTGTGGTGTACGCCTTGGTGATGCCGACGATGCGGCCGAGGTCTCGCGGGCCGAGACCCGAACCGGAGCACGCACCGCCAGCTGTCGGGTTCGACGACGTGACGTACGGGTACGTGCCGTGATCGATATCGAGAAACGTCGCCTGGGCACCCTCGAGCAGCAGCCGCTTGCCGCGGGCAAGTGCGTCGTGCAGCAGCGCAACGGTGTTGGTGATGTACGGCGCCACCCGATCCGCGAGGTCGCCGGCGTACTGCTCCACGATCGCCGGCACGTCGAGCGGCTCACCGCCGAGGTGGACGAGGAGATCGCTCTCGGCCGCACCGAGCTTGGCAAGCTGTTCTGCGAAACACTTCCTGTCGAGCATGTCCCCAACCCGGAGGCCGGTCCGGCGGGCCTTGTCCGCATAGGCCGGGCCAATGCCCTTGAGGGTCGTGCCGATCTTGTTGTCGCCGCGACTGCCCTCTGCGAGGCGGTCGTGGGCAAAGTGCCACGGCAGGATGAGATGGGCCTGGCTCGACACCTTGAGCCGCGAGGTGTCGACGCCGCGGGCGCTCAGCCGACCGACCTCGTCGAGCAGCGTGATCGGGTCCACCACCACGCCGTTGGCGATCACAGGCGTTACGTGGGGGTACAGCACGCCGGACGGCACGAGCTGCAGGGCGTACTTCTCACCGCCCGCAACGATCGTGTGGCCGGCATTGTGGCCGCCCTGATAGCGGATGACGTAGTCGTGTTGGTTCGAGAGGAGGTCGATGACCTTGGCCTTCCCCTCGTCGCCCCACTGACTCCCTACAACAACGGTGACCGGCACGTGGGGGAACCCTATCGGGTCTGTTTCGTGCCGGGGTACCTGTTTCGTTGGCCTCGTGTGTTCCGGGGCGTGCGGCTCACGCCACGGGCGACACCACGGTGATGTCGAAGCCGTCCGTGGCCTCGGTTCCACCGGTGGCAGTAGGCGCGTCCACGGTGATGGTGTCCCCGTCGGCCGCCCTGCCCTCGAGGATGGTGGTCGCCAGACGGTCCCCCAGTTCACGCTGGATCACCCGCTTGAGCGGCCGCGCACCGAAGGCCGGGTCGTAGCCATCACGGGCCAGTTTGTCCAGTGCGGAATCGGTGACCACGAGCGTGATCCGGCGGGCTGTCAGGCGCTCCTTCAGGCGGCCCAACTGGATCTCCACGATCGGGCGCAGATCTTCGGCCGCCAGTGAACGGAAGCGGATGATGTCGTCCACGCGGTTCACGAATTCCGGCTTGAAGAACGACGACGGATCGCCCGCAAGGTTGGAGGTCATGATGATCACGACGTTCGTGAAGTTCACGGTGCGACCCTGCCCGTCGGTGAGACGTCCGTCGTCGAGCACCTGGAGCAGCACGTTGAACACGTCGGAATGTGCCTTCTCGATCTCGTCGAGCAGGACGACCGAGTACGGACGGCGCCGAACCGCCTCGGACAGCTGGCCGCCCTCGTCGTAGCCGACGTAGCCGGGGGGCGCACCGATCAGGCGAGACACGGAGTGCTTCTCCATGTACTCGCCCATATCGATACGGACCATTGCGCGCTCGTCGTCGAAGAGGAACTCCGCGAGTGCCTTGGCCAGCTCGGTCTTTCCCACACCCGTGGGCCCGAGGAACATGAACGAACCGATCGGGCGGTCCGGGTCCGACAGGCCCGCACGACTGCGACGGATCGCGTTGGCCACCGCATGCACGGCCTCGTCCTGGCCGATGACACGCCGGTGCAGCAGGTCCTCGAGGTGGACGAGCTTTGCCATCTCGCCCTCCATCAGCTTGCTCACCGGCACGCCGGTCCACTTGGAGACCACCTCGGCGATGTCCTCGGCGTCCACCTCCTCCTTGAGCATCCGATTGCCCTTCTGCAGCTCGTCGAGGTGCGCCGTTGCGTCCTCGACGCGGCGCTCCAGCTCGGGGATGCGCCCGTAACGGATCTCCGCGGCAACGTTGAGGTCGCTCTCGCGCTCCACCTGCGTACGCAGCTGCTCGAGCTCCTCCTTGAGCGAGCGGATGACCGCGATCGCGTCCTTCTCGCCCTCCCAGTGCTCGCGCATCGTGGTGGCCTGCTGCTGGAGTGCGTCGAGCTCCTCGAGCAGGGCGTGCAGACGCTCCGCCGAGGCCGCGTCCTTCTCCTTCTGCAATGCGAGGTGCTCGATCTCGAGCTGCAGAATGCGTCGCTCGACAATGTCGATCTCGGTGGGGAGCGAGTCGATCTCGATACGCAGACGCGAACCTGCCTCGTCGATGAGGTCGATCGCCTTGTCCGGCAGGAACCGACTGGTGATGTACCGGTTGGACAGCACTGCAGCCGACACGAGCGCCGTGTCCTGGATGCGCACGCCGTGGTGCACCTCGTAGCGCTCCTTCAGACCGCGCAGGATGGCGATGGTGTCCTCCACCGACGGTTCGCCCACGTACACCTGCTGGAACCGGCGCTCGAGCGCAGCGTCTTTCTCGATGTGCTTGCGGTACTCGTCGAGTGTCGTGGCACCGATCATGTGCAGTTCGCCGCGTGCGAGGAGCGGCTTGATCATGTTGCTGGCGTCCATTGCGCCCTCGGCGCCGCCGGCGCCGACGATGGTGTGAATCTCGTCGATGAACGTGATCACCTCGCCCGATGCGTCGGTGATTTCCTTGAGGACAGCCTTGAGCCGCTCCTCGAACTCGCCGCGGTACTTCGCCCCGGCAATCATCGACCCAAGGTCGAGCGAGATGAGCCGCTTGTTCTTCAGCCCCTCGGGCACATCGCCGTCCGCGATACGACGTGCAAGACCCTCGACGATTGCGGTCTTGCCAACGCCCGGTTCGCCGATGAGCACGGGGTTGTTCTTGGTGCGACGGGAAAGCACCTGGATCGTGCGACGGATCTCGTCGTTGCGGCCGATGACCGGATCGATCTTGCCGTCGCGGGCGCGTTGGGTGAGATCGGTTCCGTACTTCTCGAGCGCCTGAAACTGCTCCTCGGGGTTCGGAGAAGTAACTCGGTGCGATCCACGCACCTCGCGCAGTGCCTGCAGAACTTCCTCAGATCCGATGCCCAGACGCGCGTTCATCGCGAGCACGAGGTGCTCGGCGGAGAGGTAGTCGTCCTTCAGGTCCTTCTGATAGCGCTCGGCCATCTCGACGACGTTGCTCAGTTCGCGGCTGAGGCGCGGCTCACCGCCGCCGTACGCGCGGGGCAGTTTGGCGACAGCCTCGTCGGCCTTGTTGCGCACCATGAGCGGGGCGAGGCCGAGCTTTTGCACGAGCGGACCGACAATCGTGTCGTTCTGGGCCATGAGCGCGCTCAGGAGATGGTCCGGAGTGAGTTCGGGGTTGTTCAGGCTCTTGGCCTGATCGATCGCCGACGAGAACGCCTCGTTGGTCTTCGCGGTCCATTTCTTGGGGTCGAATGCCATATCTTCACTCCATCGCTTCAAGAAACGTGAGTCTGAGCCGATCAACTTGTGCTTACAGAACGCTATTCCCGTACATCTCGCCGAGGGGTTCACTGAGCAGTTCCAATCGGGTCCCATCCGGGTCCCGGAAGTACATCGACACCCCACTCACCACGTCCGTCTCCACCTCGGCATCGGCCAGGCGCGTTCGGGCGGCGGCCCACTGCTCGGGGGTGACACTGATGGCGAGGTGGTGCAGGCCACCCAACACCTCGGCGTACTCCCCGAGATCGAGGCCCGGCAGATCAAAGAAGGCCAAGGCGTTGCCGTGACCGATGTCGAAGAAGAGGTGCGTGGAGCCGCGGTAGTCCCGGTTCTCGAAAAGATCGGTCAATGGGAAGCCAAGCACCTCCTGATAAAAGCGGATGGTCCGCTCCACGTCGGCGCAGAGGAGTGCCACGTGATGCACCCCGCGAGCGGTACTCGCCGGACGTTCGGCCTTCGGGCGGAGGTGGGCGGCGCGGAGCGATTCCCATTCGACGGTGCGATCCATGACCTCACCCTAGGAACCGAAAAAGCGAACTGCCATCCCTGAGCGCAATTCGGTTGCGCACGGGATGGCAGTTCGGGCGTTCGTGTATGCCGATCAGGTCGGCGGGACCGGCCCCAATAACTTCGAGTGCACGACGAGCCGAAAGTCCGTATTGGTAGGCAGGCGATTCGGCTGGGAGCACGCAATGAGCGACAGGCTCCCCGCGATCGGACCGAAGGTTTCCTCCGAGGGGGGGCGGAGCACACCCTCGTTGTTCGTCCACTCTTCCATCTTGCCGGTGACTTTATTCAGCCTCAGCGCTCGCTTGTTCTTCTTCCGCCTACCCCGCCCGTAGGTAAGGATTGCGTTCGTGATCGGGTGACGCTGCCAGATGTAGGCGTCGACGGTCTCCCCACGGGCAAGTACCTCATAGCGGTATCCGAGTACGTCAATGATGTCGCCGGCGACCAGCTTGTGGAGGTTTCGGAACGGGCCGCCGTGAGACGTGCGGTGACCGAAGATCCACGCATGGCCGACGGAGCCGATGGGATACGAGTCGCCGAGCACGCCCAGACCGCGGTTGATGCTGCTCGAGCCGGTCCCCCTGAACACGGGGCGGGTGGCGGGCACCTTGATCCGCACAGTGCGCAGCCGGCCACGGACCAGACGCTTCACCTTGACCCACTTCGTTCCCCAAAGCCTCTGGACGTACATCGTCCCGAGGGGCGGCGGGCCAGACGTGCCAGCCGCCTCTGCGGTGCCTGCAGCGAGCGTGGGCGCTGCTGCGGCGCCGATCACTGCAGCACCTGCCATCTTCAACACATTTCGACGTGAGATCTGCATTTTTGACGACCTCCTGCCGTCTGGATCTTCTTCAGTTCGCTATCACAACGCCCCGGCGACCGAACGATAACGGACGATTCCTAATCTTTCTGACGGGCCTGTTCGCCGAACACAACGACAGCCTGCCTGAGCGGCACAAGATCTCGCCGAGGGGCTCGACGATCCACTTCCACCTGCACCTGCCTCACTACCTCACGTAGTTGTAGCACCTCGTTGTGTAGTCGCGCCACCTCATCTTCCAACTGCATGACCCTGCGGATTCCCGCCAGGTTCATGCCGGTGGCGGCCAGTTCGGTGATGCGGCGCAGGCGATCGATGTCGGCTTCGCTGTAGCGCCGGTTCCCACCGGGGGTACGAGCAGGCTCGAGGAGTCCTTTGCGTTCGTAGATGCGCAGCGTCTGCGGGTGCATTCCCGCCAGTTCAGCCGCCACCGAGATCACGTAGACGGCGCGGTACCTGTTCATCGCGCCGCACCGCCGGACTGCGGCGAACCCAACAGGTCGAAGAGCGCCTGGCGCGGGGACCCGGTTGAGGCGGCCTCGAACGCCTCGAGTGCCTCCCGCTGTGCATCGCTGACGTGCTTGGGCACCACGACGTCCACCGTGACGATGAGGTCGCCGTGATGTTTGCCGTTTTCGATGCCGCGCCCCTTGATGCGATGACGGCTACCCGTCTGAGTGCCGCCCCGAAGGCGCAGCACAACACGCTGTCCTTCAAGCGTCGGTACCTCCACCTCGCTGCCGAGCGCGAGTTCGGCGAGGGTCACCGGGATTCGGACCGTGAGGTTGTCCCCGTCGCGCCCGAAGACCGGGTGCGCCCGCACGTGGCACTCAACCAACAGGTCCCCTGCGGGGCCACCCTTGCGACCGGGGCCACCGCGTTCTTTCAGCCGGATCCGCTGGCCGTCGGTAACGCCGGCAGGGATGCGCACCTTCACCTCACGCGGCCTCTTCTCCACGCCGGATCCCCGGCAGGTCCCGCACGGGGACTCGACAATGGCGCCGTTGCCGTTACACGCGCGACAGGGCGACGAGAACGCGAAGAATCCCTGGTTGTCGTCCACGGCACCCCGCCCGCGGCACACACCGCAGGTGTTCACCTTGCTGCCCGGCTTGGCTCCCGAACCGTTACACGTTGAGCACTGCGCATCCGTAGTGAGGTGCAGGCTCGTGGTGATCCCGTGTGCCGCGTCGACGAAATCCAGCGTCAGCGATGCCTCGAGGTCTGCTCCTCGCTGCGGGCCCACACCGGCGCCACTGCGACCGCTGCGCCCACGCCCGGGCGAGCCGCCACCGAACATGTTGCCGAGCAGATCGCCCATGTCGGAGCCACCCACATCGAAACGGAACCCACCGGGCGCACCGCCGCCGGGACCGCCGAAGCCCCCGCCCATCGGCCCGAGCCGACGGACCTCGTCGTACTCCTTGCGCTTGGCCTCGTCACCGAGCACGTCGTAGGCGGCACTGATGTCTTTGAACCGCTCCTCAGCCGAGCTATTACCCGGGTTCGCGTCCGGGTGATACTGCCGCGCAAGCTTGCGGTAGGCCTTGGTGAGGTCCTTGTGTGGTGCGCTCTCTGGCACACCGAGCACTTCGTAGTAGTTCTTCTCGAACCATTCACGCTGTGGCGCCATCACGCACCTCCTTCGTCATCATCCTCGTCGGGGTTCAGCCGCGCACCTTGACCATGGCGGCGCGCAGCACCTTGCCGCGCCACAGGTATCCGGTACGCAACACCTCGGACACCACCGGGTGCTCGCTGTCACCCTCCTCGTGCATCACGGCCTCGGCGTGGTTCGGGTCGAATGCCTTGTTCTCCAGATCCATCGCCTCAAGACCCTGCTTCAGCAGGGCCCCGATGAGCGCGGACCAGATCGGCTCGACGCCTGCGACCCCGTGCGTGAACGCTGCCTCGCACGCATCCAGCACCGGCAGGAGTGCCTCGGCAAGCCGCCCTGCTGCGCGGTCGACCTCGTCGGACTGCTGCGCCGCCACGCGCTTGCGGAAGTTGTCGAAGTCGGCCTGGAGCCGGAGAGCGATGTCCTTGAACTGGTCGCGCTCGGAGAGCAGCGCTTCGATGTCGTGCTCGACAGCCTCGTCCGCCTGCTCCACAGCATCGGTGCCGTCGAGGCCGTCGAGTTCGTCGACACCATCGGCATCTGTTCCGTCGACGTCGCCCGTCTCGATGTTCTCGTCGTTCATCAACGGCTCACTTGTCGTCGACGATCTCGGCGTCGACGATCTCGTCGTCGTTCACCGAGCCCGTGCCCTGACCCGATGCCGACGTGCCCGCAGCATTCGTGTCACGGGCAGCGTTCTCGTAGAGCTTCTGGCTGAACGCCTGGCTGGCGGTCATCAACTTGCCCGTCGCCTCCTTGATCGCGCCCACGTCGTTGCCCTCGAGCGTCTTCTTGAGGTCCGAGAGCGGGCCCTCGACGGCAGCCTTCTCGTCGGCAGACACCTTGTCGCCCTGCTCACGCAGCACCTTGTCGGTTTGGTAGACGAGGCTGTCGGCGGTGTTGCGCACCTCGGCCTCCTCCTTGCGGCGGCGGTCGTCCTCGGCATGTGCCTCTGCGTCACGGACCATCTGGTTGATGTCGTCCTTGCTCAGCGAGGACTGACCGGTGATGGTCATCGACTGCTCCTTGCCGGTGGCGCGGTCCTTGGCGGACACGTGCACGATGCCGTTCGCGTCGATGTCGAACGTGACCTCGATCTGCGGCACACCACGCGGCGCCGGGGGAAGGTCCACGAGCTGGAACTTGCCGAGCGTCTTGTTGTACATGGCCATCTCGCGCTCGCCCTGGATCACATGGATCTCCACCGAGGGCTGCATGTCGTCGGCGGTGGTGAACACCTCGCTGCGCCGGGTGGGGATGGTGGTGTTGCGCTCGATGAGCTTGGTCATCACACCACCCTTGGTCTCGATGCCGAGCGACAGCGGGGTCACGTCGAGCAACAGGACGTCCTTCACCTCGCCCTTCAGCACACCGGCCTGGATGGCTGCACCGATCGCCACGACCTCGTCGGGGTTCACGCCCTTGTGCGGGTCCTTCCCGGTAAGGCCCTTCACGAGGTCCTGCACCATCGGCATGCGGGTGGAGCCGCCCACCATGATCACGTGGTGCAACTGGCCCTTGCTGACGCCTGCATCCGCAAGCGCCTTCTCGAACACGACGCGGCACTTGTCGAGCAGGTCTGCGGTCATCTGCTCGAACTGCGCACGCGTGAGCGTCTCGTCGAGGTGAAGCGGTCCGCTGGGCGTTGCCGTGATGAACGGCAGGTTGATCTGGGTCTGCTGCACCTGAGAGAGCTCAATCTTGGCCTTCTCGGCGGCCTCCTTGAGGCGCTGTGTCGCCATGCGGTCGGCACCGAGGTCGATGCCCTGCGCCGCCTTGAAGCGCTCCACCATCCACTTGATGATGCGGTCGTCCCAGTCGTCGCCACCGAGGTGGGTGTCTCCGTTGGTGGACTTCACCTCGAACACGCCGTCGCCGATCTCCAGCACGGACACGTCGAAGGTGCCGCCGCCGAGGTCGAACACGAGCACGGTCTCGTCCGCAGATCCCTTGTCCAAGCCGTAGGCGAGTGCCGCTGCGGTGGGCTCGTTGATGATGCGGAGCACTTCGAGACCTGCGATGGCGCCGGCCTCCTTGGTGGCAGTGCGCTGAGCGTCGTCGAAGTAGGCAGGGACGGTGATGACGGCCTGGGTAACGGTGTCGCCCAGGTACGCCTCGGCATCCCGCTTCAACTTCATGAGCGTGCGGGCCGAGATCTCCTGCGGCGTGTACTTCTTGCCGTCGATGTCCTCGGAGTGCCAGTTCTGGCCCATGAACCGCTTGATGGAGCGGAA
>Ga0114966_10004495_pt1 | contig 11984 bp, 7 predicted proteins | sample M_130207_XF_Meta_FD_87029 | JGI IMG/M metagenome (GOLD analysis project Ga0114966, IMG submission 87029) | Freshwater microbial communities from Lake Montjoie, Canada to study carbon cycling - M_130207_XF_MetaG | ecosystem: Environmental > Aquatic > Freshwater > Lake | place: Lake Montjoie...
AGCACAGTTCATTCTGATTTGTTAGCAGATGAAATAGAGGAAGAGCACGAAAGCCCAGGAGATCATCGCCGAATGGCTTCATACCACTTCAGTCAAGCTGCAAAGCAACATGAACTAGCGGCAGAAGCATATGAAAACGGTGACCATAATATAACTGATATGCACGCATTTAATGCATATCGACATCACCTCATTGCGAATCAATACGCAGAGTCTGCAATTATTGATGCTGTTGAATCAGATTCGGATCAAGCAGAGTGATTCAGTTTCAGTTTTATGAAATATTGCAATTGATCAGTGCATGCGAAGTATTTCTGCGTGCAATGCTGCATCAAAAACCTTGGCTTTACCCATGTAATGTCTATCGATTCGCCACTCGTACATTATTTCCATGGAAAATTCAAACTCTTCAAACGATAACTGATAAAGATCTTTGATCTGAAACTCAACATCAGATTCAAGAGATAAAATTAACTTTGAAAGAGTTTTTGAAAATTCTGAATTGGGGTCGTTTTGAATTAACTTTTTGGCTTGTTTAATCGCACGCATAGAACACCTTTAAAATACATTTATTTTTATCATATCTCATGCAAATCTTAATAAGCAAGGACTAATTTGAATTTTTTTCAACAATCATCATGAAAAATAATTCTAAATATTTAATTTTTCGAAATATCGAAATTGGATATGGCAAATTTTCAAGAAATAGCCTACTCCTTGTTGTTTGTCGTATTTTTTTACTTGCATTTGCAAGTACATGCATTAGTGCAAATTCACAAACATTCCAATTTGTTGCACTTGGCGATCTTCCATATGGTGAGCCTGAAAAGATTGGTGTGCCATATCGAGCTCTAATAAGTAGTATTAATGAGCTTGAACCTGCTTTTTCTATACATATTGGGGACTTTAAGTCTGGATCCACCCGCTGTTCAAATGAAGAGTTTCAAAGACAACTCGAGCATTTTGAAATGTTTGAGACTGCACTTTTTTATACGCCTGGCGATAACGAGTGGACAGATTGTCACAGAACTAATAATGGAGCATATGACCCACTTGAGAGACTAGATACATTGCGAAAAATGTTCTACTCAGGATCTGGATCTTTGGGTAAAAAGCCTTTGGCTGTAGAAATTCAGGCTATCGTAAATCCTACATTTTCTCGGTATGTGGAAAATCAACGTTGGGTTTATCAAAATGTTGTCTTTTCAACTCTTCACATTGTTGGGAGTAACAATAATTTTGAGGTGAGGGACGCTAAAGCAATTGCAGAATTTATGGAAAGAGACCAAGCTAATATAGATTGGATTAAAAGTACTTTTTCTATTGCACAAAAAAGTGGTGCAAAAGCGTTGGTATTTGCTATGCAGGCCGATGTTTTTGAAATTAAATCAATTTGGGATGATTTCCCTACTTATTCAGGCTTTAGAACAAGTATCGGTGATACACTTTTACCGATGGCGGCTAAATTCAACATACCCATCTTATTGATTCACGGTGATAGCCATATCTTTCGCTTTGATCAACCCTTTAGTCTTAATAAAAAACCTATTTTAAACCTAACCCGCTTAGAAGTCCCCGGTGCCAATAACATGATGGCTGTACATGTCAGCGTCGATACACGAGCAAAGCATCCTTGGGGAGTTCGTATTATTGAGGCACAGAAGTAGGTGAAATACATATTCGTCAATGAATAGCAAGACAAATAGTTCTTTCGGACCATACTAAGTAAGCTACATTGAGCACTTAATCAAATCTTGTCGCGGAATGCAATTGAGTCAAGAAGTATGGATATCAAAGACGCTGTTACTTATCACCAAAATGGCCGATGGCAAGAAGCCGAGCAAGCTTACCAAGAGATTTTACGTATTCGTCCAACTGACCATCAGGCATTAAGTTTATATGGAGTTTTAAAAACACAACTTCAACATCCCCAAAGTGCCATTGAACTCATACAAAAGGCAATTGAGTTAAAGCCTAACTTTGCACAGGCTCATTGTAATTTGGGGGTGGCCTTCGAAGCTTTTTCATTACTTGATGAAGCGATGCAATCTTTTGCGCAGGCAGCAGCTCTCAAGTCCGACTATTGGTTGGCATTTTTTAATTTGGGCAATGTATTATTTAAAAAAAAACAATATAACAAAGCATTAATTAATTTTGAAAAAGCCATATCAATAAAGCCTGACTATGCTCAGGCATACATGAACAGTGGCTTGGCACTAGTAGAGCTTGGTTTGTTTGATCAGGCTTTTGAGAGCTATGAAAGCGCATTAGAAATAAAGCCTGATTATGCTGAAGCATTAAGCAATAAAGGAAATTTACTCCTTCAACTTAAAAGCTTTCAAGATGCATTAGAGTGCTATAACAAAGCCATACAAATTACACCCAATTATGCAAAAGCGCACTATAACAAAGGAAATGCCCTTAATTCCTTAAAGTTGCCTGAGCAAGCAATTCAAAGTTTCGATAGAGCGATTACCTTCGACCCTAATCTTGTACAAGCCTTTTGCAATCGCGGTGTGTCTTTTAAAGAATTAAATCAATTTGAAAATGCTCTTCATAGCTTTCATCAAGCACTGCTTCTGAATCAAAATGATGCCGATGTGCATTTTAATTTGGGTCATACATATGAGCAAATAAGACAATTTGGAATGGCTCTCAATCATTTTCATACTGTTTTAGAAATAAACTCCGAAACAGAGTTGGATTGTCATGGCCCGCAAATGTTTATACACATGCGATCGTGCAATTGGGAATATTTACCTCCTGCAATTGATCGCGTGATTGAATGGGTAGTTGATAAAAAAAGGCCTACTGAATTATTGCCATTGCTTGCTGTGACGGACGACTTAAATTTTCTAAAAACGGCTGGACAGTTATATATCAATAAAAATTATCCGCCTATTGAGAATAAATTTAGCATTAAAAATACCAATACAAATGAACGTATTGCAATTGGATATTTTTCTTCGGATTTTAATAATCACGCGGTATCTTATCTCATTTCTGAAATATTTGAATTGCACGATCGAACACTTTTTGAAGTACATGCATTCATGTTGGGTCATAAGAAAAATGATGATATAACCAATCGAATTATTAGTGCAGTCGACTATTTTTGGGATTGCCAATCAATGGATGATGCCGCTATCGTACCCTTTGCGAGAGAAAAAAATTTACAAATTGCTATTGATTTAAACGGACCAACTGAAGGCTGTCGGATGAATGTCTTTGCCCAAAGAATTGCTCCGAATCAAATAAACTATTTGGGGTTTCCAAGTTCATCACAGGCAAGCTATCACGATTTCATCATTGCGGATCAATATTTAATTCCTGAAGAGCTGGCAGGTTTCTACTGTGAAAAAGTAATTTACTTGCCCTGTTTTCAAGCCAATGATAGGACGAGAAAAGCCAGCGCTAAAGTGCAATCAAGAAATCAATTGAACCTTCCAGAAAATGCTTTTATTTTTTGCTGCTTTAATAACACTTATAAAATAACACCATCACAATTTGAATGTTGGATGAGAATATTAAATAAAGTTGAAAATAGTATTTTATGGTTAATATCAGATTCTAAAAATACAGAAAATAATTTACGTGCAAAAGCTGAAAAGTTAGGCGTTTCAATCGATCGATTGGTTTTTGCTGAGCGAATGCCCTATGGCGATTACCTTGAAAGCTATAAATGCGCAGACTTATTTTTAGATACTTTTCCGTTCAATGCGGGTACAACTGCCAGCGATGCGCTTTGGATGGGTTTACCACTCATTACTTTTTCTGGAAAAAGCTTTGCTTCTCGAATGGCTGGAAGCTTGCTTCAGGCGGTTAACTTGCCAGAAATGATTGCACCCAGTATGGATGCGTATGAAAATCTAGCTGTTGAATTGGCCACTAATTTAAAGAAGCTACTGCAGATTAAAAATAATCTGATAGCTAATCGTGATAAGTGCTTGTTATTTGATTCACTAAACTTTACCCGTAGCCTTGAGGAATCATTCATAAAATTGAAAAATTGATTAGCATAACTGTTACAAATATTTCATCTAATCTTCATAAAACAGTCATTTTTTTAAACTAACATAATTAGATAGCTTTATGTTAGATTTTTGATGAAACAAAAAATTCTCGTTGTTGAAGATGAAGTCGATATCAGTCGACTCATTAGTGTCAATCTATCCGCAACTGGATATGAAGTTGTTTGTGTTAACAATGTAGAAAAAGCGCTTTCATTCATCTATTCGGATACACCTGACCTTTGCATATTTGATTGGATGCTGCCAGATCAAACAGGCCTTTACTTGCTTCGAAAACTCAGATCGCAGTCCGAATTTTTAGAAATTCCAATTATGATGCTCACGGCTAGATCCTCTGAAAACGACAAGGTGATGGCGTTTGAGCATGGTGCAGATGACTATATGACTAAACCTTTTAGTCCTCGTGAATTATTGGTTCGAATACAGGCATTATTGCGTCGATCAACGCAAAAGGATGATGAAAAATTACTGATCATTGGCGATATGCAAATTTGCCAAAACACGCATACAGTTAGGTATTCAAACACTATCCTGCGTTTGCAGCCGATGGAGTTCAAGATCTTATTTTTCTTTCTTAAAAAGCCTAGTTGGATATTCTCTAGATCGCAATTGATTAAGAGTTTGTGGCCTGGCTATACAAGTATTGAGGAGCGCACGGTTGATGCGCACATTATGAATCTTCGCAAGGCCATAGATATGCTTAATCATAAATTAAAAATTGAAACTGTACGTGGTGAAGGCTATCGCTTGAAGTTACTCATCGAAGAAAAAATATGCTGATGGCAGCAAAATGTTAGGTTCTGTTTTGCTAAATCGAAAGGATGAAGAATTCCTTTTTATATCTATGGAGATGAGCCTAGGTGTACAAAATGAAAGGCAATTCTTATATTGGATACAAGAGTCTTTATTTTCTCTGATTGGTTTTGATGGTCTAACTTGCATTCATATGAATCCTCATGGTGATGCGTTAAAAATCGATAGTTTTTATTCTAGTTCAGTTCAACAAACAGATTCATCTAAAAGAAGTATTTTGGATGATCTTTCGATGACTATTCTTAAAGACTGTCCGCGCGAATTTAATTCACCTTTCCTTATTTCTGTTGACCAAAACCCTTTAAATTACAAGAAATACAATAAAAAAAATAATGAATTTGAACTAAAAAATGCTTTTATATGTTCTACCCCATCGATTAATAATAGTAAATATTTCTTTATCTTTTCTAATGTAGTAATTTCAAACGATATAAATAAAACATCTTTCGTATTAGAACTAATACTTCCGCATTTGCTATTGGCGTATTTAAGAAAATCTTTGAATGATTTTTCATTAGAAACAAGCCATGACAAGTCCCTTTTACTGAGTAAAAGGGAGATTGAGATATTGAGGTGGATTGCTAAGGGTAAGAGTAATCAACAAATAGCTGAAACTTTGTATCTGAGTCCATTCACTGTTAAAAATCATGTTCAAAATATATTAAAAAAAATGGGTGTTAAAAATCGTATACAAGCTGCGTCACTGATCCATACAGTAAAAAAGAATTAAATCTTAGCAAATAGTTCTTTGAGACTATGCAAATTAATCAAAACAGACCATCGAAAACTTCAGAATGGTTAAATTGCATTCACGAACCCTAATCAGAATACATTTATCGAAAAAGGTTAATTATTGATTAATTATTCTCCTTCGATCCGATTTAAATCTTCTGGGGCATCGGAAGTTTTAAATTAAAAGATGGTTTTTGGTGGCATCCACAAACTAATGTTTTTGTATTTCCTAACCTTCTTTTTGGAGAAAAAATGAAACTTTCTAAAATTGCTTTTGCAAGCATGTTGGTTGTTGCTGCTGGTGGCTCCTTTGCTGCTACTGCTGCACTCACATGCGACAAATCTACTCCCGTATCCTTTGTGAATACGTGTGCACCTGCCCATACATTTTATGTTGCTGGCTCTTCTGCCTTAGGTGGTGCAATTTCTAACGTGATCACAGCTAGTTCTTCAGGTGCTACTGGTTACTTTGATACTACTGTTGTACCATTTGTTGTCAGCGTTATTGATACAGGTACTCCAAATGGTGTTTCTGTCGCTAACCCCACTAACGCTGGTAAAGCAGGTAACGGTGTGACAGCTTGGTATGGTATGTCCAAGGCTTCATTAACTGGTGGTACTTCAGTTCCAGTTTTAGTTGTTTATAACAGCTACATGGGTTCTGCTGCTGGCGTATCTCAAGTATTGGCAACTGCTAAAACGGTATCATCTATCCCTGAATCATTAGTTGTTAAGGTTGGCCCTATAGCCAACGTTGCAAACACATGTACAGCAGTAACGACAGCAATACCAATTTTAGGTACTACTAGCACTGTGACTACTGCATCAAACAAGGTTGCTTGTTCATCAAACGCATCAATTATGGCTGATATAGCTATTTCTGACGTTGATGTAACAGAGTTGCTTGAGCTATATCCAGCTGCAGCAAAAGCTAAACTTTCTGCATACACACGCACTCCTGTGGCAATGCAAGGTTTCGCAGTTGGTGTTAACAACAACTTCTACAACGCGTTGCAAGCCGCTCAAGTAACTGCAGGTGCATTGCCATCAACTTGTACAACAGGTACATACAGCGAAGTTTGCCAGCCTAGTATCTCTAAAGCTCAGTATGCATCCTTGGTAAGCACTTCAGGTTCCATCAAGTCTGCTGCTGGTTTTATTCCTGGTGATACAACAGTTTTAACATTGGCTCGCCGCGATCAAATGTCAGGCACACAAGCTAGCTCTAACATTCACTTCTTGTCTGATGTTTGTAACGTTTTAGATGCAAAATCTAAAATTAACACACACGGTGGTGCTTTGACTGCTAGACGCGCCACTGACTCTACAGCTGACTTGGTTATTCATGAGAACGTCCAAACTGGCGATGTAGAAACAGACCTTAAGTTGACAACCGGTTATAGCATTGGAGTCATTGCATTAAGCAAAGCAAATTCAACAACCTATAAATTTGTAAAATTAGATGGTGTTAGCCCTAATTTTGCAAAAGGCTCAAGCACCCTTTATTCATCAACACAATTGCGTAACAACATGATTGATGGTTCATGGGGCTTCCAAATGACTGCCTATACAGTTGCTCCAACAGCTGCGATGACTTACGACGCGAAAAAAGCACCTAAGGCAGAATTCATCAAGCAAATGGTTGCTGATTTGAGCAATTCAACGTTGCATGACTTGTCTGCTATCGGTTACTTTAATGGTACAGCAAAAGCAACTAAAGTTAGCCGTGTTGCTGGTAATAACTGTTCACCTTTGATCGCTAAATCTAACTAATCCAGTTAGTTTTTTGATGAGCTAACCTCGGCCAAAAGCTGAGGTTTAGTAAAATGTTGAAATTGAAGGTCACCCTGCTTGCAGGGTGATCTTTTTCTTTAACAATACTGTCATACTTATTTTGGATACTTGGATCTATGCTTAATTTTTCTAAGTACAATTTTTTTTTCCCTCAAAAGTTTCAGCAATATAAAAAATTATTGTTTTGTGGATTATTTTTATTTTCATTTCTATCGTGGTCTCAAAACAACAATCCCAGTGAACCTAGTTTTCCAATTTATGAGTTTGAAGTAAAAGGCAATAGTTTATTGACATCACTCAAGATTGAAAAAGCTGTTACTCCTTTTACGGGTGAAAAAAAAACAATTAAAGATGTTGAATCAGCCAGACTGGCGCTTGAAAAAACATACCATGATGATGGATACATGACCGTATTGGTGTCCATACCTGAGCAAAGTGTTGATACTGCAGTAGTAATTTTGCAGGTTACAGAAGCGAGTTTGGATAAAGTTGTTATCAGAGGAGCTGAATACACAGCACCTAGTGTTATTAGATCCAAACTAGCTGAACTTTCAAGTGATAAGGCTCCAAACTTTAATGTGATGCAAGAGCAACTTGCAGGGCTTAACCGTAGCAATGATTTAAAAGTTACACCCATTTTGAAGCAGGGACAGTTGCCTGGAACCGTGGATGTTCAACTTGATGTTGAAGATCAATCGCCTTTTCATGGAAATATCGAAATCAATAACCGCCATTCCGCAAACACGACACCTACACGATTGATTGTTGGTATGAGATATGACAATTTGTTTCAAATGGGGCATAGCATTGGGCTCACGATTCAAAAGTCACCTGAGCGGAAAACAGATTTAACTGTTTATGCTGTAAATTACTCTTTACCACTACCCAGTATCGGTGGCAGTTTATCAACCTATGCCGTTCGATCCAAAAGTGAGTTTTTATCAGGTGATTTAATTACGGATGGTGATACAGCAGGTTTTCGAATAATGACTGGCCTTAAGGGAACCGACACTTATTCGCATAACACTTCGGTCGGTTTAGATTATAAAAATCAACGTGCTTTTATAGCAAATGAGAACAAAGGTCCTCCGCAATACGTACCTTTAGTTGTGAGTTACAGCGGTACATTTTTAGGAAATCGTAGAAGTACTGGTATGGAGTTGACCTTGACAAATGGTTTAAGGGGCATGTTTACCAATAGTGAAGTCAATTTTAATGATCGTGGTAGAGGTGCGTCCGCTAATTTTTCGACATTGAAAACAAGTTTTTTGCATACAGAGACTTTATGGCGGTGGACTCTATTAGGAAAATTAGACGTCAGGGCGTCCTCAGGCATTTTATTGTCACCTGAACAAATGACATTGGGAGGCACTGAGTCTGTAAGGGGTTACCTTGAGGGTGAGCGCGTAGGGGACCACGGTCATCGCTATGGTCTTGAGTTACAAACACCAAGCGCTACTTTTGGCTCGGGTCTAAGTGAATGGAAATTAAAAGGTTTGTTATTTTATGAAGGTGGGGCAGTTAATATCATTGCTCGCGGATCCACACCTGCTAGCAAAAGTCAACTCAGTAGTGCTGGTTTAGGTTTGAGGATATCTAGCGCAAGAGGGCTCAGTTTTGATGCTGATATAGGACATACTTTAGTAGCAGGATCTGTAACGCCTGCTAATGACAATCGGTATTCATTGCGCGCTGTTTGGAATTATTAAATGATGAATCGTTTTGTCTTAACAGCCGTTGCCTCAGCCTCACTGTTGAGTTGTAATGCTTGGGGGCAAGCTCCTAAACCAACCCTGCCTACAAGGCCGCTCACACTGCCCGTAATCTCTCCTAATGCTTTGCCAGTTAAAAATTCGAACTTTAATGGTTACGGTACAAAAGAAGTTGTTGTGAATACTGACAATTCTAAAAATGAAATGACTATTAAACAGCAAAGTGGTTCAAACACGAATATTGTGAATTGGGATTCATTTAATATAGGACAAAACTCTAAGGTTTTTGTAAGTCAACCTTCATCCGCATCTGTTCTTCTCAATAATATTATTGGTGGAAGTTCGAACCCAACATATATCAATGGTGTTCTTAAGAGTTTAGAGGGTACGACGCCAGGTCGCGTTTATATTTACGATCCAGCTGGAATTGTGTTTGGAAGTAATTCAAGTATTAACCTTAATAGCTTGATTGCAAGTTCGTTGAAGTTTGATGAAGCGCGTATTAAAGCCGGCGGTCTTTTAATGCCTGGCAATGATGCTGCTTTAAGAGCAGCAGATGGAACGACACCTGGTTCTATTTGGGTCAATAAGGGTGCGAATATCACCGTTGAGAATGGTGGACAATTACTTTTAGCTGCGCCTGGTGTTTTTAATGATGGACAACTTAGTGCACCAGATGGTCAAGTTGTCCTTGCAGCGGGTAATAAAGTTTATTTGGCATCGCCCACCAACGATATGGGAACAAAATTACGAGGACTACTCGTTGAGGTGGAAAATGGAGACAAAGGGAGTCAAGTTGAAAATGGAGTAAGTGGTCAAGTAAGTGTCTCTAGAGGAAATGCCACGATGGTGGGTTATGCTGTCAATCAAAATGGCATAGTTTCGGCTGGTACATCGGTAACACTCAACGGATCTATTTATTTAACCGCAAAAGATAATACGAAGTTAAAGGATTCTTCCCGATCTGGAGATGTTGTTTTAGGCGCATCAAGTGTTACACAAATTGCTCCTATGGATGACGGAACTAAAGTAACTCTAGATCAGCTCAATCAGAATGTGCCTGTTTTTAATAAATCAGAAGTAAAAATTACAGGTAGAAATATAAAATTAGAGGGTAGCTCAAACGACGGATCTGGTGCTCAAATAATCGCAAAGGGTGGACTGGTGACTGTTGAATCAGTAAATTTGCAAGCCAATAACGCAACACCAGAAGCAACATCATTATTGAAAAACTTGGTTCGAGTTGATTTAGGTACTGGAAGTCGAATTGATGTATCAGGTATGAATTCAGCTCAACTTGATATGTCTAGTAATATTATTTCGGTTGATTTAAGAGGTAATGAATTAGCTGATAATTTGTTATTGCGACAATCTTCATTGTATGGAAAGAAAGTAAATATTGATATTCGTAAGGGCACATCGATTGCAAACATAGATGGTTGGTTAAAGTTGGTTGATTACAAACTTGACCAAGTTAATACTGAGGGTGGAAAAATAACAATTTCAAGTGAAGGCGCGGTATTGCAACGTCAGGGAAACATACTCAATGTGGATGGTGGAGGTGTAACCTATTTGTCTGGGTATGCCAATACAAGTCTCTTAAAAATTTATAACACATTAACAGATGTTTCAATTGCCAAATCAAATGTTGCCTATTCGCAAATAATTAACTTACCAGATGGACCGAGAAATTGGGAGACGGGTTATACACAAGGAAGTAAGGCTGGAAGTCTCTCTCTATCGGGTCAAGTAGTATCCCTGCAGGGTGATTTATCAGCTACGACTTTTTCACCATCTCTCAATATAGATAAGTCATATCAAAGAGATGTATCACAAAAATCGTCAATAATTTCAAAGATTTCAACGTCCTTTCCATCGGGTGGATCTTTGTCAGTAACTATCAAAGGAATTGATCCTAACAACGACAAACCAGTCGCAGACTTATATTCAAACTTAATCGTTGGAAATACATCATCTGTAGTTACATTACCTAATATTGACAATCTTTTTAGTCCTGAATCAATCGCATCTATCAATCAAATTAATTTAAACATCTCTGATCTGACGAAAAAGGGATTTCAATCAATATCAGCTTCTGTTAATGGGAACATTGGAGTTAATCAACAATTGGCATTACTTCCAAAAGGGGCGTTATCGTTAGATGCAAAAGAAGCTAATAATTCCCAAGGTAATTTAACTATAAATTCTTCAATAAACGACCCAGGTGGAACGATTAATCTAACTGCAGCCCGAATATTAAAGATTGCTGATTCTGTAACTATCAATACATCGGGTTTGTGGACAAACGATTCAATAACTAAATCTGATCCTATTGTTTTGAATGGGGGGTCTATAAATCTTCAGGCCCATCAGATCAATATGGGTAGTTCTGTTAATTTGCAATCTTCCGCTGGAGCCTGGGCTGATTCTTGGAGAAAAGTTAAATTAGGCACGCCCGGGTCAATTAACTTCGTAACTTTATTTAATGATTCAGCTTCAAGGCTGGCTATTTACTCGGGTGTGAATTTAAGTCAATCAGCCAATCTTAGTGCTCTTGGCTTTACTTCTGGGGGTAGTTTAAAAATTGACACATCTAACGTATTTATTGGAGCACTCTCAGATTTAAATAACGTAGAAGAAAGCAGTGGATCTTTTAATTTATTGCTTAAACCTGATTTTTTTCAGCGTGGAGGTTTTACAAAATTTAATATCATAAGTAATCAAGACATTACACTTTTTGAAAATACGAATTTAAACGCAACTGCTAATAGTTTAATTCTTAATAATGGAGTTCTTCAAAAAGCATCTACGAACATTACTGATGTTACTACTGTATCGACATTGCCGGTAGCAGGTCTTGGTGTATCAAGACCTGCTGCCTCGATCACATTTAATGCACAAG
>Ga0114966_10004496_pt1 | contig 11981 bp, 9 predicted proteins | sample M_130207_XF_Meta_FD_87029 | JGI IMG/M metagenome (GOLD analysis project Ga0114966, IMG submission 87029) | Freshwater microbial communities from Lake Montjoie, Canada to study carbon cycling - M_130207_XF_MetaG | ecosystem: Environmental > Aquatic > Freshwater > Lake | place: Lake Montjoie...
ACGACAACAAGATGAAAATCTAAAACGACAACAAGATGAAAATCTAAAACGACAACAAGATGAAAATCTAAAACGACAACAAGATGAAAATCTAAAACGACAAGAACAACAACAAAATAAAAATGAACAACAACAACAAAAACAACAAGAACAACAAGAACAACAACAAAATAAAAATGAACAACAACAACGACAAGAATCATCTAATGATAATTCATTTAATAATCAAAACCAACAAAAATTTGATTCCCACGGAATAGCTATTAGAAGGACATCAGATAAACGTGTAATTGTACTTATAAAAAAACTACTTTTTAAAAACAAAACGGTTGAGAATATAATGAATACATTGAATATCGATAAGCGAGACTATAATATCGTCTTTAAAATGTATAAGGAGCATGTCAACGCAAGAAATGCAAGAAATGCAAGAAAAGCACAAAAATAACCAAAATCGTTAATACAAAAAAAAATTGTTAATATTATCCATTCTTAGACTGTGGTTCTTGCCCATGCGTTTTTTTTCAAATATGCAAGTATTTGAATAAATATTTCAATGAAATCATCATTTGATATAAGTTTTTTTGCCATATCTTCAGGTGAATTATTACTTTTATTTAAATTATATGAATTATAAAATTCATTGAAAAAACTATAAAATCTGTTTAAGGGTACATATAATGGATCGCTCTTATCATCATTTATACCATAATAATCTTGTAAAAACCCGCTTACAGTACTAATATTATTAGGATGAATCTCAAATTTAATATCCACCTGTTTCCATTCAAAACTTGAATTTACTTTTGTTTTAAATTTTTGGGATATATCTGTTTCAAATATTTCCGGTGAACGAAATTTTAAAAAACATTCTCTAATATATTTACGTGGTTCTAATTTTTCAAAGGGTTTTAATAATGAATCTAATGATTTTTCAATATCGTTGGTATTTTTTAACGAAATATTTTTGATATTTTTATTTTTTAGAAGAGAATTTACATCTGCGATTTTTGATATATTTATATTTTCGGCATTATTAATTGTTAATATTGATTGCTCCACATTTTTTATATTATTCATGCTAATACTATTTAATGTTAATGTATTTTTTATTATATTTGAATTAATTATAATTTTTTGTTTATCTGTATTCGGAAAACAATTAGGTGGGATTCCATAATCATTATATATAATATCATTAAAATCATCTTTTTCATTGACATATAAAAACAAATTCTTTTGAATATACTCAAACAAATCCATATTCATAGTATTAATTCTAATGTCAAATATATAATATTCATATATATCTTTTTTGTCGGTTAATTTTGTAGCGGCATTTATTACCTTTAATAATAAAAAATTATTGGAATATAATAAAAACCCTATTATTTGATATTCGGTGTACGCTAAATTCCCATTTTCTGACATCATAAAATTATGTAAATAAATATCGCTTGATATACTATTATTATCTATATTTGCAATATCTGATCTGAAAATTAAAAGTTTACCATAATTTTTAGAAACAATAGATTCAAATTTTACTTTTTTATTCATATCCTGATTTGTGTTTATTTGCACAATTTGTGTATAATACAACCAATAATTATCATTTTGATAGTTCTTTTTATACATTTCAACAGTATTATTTATTATTTTCGAATCCAAATTCAAAGTCCTGATTTTATTTTCATTTATATTGTTATTAATACAATATTTTAAATGATTTATAGTTTCGATTGTTAAACCATTTTCCCCTATTAATTCAATTTTTGATGCAATACATGCCAATTCATATGTAGAAATAACAAGAGTTTCTATTCGATTATTAACATTCATTATTTGATCTGTTATCATCTTAACACCTTTTAATAATTGTTCATGCATTTCTTTCGAATCAATAAGTGTGTTTGTTGTATCCTCTTCCGCTGCATATATTATACTTTCATTTAAACTTTTCAAAATTTTTCGGGTCACTTGATACATATAATAAAATAACGTGTCCCATTGATGTAATATAGATTTTACTGACGTTAATTCTATATAATAATTTGGGGCATTTATTGTAAAAATCCTTAATGATTTAAAATATTCACGTAACGATTCTAATGATAAGAATATTTTCTGTGATTCATTTAAAAATATCATGTATGGAAGGATAATTTCTTTTCTTTTTTTGTAATCGGCGTCAATTTCATCCCTCTTTTTTTTTGGACTTAATTCAACTATCTTGTCATCGATATAAGTTTTAAAACTCCATATTAAAGGCACATAGAAATTTAACGAATCTGGAGATTTAGGGTAATTTTTATAGTCTAATATTTTAGTTTCTAGCTCGTTTAAAGTTGTTATATTATTTAAATTTTCAAAGTCAGATTCCAAAGGAGAATTCTTATCTATATTTTTTTCTAGATATAAATTATTAAATATATATGTTCGTATTCTCTCATAATTATCCATAAATACTTCATAAATTTTATATAATGCTTTAAATTCATCTTCGTTTAATTTTTTTAACCCTAAATAATTTAATTCTTCATAAAATGAGTTTGATATGACAATATTATTTTCAATATTATTTTCAATATTATTTTCAATAATTTTTTCATAATTTGTTTTATTTAACATTGTAATATAAGAATTCAAAAAGTTCTGATAATTTATTTTTATGTTAATTATTCTAGGTGTATATTTTATAAGATATTCAAAATATACATTATGTACCTCAATATCTTTAGAAAAATTATATCCATTAAAACTTGGAACGTAATCTTCCATTTCAGTACCCATATTTACATCATCAGACATACTCATTAATAAACTAGAATTATTAAAAGAAACGTTTGATGATGAATTATTATTGTTATTTTGTGATTTATATTGTTTTTCGGGTTTATATTCAGAGACTTGAGAAAAATATTTGTTCTTATTATTACTGATACTCATTATATTTATTTTATCAAAAAAAAATTTTAATCATTATATTTTTGTCTGAATAATTTGTTCTGTAAATCCATTTTCACATCCCATATATTTTATAAATGATTCATCAGTTACTGGTATTCCAGATTCTTTTCTTGCATCCAAATATCTGTTCATATATTGTAATTTGAATTCTGGATATTCTTCATCTAATTTTAATATATAAATATGTGTTTTTTCAATAATATCACGTATTTTTAATATTTTTTCTTTATAATCCAAATATGTATATATCATTTGTGCCCGTTTTGTCATTTGCATTGTATATTCATCACATAAATCAATTTCTTTATTTGGATCAACATCTTCTAATAACTTTTTTTCTCTTTCTTGTAATTCTTTATATTTTTTCATATCTGCAGACTTTTTTGATTGTTCATCTTTTTCATATACATCTTTGACTTTTGAATTCAAATCGATTTCTGTTTTTTCCAACGTATATTTTTCAGTATTAATACAAACCGGGAATGGTCGACCGGCATATGTAGTTAAAATCGGATATTTGTCGTCAATTTCACGGATGATTTTTTCGGCATATGAATTGCATTCATCTAAAGAATGAAATGATCCTCGAATTTTTATAAATCCAAATACTCCATCTTTATCTGGAACGGCATCTTTGGATGGAACAAATGAATGTAAATTATATAATTGGTTATTATAAATTGGATCTTTTAATTCGATAAAATTTGATAAATTTTGATTAGTCAATAAACTCTGAGAAATTTTTTCGGATGTTGACATTTTTTTTATGTCGGTATTTTTTTAAATTACTATTTGTTTAAAATGATATTTTTGCGGTTTATATATACTTTATAAAAAGATTTTTTTTTTATGGTATAATCAATGAACGAATATGAACATTTTCAATGTATTTGTTTGAATAAAAACACCAAATTGTTATATAAATGTGACGAATATATAGAAAAAATTAAACTGATATCAAAAACAATAAGACGAAAAAAATTCAAAAATGTATATACAAATAAATTAAAACAAAATGAATTGTTTACTTTTCCAAAAATAGAATTTAAATTTGATAATACATTTCAATATTGGGGGAGTAAAAAGTATAAACTGGCATTAAAATATAAAAAACGGAAAAAAAAAGAAATTGAAGCATTGGATAATTATTCTAATGTTTATAATAAATTATTAGATAGTACACATAAGAAAATTATTGATAATTTGAAAAAATATAATCAAATCAAAACTAATCTTGATAATTATTTGAAAATCCAGAAATTAATAAAACAAATATTTGAATAACTAATAATATTCATTTTGTTTATTGATACACATAAAGTATTTGGTTTTTAATAAAATATCCAATTCTTTGACGATTTTTTTTATTGTATGTATACTCAAATTCATGATTGATACATAATCGTTTATATTTTATGTTTTTTTGTTTTTAGAATATAATAAAAAATAATTCCGGCAGATATTGACGATATTCTTGCCCGATTCAAAATATAAGATTTTCCTTCAATTGATATATAAATATCCAATATATAATTGAGTTCATTTTCAAAACAGTTGATTTTGTACAAATCGTTTTTTATTATATCTTTTGTACTTACACGAATTGAACTGTATATGGAATCTTTTGGAAGATTGCGACTTACTAATTTTAATGCTTTTAATGCTTGTTTTTTATTTATATTGAATACATGTAATAAATTTTCATATTTTTGAGGAATACTATGTATTGTATATGCATTATATACACAAGCAAAAATAATTGCACGTCTTGATGTTCCACGAAAAACAACCCCATTAGAAAAATCTGAAAAAATAAAATTGGCAGTATCGGCGATTTTTGTTGTCAAATTTAATGATTCTATATCTTTTAAAATATTACTAGTATTTTTTTCAATCAATCGTTTACGCGAACAACAATTGCTATTAATATTATAATTTTTGACAAGACTTGTATTTGATATTAAGACACCGCATGTTTTGCATGTTTCTATAAATAAATGTATAATACGATCTTTATGTAAACATATTTCTGGATTTGTTTCATTAATATCAGTATTATTATTATTTGATCTATATTTGTCAAAAATATCAAAATAATTATCAATTTTTAGATTCATGTTGTTATAAGTTGGATATTAACATTGCAAAAAAATAAATTTTATTTGTTTAAAAAAAATGACGGGTAAATATCTCGATACAAATAAATCGCCAAAAAGACAAAGAAGAAGTCGTAAACATAAAAGAACAAAAATCTCTCAAGCATTTGAACGTAATAAATATACATGTAGTTCATTGACAGATTCTGCAATTATGAATAAAATATTAACAATATCAAAAATTTCTGGAAATAATGCCATCAAAAAGTATAACAATACATTAAAATCGCCAAAAAAGTCTCATAAAAAGTCACACAAAAAATCACATAAAAAGTCTTTAAAAAAGTCTTTGAAAAAGTCGCATAAAAAGTCGTCCAAGAAACCATCCAAGAAATCGTCCAAGAAATCGTCCAAGAAGTCGCATAAAAAGTCGCCCAAAAAACCTACCCCTAACCACAAATCTCCAAAAAAAAAGGTGGACAAATCACCCCCCAAAAAATTAGAATATATTCTTGTTGACGATAAACAATCAACTCCCCCAAAAAATAATGAACCCGATAATGATAACCCGCCAGAATATAATGCTTTATATCCATTAGATGCATTGACCGATGACGAATTAGCACGATTAAGTGCTGGTGGATAAATATTTGATTTTTTTTTTATTTTGTTAATCCATTAAGAAGATTATTTATATTAAAATCATCGCCTGATATTTTTTCTTGGACCATTGAAAAAATATCACCAATTACTCCTGATGTTACGATTTGTTTAAAAACATCTCCAATATTAACTTGTTCCGAATTATCGGGAATCTTGATTTTATCTTGGATTGTTTCTACAAGATTCATTATAAATCCTTCTCCTTTTTTGATATTATCTGTACATTTGCTGATCATTTTTAGCAAATCATCGGCTTTTAGATTTTTATTTAGTACAGATATCAAATATAATAAATGTTCAAGAATAATCTTTTTATTTGTCGTATCAGCTTTTGAAATTATATTTTTCAAATCTATATATACACTTGACGAATAAACTATTTTATCAGTTGTCAGATTATCAATTTCATTATTAAGAATAGCTTTTTCATTATCAACACAGAATTTTCTGAATATTTCCAAATGTTTTTTGACTGCAAACATATGTGTCATGTTTGTTTTTTTCAGCAAATACGCATAAAATTCCAACGGTTTATCGTCTACATCATTCCCATAAATATCAGCCAAATCTTGCACAAAATTCTTGATTGCTTCAAATTCCAATTCAATCTGATTATGTTTTGGACCTGAATTTATATTTGGATCTGATATTTGGGAATTAGATGATTGTGGGTGTAAAGATACTTGATTGTTTTGTGTTTTTGATTCTTGTTTTTGTTCATATACATTTGGAATTAAAGAAATAATAGAATCAAATGAATGGATAGTTTCAATTTTTATTTTATATTCTTCAATTTTATTATAATATATAGGATTTATACTTTTTGACTTTTCAGATAATAAAGACATGAGTTTTTTTTTTTATTTTTTTTAATCTTTAAATATTATTATTATTATTATACATAAGTAATAATAAAAGTGATTTCTCGAACTCCAGATGCTAGAATCATCGGAATTTCATTCATGATATTTGAAGATGTAGTGAATTTTATGATTTTTGGAGGTTTGAATGGGACATTGTTTTCAATTAAAAAATTAATGTTTTTTTCCAAATATATATCCATATTATCATTATCATGAAAATACCGACAATTTTGATTTTTGCATTGCATATTATTAAAACATTTAATAGGCCGTAATTGTTCTCTTGTATGGGCATATGTACATATTTTTCTATTACATTTATGATCAGATCCATAACTCTCACATAATTTTGTATATTGTTTATGCGCAGGTCCACCTGTAGGGACTTTTTTTATATTATCAGGACGATTCAAAATATCTTTATTTGGTTCGTCTATAATTATATCTTCATTACATATTTCATTCTCGGAATCAGAATCTGATTCAACAATATCATTATTATGATCATCATCAACAATTATATCCACCGGATCAGAAGAACAAGTATTCTTTTCGGCGTCAGAAGAACAAGTATTCTTTTCGGCTTCAGAAAAACAAATATCTGTATTTGATTTTGAAAAACAAGAAGTATTCAAATCTAAATCTATAACTGACATATTAATTAATTTTTTTATTAATCTAACAATTTTTTAAATAGATTTTTTTTTTCAAAATAAAAATATTTAATTTATTGATATATATTCTATATTTTTATTATCGCCATCACAAGAATCTAATTTATATTTCAAATCCATATATCCTGTTCCTATTTTGGGGACTTTTCCTAACATTATTGAAGAAGAAATTGATTTTGTTTTTTCAATTTCTCCAAATACACTGGCTTTTAAAAAATTCTCAATAACTTCTTCAAAACTTGATCTGGCAAATGGACTATTAACATCGCGTGTTCCAAATCTACTAACAGAATTAATATTTCCCATTCTCAACATTGTATCAACCATTAATTCTATATGTTGTTTATGTATAAAATTTCCATCCGAATTTACAGTTTCCATAAACTCTTCAATCAAAAATTCACGCGTAGCTTCAATACCTAGATGTGTATAAATATCCCAGACATTACTTGATTTGACTTGACTATTGATTATTTTATCGTATACGAGTAATTGAGAAAAGTTTGTTCCATCTGTAATTATTTTGAATGTATTATCATTTTTTGATTTGTAAAAATTTATATGTTCGATATTTTCAATTCCTGATATCAGGTAATTATACATTTCGGGAATAAAAATATCAATTATTTGTTTATTATATATTTCCCAAGATTCTAGTACAGGTAATGTTTTTGGGATTATATAAATACAAAATGTATTAAATGGCCCACAAATAATATCAATATCATCTTTTAACATTTTTAAGATTTTGTTCTTTTTGAAAAATTCATAATGATTATAATAAAAATTCCATATTTTTGATGGAATCATATACAAATTCATCCGGAATTTATAAACTATTTTTTTATTACATTTCAAAATAATACCAGGTAAAGATTTTGTACTGTAAAAAAAAGCAAGAGGTTGTTGATTATCATTATTATTATTTTGAATAATTTTGTGCAAAGAATAAAAAATATCAATTGCTTTTTTTTCATCTATTGGTAAATCTATATCATACTGATCAATAGATTCTAATAATTGAAAAAATGTAACTTTTTGTAAAGAATCGCAAATATATTCACGAAGACTGTTTATTGTATACTGGGAAATTCGTGGCGTCAAATAAGAAACAACTCCTTTTGGATCTCGAGTTGCCGACATTAATTCCTTGAATCGAGGTATTCCTGTTACTACAGATGCAATTGTTAGTCCTGTTGAATGAAAAGTGTTTAATGTCGATTGTGTTTGGGATGATCCTAAAGATTGACTACTGACTATTCCTATACTTTCACCAGGTGATAATAAAGATTTTTGATAATGATGTATGATTTTTTTTTTCAAATACAAATAATCATTGTTTGTCATTTTATGTGTCGATATATATTCAATTAATTGTTTTTTTAATTTTTCTTTTAATTGATGTTCAATTTGTGTTTTTATACACGTATCAAATGAAGGAAATACAATAATATCAAGAATATCATCAATATAAGAAAATGATTCATCAGAATTTATAAAAATATTATCCATTATAACAAAATTATAAATTAAAGACAAAAAAACAATATTTAAAATCAAATATAATGTCGACTTTTTTAAAAAACACTCAAATTAAACTTGCTAATATAGAAATTGTCAAGATTCCAAATAAAAATAAACACAAATCACCAGAGCCTATACAAAAATTTCCAGAATATCCTAGATTATATTTGGAATTGATTGAAAATCCAGAAAAAATAAAAGAAAATGTATTAGGAAAAGAATTTGAATATACAGATAAAAAAATAAATGTAGAAGGTATTGAATACGATGTACGTAAAAATACAGAAGTAAACGAATCTGATTTTAATGAATACGGCGACAAGTATGACGACAAGAATGAAGACAAATACGACGACAAATACAACGACAAGAATGAAGACAAATACGACGACAAGTATGAAGACAAGTATGAAGACAAGTATGAGGATCAATATGAAGATGATATGATCGATTTTAAATATGACGATGATGAATATAATAATGATTACAAATTCAAAGATTCTGATATATTGATAGATAATGATAATTATCACCACAAAAGTAATACCCGTATAAAAACACCAGAATATAACGACCGCGAAAATGATTATAATTCTATAAATAACCGCCCACAATCGAGAAATGCATCAAGAGAATCATCCAGACATTCTTCTAACCATCCATCCAGAGAATCGTCTAGACATTCTTCTAACCATTTGTCAAAAGAATCATCAAGACATTCTTCTAACCATTTGTCAAAAGAATCATCCAGACACCAATATAAACGTCTATCAAATAAAAACGAATCACATGAACATAATAAACACAAACCCCGATCAAATACTAAAAGTACAAATCAAAGTTCATCTCCTTCTGCAAAATCTGCGTTATTTGATTTATTAAAAGATACAAATTCGGGGGATATTTCCGACAATGACGAAGATGATGTGCATAAAAGCAAATACAATTCCCGTCATCGTAACCACCAATCCAAAAAATATATGAATCAAAATAATAATGAATATTTACACAAAAAATCACCTCCTAGATTATCAGAAATCAATTATGATTATAATTCAAAATCAAAAAAATACAACAATTCTAATAAAACCCAAGATACAAATATTGAAGATGATGAAGATAAAAAACGCGAACTCATTTTCCAATTTGATTTGATGCGTAAAAAGTATCCAAATGAAAAAATCCCAGAATTCACTATTTATTCTGATTATGGCGTAATGAAAAAATCTTTTCATTCCATTTTAAAAAGATTTAGTATAGAATCATCTGCATCAAAATATAAAAAATGGTTTTTAATTGGGTTTATGATTATTGAATATATATGTATAAATTATTTCAAAATCGAATATATGGAAGGGTTTACACAACAACAAGTTATAGGTATAGGTGCATATGACGAATTATTGATTGAATTGGGCGAAAAACAATATTCTCCAGATAAAAGTCAAATGGCAGTTGAATTGCGTATTTTATTCTTGATATTAACAAATACTGTTATTTTTATAGTTTCCAAATACATTTTCAAAAAGACAAAATTAAACATTTTATCTTTTATCAATAATATAACTTCCCCCTCATCTTCTAACAATAACAATCCTAACCCTAATAACAATACTAACCCTAATAACAATACTAATACTAATAGCGGCATGCCTCCAGAATTAAACGTGTTTTCTAATATTTTTAACGCATTTTCAAAAATGAATTTTGGTGGAAATACAAATAAAAAACCCAATCAAAATCAAACTCCTAATCAACCACCTAATCATCCTCCCAATCAAAATCCAAGTCAAAATCCCAATCCCAACACAAATCACGATTCTCATCAATCAAATAAACGCAAATTAACAGGTCCTAGAATATTAAAAATGAACACAAACCCACCTCTAAACTAATTTTTAAAATATTTTTTTTTTTTTATTTTCCCTAAATAAAAAACAATGTCTTCAATATCTACAAGCAACTTAACATCCGGGTTTATTGATTTGGCAACTTTTGATGAAACTGAAAAGTATTTGTATGGAGGGCCTGATGCTCTTGCTTATTTTGTTCGTGAAACCAGAAAATCAACTTGGTTCACACAAGTTCCTGTAGTTTTATCTAGAGGCGCAGGTACTCCCGCTTTTGGTCAACAATGGTCTACCACCATTTCGAGAGCCGGTGATTATATGTTATATTCATGGATAAGACTTGTTCTTCCATCCGTCGCAATTAACCCCGCTGGACAATATGGTGCTAACGGCAGAATTAGATGGACTCGTAATCTTATGCACAATCTTATTCAAGAAGCTGCAATCACATTTAACGATCTAGTCGCTGCTAGATTCGATAATTTTCAATTAGATTTCTGGGCTGCATTTACTGTCCCTGCAAGTAAACAAGTTGGTTATAATAACATGATCGGAACTATCAACAGTCTTGTTCAACCATCTACCCTTTTACCTTCTGCAATTCTTAATCTTCCTCTACCTTTCTTTTATTCCAGAGATTCTGGTGTTGCTTTACCAACCGCTGCTCTTCCTTATAACGATATGAGATTACAATTTGTATTCAGAGATTGGACTAATTTAATGATTGTTGATAATGTCGCAGCCGCAGCTGGAACTAATCCTTCTAGACCACCAACATCCGCCGATGTTCTTGTTGAACCTGTTCTTCAGAATGTCCAAGTATGGGCTAATTATGCTATCGTATCTAACGATGAACGTAAGAGAATGGCGTGTTCTCCTCGTGATATTCTTATGGAACAAGTCCAAACTCTTGCTCAACAGAATTTTGCTCCTGCTACAAACCCTACTCCTTCATATGACATTCGTTTCTCTCATGCTATCAAGGCTATCTTTTTCGCTGTCAGAAACAAAACCGTCCTCTCCGAATATTCCAATTATACTTGCGCTTCTCCTCAAATCGTTACATCCGGAGGTTCTGATTTTATTGATTTTACTCCATCAGGTGCAACTGATCCTATCAATCTTACATCTCTCATTTACGAAAACACTCAAAGACTGTTTCAAATGGGTTCAGATTACTATTCTCTTGTCAACCCTTACTACGCCGCTCCTAACATCCCCACCTCTACCGGATACCATTTGTATTCTTATTCTCTAGATTTTTACAATATCGATCCTCAAGGGTCTACCAATTATGGTAAACTAACCAATGTTTCAATCGTTCCTGAAGCTTCCGCAGTC
>Ga0114966_10004497_pt1 | contig 11980 bp, 11 predicted proteins | sample M_130207_XF_Meta_FD_87029 | JGI IMG/M metagenome (GOLD analysis project Ga0114966, IMG submission 87029) | Freshwater microbial communities from Lake Montjoie, Canada to study carbon cycling - M_130207_XF_MetaG | ecosystem: Environmental > Aquatic > Freshwater > Lake | place: Lake Montjoie...
GGTATCCCAAACAGCGTGACGAGCATCGGGATGGTCGCCGTACCCGGCGAGACCCTCGGCACCGGCTCTAAGACCTGCACCATCAAGCGCGGTGCCTCATGCAGGGGCGTCACGCACCACCGGGCCAACCTGGCAGGGCGTGACCTGCGCGGTGTCCACTTTGAGAAGGCGAAGATGCACCACGCAGACTTCCGACAGGCCGACCTGCGCGGGGCGCGCTTTGATGGCGCGAAGTTGCGGGGGCGGACTTCAGCGGGGCGAGGCTGAAGGGCGCCCACTTCGGGCCGCCGAAGCGGGCGGGCAAGGGTGCGAATCAGGCGCAGCCTGCGCCATCGTGCAACCTCAACTGTCAGGGTGCGTCTCTCATGAGCGCGAACTTCACCGGCGCGAACCTGACCGGCGCGAACCTGGCCGGCGCGAACCTCACCAGCACGAACTTCACCCTTGCAAATCTCAGCAATGCGACCTTCACCAGCGCGAATCTCACCAGTGCGAACCTCACCAGCACGAACCTCACCAACGCGAATTTCACGAGCGCGAACGGCACCAGTGCGAATTTCACGAGCGCCCTGATCAGTCCGTCAAACTTCACCAGCGCGATCCTCATCAGCGCGAACTTCACCAGTGCGAACGGTTCCAATATGGCGAACGGCGCCCGCGTGAATCTCTCCTACGCGAACCTCTACCTCGCAAACATCCCGAGCGCAAACTGGAGCGCCGCGACCTGGAACATGACCACCTGCCCGAACTTCACGGTATCCAACAAGAGCAGCACCGGCACCTGCATCGGGCAATGGTGACGGCCCGAGGGCACTCAATGCACGACAAGAGAAGCCTGTCCGCAGGGGTGTACCCCTCTACCCCCGGGGGGTGATCGGTTCGAGTCCGGCTCTCGGCGTTCTTCGAAACCTGCGCTCCCCCGCGCCGCTCCCCTTTCAGCACGCGCGCCTCAACCCGGGAGGCTCCCCATGCGCCCCCGCACCCTTACCGCCCTTGCAGCAGTGGGCCTTGCTGTTGCGGCACCGAGATCGGTTGCAACGCGAACTTCTCCGGCGCGATCCTCACCAACGCGCAGCGGGCATGCACCACCTGCCCCAGCAACACGCTTACCTCCACCGGCTGCTAGCCGCGCCGCGAGCGGTGGTGCTCAGAGGACGGCGATAAAGAACACAAAAAAGGCGACGATCACGAAGATCGACACCGCAGCCAGCATGGGGCGTCTGCCGTCAGGCGGAGGAACGCTCATGTGCAGGGCACGTGCATACCGCGCCTCATTCTGCGATTGCTCAGGCCCATGTGGTCAACCTCCGGTACGGGTCCGCCAACGTGTGCGGACGTGGAAGGGGTGCTGCCGGGAGTGGTCGCCCCAGTGAGGGCAGCGGGGGGGTGGTGGGAGCGGTCATTGCGGGTCAAGGTAACTCATGCTGGCGACCCCTGCCTCCCTTGCCATTTCCTTACTCATCCCGCGAACAATCAGCGGACTCCCGTCACTCCCGGCTCATACGCGGGTCATAGGGTCACCCCATGGATTCGACGGGGGAGACGAACTGATGATGAGCCGACGTGGAGCGACGATTACCGGGGTGCTGGTGGCCGGGCTCACGGTGGTGGGTGGTGTCGCGGGAACACGGATCATCTCGGTCGGGCCGGCTGCAGCACCAGACACCTCCGCTGCGGCAATGGCCACGGCCGCCAGCGCGCTGGGGTCGCCGCAGGCGGGGAAGATCCGCTCCATTGCCACGGGCGCGCCGTCATCAGCAACACCCACCAGCTATTCGCCGCCGCAGTCAGCGGCTCCGCAGGCCTCGTACTCGCAGGCCGCACCGGTTGCGGCAACCGCCACGTCCTGATCGGCGGCCGCGGGTGCAGGTAGCGTGCCCCCAATGCGCACCACGCGACTCATCGGTGCCGGCCTCATTGGCACGGCACTCATCGCCACTGGCGCGCTCGTTCGGGCAGTGAGCGGCGTGCAGGCCCGCGCGGCTGGAGACGTTGAGGGATTCCTCGCACTGCCGCCCGAGGAGCGCAGCCGGCGTCCGGTCGTCGCGTGCATCGGCGCCAGCATTGTGCGTGGTCGTGCGGGCGTGGACTTCGTGCGCATGCTGCGTGAGGAGTTCCCCGAGATGGCGTTTGCCAATGGGGGAGTGAACGGCCACGTGGCATGGGAGGCGCTGCAGGCGATGGATGACGTCATCGCCTGCGTCCCCAACGCCGCCATCGTCCTGATCGGCACCAACGATATCCAGGCCACGTTGGCTCCCGACGATGGCGAGGCCGTCCGAAGGTCGAAGACTCTTCCGCAATTGCCATCACCCGACTTCTTCGGCGAGTGCCTTACGGCCATCATCGATCGTCTGCAGGCCGGGGGCACCCGGGTCGCCGTCTGCTCGCTGCCACCGCTGGGGCAGGATCTGGCCGACCTCGCCAACGTGCGCACACGCGAGTTCAACCGGGTCATCGAGGTGGTGTGCGAGTCGCGCGACGCCACGTACCTGCCAGTAAACGAGCGGCTGTCGGACATCCTTCGCGATCACGCTCTTGACGATGGCCCGGCGTTCACCGGTTCATGGCGCCCGGGCCTCCAGTCGCTCGTGCGGCATTTTGTGGGCCGCCGATCGTTCGACGACATCAGTGAGCGGCATGGAATGCTGCTGTCGCCCGACGGCGTGCATCTCAATACCGAGGGCGCGAGCGTTGTGGCCAACCTGGCAGGCGAGTTCCTGGCGGAGTGATCGCCGGGCGGGGACTGGCCGTGGCGTGACCGGCCCAAGCCGCGACGCGATGCCAGCGGCACGACATGGCGAGGATCAATAGGACGTGGTGAGCACAGCGACCGCGGCCCATGAGGCCAACGCTCGTTCTCCCGGGCGCCGATCGGGGCCCGGGGGTGTCCCGTGGGTTTCAGGTCAGATGGGCTTGCGGGCGATGGCGTAGAGCTTGGTGAAGTCGTAGGTCCAGCCGCGCGGGCCGGATGCCTCGCGCATCTTCTCCTCCACATTCGCCAGGTACTCAGCCACGCCACCTTCGGACTGGTCACCGATCAGGTGGCCCGCCACCACGCGCATGCGCTCGACGTAGGCCTCCACTGTGGTGTGGCGGATACGGCGTTCCATCCACACGTCTTCCACCTCGAGGCCGGCCTTCAGGAGGTAGTCCTCCATCTCGGGGATGTCCCGCTGCACAGCGTCAAACGCCCCCAGCCACGTGTAGTTCATCGGCTCGAGGTTGGCGAGGATGTCGCGGTACGCCCGTTCACCACCACGTCCCGAACAGAGGATCGCAAGCACTCCGCCGGGCTTGAGCGTGCGCGCCATGGCCTCTGCTGCCGCCCACTTCTGTGGAAACCAGTGGTAGGCCATGGAGCAGATGGCCAGATCGAAGGTGCCGTCGGCCACGGGCATGTGTTCCACATCGCCCTGGGCCAGTGTGATCTCCACCCCATCGATACCGCTGAGCTTCGCCTGGAACTGCTCAAGCATGCCCTCTGACGGGTCAACGCCCGTGATTCGCGCTGGGTGGAACCGATCAACCAGCGCCTGTGTGGCCCAACCAGTGCCGCAGCCGATGTCGATCACGTCGTCGTACTGCCCGGCGGGGATCGACATGATCAGGCGCTGCGCTCCGCCGATGTTGAACCGCACCGCATCGTCGTAGTCGCTCGCGGTGTCGGTAAAGCCCTCGGCGACGATGCTCGATTGGTCACTGCTCATGGATCCTCCGGCGGTTTGACGGGGCGACGTTACCGGGCGGCTGCGGCGCGAAGCACAATGCGAGCGCAACTGGGCTCGCCGTAATCCTGGTCGGGTGCCGCGGAGGCCACGCAGAAGTACAACGGCCGCACCTGAGCGCGCGGTACACGCCAGCGCACGGTGTAGATGTACTGGTTTGACATCGGTCCCATCACCGTCTCGAGCGAGTGCACAAGGCGACCGCGGTCGTCAACGATGGAGATGAACTCAGAGCTGGTGGGCGACGGACCGCTCACGCGATAGGGGAGGTTGATGGCGGCCCCCGGGCGGCCGATGGCCCGCTGCGCACGGGCCCGAAGGGCCGGGGCCGGGAGCGCCACCGATGTTGGGGCCACGCCGTCCATGGTGTCGGTCGCCCAGGCAAAGGTGGCGCTGGTACGGGCATACACGCCGGGGGTGTTCGCGCGGGCGCACCCCTGCCCCCACGACACGACGCCGATCAGCACCGGGGACCCCGACACCGATGTCACAAGGGGGCCACCGGAGTCACCCTGACACGAGTCGGTGCGGCGCGCGGTGCCACCGGCGCAGATCTCGAGTGACGGGCTCACGCCACCCCCGAGGGCGGTATTACAGGCGCGCGCGCTGATGAGCGGGAGCGGTACCTGGCGCGCCACCATGGGAAATACTCCGGCATCCTCACCGGTGTCACCCCAACCGGCCACCGATGCGCGGGTGCCCGCGGCGATGAGTCCGGTTTGGTCGGGGGCCATCATCGGCACCGGTGTTGCCGCGGTGGGCACCTCGAGCCTGAGCAGCGCGGCATCGAGGGTCTTCGGGTAGCCGGGAAATACGGACACCTGTGTGACCGCGGTCTCTACTCCGAGCCCTGGGTCAAGCGAGATGGTGCCGGTGAGCACGTTCACCGTGGACGGAGCCACCGGTTCGCCGGCGTCGTTGGTTACGCAGTGCGCGGCGGTCAGTACCCATCCGGGGGCCACCACGCTGCCCCCGCAGAACTGTCGTTCGAATGGCACCTTGGTTCCCGGGGTGAGAAGCGCGGCGAGAAATGGCCAGTTGGTGGCCGAGGCCTGAGAGCCACCCACGATGCGCGACTGCCTGCCGTTCGTCACGGCCGTCGCCGGTGCCGCCACGGCGATGACGATGGTGAGCGCGACGCCCACGGCAATCGCGGTGAGGTGTCGCATTATGGGGCGGGGTGCAGGCCGGCGGGGCATCGGGCATTCCTCACGGAGGGCACGGAGTGGCTTGACGCTAGCGGGGCCGCTGGCACGTGGCAATGCCGGTGGTCGGGCGATAGCGTCACGGAATGGTGCGCCACATCCTCCCCATCGCGGCGCTGGCGCTCATCCCGACGATGGCCGTGTCGGTGCCGACCGATGCGCAACTCGCCGGCCAGCGAGTTGTGTGGCCGGTGGACGGCACCTTTGTGAGCGCGGCGATGCGCGCCGGAATCACGAGGGGCGAGGTGGGCAGCATCATCGTGTTCGGTCGTAACGCACGGTCGCCGTCAGTACTGAAGCGGCTCACCACACGCCTGCAGGCGATTCCGCGGCCAGAGGATCTGGACGTGCCGCTGCTCATCATGATCGACCAGGAGGGTGGGCTGGTTACACGCATTCCGTCGGTTCCACCCACTTCGGCTGCGGCAGTGATGGGGGCCAACCTCACGCCAGCGCAGATCCGGGCGCAGGGGGTTGCCACTGGGCGTGGTCTCATGGCGCTCGGGGTGAATACCGACCTCGCACCGGTGTGCGATGTCGCCGTGCGCGGTGGAGATATCTTCCGTGACCGGCGGTCGTTCGGCACCATACCGGCGCGCGTCGGAGACGATTGCACGGCATTCGCGCAGGGGCTTGCCGCGGGGGGTACTGCGGCGGCCGCCAAGCACTTCCCCGGGTTCGGCCGGGCCCGGGTGAATACCGATAACGCCCCCGTACGCATCGGGGCCACAAGAGCCGCCCTGAGCCGTGACCTCGCTCCGTTCCGCCAGGCCATCAGGGCGGGCGTGCCCATGGTGCTGGTGTCGTCGGCCATTTATCCGGCACTGGCACCACAGCCCGCCATGCTGTCGACAGCCGTAATTGGAGGCCTGCTGCGCGGGCAGCTCGGGTTCAGGGGCGTCACCATCAGCGATGCCGTGGACGCCGCGGCGCTCAAACCCTGGGGTGGTACACGCGGGGCATCGGCCCGGGCCGCAGTGGCCGGCATGGACCTTCTGATCACGTCGGGAACCGAGGCCGCGGCGATGCAGGCCCAGAGGGGTGTGATCGGGGCCTTGGCGTCTGGCGCCCTCGCGCGGTCCGATGCGCTGGCATCTGTGCGGCGGGTCATCGCACTGCGCCGCGACCCCGCGGGTTAGCGGGGTCGCATTCGCGCAGGTATCGGTGGGTTTGCAAGCCAGGCGCGTAATGCCAGCACCACCGCCTGACAGCTGAAGGCCTGTGCTCCCATGCCCATGCCGTCGAGGGGGTCGGTGTACTCACGAAAGCCATGCGCGTCCAGCCGCTCTTCGATGGCCTCCACCAGAGCGGCGGCCTCGGTGTGCCGGCCCATCCGCAACAGGCCCGGTACGACAAACGGTGGCGTGAATGGCCACGACGGCCCCCGCCAGTACTGCGGCACAAACCGTCCGTCGCCCCGCATAAAGCTGGGGTCCGACACGCTGACCGACGGCACCGGATGCGGCGGCCGGAATCGCTGGGGGTCGAGGATCCAGTCGTCCATCAGTCGGCGACTCACCTCGGGTGGCAGGTCGGGCAGCGCGATGGGGGCGATGCCCTGCCATACGTCGCAGGTCAGAAGCGATCCGTCCGGTGCACCTGTGCGGAAGATCCCCGCCTCGTCATCCCACAGGTGATCGACCATCGCCATGGTGATCTCACGGGCGCGATCACGTGCACCGGGGTGCCCCATGGCGTCCAGACCGATGTGGCCGAGCGCCCACGATGTATTGACCAGCGGGCACGCCACGTTGAACCCGCCCGCCTCACGTGTGCGTGCGAATGAGAACCCGCGTCGACGCGCCTCGTTCACCAGTACCGCAAACCCGGGGCCGCCATGGGCCTTCCAGCCGAGCGGCTGGTCAAAGACCGGCGATGCGTCGCAGCCGGTTTCGTCGGGCAGGATCACCCATGCCAGGCCGGTGTCGTCGACCCGGTTGCGCTCGATCCAACCGTGGTAGCCGGGGATGGCCCGAAGGCCCTCGGCCACGAATACGTCGTCGTTGAGGCGCTCGGCGATCTCGGCCCACACCCACCCGATAAACGGGGGCTGGATCGTGGCTGTGGTGAGGTCGCGGCGGGCACGCACGTTGTAAAAGGCCGCGCGGGCGAGTCGGACGGGTGCGTCCCAGAAGATGGTGTGCCCAATGAAGCCATCGGGTGTCTGTACGGCAACCAGCGAGCGCACCTCGGTGGCCGCACGAACCGGGTCCACCTCCGCCCAGGCCAGGGCATGCATGAGCGAATCCCAGAACCACTGATACGGGTACTTCTCGCCGTCGGGGCAGGTGTAGCCGTAGGCCACGCCATTCCGGCCGATTCCCTCGCGCCAGTTGGCGCCGAGCAGGGCGATGGACCCCCGGCGTACTCGATTGCGAACTCCAGTCACGGGGGCAGCATCGCGCATGCGGCGGAGTATGGACGCAAAAAGGCGGGTTGCCGGGCGATTGCTCGCCCGGCTCCGGTCTCCCGTAAGGGAGGCGGTGGGCGGTGGATGGCGCTGGGACCCCCCCGAGTCCCTGCACGTTCAAGGTCCCCCGACCTTGAAACATCCACCGCCCGCACCCGCCACGCGCCCGGACCCTTGTGGGGTGCCCGGAACACGGCCGGAGTTATACCCCCTTGAGATCCATTTCAAACGTTCGAACGGTGATGTTTCAACAAACCCATTACACGTGTCATGAGATTCGTAACTATTTCGTCACCGCGTAGGGTTGCCGGCATGGCATTGCTCCCATCCCATGGCGAATTGCACACCACCGGCCGCACCGGCTGGCTGCGCGCTGCCGTGCTGGGTGCCAACGACGGCCTGCTCTCCACGGCCAGCCTGGTGCTGGGTGTCGCGGCCGCAGGGGGCGACCAGGCGGCCCTGCTCACGGCTGGTATCGCCGGACTCGCGGCGGGTGCCATGTCGATGGCATCTGGTGAGTACGTGTCGGTGTCGTCCCAGCGTGATGCCGAGCGCGCTGACCTGGCGCGAGAGGCGCAGGAACTCGAGGATGATCCCGAGGGAGAGCTCGACGAGTTGGCCGACATCTACGAGGCGCGGGGCATCTCCCCGGCACTCGCGCGCCAAGTGGCGGAGGAGTTGTCGGAGGGGGATCGGCTCGTGGTGCACGCCCGCGATGAACTGGGGCTGGATCAGAACGCGCTCGCGCGCCCGGTGCAGGCGGCCGTGGCATCTGCTGTGTCGTTCTCGGTGGGCGCCATCATCCCGATCGTCGTGTGTCTGCCGTCGTACGGCAGCACTGCGCGCATCTGGGCCATCGTGGTGGCGACGATCATCGGACTCATCTTGCTGGGTGCCGTCGGTGCCCGGCTCGGCCGCGCACCCTTGTTTCGTGCTGCGGCCCGCGTGGTGATGTGGGGTGTGGCGGCCATGGCTGTGACGTCGGCCATCGGCGTTCTGGTGGGCACCGCCGTCTAGCAGTACCCGGCCCGGGGATCAGTGCTGGCTGCGGTCCCGCCGGGCCTGTGAGCAGATGAGGTCGACGCGCAGGGCCACGGTGAGAGCATCCACCTTCGCCTCGCCTTCGAGGCGGTCGGCCACATGCCAGGCCTCCTGCGACAGGTACTCAAGGCGTTCCACGGCGTCGGGCATCCCGCGCACGCGTGCCGATTCATTGTCGAGGTAGGTGAGGATCTCGGCCTGCTCATCTGGGTGCCAGGTGGCACGCGCCCCCGGCCGCTCCGGGTTGCGGGCGATGAGCCACCACAGCACCGAGAGGAGCGGCAGCTTCAGTGCCACAACCACGAACAGCACGTAGGTGCCCTTGAGCCATGGCGGGCCGCCGAGGTCTGGCGTGAGGACGACCAGCACGGTGCCGAAGATGGCCATGACCAGCGTGACGACGATGACGGGGACCACCCGTCGGACGGTGGGCTTGGGAGACGATCCGCAGAGAAGCCAGCGCAGCATAAGGTGTATGAGTAGCATCCCCCGCCGCCATGCACGTGATCCTTCCCGATGGAACCAAGCTCGAACTGCCCGACGGCGCCACCGGCTTTGACGCCGCCGCCGCGATCGGCCCCGGTCTGGCAAAGGCGGCACTTGCCGTGCGGATTGGCGACGAGATGCGCGACCTGGCGAGGCCCCTGGCCGATGGCGAGTCGATTGCGATCGTCACAGGCAAGAGCGGTGATGACCACCTGTACGTGATGCGCCATTCGGCTGCGCACGTGATGGCCGAGGCTGTCATGACGCTGTTCCCGGGTACGCGCTTTGGGTTTGGGCCGCCCATCGAGGACGGCTTTTATTACGACTTCGAACTCGACGCGCCAATGACCGAGGACGACTTCCCGGCCATTGAGGCCGAGATCAACCGCATCGCCAAGGCCAAGGCACCGTTTGAGCGCAGCGTCATGAGCATTCCCGACGCGGCCGCCTTCTTCGCGGAGCGGGCGCAGCCGTACAAAGTCGATCAGGTTGAGGAACTCGGCCGTCAGGGCGAGGTTGATGTGTCGCTCTACCAGGAGCGCGACTTCATTGATCTGTGTCGTGGCCCGCACGTGCGTAACACCGGCAACATCGGCCGGGTCAAGTTGCTGTCGGTGGCCGGGGCGTATTGGCGGGGCAGTGAGAAGAACCCGATGCTCACGCGGGTGTATGCCACCTCATTCCCGAGCCAGACCGAGCTCGACGAATACCTGGAGCGCATCGAGGCGGCCAAGGCACGCGACCACCGCCGCGTGGGCCGCGACCTCGGAATCTTCTACTTCGACGAGGCCGGCCCCGGGTTCCCGTTCTTCCTTCCGAGGGGCATGGTGGTGATCAACGAGATCCAGAGCGCGCTGCGCAAGGAACTCGAGACCATGGGCTACGACGAGATCCGCACCCCCACCATGCTGAGCGACGAGCTGTGGCACCAGAGTGGCCACTACGACAACTACGCGGACAACATGTACTTCACCGAGGTTGATGGCCAGGGCTTCGCGGTAAAGCCCATGAACTGCCCGGGCGCCTGCCTGGTGTTCAGGTCCACCCGCCGCTCGTACCGCGAGCTGCCCCTGCGCCTTGCCGAGTTCGGGCACGTGCACCGGCATGAGCTTTCGGGCGTGCTGCATGGCCTGTTCCGCGTGCGGGCATTCACCCAGGACGACGCCCACGTGTTCTGCCGCATCGATCAGGTGCAGAGTGAGGTGCGGGCCATCCTCGACCTGACCGAGCGCTTCTACGCGCGGTTCGGTTTTGAGAACGTGCGCATGTACCTGAGCACGCGCCCCGAGAAGGCCACCGGCACCGCGGAGATGTGGGATCAGGCCGAGGAGGCCCTGCGCTCCGCCCTTGGCGATCGTGAGTACGGCCTGAAGGAGGGCGACGGCGCCTTCTACGGCCCGAAGATCGACATCCAGGTCACCGACACCATGGGCCGCTCATGGCAGCTCGGCACCTGCCAGCTCGACTTCTACATGCCCGAGCGGTTCGGCCTCGAGTACACGACAGCCGACGACACGGTGGAGCGCCCGGTGATCATCCACCGTGCCATCACCGGCTCGCTTGAGCGCTTCCTGGGGATCCTGCTTGAGGACACCGGTGGCGACCTGCCGTTCTGGCTGGCCCCCGAGCAGGCCCGGGTCATCCCGGTGAGCGACCGTCACGCCGAATATGCCGAAGAGGTGCGCGCGACACTTCGCGAAGCGGACGTCAGGTGCGGGGCCGACGTGCGGTCGGAGAGCATGGGCAAGCGCATCCGCGAGGGCGAACTGGCCAAGGTGCCGTTCCTGCTCATCGTGGGCGATCGCGAAGTGGAGACACGCACTGCATCTGTGCGCGCCCGCCATGGCGATCTTGATGGCGACCTGCCCCTCGTCGGCCTGGCGGACGCACTCCGGGCGTGAGCGATCCGCGGCGTCGTGCGTTGGCCGGCCTGTGTGACAACTGTGCGCACCAGCGGCTGGTGCCCACGCGCACATCGGTGTTCACCATGTGTGAGGCCGAAGGGCTTCCCCGGTATCCGGCGGTGCCGGTGATGCGGTGCAGGGGGTTTCTGCAGAAGGACTGGACCGAGCCGCAGCGCGAGGGCTGAGACGGCAGGGCCGACTGGGTCAGCAGGCCGGGGACCGTTGTCCGCGCATCTCTGCAACGGGACGTCGGGCACCCGCGGCTATCCTCGTCGTGTGAGCACCGGTATCCGCAACACCATCATCATTCTCGGCATCGCCGCGCTCGCGGTGGTGTGGGAGCGTGCCTTCTCGGTGGCCGTGTCGTCGATGTCGCAGATCATCTCGGTGCTGTTTGTGGTGGCCATCCTCGCGGCCGGCGTGCAGTACTTCCGGCGCAATCAGCTGGCGTGGCTGGTGCTCCGCCCGTGGCAGCGTGCGGCCGTGGTGCTGTCTGCCCTGGCCATCGCCTTTTTGGTGATCGCGGGCTATCCGCTGTTGGCCGACCGCATTACGCCCTTGGGCTATCTGGCACTCATCGCCGCGCTGGTGCTGCTGATCTGGTGGATCATCCGGGACAGCCGCAAGTTGTGATGGGCTGATCGCCCGCCGTCACCGGTAGGGGCGCGAATCGTCGCAAAGCACGCGCCATGGGCGTGCCGCCTGTGCATAGCGTCGATGTATGAACTCATGGCGGAGAGCCGGACAGCGGGGGCAGGCCGCGGTGGAGCTGGTGGCGCTGCTGCCGCTCATCGGATTGCTCGCCATTGCGGGCCTGCAAGTGGTGGTCACGATGCACCTGTGGGGCGTGGCGCAGGAGTCGGCGCGCGCAGGGGCACGTGGGGCGCAGGTGGGTGCGCCGGCCGATGATGCCGTGCGCGCGGCGCTGCCCGGGTCCCTCGCCCGCGTGGCAACGGTGCACATGAGCACCGGCCTTGATGGGTCGCATCGGGTACGCGTGCGTGTGCCGGTGCCGTCGCTCGCTCCCTGGATTCCGTCGTCCGCCCTTGAGGGCCAGGCGGAGTCGGCTCCATGATTCCCCGGCGCCGGGAGATGGGGCAGGCGTCCATCGAAGTGCTGTCACTGCTGCCAGTGCTCGTGTTGCTGGCCATCGCAGCCGTGCAGGTGGCCTCCATGCTCGCAGCTGCGTCGGGCGCGCAGGACGAC
>Ga0114966_10004498_pt1 | contig 11979 bp, 7 predicted proteins | sample M_130207_XF_Meta_FD_87029 | JGI IMG/M metagenome (GOLD analysis project Ga0114966, IMG submission 87029) | Freshwater microbial communities from Lake Montjoie, Canada to study carbon cycling - M_130207_XF_MetaG | ecosystem: Environmental > Aquatic > Freshwater > Lake | place: Lake Montjoie...
ACAAATGCCATGCGCGGGCCGCCGATGAATCTGCCGCTCGCGTCGCGCGCGGCGCATTGATCGAACATCCCGCGAAGCCATGCGATTTCAGTTTCACGTCCGTAGAAGCCTGTGCTGGTGGGCATGCCGATGGATCTCCTGAGGAGAGTGTTGTCGATGGAAGGATGTGGCGCAAGTACAGCCTTGCTGAGAAGCGAAGCTTGTCGCCTGCAACTGAGCGCGGAACATCTCTGCGCTCACGCTCAGTGTTTGCGTTAGAGGCACCGCGAATCGGGAATTCGCTCAGTCAGAATGCACTCGGCGCTCGGCTCCGCCATGCTTCTGCGACCGCCGCTCCAACCTGCCCCGATTTTTCTGATAGTTGCACGTATTGAAAACGCTGAAGGTGGTAACTAAAAGTGTCGCTCATCGGCATAGTGAACCCCTCGGTGATGATCGGTAAGAACCGACGATCCATGCCCGTTGCCGCACCGATCTCACGCTTCACATGTGGACTCTGCTGAGACTGCTGCGTTACGACAACAACAACCAACCAAGACCCCCTCAGTGCCGCCATGATTTGATGCTCATACGCACCACCGCCTGGCGGAATGTCTCGCTTAGACTGCCAGCACTTGTGTCCCGCGCTCTCGATTTCGCGAAGAATTCTATCCGCGGTCTCTTGGTTCTTGCTGCTGTACGAAATGAAGACGTGCTGTGATGCGTGATTGACTGATTGGATCTTTGCCCTCATGGCGTCCAACTCAGACCGCTGCGCGGCAAAGGAAGCTTGCGCGCTGGCGAGTTCCTCCTTTAACTCGAGACTCTTCAAATGCTGCGTCTCAAGCCCTGCCACGTGACGCTTGACAGCCATAAAATACTCGCGACCCCTTTGTGCCTCCGTCACCGGCTCTTTGATCAGAGCGACAATCGTGTCACAGAACTGGAGATACGTTTGAGCCGAGGCATGGGCAGAGGCTGTGATTTGAACAATTTTGAGACTCAATTGGGATAACTCAGACTCACGCTTGGCGAGTTCTCCCTCGTGGCTAGAGCCCTTACCCGCATGCTCATCAGACGCGAGGACATTTGGTGGTGCGAGCCTGATGGGATTTACGACTGGATTTGAAAGTGCAAGCGAGATGATCATCCCAATCGTCTCGTTGCGCTCCGCCGCTTCTGCCGCGTGCGCGCACGCCACGGGATCCCTCTCAACACTCGCGACGACGAACTCGCCCTGGTAATGCCACTCATTCGAGGTCTCCCGTATGAAAAGCGGAACTGCGCCGCCTTGCGTGACGAGCATGTTCGCCGCGTGACCGGCCTCACGGCGATCGATGCGACCGTCCTCGCCTGGTGGTTCGCGGCGATCAGCAACAAGTATTCGCTGCGGCGCGTCTGGGTTGGCATCGCGCGAGAGACAGATCGCTACGACGCGGCCATCCTTGCTCGGGAACGGAACCTTCAACGATCCGCCAACGACTTGGCCAATCTGCTTTCGGGTGTAAGCGATGCGAGTGTTGAACATCATCAGGTGGGGTCCCTCGATACAAATCGAATACAAAGGATACCTAGATGCGCACCAATGAGGAGTCTGTTCTACCGCAGGACCCGTTCCAATCTTGAGAACGGTGATGACGCCGAACCACCCGCTACAGACAGTCGCCCGCGAATCTCATCCGCACCGTGTTTCCCCGAGTAGCCGTCGGGCATGGTCGTTTCGCGTACCCAGTACAGAGACCGATTGGTCTCTCGTCAAACCGAGAACGGATTGCCTGCTTGACCTTTCCCAACGAATCGGTGCGCGCCCCACCCTAATCTCGCTGCCTTCCCTGATTCCATAGCCACCACCAAACAACCACCATTGCTGCTGTGTCGAGTTTGCAATATCTCAGTAGCGCTTGCTCCACCGCTCCGTTGTCGATGGGCTGCTTACTCGCGTCTTTCCATTGCACGCACTCTGCAAAGCGCAACTGTTGATATGCGCGCATCGCAGCGGTTCCAGTGCGAATTCCATCACCCTCGCTAGCATCGTCGTCACCATCCTCGCCTTCGCGCACAAGACCCGTCGCGCTGTCACCGAGTACTTCCGCGAGCGCATCCAATCCTTTGTACGGGTCCACGCAACCATCCTCGTTCGGCTGAACGTTGCTTGTGAAACCAAGCGCTCGAACCACATCCATCGCTCCCGCCTCACTGCAAAGTGCTGGCAAGAACTTCTTGATGGAAAATCGCCCGTGTTGCAATGGATGAAACACATTGGCCTCGGCGACCTTCAAGAGATCCACCAACCGCCCTGGCGGATCGTTGTCTTCCTTTTGACAAGTCGCGTCCATCCATCGGACTAGTTCCTCTTGACCGCCTCGTGCAGCGAGACGAGCACTCACCGCGCGCATGATCGTGCGCTCGTGACTCGCCCAATGGAACACTGAACTTGCTTCATCGGTCACTCCGTCAAACGGCTCGGTGAGCGCGACCCGCAACGCAGAGGCAAACTCGACATCGCGTTGGTGAAGGTCCGTATCTTTGCTGCTTCCAACAAACAGACCTTCGCTGTGACGGATCTTCGATAGATCGAACTCTCGGTTCTTTACGACCAAGGAGTGCACGCTGAACTGAAATGCCACCACTTCATACGGCCTCATTCCGATGTTGTAGGGCAGGCATGCGGATGTCGTCTCAAAGTCCATGAAGCGCAGAATGCCCGTCCCTGACTTCGGCATCAGACGTCTCTTCACGATGTCCGCGAAGTCTTCGGAGAACTGCGTCGCGTTCTGTTGCGCGGCCAAAATCTGCCTGGTTCGACGCAACAATCGCGGACTGTTGGCTGATGAGCCTGTGCCCTCAAGTTCCGGCTCCAAGTCAGCAATCTTCAGCGCCGCGTTCGTGCCCTCTTTGCTGATCACATGCTCGATCCACTCATCCTCTTCATTGACTTCAGAGCCGGTACCAAGATCGCGCGGCGTGTAGGTCTTCCCGTAGTACAACTGAAATAGATTACGCGCGGACGTTGCCCCCTTCCCCCAACACAAATCAAATCCACACTGCTTCTCGCCCTTCGCTGATGTGTTGTACTCACAACTGCGACATTTCCATGCGCGCTCCGTCGCGGGATCCACAGTCTCCTCGGCTTCAATCAACTTGCTCGCGTCATCCAAGATGAAGTCCAACGTCTTCCCCCTCCAACGCTGGGCGCCACTCTGCGCATCCACGTTGCGAAGCATGTTGATAGCCGCCTGCACATCAACTTCAGCGATGAGTGCTGATCGAAACCCGGAAGGCGGTTCCTTGACGAACTGCAACTGCGGGCGGGCGCGTTCTTCCGAAACTCGCCGCAGATCGATGATCGCGAGCACGTTTCCAAACCAGTCGTAAGCACATGCGACTTGTCTCTTGTTCGAGACCATCAGCCGCGACGAGACGCTTGTGCCAGCAAGGTTTTCAGCCGCGAGCGCGCGCTCAACCACGATCGACTGAAACCCAATGTCCGCGATGTAGTCACGCCAAGCGGAGCGAACTTGCGAGGGATTCTTCTTCGTCGCTCTAGTCAACATAGAAGTCTTGATGTCAGCAGGTTCGCCCGTGCAAGGAAGCACTGTCTTTGCACTCGTTGGATCGGTCGGGCCATCGAACGACTTCGCTTTGATTTCGCAGAGTTCGATCGTATTTCCATTGATGCGAAGCATGTCGACGCGTGCGAAGAGATTGCCAGACACAAACACCGCTTCGTGCAGTACCCCCTTGCCAGTTTTCAGGCACGCGCGCAGCGCCGTCATCGTTTTGGCGTGCGCGGCTGCTGCGTCCTTCGTAAACCCCCCAAGGGTTTCGCCTTTCCAAGCGTGGCGAACCAACATTTCAAACTGAAATCCACCTTCAGCGAGCATGCGTAAGAAATCATCGCCTTGACTGAGCGACGCAAAGGTGTTTTGCACCGCGTAGCTCAGCCGGCGCGGGCAGTCGTAGCCCTGCATGAACGATAATTTTGTTATGAATCGGTGTGTCATTTGAAGTTGGTCTCGATGCTTGCCCCGAGTGGAGATGCCGGATGAAATTGACTATAGATGGTAACCTCCGACTTATGACTCGAGCACCCGTGGCATCATCCTCGCGCGCCAGTAAGGCGAAACACGACGACAAAATCTTTCGCCTGCACGGGCCATTTGAAGTGCCGCTCGGAGTGGATACGAACGCTCAGAGGCCGCTTCGTACAGTGGACACCAAGTCCCTGCGCGACTTTTGGGACAAAGTTGTAGGCAAGCGCGTGAGCGCTAGTAATGTCTACGAACAAGATGGAATTTACATCTTCGCCATGCGCGGATCTCACGGGAGTTTCACGCCGTGGTATGTCGGAAAGGCTGGCCGTTCATTGAAGACTGAAGTGTTCGCGGTCCACAAACTGCGGATATTCGACAGAGTGCTTGGTCAGGAGCGAGGAACGCCAATCTTGTTCTTCATTACCCATAAGAAGCCGAGTCGGAGGAACCTGCCCAAGGCGCAACTCTCTCGAATCGAAAACGATCTCATCGACCGAGCGTACGAGAAGAATCCGCGTCTTAAGAACACCAAAAATCCGCAGCGGAAAACCGCATGGCGTCTTCTCGGTCTGTCGACTGGTGCCGGAAAGCCATCTAGGGAGATCACGGAATACAAGCGATTGATGGACGAGCCAGTCTTCAAGTTTTAGTCGTTACCACAACGCGGATCGATGCAGTCGAGTACTGGCTAGCGCAGGCGGTCTATCACTCTGAGACGACCAACTCAGCCGCTGGCTGACGAACCGCGCAACCAAAAACCCAATCGAGCAATCCATCGTTGCCAGGCAAATCGAGCCACGCGTATTGGCCGTTTGGATTCACTTCAAGAAACCACCAGTTTCGGTCTCGATCGATGAGAAAATCTAGCCTTCCATAGTTCAAGTTCAAGCGCGACATAAGTAGCCGTATCGCTTCCGCCATCGCTGTCGGCACTTCCCATCGGCACCACGGAATGTCACCACTCATCGCGCCAGGATGAACTCGCCAATCCACTTGCCCGTCGAGTTTGGAGCGGTCAAGCGAGTACGCGAATACTCGACCACAACACCAGACAGCAGTCACGTCGTGCGTTGCATCGACGACGTCCTGCACATACCAAGTGTGCGCAGCTGATAGGTTGCTTCCAGAGGGAATGCGTGCCACTGCAAGTACGGTCCCGTCGTGAAACGGAGTTGCGGTGAGGGCTTTGACGACGGAAGGAGTCTCCGCTGCAACTCGAACGCCGCACGATATCTGCCAGCGCGGAACCCGAAACAGACTGGCAGCTGCCCGTAACTGCCGACTCCGCGTGTTCGCGCTTTCTGCCCACGGATCGACGAGCATCCAAATGCCCGCATCACGACAAATTCCTGCGAGATCGAGGCAAACGTGCCGCCTCTGCTCCTTCTCGTGCGCAGCATCTGATGTATCGCTTTGCATGCGCGCCAGGCCGCCCATCGGTTTGCGCCAATACGCAGCGGTGATTTGATTCAGCTCGATCGACCGACCGATCGGATCCTGAATGCGAAATCCTTGTGTCGAGAGTTCGAGTTTGTACTCCTCCATAATGTCAGAGTTCAAACGAAAAACCTCTTCGCGCGCGCGGCGCACGAAGAGATCAGAAGTCGCGTCTATCGACGACGTGATGAGCAGGGTCTTCCCAGCAGAAGTTGAAATCTGATTCAACTCCCGTCGTTCGTCGCTAATCATCAGTCGTTGTCACTGTCCTTGGGATTTCCCTTTGGGTCAAAGGTCTGCGTCGCGCGAAATGTCGTGGCCGACATGTCTGACACCGACGCAGTCTGGCTCGAGTGCTCATAGGCCGATTGGCAATCAACACGAACCGGGTCACAAGCGAACGATTTGGGCGTTAGATCCATGGTTTCTCCAATGCTTGTCGATACCTTCTCAATTGAAAACATGCCACTAGCATGCTCGATGACACTGAAAGTCTAACCCTCTCAAACTACGTTGTCAACTCATCGCAGGCCTGCAATCGGCGATCGAATTCGACGATCGGAGCGGGCAGCACGCTTGAACCAACCGTGGAGCACAACCTGCGAAAACTCGGCGTGCGCTGCAGCCTTCTCTCTCGCTTTATCACCTTTCGGCATGAGGACTTTCATTCGAGAAATGCCTCGGGCAACTGGTAAGCCAGATGGCCTCAGTACAGCACTCCACGGACGGCGCGGCGTAGGATATCGATTGAATCCTCGGCCGCTCGGGGAACGGTGAGAACACCGAGAAGCGAGCTTGATGGTATAAACTGACGTTGGCGACAGAACTGACTTGAACTTTCTGTCAAAGGGCACCGCAATGGTTAAAGGTCCAGAATTCGAAACGGGTCTTGGATGCGTTCACTGCGAGTCATCGATGGAACAAGCTTATCTGGCTAAACGACTAAAGCGTGCGGATGGTAGTATGGGTCAGTCCAAGGAGTTTGGAAAGTTGATCAGGCGACACGCTTCTCTGGTCAAACGACTACGACTAGATTGCGAGCATGTTGGGATGATCGATCTCGGCGCGGGAGGTCATGAACCACCGCATGAGGCTGACGATGATCTTCGGTTGTTGCAATGCCCCAAGTGCGCCACCTTTTGGTTCAGAATCTACCGTCCGGCTTACTACCCGCCTGGGCCCCACCCCTGCCCAGATCCCGAACCAAGCAACACCTGGGCTGGCACGAGTTATTACGAGCCATATGAAACCGCCGGGAATCGATGCAATAGTTGCGGTCAGACACTACCGCATGAGCCTCCCGCTGAAAGTTGTTCGCCCGAGCTTTCGGAGTACAAAAAGTTGTCTCCTGCAAAGTTCAAGGAGCTGCAGGCTCTAGCTTGCAAGCAGGCTCTGGGCCGAGCGTGACGCCTAGCAGGACGCTGAACAACTCCAGTTTCACCGTCGCCCACTCATGATTCCACTCGGACTGAGGTTCCGATCAAATCACGGGAGACGCGACCGAGGCGACGCGTACCTGACTGGTCCTCCGTGCACTCAACCATCAAGTACTTGCCCCCTGCTGTGTTCACGAAGTCGTCGTAGGGTTCGACTTGAACTTTGAGCGCAACCATCGCGTGGTTGTGCGTGACGACGACGTATCCAGTCGCGAGGTTGGCAGCGCGAATGAGCGCGAGGAACAGTACGGACATCGAATCACAATCGCCGGCGCGTCGGTCGAGAGTCTCTGAGGGCATGTGAACTTCCCATCGGTCCTTGCCATCACCGAGATCTGTGGGAATCTCATACTTCATACTCACGACGAACGAGAGCATCGCGGCGAGCTTCGCGCGCTGCGACCGCGAACCAGCGGTTTCGCACTGAGCGATGATTCGGAGCGCAAGCGGACGAAGGGTTTCGAGCGACTGCTTTATCATCCATTCATAACTTGCCCAAACCGCGCCCGCGTTTTCTTGGAATCCCACTGACGTGAGGTAGGCGGCGCGAGCATCAGCTCCGCTCGCGCTGAGTTCAGCGAGCCGCGCGGGCTCATAGCCAAAGGACTCGCGGTCGCGCTTGGCTGCGTCACCGTACGACCCAAACTGAATCCCGTAACGGATCGGTTTCTCGTCCGCACCGATTTCAAAATTATCACCGCGCCAGATGCGGACTGCAATGCAATTTCCATCGTTCCACTCGTAGTCTGCATCCGACGCAATCGCAAGCGCGCCGTCGGCAGCGAAACCTATTGCAACCGACTCCCGCTCGGCAGGCACCCACGGCGTCGCGTCACTCGCACCTGGTGATTCGATAATGCCGACTTCACCTTCGGGCTTCCACGAAGTCGCTTCTTTGCCTGTTCCTGCGTCTTCGATCCAGTCAATGACTGCATCGATTCCTTCAAAGTCCATTCCCTCACCGATGCAGCGCGCTCCCTCATACCGAGGTGCATACGCGAGCGACTGTCCCTGCTTTCGAACCGCAGCAACTCCGCGGCGGAGAGCCTCTACGAACCGCTCTCGAAGACTCGGCCGGCTCAGCACTGATTGCATTGCTTCGACAGCTGTTCCCGCTGTTCCGAGTGGCTCGATAAAGAAGACTGCGGCACCGCAACCGCCGCGAGGAGGATGGAAGACGAGCACGCGCGCGAACGAGAGCATGTCCGGCATCAGTTCGCGCAGTGCGATTTGAAAAACCGCAGTGAGTGAAGTCCAAATCTCGCGTGCATCGGCGCGCCCCGCAGCAGTATCGGCACCCTGCGTTGTCCATTTTCCCGCGAAGTACGAGCGAACCCAATGCTCGCGCACCGTGTTCTGCTGATCTGCATCCGGGAAAGTCATTCCGACAGCAAGCACAGAAATCGAGACATCGAGTTCGAATTCGAGTGATGCACCGAGCGGCGACTCATGACCGCGCTCATCCGCGAGTCGAGTGATAGCAGTCGTACAAATGAGCGGCTTGCGCGCGGCTTCGAATGTGTACCACTCTGCGGTTCGAAGACCCAAATGCTCCGGGCCCAACACTCTTGCGTGAGGCTCGATATCAAACGAGATCGACAACACGGGAATGAGCGGCTCGTGCGGTTCGTCGTGGTAAAAGTCCGACCGAATCTGGTGTCGCGACGCGCGATTCGAAAGCGCGCTCTCCGCTCGCACCGCGCGGAACCATCGATCGCCGCGTCGAACGCGGATGAGATCAGCATGTGCGAGATCAAGCTCCGCGAACTGCTCCGAGCGGGGAGAAAGCCATACTGCAACTCGTCTCTGGTCAGGAATTCGATCTGTTTCACCAAAGAGAAGTGACGCGCCGTCTGCAGCGAGGTACGCGCGTGACTGATCTTCAATGGGAACATCAAGATCGATTGGATCACGCTCGAGCCCGGTGCTCTCGTGGCTGATCGTCACAGATGGCCAAACACCGAGTCGGTCCCACGCCACAATTTGCGGATCTGCGAGCCCGTCTTTCGAATCAGGCGGATCGAGCAGAAGCGTCGGTGCTCTTGATTTTCGCTTGAAGCGCTCACCAGTCAGACACGCGAGTTCGTGAATGTTCCCCCGCTCGCGCAGTCCGAATCGCACCCAATCGTTTCGCGTCACTGGCGCGCCCGGAGCGAGGTACGCCGTCACGCTCCGAAGATGCGCGAAGAAGAGCGCGCGCGACCTCGCAGATGCGAGAACAGGGATTGGGTCGACTGCAGTTTCAAGTGACTGCGCAGCCTCTGCAACACGCATGAACACCGGCGTTCCATCACCTGCTCGCGCAGCGATCGCGAATGCCGCATCTTCACCGAGCGTTCTGCGATACAGCACAACGTTGAACCCGCTCTTCACTTCGAATGGCAACGCCTCAGGGTCGCTCGCTGTCTCGAGCAACTCGGAATCTCCAACAGATTCGCGCAGCCGATTCACCCATTCGTCTCCCGCGTCTTGCCGGTGCACGAGCGTTTTCAACCCATTCGAGATACAGAACTTCACGCACGAGATCAAGGCCTCATCAAGGCCACCACTTTTCGCCTCGACTTCTACTCTAATCAGGTTCGCATTCTTCCACGGGCGCAGCGGATGCACGCACGGCGAACCATTTCCACCGAACAATCGCTTCGAAAGCATCTCGCGCGTTCCATCGTCGAGTCGAGGGCACGCGACAACGAGCTGCAGCAATCGGAATTCACTTCGGAGGAAGAGACGATGCTTGTCGAGTGAGAACGGGAGGTGCATTGATTGCACGGGCTCACCACGACCTCGACCAAAGTCATCGACAAGTACAACTTCGATTCCGAGCAGTGCCGCGCGCATCTGATCGCGAGCAAGCGCTGGTGATTGGCAGATCCGTTCCCAGTCTGAGAGTGTGCCGACCAAGATGTCGGGAATCGATGGGAAGTCGTTCAGTTGATTGCGGCCCGCCGCGTGCTTGTCGGGATCACTCCATCGCTGCACTGCTGCTTCATTCAATTCGCCGACGCGCAAAAGTTCTTCCATCGCGACGGCGGTGAGCATCGATCGCAATCTCTCCACGACACGTGCTGACCCTTCTCGAGTGCTCTTGAGAAACAACACACGCTGGCCACGTGCTGCCGCTGCGTAGAGCGCGAGCGCCATCAGTGTTGTGCTCGCGCCCGCGCCTGGACGTGATTCGATAAAGAAATCTGGATGGAGATGCTCGTCCCCTCCGAAGCCGACCTGTTCTTGTTCGGCGAGGAACTTCTCGTATCGATCACGGAAGATTGTCAGCGCTCGCTGCTGGTCCTGACTCGGTCGGGTACCGCCGAAAAGCCAGTCGAACGCGCTTCCCTCCACTAACGGCGAGACACCCGGCGCATCGTCGCGATTCAAAGGCGTGAGCGATGCCGCGACGACCGCGTTGATCTCCCCCTTCTGTTGAGTCTCAAAAAACTGATCGACCCAAGGCGGAATTGGAATTGCGGTTTTGGCGTCGCCCTCTTCGCCCTCCTTCTCAGGTTCGCTCCCCATCACCCAACGCCAACATCGCGAGATTGCACCGAACACGCGACCAAGACAACCAGGGCGCGTGGCGAGCGAGTCCGCAGCCGGCTTCGAATCAGCCTTCGGAGTTGAGGTTCCCTTCTCCGCTGCCTTCTTCGCGCGCATCCCGATATAAACCGAGTGACCAACCACCATCGCGATTCCTGGAAGAACTAACAAGACCGCGATAACTCGGCAGATTCGCTCGATCGGTGCTTGGATCGCACTCGCAACAGATGCGATGAACTCTTGGCTTCCGCTGTTCCCGCTATCAATAGCGGCAATCGCAGATCGCAACTGTGTCGCTGCCTCTGTGCCGAAGTTTCCCTCCGCGATTCCTCGAAGCCACGCGGGGGCGTCTGCGATGAGTGCGCCTGATTTCACATACGTGTTGATGTCGATGGCGCTTGCACCAGACGCGATCCACCCAGAGACATCCGCGCGAAGATATCCGCCGAAAAATTGAAACAGCGCAAACGGCGCAACGACAAAGGCGATCATGCCGAGAGTCATGCCAAACCGCGCGGCGGGGAACGATTGCTTCTCAGAATCCTGCGATGCAACGCCCCATTCAATCATGGCGGCCAAGATCGGCAGCGGAGCAAGTGCGAGCACGTCGATCAAGATCGCATAGTTCCAGTCTGCGCATCGTGCGACGACAAAAGGCACGCCTGAAGCTACACACGCGAGGAGAATGCACGCGACGACCCATCTTTGAACCGGACTTCCGCCGCGCGGTTCGGCCAACGAGCGAATGAAGGATGCGCGAATCTGCAACGTTCCCGTGAGAAGCGCGGAGAGTAAGAACCCGACGATCGCAGCGACAATGACGAGCTTTCTAGATTGCGCGTCGAACCACGTTGGGAAACTCAGAATGGCGTCGATGAAATCGCTTCGATCAATCGAGAAAATCCATGTGAGGACGAGGGCCGCAATGAGAATCGCTGCAGTTGCGAGGCACGCGATCTGACAGGCCGCGAGGCGCTTGAGTGCGAAACTCGGATGGCTTGACCACGGGCCGAGCTCTTGGAGGTGGCTCTTTGGAGGTTTCACCATCACTTGCGGGCACTGCACCATGGATGCGCCGGAAACTCGCTCGCTCTCTGGAAGTGGACTCACGGACTTCGTTGTCATCGAGCACCTCTATGCGCGCGCAACACTTGAAATCTTGCGATTCCATCTAGTGACTTGCTGACGCGAAGCGGTTGCTCTCGATGCACGATCGCAAGCGCGCCCGAAAGCCGCAAGAGTTCAGGATCACTTGGAGCGTTCACGCCCGTCACTTCACCCTCGAGCTGCGCATACCAGCGGCTCGCCTCCTGCTCCATGCCACCACCCCTGGAAGAGCCATCGAGCCTCACGCTCAAGAAGTTCGTGCCCTCAGCAGTACTTTCGAGTTCGTCCATGCGATCTGAGAGCCTGTTCGCCGAGTTCAAAGCAGAGATGAGCGTCTCACTCGCCACCACCTCAGCGTTCAGGCGCGCTTCGGATGCTGCGCCAAACACTGCGGCATGCAGTTCCCTTCTCGGGAGATGCCCTTGCAAATTTACATCGCAGCGCTCGGTGAC
>Ga0114966_10004500_pt1 | contig 11974 bp, 3 predicted proteins | sample M_130207_XF_Meta_FD_87029 | JGI IMG/M metagenome (GOLD analysis project Ga0114966, IMG submission 87029) | Freshwater microbial communities from Lake Montjoie, Canada to study carbon cycling - M_130207_XF_MetaG | ecosystem: Environmental > Aquatic > Freshwater > Lake | place: Lake Montjoie...
AATTATCAGCATTCTTTTGAATTTGATAAATAACACCAGAATTATTGGTTGTTGCGACTGTGGTTGTTCCTGCTCCAGTAGTCCCGCCTGTAGTAGTTCCACCAGTTGTAGTTCCGTTTGTATTGGTATTAGTATTACTTGTTCCAGTACCAGTTCCAGTAGTTTGTGTATTACCTGTAATAACATTAATTGTTGTATTTGAATTAGAAACAACAGTAGTTGTTGTGTATTGAATAAATGAACCTGTACTGTTAGCAGTATTTGCCACTTGCATCATTTTGTCGCTAATAACAGGAAACCCGCTAGAATGCGCTGGCAAAGAAACACCTTGAATATTACCTGCTTGGTCTCTAAATCTTGCATAAATATATCTGTTGTTGTTTTCATATGGAGTGGTAGTAAATTCGTAAATACTACCATCCATTCCAGCACCATAGAATGTATTTCCAATTGCAGAAACTGATTTTATTTTACTTGAACCATAGAATTGCGATGCTGGGATTGCTTCAAATATTTCTCCAGTATTCTTTTGCCAGAATACTTTGAATGTAGTTCCTGATCCAACATTGTTTGTTGTTTGAAGTTTAATCTTAAGCAAATCACCTTCTAATGCGTTAAAGGCATTTGCTGAATACAAGGATGTTAAAGATGTTGATTGAGTGTAATTGCTTATTTGAAGAGTATCATTGACAAATAAATTATATCCAGTATTACTATCAACTCTAAATGATACTGCGCCATCTTTTGAAGTTTTTACTGCGCCTTCAAAAGTAATTGAACTATTTGTAAATCCTGATGGCGGAACGAATGAACTACCAATAGCACCAGTGTAATTTATAGCCTCAGTTTGCCCTCTGTAAGCAATAAAATTATAACTTTCAATGTCTCCAATATCTGTCCAAGAAATACCAGTGCCAGTATAAGACTTCCAAGTCGCATTTAGTAAGTTTGTGTCATATGAGTAAGCGACTAATTTCTTGAAATTTTTTATTGAATTAAAATATCCATAAACTCCATTATCAGCGCTAACATAAATGTACTGACCATTAGGATCATCATATATATTATAAATATGATCAGCATATGTGTCATAAAGTTTGCCCCAAGAATTAGCTGTTGCATTTGTAAAAGATAACTCCCAGATTTGCCCACCTCTCAAACCAGCAATGATAGAATTTCTAGTAGTTGATTTTGCTATACATTCGACATTGTCATAATTGGAAGATAGAGTTTGTACCCATTCTGAATTGTAATATTTATAAATTGCTGAAGCTGCACTACCAAAAGCACCTCCAAGTCCAGCATATAAGGTAAATTCTTTTGCAGCTAAAGCAGAAACGTGATCGTAAGTAGTAAATGTTTTGATTTCTGTTATTGCTTTACCATTGTATTGATAAACTGAACAGTAACTAGTAGCACCCTTTGTTGATCCTAAAAATAAATTATTACCCAAAGATGTCATAGAAACAATAGGCTTCAATAATTTATATGAAGTTGCTGATAATGGATCTTTTGCGTTTAATATACTCCAGAATTCACCATTAAAAGAAGTGAATACTAAGCCATAATTAGTACCTGCATATGCTCGACCATTAAAGACATGAATACAAGTAATTTGATATTTTTCACTAATGAGTGATTCATTTAATATTTCATAAACTGATCCGTTATTGTAAACGAACATTTTATGGTTTGCTGCTATTAAAATTTTCTCTCCAAAAGTAGCGATAGCAGTAATTTCAGATGCTGCATTTCCTGTTGTTTTAGACCATAAATAAGCAGCATTTGTAAGATCAATATTAGTAAAAGTAGTTTCACCTGACGAGAAATCTATAAAACCTTTACTGTCTGCATTTGGAAAAGAAGTTGCATCTCTGAAATCTGAAAATCTTGAAATTTGTGCTGATACAACATCTGAAAATTGATCATAAGCAGCTAAAGTAATGTCTCCACGTTGATCTATTGTAAAATAATCGCCATGATAAGCGATACGTGCAGCATAAAGCGAAATAGGAGTTGTGAAAGTAAAACTCAAATAATCTGTTGTTTGTGGGTCTGCAATATTTTCAACAATATCTTCCCAGTCAGATGTTTTAGTTTTTTTAACTTGCAAAATATATGTTTTAGTATTTTTTGCAGTAGCACCAACAATTAAATTAGTCACTGTTGGGTAAATATTATTTGCAGAATTTGTTGTGTCTAAATAAACAGGATCAAATTTTTTGTAAATATAGTTAAATTGATCATTGCCAATAACTTCATATTTAGAAAGATCAGAACTGCCACCATAAACAGATACTTCTTTGAGTGGAATTTCAAAAATATCAAGTAAATAATCTTTTGAAGACAATTCTGCTGACGATGTGTTGAAAGCAGTTATCTTGTAATATGGAGAAGTATTTGCAATTCTAATCCAAGTTGTATTAGTACTGTCATAATATGCAAATTCAGAAGATTCATTGGTGTAGTTTGCTATATCTATTGTAGCAGCTCCGACACTTGCTATAGGTAAATTATCTAGAGTTATATATACCCAGTATGTTGTGTCTGTTGCTAATGTAATCCCAGTATTTGTAAATGAATATGAATCAAAAGAAGTGCTAAGATCATTGAATTGAATACTTGAAAATGAACCCAAAAGAGTTGAAGGAGCATCATTGGTGGTGTCGTGAGTATACAAAGAAACATTTATTCTGTCGCCCAAATTAACAATGCTTCCAGTTTTTTTCAATTTTAAATATATTGTTGAAATATTTTGTGCTTTGTCAGAAATAATCTTGAAAGCATTAATCGTTTTAGTGAAAGAATATGTTGAAGTTGTGTCTGTATATTCTGTTGTGATTGACGAATAACCAGTACCTGAAAAATAATGAACTTTGATACCAGGGTCAACATCATCAGCTTTTCTATTTAATATTAAAATACCTTTAGGCGGATTGGTATCATATATAACACTAGCACTAGGGTAGAAATCAGACTTAACAAAAATATCTGTTGTCTCATCCTCAATTTCGTATCCTATTGATGTGCCATTGTTTAGAGCTTCATTCCAATATTTAGGATCGAAAAAACCGTAGTTATCATACGCCATAATTTGATATTAAAAGCGGCTCAAAATTTGCAACATAATTACTTGAACTATCTTTCAATGCTGCAGATCCGCCATTCCCACTATAACCAACCTTGACAATACTGTTGTAATTAATTTTATTGTAAAGAGACAACCTTACATCTGTAGAAAAAGTAATTCCTAAACCTGTTGCCGACTTTATTGGAGAAAATTGACCATCTATAGAAACATAAAAAGTTTCAATTCCAGTAGCTGGCAACATAGGTCTAGAGTTATTTTCTGTAAATTTCAAATATATATCTTGCCCGTTAACATCAACATAACTTTTTGTAGCATCTAAAATAGGGGAAGTTGTATCAGTTATATAATTTTTTGCAGTAATTGGAACTGACAGACTTTCAAGTTTATTAGCATTTGATGATCTGTCAGTTATGTAATTTGAAACTGGCTGTGTGTAGTTGACAGTAATTAAGTCTTCTGCTCCAAAATACGAAGACATTGTAAGAGCGTAAACTGTTGTTGCAACTCCACTGTAGATTAAGGCCGATGCGCCAATGCTTGAAATAGTTTTAGCGACACCTGTGTATGAAACACCAAATCCAGATGGAGATGATGGAGTAGAAGTTGTTGATATTCTTACGTAAACAATATTTCCAGAAACACCAGTACCAGTATATGATTGCGTTATTTTAGGAAGAAAAATAGTACTGGTTAAATTAGTTACAGCGCTTCCAGCAAAAGCAACTGCATACGTTAAACCTGTGCCTGTGCTATCTTTGATTTTATAGAAGTCTGAAATTGGTTGAGTGTAAGTAAGTGTTATAGGATTTGTTCCATCACTTACGCCTAGTCTTGAGCCTAAATCAAGAACTACAATTTTTCCATTGATTGCATCTAACGGATCTAGCACATAGGCATTTGAAATTGCAATACCTGAACCATTTTGACTTACAGCAAAACCACTTACGTTTGTAGTTGGAAGAAGGGGTGGAGTAGCCTCTGTGTAATAAACGTAAACTTTTGTTCCGTCAGTACTTGTGGTTGAATAATTGTATACAGGAGGATTAGATTCTTTAGTGAGATTAGTAATCCCAACGCCTGTAAATGACGATACAAATGATTTTTGTGTATCGTTGTCGGATAATTTTGCGACTGTACTGCCAAATCCAGTAGCGTTATAAGAAACGAATACTGTTTGAGCAGTTAAGGCTACCCCACTACCATTATATGAATAATCTACAATTCTGTCAGAGTCTGATAAAATTAATTGTAAACTCTTTGGTGAACTTGCATCAACAAAGGTAGATGAAGGAGTGACTGTAGTGGCAATTGCTCCAAACTTTTTTGTTACTGAAAATCTTAATTGCAATCCGGTGGCAGGTTCAAGACCAGTGCTATCTAAATCATAAAAGTTTAAATAAATTCTTTTTCCATCATATGAGGTATATGATAGATTAGTTAAACTTGTAGAGATTCCAGGACTAGCACCACTGAAAGCTATGAATGTATTTCTTAAATCTTCGCTCATTATGGTTTGATGTTTCCGTAGTGTCCGCTCAAAAACAATTTGCCTTTATAACTTATTGCTGTTAGTGGTCTAATGACACCGTACAAAGTGTAGTTTCCAGTATTGTCAAAAACCTTTTTTCTTTCAAAAGTAATATCTTCTGGAAACCAACTTTCAGCATTCGAGTTGTAGTAGAAAATTTTGCTTTGTCTGTCGTTTGGATTATCAGAAATTTTATTACTTATAAATCCATCTGTTGCACAATATAATGTTCCATCGTGGTAAGTGAATAACCTGACTCCACCTGTAGAAGGAAGAACCACTGATTGATTAAAGTCAATAACCTTACAATTAGTAGGAGCATATGTTGAGCCAATAATAAAAGATATATCTGAATATCCTACAAGTGAATCTCCAGCATCATTATTCAATTTTCCAAACTGAATAAATGGATGATCATAATCGAAAGTATTAGCTGTTGAATCTAAATATTTAGCACTATATGTATCAAGTGAAATAAAATTTTTCTTTTCAATGAATGGATTTTTCTGTTGTCCAAGATAAATTTTTATATCTCTATCTTCGACAATCCATCTAATTTTAGAAAGTTTGTTATTTATATCAAACACATCTTCATTAGATTGAATTTGAATAAGATCAATAACAATTTCATTAGGTCTATCGTTATTTTCTGGTAAATCTACAAACTCAATTTGAAGCTTGCCGATAGTTCCTTCCCAAATAGGTTCAATTTTATATTCAATATATTCATCAGATGTATGCAATGCTGTTTCTGCACTAATATTGAATATTCCACCATCATATGCCCAATAAGCTTTTATTTTGCCCAAGCATAATACTTTTGACTTTGGTTTTGCTTTGACACGTATAGAAATGATTGAATTTAAATCTACATCTATATTTAAGCTGTCTACATAAATTGATGGATTGCCTGTTAAAGCTGGAGTAATTTTTAAAACATATTTACTGTAAGCATCATTGAAAATATCATAATTCGTTTCAGTAGTTGCAGACAAATCTGTAACAAATTTATTTATAGCCCAAGATTGTTTACTTGATGAAACAGTTCCACTCGATACAGTATAGAACTGCCAATCTGCAACTAATCCTGTAGTAGTAATAGATTTTTCAATTGAGTTCATTCCACTTGATAATTTCATTGTTGTGGCATTGAATTCAATTGAATATTGTCCATAAAGATCGGCTATTTGGAAACCTTGATATCCAAGTAAAGAATTTGTAGGAATTTGTTCAGCACTATTTAAAGTGATTTCATTACGAAGATCTATAGATGTTGCTGCTTGATTTTTATTTAAATCTATAACTCTTGCTTCAAAAGTATAACTAGGTTTGTAAACAATAAAATTACCAGAAGACAAATAGTTTGAATAATTTAATAAATATCTATTACCAGTATTGATATAACCAGTTTCAATATAAAAACCTAATACTGTACTTCCTGAAACAATATATTGTGTAATATTTACTAGTGATGGCGTATTATTTACTCCATTGTAAACATATATACCATTATAAATTCCATTTGTTCCTGATGTTGTTTGATCTTTGAGCAAAAACAAATCATTTAATATTAAATCTTGACCATCAAGTGAAGTAAAATTATTCCAGCTTGATATGGCTTTCCAAGATGCACATTTTACACTTATGAAATCTTGGTTTGGCAAATTTTCACGTAGCAATTGTTCCCAATCAGATCCTTCAGAAATTTCATATAATCTTGAACCGTAAGCCGTAGCACCAGTAGAAGATACAGTGTTTCCTTTAATAACTAAAAACTCATCAAATTGTTGAGGATTGTTTGCTGTAGGAAATCTTGCAACAGCTACATTCTGATCATTTCTTGATAATGAGTTGCTATCATAAGAATAGAATTGTGCTGGTGCTGGATCATTCATAAAAACTTCATTTAAAAATAATGATGTCCAGCTTTCATCAGTGGTTGGATTTGACAATGGAATTTCAGAATATGACCAAATTTCTGGCTTCTTATCGATACCTGCCAATACTTGATTTTTACCAACAGACAAACATCTAACGCCAAAATCTGCAGCTTCATAATCAGTGATATTATTTGAAATTATTGTAGATGTTTCCAAAGATTCAGTTTCTGTTTCTTTGACAATAACTTCTTCTGTAATTAAGTTTGTTGGTTCAGATAAAGTAATTGAAAGTGTCCGTAAATATCTGTGAATTTTTTTATTGAGGCAACCTAAAAATAATTTATTATAAGCAGACACCATGGAAAGAATTCCACCAGAGTTTGCAGCTAATTCTCCATATGGATACACTTGTTGCCATTCACTACCGTTGTATGCCGTATTCAATTTAGCTCTATACAATCTTGGTAATTGATCAGAAGCAACATACAGATAAGGCTCTTCTTCGTGTTCAAATTGATGCAAAATCATTACAGAGGCAGAAAGATCTATATTATTGTCTTGAAGAATGAATATAGGACCACTAATGTATTCACCATTATAGAACCAAATTTTTCCTGATACTCCAGCAAGATAAATGCCATCATCTGAAGCCAGCATAGATGTAATGCCTCTTTCTCCCTGGTTTTCTAAGTCAATTATTTTTTCAAAAGATACAAGATTAGCGTTATGAATTGAAGCATAATATCTTTCTAAAACTACATTGATTGTAGATGCAGTAATTGGAGTTGAAAAAACTAAATAATTTTTATAATCATCAACGCCATAATTTACTGATGAGTTTACAGTGAGTTCATCTTTAGAATTTACTTTATAAACTCTGCCTAAATCATCTGAATTGGTGCCAACAAGCTTAAATGCAGTTCCAGCAGTATAGGCTGGGTCAAGGCTATCTACTAAAGAAATATTGGTAATTCTTTTCTTTGTGATCCCAGAGAAGTATAATATTTTTTCGCTATCGTTAGGTCCTTTCCAAGAACAACTAGCTGTAAAAATTGTTGGCACCATTATACTTTTGGTCTCCTAATTGCATTCCATTTAACTTCTGGCTGAGTGATGTTATTTCCAAAATCTCTAAATTTAATTTCAACTTTCTTAACTCCATCATTTTCACCTGTAAAATCAACCTTTACATATGGAGAGTAAGGTATCCATTCTGACCAACTACCATTCCCAGAGTCTAATAATTTTCTCATTTGAAAGTCTTTTATTCCAGATACTAAATCTTGACCATCAAGTTTTATCCAAGATTGAGGTAAGTTTGACATTGTAGTTGTTTGATTAGTTTTAGGATTGAAAAAATTTACTGTTCCATAAGGCGCCTCTGTATCAACTATAGCTTGGGAAGTTGCGACAAAACTTAATGGATTAGATTCAGATATATTTCCCATATAGTCCATCAATTGAACCCAGATTTTTCTTTGTCCTGAAAAACCTATATTTTGATTTTGGAATGATGTATTTTGTGGACCCAACGCATAATAGTTCAAGTGTCCATAAAGATACAAGAAATATTGATTTTCAGTATTTACAATAAATTTATTCCAAGGCAACCAAGGAGTATAGTTGATAAAAGAATTATCAATTTCTTTACCAACTCTAAATGCAAGTATTCCAGATTCATTATCTTCAGCTTGTATTGATAATTGAACCATTCTCAAAGTAGATTCTGTTGCTACTAAAATATTTGGCATATCTCCAGCATTTAAAGGAGGATTAACATCTACTTGAGATGCGCTGCTCAATTTAGTTGAATAACTTGAAATATTTCCGTGTGATGCTGCTCTTACTCTATATTGAATACTATTATTCTGAGTTGAATTCTTTGATTTTTCTTCGTATGTTGTATGAAGTTTATGCCACAAGTTATTTGCTCTTCTATATCCTGAAAATTCACCATTTTGAATATAATCAACATCAGAAAGTTCAATTCCATTTGCTCTTCCCAAAGCAGCATTGAAAGGAATTGTAATTGCCACCCAAATAACATCAGATTGTGTAATATTTTGGTTCCAATCAGAATCACTTAATTTTACTTGAACTAAATTAGTATTTGGGCTATTATTAAACCCTGCTACAAATGGATTGTAAGATACAGATTTCCAAGATGTTAGAGGGTTATTATAATCAGGTAAAGATCCTATATTTTTGAAAAATCTTATTTTCAATTCATCCATTGGAAAAGATCTATCGTACCCATTCCAATGTAGTTTAAATTCAAATAGTTTTGGCTTTGTTGTGGTAAAAAAGCTTGATATTTCACCAACAGCAATAGACTTGAAAAAGGTGGTACTTACAAATCTATCAGACAAATTACCATTAAAAGTAACTTCTGATTTGTACCAATTTGTATTAGCGTTTATTGTTCCACCAGTAATTTTTAAAGGTACATTATAATCAATTGAAGTTATAGCAAAACCAGAAACTGATTTGATATATACTCCATTTTCTGCATTGTTAATTTGATCTTTGACTAATATTTTACTTCCAACCACCAGTGAAGATAGTGTAGTATCGTCAATAGTTGCAGAACCAATGTTTGAGATAGTTATATTTGATCCTGTTGTTGCTAGGGATAAAACGTCAGGTATAGGTTGAGAGGCACTAAAAGATAAGTTAGTTGTTCCAAGAATTATAGGATCTGGAGTTGTAAGATACCATTTTGTACTAGATACACTATAGTCCATTGGAATTCTTACAAGCATTCCAGAATAAACTTCTTCACTAGCATCCATTTCTGTGACTCTAGTAAGTCTATAGGTAGTTGAAGCTGTACCAACTCTTGATTGGTAATAGACTCCATTTTGAGATGTAGTAGCTTGGCCAGCTACAAAAATATAGTCGGATGTAGAAGTAATATATCCACTATTTAACACTAAAGTTCCAGCAGTTCCAGCAGTTAATTTATTTGCTGAATATGTTGGTGTATTAGGCAAAGGTGAGAATGCAAAATATTTTGCATCAAGAGTAAGTTTAGGTAAAGTGATTGCTGTTTCATATTGATAATCAATAAAATCAGTCAATCCACTTAATAATTTTTGCCCTAAATAATGTTTTGAATTTGTAAATCCTTCATCAGACAGAATAGTTGTTTTTATTGTGGTATCATTATCAAACTGCTCTTTAAATAAGTTTGGAATTCCTGACCATTTCAAGTCTTGAAAATAAGTTGCTCCATTGCTGTTGTATGAACTTTTTCTAACTCCAAATCCAACAAAATATCCTAATCCTGAAGTGTTAGAATTGATAGATAAAAGCATATCAACAACACCAACAACATTAATTCCGCTTCCTGTAATTTCTTTGACTAGCAAATAAGTACCAGTGTAATTTTTGTTTTTGAATCTGCCTGTGTATGAATTTGGTAGCTGATCTGTAATTTCAAATAAAAATTTACATACACTAGTTTGAGGCTTATAGGATCTTAAGACTTGTCTTCTTAATTTATTGTCATCACTTCTATAAGACACAGATATTTCATTTTTCTCTCCGCTAAATTTTATTAAAATTGTTGGGGCATTAAGTGGTGAGTCTGTATAGGAAAAACTATCATCGCATCTCACTCCAAAAGGTCTATCCCAATTAACTGTCAAACTGTTTTGTGTGTGAGATCTGTAAGAAGAAACTGAACTAAAAGCTACATAAACATCATCAGATCCATGGCTAAAAGCTAATTCTAATCTGCTTCTATTACTTAAAGATGGTTTATATAATTGAATCTCGTAATGAAGAGGAACAGTGTATGTGTTTGCACTATCTATTTTACTTATTTGATATAAGCTTGTGGTTGCAGATGTAGTGAAAGTCAAATCAGAAGGCCCATCAGTCAAAACTATAAAGTCTTCATTTACTGAATCACTCCATCCATATTCTATTTCAGTTACTGGAGAGTTGATAATAGAAATATCATCATTAATGCAATCACCAAGATCTATAGAAAGTTTTGACTTTCCTTGAGCTAAAAATAATTCTTCTAATACCAAACCACCAGAATATGTTCCTGAAGATTGAGATATTTGATAACCAAATGCACTTCCCAGGGATGAACTTCCAAAAGATGACAGTATCGCATTACCTAATAAATAACTTTTTCTTGATGCCAATGATTGATCTAAATATGGAGTAAAATAAGCTTCAACCATACATAAATTAGTACTACCCATTGATGAGTAATACATTTCCATAATTCCACCAGATTGAAGCAATGGAAGAATAGTATGTGGAAGAGATGTAGTTTGCTTATTTGTACTATCTGTTCCATTAGTTCTTGTGTAAAGATAGGCAGTTGGATTATCGTTATTTGGAATATCAACTCTACAAACAATTTCACTTCCATTTGCACTTGTATCAGGAGCTGCATATAGTTTCAAAAATGCTTGAGAAGTTACAGCTATGCCAGAAGTTGTAAATGAAAATCCAGCTTGAGTGTAAAAATCAGTTTTATTTGTTGAAGGAGTAAGTTTAGTTTTGCTATAGAAAAATGCACCTTTACCATAACTAGCGCTTGTAAGACCAATATTTGCACCTAATGATAAAGAAGAAGCACTGTAGTTTCCATCATAATATCTATATGTAGTAAGTGTTGTTGATGCTATGGATGCTGATGGTATAAGTGTTCTTTTGATGTTGTTTTGTGCAGAGTAAGCATCATAAGTGCCACCAGTATTAGAAATTTCATAAACACTAGCAATATATCTGCCAATTCCTGTTGATTCTGTTTGTGCTGCTACTTGATTTCCACTGGCAAATGATAATAGTGTGTTTTTGCCGACATATCCTGATTTTGCGCTTAGAATTTCTGGAAAATCTGGATTTACTGGAATTTGACCTTCCCAGCGAATTTGGTCAAAAATACCATAGCCCATCGGATACTCAATATCAGTTCCATTAGGTCCTTCCAAGATTGCTTTCATATAGACTGTTGAAAGTCCACCAGAAGCACTTAATGGCCAATTATACACCTTGAATAAACCAGTTCCTCCAGCTGTTGGAGCTGACATAGTTCCTTGAGATTGCGTAGTGTCAAAGAAATATTGAGGGTTTAAAGTGTATTCGTAATTATATGTTGGATCGTAAACATATGAAACAGAAGGCCAGTTTGATATAGCAATAGTTGATGCAGAATCAAACTCTGGATCATTTGAAAGATAAAGAGTTTTTAATCTTCTTAGGTAAGTAAGTTCACGAGTGCCACTATCCCTTACTTCAAAACTAAAAGTAAGGGTATTTTTATTATTATCAAGTGTTGGATCTTTAGAATATAAATTGCTAGAGTAAGGTTCACCTAGATTAATAAATTCAGATTGAAGATATCCACTTGTAAGATTGTTGGGTAAAATTATTGAAACGTTATATGGCACTTGTAACCACCGCTAAACAGGGAATATTAAAATATTCTTTGCCAGCCGATGTAGCCCC
>Ga0114966_10004501_pt1 | contig 11972 bp, 15 predicted proteins | sample M_130207_XF_Meta_FD_87029 | JGI IMG/M metagenome (GOLD analysis project Ga0114966, IMG submission 87029) | Freshwater microbial communities from Lake Montjoie, Canada to study carbon cycling - M_130207_XF_MetaG | ecosystem: Environmental > Aquatic > Freshwater > Lake | place: Lake Montjoie...
AATTAAATTTAACTTCTTTTTCTACTTTTGGTTCTTTTTCTACTTTTGGTTCTTTTTCTACTTTTGGTTCTTTTTCTACTTTTGGTTCTTTTTCTACCACCTACACTTTTAGGTTGAAATGCACTTTCAGATGCTGATGCTGCAAATTGAATTATCTGTTTTATTGGAAACTGAACTTCATTTTTATAGGCTGTAAAAAAATATATTTTTGATTTTATATTTTCTCTAACATCACTTGTAATTACAGATTGAGAAACTCCTGCGGTTCTTTGTTGTATAATATAATTTAATGGTTTTGTAATATAATCTTCTTCTGAGTAATATGATACACTATCTTGAAATGGATTAATACAAGTTCCAGATATATAACGGTCATATAATCCATATTCATTAATTTTAGAATCTGGTAATTTCATATTAAATATATAATAACCCTCTCTATGAATATTTTCTTCTGATGGAATCACATCTAAAATAAATTTACCAACTTGAAAAACAATATTATTTGTGTCTTCATATAAACTTTCTTCTTTTCTTACCGCAAGTATTTCATAAATTTCAATATGTGCTTGAAAATTATCTAATTGAGTATTATATTCACTAATTTTATGATATGAATCTGGTATCAAATTATAATTTTCTTCTAAAAAACTTGATTTTTGTTCTAGCGTTCTTAAACCTGGTGAAAAAAGTGGAATAAATCTTTTTTCAATATCTACACGGTTACGAGGTAAAGACGGTAAACAACTAATTATTCCATTTGGATTTATTCCATCTATATAAGTATAATCATTTTCTATATCTGGATGAGCTCTTAAAAATGCTTTTGGGTAAATTTGTTTAACACCTGTGGCGTCGCTTACGGAGACAAATGGTAATAAATCAAAATTTTCATTAATAAAAATTTGTAAACGAATATCTAATAAAGTTGCTTGAATATAATTATCAAATTTATTAATTCTTTCAACTTTTCCTGGTTGTAAAAAACATAATCTCCACATTCCTAACTCACTAACAGATGTGTATGCGTTATAATTTTGTGTAGCTGATGTTATTAAATTTCGAGATTGAAACATAATTTTTTTTCTTTCTTCAAGTAATCCTTTGGTTTTGTCAAATGAAAATAAATATGCTTTAGAATCAGGTACAGATTTTGAAATTAGTGTAAATCTAAAGTTATCTATTATTATAGAAAATCTATCATCCATAATATAATATTTTATTTTTTATATTTGTTTAAAAATTATGTAATATATATTTTTAAAATAAACTTAAAAAATAAATAGAATACTATTATAATGTTTATTCAATTAGGTAATTTAATAATAAATTCAACAAGACATTACATAACTTTTTATGCAATTGGTTTTATACTTGGAATAAATAATGACTATAAACAATTAGATGCAATAGGAACTATAGGTTTTATATATGGGTCTATACATGATTTTATTAAGTGTAAATTTTAATGAGCGTTAATTTTAATAAGTGTTGACTTGAATTGTTTTTTACAAGAATTGCATTGCCTAAATGAACCATCACTAATCAAAGGAGTAGAAATATTACAAGGACAAAAAATACATTTGGAAGAAAAATTTGTTTGTAACCCCTTGTTATTAATATATCTGCTAAAAGATTGAAACTTGTATGCATCATCCAATGAAGTCTGAAATAAATTATTATTAAAGGTATTCGAATTACTCATAATAATAATTAATAACATAAAAATATTTTTTAATCGTAAATATATATATATAATATGGAAAAATACAATATATACATTACTTTTATCGTTTTAATAAAAGTAGGATTCGTAATTTTAGCAATTTCACATTTATATTTAAAATTAAAACATAAGGAAGATACTGAAACAGATAAAAAAATATTATTTTGGAAAGAGAGATTAGAATTTATATTTATTTCATTAATGTCAGTATTGTTAATATACTTATTTAATCCTAGAACAGAGAGAAGTGTAATGATAGATTATGAAACAAAATTATTATTATATTTATTTGGTTTTATTTTATTAATTACAGCGGATTGGAGCGTTTTTATTCATGAAAATCCATTATTTAAAAAATTTCAAAAGGTTGTTTAATATCTATTTATGTCTTTAAAATCAATACTATTTTTTTTAGTATTTTCATTTTTTTCGTTCTTCTCATTTTTCTCTCTTTCTTCATCAATTAACATAATAGCCATAGCTGAATAATTATGAAGGTCAATCAAAGTATCTCTTAAACTTTCATTATTAATAAAACAAATTCCTTTTTTACTAACAGAGAGAAGACGTTGTATTTTATCTCCCATACGTACAATAACACCAATAGGACCATAAGTAGCAAATGCATCACCATAATCCATATTTTTTTTCCTAAAAAGGTCAAGAGACTCTTTTTGTACATTAATCATTTGGTCAACCCGTTTTTCTGCCATTATAATTGTTGTTGACAAATAAATTTTATTTTGTACATAAAAACACATCTTTATATTTACCTAATATTCCATAATTTAATAATTCATCTTCTTTAAAAAAGGTTTCTACTTTAAACTTTGTATTTTCTTCAATTATATTGACAATATCATACCCATAGTAGTATGTTACAACTGAACCAGAATTATCAATTGGATTACCATGATATTCTAATAATACATTTTTTTCTACGCTTTTTTTGGTTTGAATATGAATTATTTCATTATTAGAGTTTAAATAACATGCTTTTTCTGTTTTTTTATTTTCGTTTTCAATTGGTACAGTCATAATATATCTACCACCTGGTTTTAAAACTCTATAAATTTCTTTTATAGCTAATTCAGGTGTAAAAATATGTTCAAAAACATCTAAGGTAATAAATATGTCAATTGTGTTATCATCAAAAGGTATATTATTTAAATCTACACATTGGATTCCTTTATTATTAAATTTACCATTTGGAATATCATTAAAATAATGAGAATATGTATATTTTTTATAATTTTTTACAAAATAATTATGAAGTGCACCTCCTGGTGAACTTTCGTGTATTATTAACGATTGATTATTTAAAATTTCTCTATCCATTATGTATTTTAAAGCTCTTTCTCTTACATTAGAATTACAAACACTACACTTAGTTAAATCTCTTGGCCAGCAATTATATAAATCAAATACAACGGTTGAATTACAAACAGTACATGACATTTGTTCAATCATTTTGTAATATATAAATATATTTTAATTATTCACTTGGATTAAATACTCTTACATTATTATTATCACTTACATTATTATCACTTACATTATTATCACTTACATTATTATCACTTACATTATTATCACTTACATTATTACTAGTACTATTATTACGATTATTATAATTATTATTTGTATCATTATAATAAACAGGTTCTATTTCTACATTGCGATGTATTTTTATACAACATAATTCAACATCTGTGCACTTACTAGCAAAACATATTTTTATAGTAACAGCTGCAAAACCTAATATCATAGCCGTTAATGATAGTATTAATGTATTATCCATGTAATATAGTTTTATATTTAATTTTAAAAATAGCATTACATTCGCTTTCTTTGAGCTAAATAACCAGCAGCACTTCTGCCAACCATACCTACATCCGTATGCGGTTTATAAATAAATGTTCCTTTGCTAGTTGTATAACAAAAATTGCCTGAACAACCATTATACATTTTGTTATAAGGAAGGTCTGTTGTATCAAACATTGTTTTAAAATATCCAGACCTATTTAATCTATTCTGAGGATAAGGAGTAATATTAGAAGTAGCAGATGACATTATAATATTAGTAAATAAAATTAATATTACAATTTTTTAAACGATATACTTTTCTTTATTTTATTATAAAAAGTATAAAAATTATTTTGATATTTTGCTATACTTTTTATAAAAGTATTATTTTCTACCGCAGCTACCACATCCAGGTTTAACATTATGAATACGTTTAACCATAGGAGCACTTAAAGGAGCATTTAATTGAGCAGGTGACTTAGGAATAGAGGCAATATTTGCAGAATATGATAAAATAGCTAATTGAGTACTTGTAGGATTTCCATTAGACAAACTCATTTTAATAGAAGCAGGCATATATTATAAATAAATATAAAATTTTTAATACTTTAAAAATAGTATTTCTAAATTATTTTTTTGTAAAATAACTAATATTGATTTTCTGAAATATTAGTATTTGAATTAACACAAAATTCACTAAAATTATTTTTAATATATTCTACAAAGCTTTGTGAATAAAGATTGTAATTACTAGGTATTTGTAAAGAACTGCAATTGCAAGGAAAATATACTAATAATTGATTTATATTTTGTACACTTATAGTTCCATCAGCAACAAATTCAATTGTATATGTATTTCCATCTACTTCATTAACCGTAGCCTTTGAATAAAATGTATCTCCTGGTTTAATAGCATAAACATAATCACCAACTAAAAAAGAACGATTCCCAGTTGGATATTCTTGATACAAAGGATTATAATAAATGCGAATGTCTTGTTGTAAATCCTGTTTTTTGCTTTCAATTGGACAATCACAACCGTTAACAATATTAGTTTTAACTGTTTTTCCACCATAAATAGGAAAGGCAGGATTAAATGGAAGTGGATACCCAAATTTGGGTGGAATAGGTCCACGTCTTAATGGTCCTTTTCCTTTTAATCGATTTAAATATCTATCATAAGAATTATGTTTAATGTCACATCCTGAACCACCAGGCGTTTGGCAACCAGGACGGCTAGAGGTAACTGAATTATGACGATTATTTAAGCTATTTGCAAAACCAGTGGGAATAGTTGCTCGTTGAACACTTGGTATAGGTCTGTCACTCATTTGATTCCAACAAACACCGTAAAAACCAGCATCAGGGTCACTAATTGGTTTTTTATAAGCATTTAGTGGTCCTAAATTTGATACATAGAGAGAAGCAGGAACACGCACCGTATTTTGAATAAGTTTTAATATTTGATATTTATTTGCAGGAGTATTACTAGTTAAATTTGTATCGCAATTTCTCAATCTGTAGTAATAAGGAGCTAAACCATTTATTTTACTTGGATTATTATATACAATTGATGTTAGTCCAATTGATGCCATTATATATAAAATGGTATTATATTATTTTTTACTTCGTATAAAGTTCTTATAAAATTAAATACAAAATTAAATACAAAATAATTATATTTAAATAAAAAATTGATTTATTTAAGATAATACTAATTAATAGTAAAATAATAACAAATGGATAAGATATATAATATTCCGAATAAAATTAAACAGTCTGCTCAATGTTGTAGTCATTGTGGAAAAGGTTATAAAACAAGAATAAATTTGGAAAAACATTTAGTTTTATGTGAATTGCTACATAAAAGTAAAAGAAGTTCATTAAATGATGATGAAGAATTACCCATGCCCTCACAAAAACAAATGTTTCAAATGTTATTAGAATTGGGACAAAAATACAATAAATTAGAAGAAAAAATAGACGAAATGAACAAATGGGTTATTAAAAAGAAAAAAAAAGTCAATGTTTTAGAATGGTTAAATATAAATATGATTCCAGATTTAATATTTGAAAATTTAGCAGACAAAATTCCTATAATAGAATCAGATATGGAGTTTTTATTACAAAATAGCTTTTTAGACACCATAAATGAGGTTTTTGCTAGAACTATATATAATGTAAGTGAAAATGAAAATCCTATATTTGCGTTTGCTCAAAAGTCAAATATATTTTATGTGTATGACACAAATAGTAGCAAAATAAATAATAATAACAATAATAGTCAACCATGTTGGTTAGAGCTTTCAAAAGATAAATTAATTCGATTTTTAAATAAAATGCAAATGAAAATATCCAAGAGTTTTTATGAATGGAGAAAAAAAAATGCAGAAAAAATACGTGATAATGATAGTTTATCTACATCATGTGATAATGCAGTTTTAAAAATTATGAGTACTGAATTTAAACAAGATTCTACATTAAGTAAAATGAAAACAACGATGTATAATAGAATGAAAACAGATATGAAAGAACTAATCGAATATGAATTTGAGTTTTAAATTAATTATAAATTATTAATATACCATTTATTAAATTTATAAATATTTTTGTTTAAATACTTCTGGTGTCATTAAAGGTACACCATTTTTTCTTGCATCTGCTGCTTTTCCAGTGTCCTCAGATAAATCTTTTACTAGAACTATAAAGGTGTTTTTAGAAACACTAGCTCCCAATTTTGCACCTACATTTTTAAGAGTTTCTTGAATATTTGCATCCCTAAATCCAGTCATAACAATTGTTTTTCCAAATAAAGGATGTGATTCATTTACAACAAGTTTTTGTTCTGCAGTAGTATTGCTTTGTAATAATTTGTTATTTAATCCAGCATCATACATGAATTTAATAAAATCAGTTATTCCATCAACAAATGCTTCTGCGGTCTTTTCACCCATTCCCTTAATGGAAGCAATTTTATTTATTTTTTGTGAATTGTTTTCTTTCGATAATAAAACATTTGGATATGACTGCATTATTAATTCTAATTTCTTTTCATTGAATCCTCTACCAAATAAATTAGATGCGGACATCAAAGTAACGAGAGAAGAAGAAGATAATTTTTCTTTAATTCCATTATGGAGTTTACTAGCAGTTTTATCTTTAAATCCGTCTACTGTTAAAAAATCATCTACGCTCATTTTAATAATTTTTGGAATTGTATCAAACCCAGATTGCATGATACGAACTACATTTCCAGAACCAAGACCTTCAACATCAATTCCTTTAAAAAATCCAGTTATAACCTTTTCTTTTACTGTTTCATCGTTATCAATATCTTTCAACAAAATATCAACTTGAGTATCATTCCATTTAAAAGGTACATCTGGCATTTTAGGCATTGACGCAGGAACTGTCACGTTTAAAATATGCGGAATTACATCTCCACTTCTAACTAATTTAATTATAGTACCAATCCCAATATTATTGTCCCTAATAAAAGCTGCATTAAATCCAGTAGCATATTCTATTTTTACACCACCTAAATGAATTGGTAAAATTTGCACTCGTGGTTTTAAATATCCATCTTTACTAGGAGTCCAAATAACATCCACTACAGTTGCTTCTGCTAGTTGTTCAGATAAAACCATTTTAAATGCAAATGCGTGTTCAGGATTGCCTATTTTTCTTTCATACATCATATCATTTGTTACAATTATTCCATCAATTTCATATTCACATGTTCTTCTGTTATCTATCAGCAACTGTGATAATAATTCATTTGAAATATTAGATTCAACTCTATTAAATACAAATTTAGTTTTTAAATCAAATTGTAAAAAATGCATTTGTTCCAAAGGTTTTAAAACAGGTTTAATTACTTCATAAGAAACAAAATGAATATCATTAATAGTTTCATTCACAGTTTTATGATTAATAACTCCAGCAACCATATTTCTTGGATTTGCAAATTTAGTTTTATATTTTGTTTCAAAAATGGACTTTGGAATTATAAATTCACCACGAATAACAATGTCTTTTTTCTTTGGAAGATGTAAATAAGGTATTAAATGACTAATATCTTGACCAATTTTGCCATCACCTCTAGTATATAATTTTGGCACTTTACCTTCTGTTGTATAAAGCCCGCTTACTCCATCTAATTTACACGATAATACATAAGGACCATTATATTTTTTCATCCATGATGATAATGCATGAGTATCTGGTTTAATTTTATCCATAGAAGCCATTTGATATGGCAAAGGTACCTTATTTTTTTCAACAGGTGCGCCAATTTGCAAGATAGTTTGATTCAAAGGATACTTTTCTTTTATATATTCTTGAAGTATATCAAATTCATTATCTGTCATAATAGGTTGATAGTTTCGATAAAGTAAATTGGCTAAACTCAACATAGATGTTAATTGATTTTCATTTAATTTATTGAGAAATTGAATTCCGTTTTTTTTAAAATCATCAATTAATTTTTTATTATTTTTGTCAACTGAAACAGCGTCTATATTTTTTACATTTTTAATAACAATCGCTCGTCCATCAATACGTTCAACTGGCGTCTTATATTCCAAATTTAAAAAATCAAAAATATCTTTTTCGTCATTAAAATTATGAGAAACTTTGTCTCCTTTGGTTTTTCCATCTTTATCTAATTTATAAAGACCATGTTCATTCATTGTAAAACCTAACGATAATGCATGTTGTCGCATAACTGTATTACAAAATTTGCTCCCTGTAAAATACAATATAGCAAATGGAAATTCTTCGTGACTTGTATAAAGAAAATCAACACGACGAGAGATTGTACAATTTGACAACTTTGTAATAACAAGGCACTTAGTAGGACCACGTGAAAGTACTTCTTGAATAACATTTTTAGAAATTAAAGTATCAACAAAATTTTTAAATACCAATGAATTTTTAGACGTAATAATAACATCAATGTCTCCTGAACTTTCTGCACCACGACGATAAGAACCAACAATTTCAAATTTTGAATCTGACATACAAACAGTTTTAAATACATTATTAAATATTACTTTATATTGCTCTATTTCTGAACGAGGAATGCGTTTTAAAATATCTTCGTAATATCTGAGCCCAACTTTTTGTGTATCATTTAATACTTCATTTTGAAATTCTCTCAATTGTGTAATTGTTGTAATACCATTATCAACTAACTCTGTCGCTTTTTTAGGACCAATACCATATACTTCACTCAGAATATTTATAGGATTATTTTTCTCTCTCTCTATAATTTGCAAGGTACCTGTTTGAAAAAATTCTGTTAATTTTTCCATTATAGTAGAACCAATATTAGGTTTATTTTTTAAATCATTTGGACTCTTAATATCATTTGGATAAGACATAATTGTTTCTTGTGCTTTTTGATACGCTCGTGAGCGAAAAGTTTCTCCTTGTTTCAACATTATATTAGCTAGTTGCTCCATAAGTTCAATAAATTTTTCATTTAAACGACCACTAGATAATTGTAACATTTTATAGTATCTTTTTTTATCTTTAAATATATTTATTATTTGGATAAATGTATTTTATTAAATTTATTAATTGTATTTTTATTATGATGACAAAATAAAAAAAGAGGGTTTCCCCCCTTTTTATAAAAGATGTTAGTAATTAAACAAATATAAATATTCTTACCTTTTTAAAAATTTGGCCTTGAAATCTGGAATAGAAACCTACAAACAGTAAACATTAGTTAATTATAATAATAATAATAAAGCTATACTAATTTTTTTATTTTTATTTTTATTTTATTTTTATTTTTAACTACAAATACTAATTAGTTATTTAGAATCTCTGTGACAGTTGTCCCATTAATGCTCTAAGAGATGACAACTCATCCATTAGTTCTTGATTCTTTTCCTTAAGCCCTTGAACATATAGCGAGTTCATGGTTGATTCTCTAAGAAACATATTCTCGTTCTCCAGCTCTTGAACATATCGTCCATCTATCGTGATTAGATGTTCGCATTCTTCTTCGTCCATAAGCGCCTCGAGCTCCTCCATTATGGCGTCGTCATCCATAACTTGTAATCCTGGTGCAATTGGATTCGCTAATCCTGATGCAATTGGCCACTTCTTAACTGGTTTTTTGATTAGCTCCGAGAAATCTTTATTGGACATCATCTGCTTGACTGGTTCGAAATCTGCTTCTTCTTCCTGTAAACCTAAAGCAATAACAAGTTTTCTCTCGCCAGACACATGCTTTTTAGCTTTGTTCTCGAGCACAATCCAATACCAAGGCTCATCATAAATAATCCGAGCCTCCTTTTCAGGATTCATCACGCGTTCCTGGAAATTACGTGCTGCGGTATTGTCGTACCAGTACTCAAAATGAAGATAAGCTGCATTATATGCCGCGTCTTTTCCCATTTTTTGAACAAAATCCACCGTAAGAATTTTTCCAATTCTGAGCTTTTCAAAAGTCTCACTAACGAACTCCTTACTAATACTCTCAAATACATGAGGAATATAAAGACTGATGTTATTGATTGATGACATTTTGTTTGAGATTTTAAGAATGCTTGAGCTGTTGTTGTTATAATTAATACTTATACTTATAATTTTAAAAAGTATTTCAATTTTTTTTGTAATGTATAAGAATTGCAAGGTAACTTAAATTTTATAAAATTTAATAATTAAATTATTAACTATTAAATTTATAATTTATAATTTGTAATTTATAATTTACTTATGAAAAAAGAGGATAACCTTATGGTTTTACCAGTCTTTATAAGAACCTCTACTACACTAAAATTCTATTCTACATTATCTAATTTAGCTAATATAAGTGTTTGTTTTGCTATTCTAAAAGCATTAATCTTGTTTTTCAATAATATCAAACTGGATGACATTGCTTTTCGTTCTTTCATAGTAATACCTAATTTTTTATTACTTTGGTATATTTTTTTACATTCTTTTCCTTCTTCACTTTGACGCCAGTCATCTTGTTGTTTTTTAATTTTTTCTTTATTTGCAAGTGTGCGTTGTTTGATTTTTTCTTTATTATCAAGATAGTATTGTTTATCATATTCTTTGCGTTCTTCAGTATGTTCTGCATTTTTTTTTAAAATTTTTTCTTTATTGGCAATATATCGTTGTCTATCATATTCTTTGCGTTCTTCAGTATGCTCTTTATTACGTTTTTCCTGTTGTTTTAAAATTTTCTCTTTATTGGCACGATAACGTTGTTTATTGTATTCATTGATTTTTTCTTTGTTATCAAGGTAGTGTTGTTTAATTTTATCTTTATTCTCAAGATAGTATTGTTTGATTTTATCCTTGTTCTCAAGATAGTATTCTTTGTAGTATTCTGTGTCAGTCATGATTGCTTTTAAAAGGTGTATTAGTTTGTTATGCTTATAAATAATAAAGTTTTGAAAGTATTTCAATTTTTTTTATAGAATATACAAATATTGTATAACTTAAAATTTATATTTTTATTTATAAAAAAGACACTATAATTAGAATAAATTAAATTTTATAATTAATATTAATTTATTTTTATTTCAAAATAAAATTGAAATGCTTTTATAAAATAAATATAAATCATATTATTATAACAACATTCTTCAAAAGTGTAATTATTAAAATGAATACCGACAACTGTAAAATGATTGATTGCCCTATTTGTATGGATGTTATTGAAGGAAATAAAAATTGTGTTACTACTGATTGTGGTCACCAATTTCATACAAATTGTTTAATGAAAAGTGTTGCTCATAATGGGTTTGGATGCCCTTATTGCCGTACTGTTATGGCTGAGGAAGTTGACGAAGAAGAAACTATTTATACAGACGATGATGAAGAAGATGACGAATATGAAGAAGAACCATATGATGACTATGCACTGAGAGGTCTTCGCTTTTTAACCAATAATCTAAATGGAGAAGAACATGACCCACAAGACATTGAAGATGAAGCAGAAGACAATTTACCAAAACCAACAACCGCATTTATTCAACAAAAATTGGTAGAACAAGGTGTTACTATGGAAGACCTGCTTAAGGTTATACTAATAGAACATGAGGACTATACCGATAGACATTACGAGCTTGACCAATTCGTAAAAATTGACAGAGATGTTTATGAAAAATTGCGCCTAATTATCAGTAATTATACTCCAGAACAAGTATTGTAAAAATAAATAATTAATTAATAATTAATAAATAATAAATAATTTTATATAATTCTAAAAACTAGATAAAATAGATAAAAATTTTAAATAGAAAAAATAGACTAACTAGGGTATATTTTTTATTTAATTGGTTCGATGACATTTTAAGTCTTTACATCTTCGTGTTCCTTTTTTACATTTCGCTAATTTTTTTTTGCTAAAATGATGAAGGTTCTTTTTTTTATAACAAAATCCATTTACACACTTTCTTGTTCCTTTTTTACA
>Ga0114966_10004503_pt1 | contig 11969 bp, 6 predicted proteins | sample M_130207_XF_Meta_FD_87029 | JGI IMG/M metagenome (GOLD analysis project Ga0114966, IMG submission 87029) | Freshwater microbial communities from Lake Montjoie, Canada to study carbon cycling - M_130207_XF_MetaG | ecosystem: Environmental > Aquatic > Freshwater > Lake | place: Lake Montjoie...
CACGGCGGATTTTTGCACGGGAACCCGAAGTACAAAAGGATGAACCGTGCGCTCCGCGCTCGGTTCGTTTTGCGCCGAAAGCAAAAAGTGCGCGGCGCGCAGGTTCCACCCTCTGAGCCGGTCCGTGCAAAACTCCGCCGCGGACCTCAGACCGTCATCGGCGTGACGCCGTGGCCCGCCGTTATGTGCGCCACCGAGAGCTTGCCACCATCGGCCGCGTAACCACCGGCAAAAGGATTGCTCGCGAGAAACCAGGGCGTGTCGAGATCCGCAAAGCGAAAACCACCGAGGCCTGCCGCGAAACACGCCGAAACCGTCATCGTCAGGATCGATTCAATATTTCCACCCACCATCAGCTCAAGCCCAGCTCGGCGCGCCACTTTCACAATATTCATGGCTTCGGCCAGACCCGCCTTCATCAACTTAATGTTAACCACATCGGCCGCTCCCGCCTCGGCAATGCGGCGTACATCAGCCACGGTTCGCACGGCTTCGTCTGCCGCCACCAGCCAACCGGACTCCTCGCGCAAAAGACGCATCCCCACCAAATCTCTTTTCGGGAGCCACTGTTCGAGGAGAGCTGGCTTGATTTTCGCTCGCTTCAGCAGCTGAACCAAAATTGCCGCCTCGGCCCGGGTGAGGCCGGCGTTGCCATCGAGAATCAACGGCGCCCGCGGCGCCTCCTCGCGAATCGCCACGATGCGAGCAAAGTCGTGAGCCGGCCCGCCCGGCCCGCCGATCTTGACCTTGATCGTGCGAATGCGCCGCTCCCGCAGAGCTCGCGTCGCCCTCGCCGCTTCGTCCGGCGTGCCGGTCGTCACCGTCATATCAGTTTCCAAGCGGGTACCGGCACCTCCGAAAAAACTCCACAACGGGACCCCCTCGCGGCGCGTCAATGCATCGATTAGCGCCACCTCGAGCGCGCAGAGCGCGGCGCCCGAGCGAATCGACGAACGTCGCCGAAACTCCCGGCCAAGGTCACGCCAATCACCCACTTCGAAACCGACGATCCACGCGCAGACCGCCCGTAGCGCCGAGAGCGCGGCGGCCTGCGTCTCACCGTTGTAAGCCGGCAGCGGGGCCGCCTCACCATAGCCCATCGAGCCATCGTCCAGGACCAGCGTCACCAGCACATTATTCGCCATCGACTGCGCCCCGCCAGAGATGCCAAACGGCTCGAACAGCGGAATGTCGAGGGGGGCGACGTCGCAACGACGGATACGAAGGGATTTTTTCATGGCCAATGAGAAAGCGCCGCCACCCACGCCGCAAGCGCGCCGTACCCTGTCGCCACGACAAGGCTGCACGGCGCCCTTCGCCTCTAAGTTTTTCGCCGTCGCGGGAAACCCGGCCCATGGAACGAGCCCCCCCTGACACCAAGACGCCCGTTACCTGATCATATCCTCCGCGGCCGGCTGCTCGCAACCACCCCCGCGCACCCGTCCGCTGGCGCGGCCTCCGACCCAACGCAATCCGGATCGAATCATGGAACAAGCCGCGCTGACCGGTCGCCGAATGCGAGGCCAACAGGCTTGATTTCCCGAGACCATTTTTCTTAAAAAATGCCCCCTTCCTTATGAAGATGCCTATTTCCAGCGGCTTTGGCTAATTCGGCGGTGGTTAATTTTATCTGATCTTGAAATGACGTTGCACCACCCGTCCCAAGTGCCCACATCCAACGCCTCGGCTCCGACCCGTCCGCTCGCAGCAGCGTGTCGCCGCCGCCCTTCGCTCCCAGCAACTCATTCTCTTCCTCCCATGCCTAAAGCTCCTCCCATCCTGCTCGTCGCCAGTGGCGATCTCCGCGCTTCCGCCAATGAAACGTGCTGGCCCGCTCAGCACGCTATGGAAAAAGCCCTGGGCGCTGCCGTGGCCAAGCTCGGCTTCACCGTCGCCCGCGCGCATCCTTACAAACCCAAGCAAAAACACGGGTTCATCAGCTCGCAGAAAGAAGGGATGGCCATCTTCGCCACCATCGATGCCGACGCCCCGCTGATCGTCGCCGAAGCCGTCTGGCAGTATTCCCACCATGTCCTCGCCGGACTTATCTCGCATCGCGGACCGATTCTCACCGTCGCGAATTGGAGCGGCACTTGGCCGGGGCTCGTCGGCATGCTTAATCTCAACGGATCGCTCACCAAGGCCGGCGTGAAATACTCCACTCTCTGGAGCGAGGACTTCACTGACGCCTATTTTGTCGCGGGTTTGCAGTCATGGCTGACGACAGGTCGAGCTGCGCACAAGACCACCCACGTCCACCCCCTCGCGCAGGCCGCGTTACCACCGAAGGCGCGCGTCGTTGCGAAAAAAATCGCGGCGGATCTCCGCCTGCGTAAATCGATCATGGGCGTATTCGACGAGGGGTGCATGGGAATGTTCAACGCCATCATCCCCGATGAATTGCTTTTCCCTATCGGCGTCTACAAAGAGCGCCTCTCGCAATCCGCACTCTACGCCGGCGCTACTCAAGTCAGCGACGACGAGGCCCGCGCCGTCTACACTTGGCTCTGCCAAAAGGGCATGACCTTCCACCTCGGCACCGACGAGGCGACCGAGCTGACCGAGCGCCAAGTGCTCTGGCAGTGCAAAACCTACGTCGCGGCGTTGCGGATCGCCGACGAGTTCGGGTGCGAGACCATCGGCATCCAGTATCAACAGGGGCTCAAGGACCTCCTGCCCGCGAGCGATCTGGTGGAGGGCATTCTGAACAACGGCGATCGCCCGCCCGTAAAAAACGCTGCCGGTAAAGTGATTCGCGCCGGCCAGCCGATGACCCATTTTAACGAAGTCGACGAGTGCGCCGGCCTCGATGGTTTATTCACGAATCGCGTGCACCGCGCCCTCGGCCAGCCTGTCGAGAACACCTTGCACGACCTCCGCTGGGGCGCCTTTGATGCCAGCGGCACCACCAAGGAATACGTCTGGGTCTTTCTGATTTCGGGCAGCGCACCACCCGCCCATCATATCAATGGCTATAAGGGTACGGACTCCCTGCGCCAGCCACCCATGTATTTCCGCCTTGGCGGCGGCACGGTGCGCGGCATCGCCAAGCCGGGTGAAATCGTCTGGAGCCGCATCTTCGTGGCCGAAGGCAAGCTCAAGATGGACTTGGGCCGCGCCCAGGTCATCGCCCTGCCCGCGGAAGAAACCGCCCGGCGCTGGCGGGAGACCACGCCCCAATGGCCCATCATGCACGCGGTGACTTACGGCGTTTCCCGCGATCAAATGATGGCGCGGCACAAAGCCAACCACATCCAAGTCGCCTATGCCCATTCGGCGCGGGAGGCGGATTTAGCTCTCTACACCAAGGCCGCGCTCGCCGCAGAACTCGGCCTGGAAGTGTGCCTATGCGGCACCAAAGCCAACGGCGCCGCGTTCTAAACGACCGCCCGCGACCCGCCGTTAATCGCCATCCGCCGACCGAGATCGCAAGGGGCGGGCCGCGCGAACCGCGGCGGAACCAGCAACTTCCCGCCTGCGCGGATGCGACGCGCGGTTCAATCCAGCCGGACCCCACGCGCCCACGCGGATCCGGGCCCCCGCACCAACCACCCAATACCGATTACAACCGCCAGGCGGCGGAGAGGTTAAAATTAACGGGCGTCTTCTGCCCGAAACCGACGGGCACCGCTTCGCGGGCGGGAGAATTATAATTACCCTCACGCGGGCGCATCGCCCCGGTCGCCGCCCCATTCGTCGACGTGGTCCAATAAACGGTACGATCGTTCAAAAGATTATTGATCACGAGTTGCAGCTGCACCTGATGCTTCTGGAAACGGCACAGATAACCGAGGGTTGTCGTGACCGTCATATCCGCCTTCGGCGAATAAATCAGGGTGCTCGAGCTGCGAGCCGGATCGTCGATGGCCCGTGCGGGATTAGTCGGATCAACGATCGTATCCGCTCCCCGGTTACCCAAGACTTCGCGGCCACGGTACTGCAGACCTGCGCCCACCCGGAGGCCCTTGTACGTTCCTGCCTGCACCGCGTAATCCCCAAACAGCTTGTACAGCGGCTGGTTTAAGCCGGTGGTGCGCGTGATGTTCAGATTCTGATAATTTGTGACAATCGTATTATAGGCATCCGCCGCGACCTGAGCGTCCGGCCGGGTATCCGCGGGGATCGCCGTATCCACGGTGGCCACATTTGACGCATCAATTTTCGCACCGGCGTCTTGCGCAATCGTTTTAAAATTTCCGAGATTTTTTTCAATATACGCACGCGTTAGCTGAAACGCGTTCGCGCCATAGACATTGGGCCGGGAGGCACTGCCGATGATGCGCAGCCCCTTGACCAGATTTGCCGTGACCTCCACTTCGTAACCCGTCGCTTGGCGGTCTTGTAAATCGGTACCGCTGATGAAGAGCGGAACCCCGCGTTTGTTCAGATCCTCCGTGCTCCCGACCGGCGTCGCTTGCAGCAGCGTGTTGTACGGAAATCCGCTGACCCCTTGAGGATTATTAATCTCCTCGCTCCGATAATGAGTAAGATTCACATCCAGCTTGCGCTGAAAAAACTCGAGGCGCGCGCTGTAATTCCAACCGGTTGAAACCGTCGGTCGCACCAACCCACCGCCCAGTTGCAGCGCATACGCCTTCTGCGGATTAAAGGTCTCGGCGTAGTTAACCGAGGGGCTGAACCAATTGAGCAGATGGACGACCGTACCGAGGGACTTGGTATTTTGATAACCGACGAGCGCGGGCGCATTGTAGTCATCTTGGAAACGATATTGGGTATAACGCGGATCACGCACTCCGCCCGCCAGCCGCGGGCGCGTCACGGCCGGCACCGGCGGCTGCGCACGGCCCTGCGCATCGACGGGCACATAAGCCAGCGCGCTAAAATCGGGAGGCGCCAGCGGTTTGAGAAAAGCGCTCAAGGGATCGCGGTCGGTCGGGTAATCTCCATTGACCGCCATCTGCTGGCTCTGGGAAAAATAGCGGTCGCGGCGGATCGCCCCGAGTAGAATGATCCGATCCTGCCAGAATTTAGCATTGAGCGCGGCCAGCCCGTAACGGTAGCTCGCATCATTAACCGACTCAGTGTCGAAGCGCGTGTGATCGATCACCCAGCGCGGGGTCACGATGCTCGTCGTCCGCGTATTCGGGTCGTAATACGGGATCGGCTTCCCCGCCAGATCGACAAACGGCCGGCTCGGTTCATTCCAGTAACGACGAATCTTCACGTCGGCGGTCGTGCCGTTCAACCAAGCGAGGGTGTCGCTGCCCTGCGCGAGGCTCAGCCACTGGTAGGAAAGCGTGTAGTGGTTTTTATTTTCTCCGACCAACGTATTCACGGAAAACTTTCCCCAGCGCGTGTCCCGCTTCCACGCCACCGCTGCGCGGAGATTATTGTAATCGTAATGACGGAAGCCTCGGAAAAAATTACCGTCGCCGTAAGCCTGCAGGAAATGGGCATTGGGCTGGCCGTTGGGCAGCACCCGGTTGATGTCGAGATAGGTCGCGTTGGCGCCGCGGTTCTGCTCGCCATTCGTGGAGTTGGAATTTTTGTTAATCTCCGCGGCGACTTCGAAATAGAAATCGCCGAGACGCTGCTCAATCGTCGCCTGCACATCACGAAAGGTCGTCTCAAGGAGCGGGCCGTCCTGATTGATGGAAAAGCGACGCGACGGGCGGCGAAAATACGAGTTGGCCTCCGCCACGTCGAACCGGTTGCCCGGTACATTCATCACTTCGAGCAGATTGGTATTCGCCAGACCAAACGCGGCATTGCTGCCCGAGACAAAGCCCGCGATCGGCGTGGTCGCCGTGGTGCCACCGCCAAGGGTAATCGCCTCGTTACTATAACTCGAAATCGCGTTGAAGCCATTGTAGGGGTCGTAAACATTGTAGTTCGCCGCCCGCCGCGCCACCCCTTGCGCCTGTAACGCCGTGATCTGCGCCGCGGTCGCACCGTTCAGCGACGCGGGCGTCCCAAAGGTCGTCCGACCGTCCCACCCCGATAACTGATCCTGCAGATTATTAATCGGGGCATTCAGTTCCCGGTTAATCGCCTCCGCCTCAATGCGAATCTGCGTATTCCGAAAAGGATTCGCCGTCGCCGTCACAAAGACACCCTTGCGTTTATCAAACTCCTTCTGCCGCCAGCCCAGCACGTGCTGCCCGACCCCGGCGACCCGCACCGCCGCCTTGTCTCCCAATGGCTGATTCACGTCGAGCGTCGCCCGCATCAGGCTCCACGAACCCGCGCTCAACTTCACATCTTGAAACGCCCGGTCCACGCGCGCCCGCTTCGTCGTCGACGAACTCACCCCACCCAAACTGCCGTTGCCAAATAAGATGGAGTTGGCCCCGCGCCCAAAATCATAGCGCTCCAGCGCGTAGCTATCGTTATCGCTGTTCACGGGGAAAAAATTCCTCAACTGCTGCCCGGCCGTGACCCCGCGCGAGCTATAACGCACCGTGAACGTCGTGAAGTTAAAGGTGCCAATATCCGAGGTGAACGTCGCCCCGGTCGTCCAATTCTGCGCCGACTGCAGGTCCGTAAGATTCAGTGCGTCGATAAACTCCCGGTTGATCACCGAATAGGCGGCGGGCGTATCGCGTAGATCCGTCGCCAAACGCCCTCCCGCGAGGGCACTCGCCGCGGCAAAACCGGTATCACGATCGGAGTTTACAGTGAACGGGGTAAGGGTGATGGCGCCCGCTTCCTCCGAGGTTTTCTGCGAGGTGATCGCCACGATCGGCGCGGTCTGCGCCCATGAAAAACCCGCCGCGGCGAGCGCGAGTCCGAGGCCTGCGCCCAACCCGGAGAAGAACGATCGAGGCGCCGATGAGGAAGATCTGGAAAACAGTGAGACGATCATAAAATTAAAGATGAATATCGCCGTGGCCCGAGCGCCTTTCGGTCGACCCGCCGCCGCGCGGACCAACCATTCGGCCGCGTGCGATTCACGCAAGTGACCAGAAAAGTTGAATGCGCGAGCCATCGCTTTGACCAGCCGAAAAGCATAAACGCGCTCGGTAGGATTAAAAAAAGGAGCGCAAGAATCCGTGGCGGCGCTCGCCCTCTTCGCGGGGTGAGGCGCGCCGCTGAACGATTTCTCCGCTGGCGGCGGGGCCGTTGCTGATAAATCGGTTTGCGGTCGCCTTTATCTGCCGCGAGTTTCGCACTTTCGCCCGATGCGCACTATCCCCTCGCTTGCCATTTTTCTCCAAGCCGCCCTCGCCTTGCCCCTGGGGTTCGGCGCGGCCTATGCCCAATCGGCGCTGCCCGCCGAGCCCATCTCGCTCAACGCTCCGACGGACTTCAAAACCCTCACCCCCAACTGGCAACTCGCCGGTGATCTCGCCGGTGATCCCCGTCGCGAAAAATCACTTAGTCCTCGGCCGGGCACCGGCATCCTGATTTGCAATCCCGGGAAAACGCCTGAGACCCGCGGACATTTATTCACGACGTGGGCACACGGCGACATCGAAGCCGATCTCGAATTCCTACTCACCTCTGGATCAAATTCCGGTGTGTATCTGCAGGGACGATACGAGGTGCAACTCTTCGACAGTTGGGGCGTGCGCTCCCCGCAGGCCAGCGATTGCGGCGGCATCTACCAACGGTGGGAGGCCGCGCGCGGCCCGGGCAAGGAGGGTTATGAGGGGACGGCGCCGCGCGCCAACGCCAGTCGCGCACCCGGTCTCTGGCAAAAACTCCACATCGAATTCCAAGCACCGCGTTTCGACGCGACCGGCCGGAAAATCCGCAACGCCCGTTTCGTGAAGGTCGTCCTCAACGGCTTCGTCGTCCAAGAAAATACCGAGGTCACCGGGCCCACCCGCAGCGCCGCCTTTGACGACGAAAAACCTCTCGGCCCACTGATGATTCAGGGTGACCACGGCTCCGTGGCCTTGCGCCACCTTGCCTGCAAGCGCTTCGACGCCAGCCTGACGCTCGCGCCGTCAAACCTCCGCTACAAACTTTACGCGGGTAGCTTTCCCGCGATCGGCGCCTATGATCGCGCGACACCACAGGCCGAGGGCGTCCCCGCGCGCTTCGCCCACGGCGCCATCGAGAAGAGCGGAAAATTCGCGCTCATGTTTACCGGCGCGATCAACGCGCCCCGCGAGGGCGCTTACCACTTCACGATCGAGACCAGCGGCAGCGCCCGACTGATCGTTGATGGCCGCACCGTCGTCGCCCCGCTCGATCGCGGCAGCCAGCCCGGGACCGTTAACCTCACGGCCGGCCCGCACGACTTCCGCCTCGACCTTCTTCATACCGCCAACGGCCGTCCTTCCCTCGAACTCAACGTCGAGGGCCCTGGCCTTGCGCCGCAAGCCGTCACAGTGCGCGAAGAGGGCGAGGCTCGCGGGGGCCCGGGCGGCCGTGGCCCGCGCTCTGGAGTCGCGCGCAAACAGTTAATCGTTGAGCCGAAGGACCGCGTCCTGCTCCAACGCGGCTTCGTCCCCTTTGAACCGCGCAAACGGCTCTACGCCGCCACCGTCGGCAGCCCCGCGGGGACCCACTTCGCCTACGACTTCGAAACCGGCGCGCTGCTCCATGCTTGGCGCGGCTCCTTCATCGACACCTTTAATATGTGGGACGGCCGCGGCAATGATCAGACCGCCAAAGCTGCCGGCCCCGCTTTGACCTTCAACGGCAAACCCTTCCTCGGCCTCATCGAATATGCGGCCAACGGTGATTGGCCCGACCACACGGATGCCTTGTGGTCCTCGGCCGGCTACACCTTGGAAGCGGACGGCACCCCCGTGTTTCTCGCGAACCTCGCGGACATTTCCCTCCGCGACCGCGTCGTCGCGGCGCCCGGCGGCCGCGGACTCGTGCGCACCCTCACCCTCAACGGTAAACTGCCTTCGTGGTCCGCGTGGCTCCTGCTTGCCGAATCCTCCGCGATCACGCCCCAAAGCGACGGCCGAGGCTGGATTATCGGCGCCCGCGAATGGTACCTCGACTGGCCCGACGATGCCCCCGTCCAGCCCGTCATTCGCACCGTCAACGGCCGGCAACAACTCGCCGTTCCCGTCCGGACCTCGCTGCTCGAAAAGCCCCTCACGTACTCGATCATTTGGTGAACTCACCCATGAAACGCCTCTCCTCCCCTCGCCTCTCCCTCATGCCAGCCGCGCCACTCCGAGCCCCGCTCCGCCCCGCCCGCGCCGCTTCCGCGGGCTCCTCCCGGCCGCGGCCATGGCTCGCTCTCGCCTTGTGCGCCAGCTTCTCCGCTCAAGCCGCCGATCTCGTCAATAATCCTTCCGCCGCCGAGCGCTTCGCCAAACCTTCCAACGACTTGGTCGAACGGGAAAATCGCTACTGGCAACGCACGCCTTTGCCCGTCCCCGCTGATCTCGTGCTGGAGGTGAGCGGCATCACCCCCGTCGCTGGAAAACGCCTCCTCATCACCACGCGCCGCGGCGAAATCTGGTGGGTCGACGGCGCCTACGCCGCCACTCCTCAGCCGAAATACACCCTCTTCGCTTCCGGTCTGCACGAACCCCTCGGCATTATCGCCGCGCCCGCCCCCCAACGGGGCTACTACGTTGCCCAACGCCAGGAAATCACCCGGCTCGAGGACACCGACGGCGACGGCCGCGCCGATGTATTCGCCACCGTCGCCAAACTCCCCATCTCCGGCAGCTACCACGAATACGCGTTCGGTCCCGTGCTCGCCCCCAACGGCAATCTGCGCGTCACGCTCAACGTCGCCTTCGGCGGTGCCACCCAAGCCCCCGCCCCTTGGCGCGGTTGGATGCTGGAAATCACCCCCGATGGCCAAATCACGCCCATCGCCGCCGGCTTGCGCTCGCCCTGCGGCTTCCTCGTGACCACTCAGGGCGAGTGGTTCGCCTCAGAAAATCAGGGTGAATGGGTCGGCTCCGGCCGCATCACCCACCTCACCGCGGGCGACTTCGCCGGTCACCCCGCGGGCCTCGCTTGGAGCCGCTTGCCCGGCTCGACCGTCAAACTCCGCCCCGACGATATCAAGGATTTCGATGAGCCGATGCCCGACGTCGCCCAGCGCCTGCCCAGCGTAAAACCTCCCGCGGTCTGGCTGCCCCACACCATCCTCGGCATCTCCAACTCCGGCATGCTCCAAGATCTCACCGCGGGAAAATTCGGCCCGTTTGCCGGCCAACTTTTTGTCGCTGACCAGGGCCAAAGTAAAATTTCCCGCGTCATGCTAGAAAAGGTGCGCGGGGTCTGGCAGGGCGCCGCCATCGCCTTTCGGGAGGGCTTTGAGAGCGGCATCCTTCGCATCACCCACGGTGAGGACGGCGTCCTCTTCGCGGGGGAATCCGCCCGCGGCTGGGGCTCCGTGGGCCCCAAACAACAGGGCATCGAGCGACTCACTTGGACCGGCCAGACACCTTTCGAGATCCGCGAAATCCTCGCCCAGCCCGACGGTTTTGTCCTCAAGTTTACCCAGCCCGTCGATCGGGCCATCGCCGAAAAACCCGAAAACTATCAGGTCGCGGGCTTCACCTACCTTTACCACAAGGCCTACGGTAGCGCCCCCGTCAACCGGGTCGCTTGCCCCGTCCTCAAGGTCAACGTCGCCCCCGACGGTCTCAGCGTCCGCCTCGCCAACACGTGCCTGCGCGAGGGTTATGTTCACGAAATCAAAGCCGCCGCCCTCCGCGCCCAGGGCAGCGCCGAACCCCTCCTGCACGCGACCGCTTATTACACGCTCAACCGGCTGCCCGAGGGTGCTCGCATCATCCCCCTCGACCCCAAGGCCGCCGAGATCTGCGTTGCCCCCGTGCCCGCCCTCGCGAGCGCCAACACCAAAAAACATCCGACCAAGGTTCCGGCCGACTGGGCCGGCGACGAGGGCGACAAGAGCTTCCTCCTCGGTACTCAGCCCGGACTTAAATACGACGACACGCTTCTCATCGTAAAAGCGGGCGCGCGGGTGCGCCTCGTTTTCCGCAACTCCGACGACATGCTCCATAATTTCGTACTCTGCGCCCCGGGTCGCGGGGAAGCGGTCGGTACCGCCGCCGTCGCCCTCGGCCTCGAGGGCAACGCACAGAACTTCGTGCCTGACTCCCCCGATGTGCTCTACCACACCGCACTCATCCAGCCACAGTCGACCGACACGATTTTTTTCACGGCACCCAGCGCGCCCGGCGATTACGATTTTCTCTGCACCTTCCCGGGACACGCCGCGATCATGAAGGGCATCTTTCGCGTGGAGTAGTCCCCTGCTCGGGCCGATCATCAGCGACTCGCTTAAACCCACCGCACCGTCCAGCCGCCTTGGCCCGCTGGTAGATCGAGCCCATCCGCCATTTAAACTCAGCACCGCCTCACCGTATTTGCCACCAGCGACTCGCCAAAGATTCCGGACGAAAACGCCAGCACGCGCCTACCCGACATCCCTGCCCACCGCTATGAACGACCCCCTCCCCGCCCTTCCGCCCGAGCCGCGCCCCGGCCGCTACCGTCACTACAAGGGTAATCAATACCAGGTCATCGGCCTCGCCCGGCACTCCGAAACCCTCGAGGCCCTCGTCGTCTACCAACCCCTCTACGGCGAGGGCGGGCTCTGGATACGACCGGCCGGAATGTTTATGGAGACGGTCGAGGTCGCCGGCCAACGCGTGCCGCGCTTCGCCCCAATCGCTTCTCCTTAGGACGAGCGCCCCTTGCCTTGGGAACTTTCGCGTCGCCGCGAGCGCCCGCGCCTGCTGATTCGTCTACTCGCGGGTGCTCGCACGTGCTCGCGCCAACCAGCCCATTAAAACCGACATTTTTTGGGCGATGGCGCCAAGACCACCGCCCCCGCCCTCCTCGCTTTCGACGCGCGACCCGGCGTAACCAGCGCGAACTCACGCGAACCGGATGGCGCCCGACCAGCGCCCACGCCCAACCTGCGCCCACCCGCGCCCACGCCAACCGTCGCGCCGGCGCCAACGTCGCACCCGCGCCAACGTCGCGCCGGCCCAATCCGAGACCCCATGCGATCACCGCTCGCGCGGCGCCGGCACCGGACC
>Ga0114966_10004504_pt1 | contig 11969 bp, 10 predicted proteins | sample M_130207_XF_Meta_FD_87029 | JGI IMG/M metagenome (GOLD analysis project Ga0114966, IMG submission 87029) | Freshwater microbial communities from Lake Montjoie, Canada to study carbon cycling - M_130207_XF_MetaG | ecosystem: Environmental > Aquatic > Freshwater > Lake | place: Lake Montjoie...
CATTCGTTTCTACTTTTACATCATTCGTTTCTACTTTTACTTTTACATCATTCGTTTCTACTTTTACATCATTCGTTTCTACTTTTACATCATTCGTTTCTACTTTTACATCATTCGTTTCTACTTTTACATCATTCATTTCTACTTTTACATCATTTATCGAGTTAATTTTTTTTGGTTTCTTTACCTTTGATTCTGAAACAATTTTTTTAATCTCATCATCAGTTTTTTTTGTTAAATTTTCATTAACAAAAACATTAAAAAGTTTAAGAATTGTAGGATGACAAGTTACATTATATTCAAATGATTTTTTAGCATATATTTTTCGATTTTCTTTTGTATCTTTAATATGTGAAACTCCAGAAGTATCATCTGCCATCATAATAGAAATAAATGCAATCATCATAGAATTAATATTCCATGTTGGTGTTGCTGTTTCAGGATGATAATGTGAATTTGTTAAACAGATTGTTTTATTAATTTCAAATCTTCCATTTGGTGTAAGCATAATAAATGTTGGTGCTTTTGCCGGATATTCATCAGTAATACAAATCTTTCCAATGTAATAACCATTTTTATATGGTTCATCAATTGGTCGAAGAAGAAAATAAAATATTTGATAATTATTTGGATCTTGTACACCTTGACTAAATTCAGTAAGATTTTGTCTGAGAATCTTTAATTCACCAGCTAGACGTTTTGTAAAAATTCTATTTGACATTATATTAATTAATAATTAGTAAATAAAGTAATATAAATAAAGTAATTAATTATCAATTTTTTATGCACGAGCTTTCTTTGGAGCACATGGGCATACCAAATCTTCAATAGCTTTATGCTTTTTTTCGGGTGTTACTTGCAATTTTACAACATCTTCACAACAATATTCATGATATTCCTTAAATATTTGGAAATAATTTATAATATAAATCCATGCATTGGTGTATTTAGTTCCAAAAATTAATTCAATGCCTTCTGGAGTTAAAAAATTATTTATGCCAATATGTGTATGATTAAAGATATATGAACAATCTTTCAATCGGCGCATTGTAGTTGATGTATTAATTATAATTGAATCACGAATAGTATTTTTATATCCAAATAACATAAACATAGTTGTGTAATCATTACATATGATTGTCGCATAACGAATTTGATTTAGAAAGTAAAAATTATTTAATAAAAATGTAATACCCTCGTGTGTAATAATTCCAGATGGAAGAACAAATTCTGGAACAAACTTATGTGGAATTGGAATTGTATACGTACTATCATCATAAAGATTCATATGAATTGAAAACATATTATGTACCATTTTTTATTAATAATATATTTTATTATTTAGTTGAATTTTAATGAGATAATATTTTCAATTTTTTTTATTATAAATTAATATATAATAATGTCAGATACTAAAATTTTTATTGGAAACATACCTTTTGATGCAACTCCAAAAGAATTCTCTAAATGTTTTGAAAATACTGATGGTTTTATTTCTGCGGATTTAATGCAAACACGAGGTTTTGGTTTTGTAACATATAAAAATAAATTATTTTGTCAAAATATTATTAAAAATAATGATTCATATATTCGAAATCGTAGATTAAGATTATCATTGTATGATCAACCTAAAAAAACAATACAAGAAAAAATATATATTAAATTAGAGGATATTAATGAATTCATTACACGTGAAGAAATAAAAAAAGAGTTTGATAATTTTTGCAAATCAGGTATTTGTTTTATAGATAGAAATAGAGAAACTGGAGAATTCTTATCTACTGGAATAATCGAATTATTTGATAAAGATATAGCACAACAATTATTAGATTTAGGATCAATTGTTATGACTGATTCATCCGAAATATTTTTAACACCATATGATGATGATCAAACAGAAAATAAACAAAAATATAAAAATAATTTTATTAAATCTCATTTACAATAACTGTATCATAATGTAATAATAAATGTGTATCTGGAATTTTATTTTTTCTTTCACAATGTTTAAAAACTTCTAATGTTTTAAATAAATTATCTTTTCTTTTTTCCAAAACTTCAATTAAAATTTCTAGATTTTTTAATTCATCTGAAAATGTATATGAACGAAAATTTTTTAATAAAAAAATCTTATTATTAAAATTTGTTTTATCATGAATTTGTTTTAAAATTCCTTCTATTTGGATAATTATTTCTTGAACATTTTTTAAAGAAATAAGAATTGACATTGATGAATTATAAAAATGCGGAATCTCTGTAATTATTGAATCTAATAATTTTATTGTTGATTCTAGATCAGTTCTTATTAAAAGATTAATAATATCAGCATGATATGTATTTTTACTTATCTTTATAGAACTTGATAAACTATAAATATTCATCGATAAACTAGATATAGAATTAATCATTGTCGTTATAGTACCTAAACTCAAAATACCAATTGCTGCTTGCATAATTATAATTAGTATATATTTAATTATATTTAATTATATTTAATTATATAATGTATAAATAATCATTATAACATCTTGTTTTGTCTTTTCAATTACATCTTCATCATCCATAAAAATATAAGAACAACATGGAAATTTTTCTTCATCAAATTCAATCCATGTATTTTCATTTGAAAGAAATACAGAATAATATTTTTTATTTGATTTACAAATCATTGAATGGATACGCCATTGTAGATAATTTTGTTTTGAATCAGAATTATTAAAGAATTTAATTTTTTTCTTAATATCAATATCTGTTTTAATTGTATCATTTGTTCTATTTATATTGAATACTATAAAGTTTGGTATTGATTTTAATTTATAACAATCGAGTATAAATAAATTAGAATTTTTAAGAATATTTTCATGTAACCAAGTCATAAATAATTTTTTAATTGATGTTGGTTCATCAATTGTTAAATTTATATCAATTGTTTTAAAATTTAGTGTTGTTTCAGTTTCATTAATTATTCCATCTTTAATATGATAAATCTCAAATTCAATATCATTTTGAAATAATATATCTGATAAGAATTTATATAAATCAACACAATTTCTATTCTCTAAAAAATTTAAATCTGATTCCCATCCATTAATTAATAAATAATTACGGATCTCATTTATTGTATCCGATTTTATTGAAAAATTTTTTCTAATTGGTTCAACAAATAATGTTTTAATTAGTTCTTGTAGATAAAACCCAGCTGGAATTTTAGGTTTATCACTTAAGATTGAACTAATATTTACATCATATTTGTAAAATAAAGACATAAATAATGATGTAAAATATGAAGTATTTAATCCTTTTTCAATATGAAATGGTATTAATGACATTAATTAATAATTAGATTAAATGTTATTTATTTTTAAATACTGAAAAATGTTGTTTTTCAAGAAGAAAAATATTGTGTAATATTAATTTTATAAACTTTTGATTTATTTTTCAGGCAGTTAAAGGATACAGTTTTTAAGATAATTTAAAAATAATATATTCGTGCCAGCTTTACAATATTTAGATAAAAAAAATAGATTAAACAATTGATATTTCATATACTTTAATTTTTTTAATTTCTGGTTTTTTATAACTTAGAGTTCGTATTGGTTGAATTACTTTTGTTTTTGGTTTTAAAAATTTTTCACCAAACTCATAAGTTACAATATCTTTTATAGCCTCTGCATCAACCTTAAAATTGTATCCCGCGGGAAGAATGACTTCAAATACATTTGAACCATATGCTGTTTTAAGATAATTTAAAAATAAAACTTTTGTCCCAGGTATACAATTAATTTCTAAAAAGCAACACGGCTGTTTATCTCTATCATAAAATATAGAAATATTAGCAGTTCTGCTACAAGTAAGTGAATTTATAACTTTTTGTTTATATGTAGAACCTATTTCATATAGGTCAGTTTTTTTACCAATGATCTTATATAATTTAATACATCTATCAATCGGAGGAGCACCTTCTAAAATTGTTGTTATACATTTTAGATGTAAATCAATATAAGATGATAGAATTGTTTTATCAATATCATTTATAATATAATCAAAAATATATTCGAGTGGATATTTTAGTGGAAATACACAATCTAATTCAATAAAAAATTGTTTCATTAAATTAACTTTTTCAGAATTAGTTGGGTCTTTTCTTGGACTTGAATTTATTATTTTTACAAATTCTTTTAATAAATCTGTATCACCTTTGTCCATTTTATTTATTGCACCCAAATCATTTTTTATAATACGCCTATTTATTATTTTAAAATTATCCCAAATTAAAACTATTATTTTTTCAAATAATAGTTTTATATCTTTAATATTATCATTATCTTTATCTGCAATAACTTTAATATCTAATTCATAAAAATAATACCATTTTATTTGTAAACAAATTGTAAACAATGTACGTGGAGAATCATAAAATGTATCTATTTTTTTATCAAGTAATAAATAATTATTTAATAATCTAGCAAGAGCACCGTCAGTATACGTCCAAAGAATAAATTCTTGTATTAAATTCAGTCCATCTAAATATTTTTTACAATTTGCATATTCCTTGTCAAGTTCACATGGTGATTCATTTATTGATCCTTGATATATCTTATAATCTGTATCTTCTATTTTTATATCCATTAAATCCTGGAATTTTGTATCACACGTATCATATTTATTACCACCAGATAATTTTAGATATTTTGTTTTATATTTTAGATATTTTGATTTATAATCCATTAATAATATAGATAAATAAATTAATTCTTATTCATCTTAATATAACCTTTTAATCCACTTAATTGACAAAGTACAACTTGAAAATCGGGCATATCACAAATACGTGTTTTGTAAAAATATTCTAAATCATGAATTGTACGTGAATTGCGATCAGTTACAAAATTAATTGCAACACCAATCTTACCATAACGTCCAGAACGTCCAATACGATGAATATATTGAGCACGATCTCGCGGGATATCATAATTAATAACAATACCAATTTGTTCAACATCAATACCCCGAGATAAAATATCAGTTGCAATTAATACACGAATTAATCCAATACGAAAATTCTTAAGAACTTCATTACGCTGAATTCCATCTAATGCACCATGAATCTTTCCAACTGCATAACCATCAACTTCTAATTTTTCTGTTAATTCATCGGCTGATTTAATACTATTTACAAAGATGATACATTGGCCAATTAAAAGATTCTTATACAAATCAACTAGAGTAGCATATTTATAATCATCAAATTTAACATAAATTTTATATTGTTTTATTAATTCTAAACTTAAATTTTCTCTCTTTAATAAAATTTGTTTTGGTTTAGACATAAATGCATTTGCAATTTCAATAACTGCTTTGGGATATGTTGCTGAAAAAATTGCAATCTGCGTATTTGCATCTAATTCAACAATAATATTTTTAATTTGATCAATAAAATCATCTTTTAATAGTGCATCTGCTTCATCTAACACAAATATTTTTAATTTTTGTGGATCAAATGCTTTTAGTGTAATATATTCATGAATTCTACCAGGTGTACCAATTAAAACATGTGATGTACGAATATTTTTATAAGGATCTTTATTTGAGTTTGTTTTTACTTTTGTACCCCCGATGCATAATTGTACAGATATTCCCATATATTTAGAGATATTAGTAAATACAGTACAAATTTGTGTTGCTAAATCACGAGTAGTTGCTAAAACAAGAATCTGAGGATTCTTTTCTTCTGGATTTATAATAGATAAGGACCCAATTGTAAATGCACCTGTTTTACCAGTACCTGATTGTGATTGAGCAATAACATCATTACCATCATAAATTTCTTTAATGGCTACATTTTGAATCTTAGATGGTGATTTAAAACCATAATCAAAAATACCTTTTAATAATTCAAAATTAAGAAAATCCATCGAATCAAATGATGTATAATCAATTGGTATTTCATTGTCAGATATTGTTTCTCCATTGTCGGATATTGTTTCTCCGTTGGCGGGTTTTATTTCTCCATTGTCGAGTTTTATTTCTACATTAACATGTAGTTTTGTCTCTTCATTTGTTTGATTTTTACTATATTTATCAGACATTATATGTAATATATATATATAATATGTTAAACTTCTTTATATGTAATTTTAAAATCAATTTTTATTTTTGGTTGTGACAATTTGTAATATAAAAATTATTATATTTTTGTATATATCAATAATGGATAACATAAAAAAATTAATAAAATTAAATTATGATCAATTAAATGAAAAGATCATATTTTTAATTGAAAAATCAAGAGAAATGAAAATGAAAGTAATTTCAAAACCATTAGATAATAATGATAAACTTAAATTATTAGTAGATGATACATTTATATTTCATATTATAACAATGATTGTACAAATAAAATCATTACAAGTAAAAACAAACGAATATAATGTTCTTCTTAAAAAATTACTTGATTATAATATTGAATTTAATACAGATATTGCATTATTAAATGCAATTATTAATTTATACAAAACAATTGATAATGAGGATTCAAAATTTTTTATTTTAAAATTAATAAAATCAATGGAAAAATATGGTACATGTAATAATGATCATGCAAAAATTCTTGAAATATTTAAATATAATGAAGAAACTGAAGATTTAATTGATACAATTTTAAATAAACCAACACAAATTAAAATTGATCGTAATAATATTGATGCGAAATCAGAATCAATAATGACAGAAGTGTATCCTGATAAAAAAAATAATATTTATATTGATAGAGCCAGATATTATTATTTAATTAAAAAAATATCTGATAATGTAATAAGAAATTATATTGAAACTCAATACATACAACGATATTCAAAGTTATATGTAGCATTAAATAAATTATTAATATCACGTAAGTTATATTCTAAATTATTAAATTATGAATCATTTTATGAATTTGTAAGTAATAAAAATGAAGAAGAAACTGAAAATATAAAAGTAATGTTAAAAGATTTAAATGATAATATTGATTCAAAATTGGAAGATTCATTACAAGAAGTTAAAGAAATGATATGCAATGTAAATAATGATAAAAATTATAAATTAAAATTAACAGATATTATCTTTGCTCTTGATAAATTATATCCGAGTATAAAGTTTAAACCAATTGATATAATTCAATTAGTAATTAATGTAATACAAAACAAATTAAAGATTAGATTTAAACAATCTACAACACCATCACCAATATCATCTGCAAATTTAATTGAAATATATAGTGCAAATAATACTTTGAAAGGATATTTATTTTTAGATTTATTAAATAATGAAAACAAAAAAATAACACAACCAGTATTAATTAAACTTTCACCACAATATGGTAATAATTTACCAGTTCTTTATTTATCAGCACCATACACAGATCTTGATAAATCAATTTGTAATATGTCAGACGTTGTTAATATATTTAGAGAATTTGGTTTGGTTATACAGCATATATTTGCATATACTCCTTTGGGTCAAGGTGAAAATGAAATTGAAACAATTAATTTTTTACCTGATTTAATGGAATTTTTATTATTTAACAAATCAATTTTAGAGACGATTATTCCTGATAAAAATATTGTTAAAAAGATATTGCATGTTAGACAATTTGAATTATTAATAAATTTAAAATTAAAATGTATATCAGTATTATTTGATAATATTATTCATTCATCAAATGAATTTATACAAATTATAAACAAAACGAATGATACAAATATTTTAAATGATTTATATAAAAAAATCTATTGTGATTTATTTAGTAATTTTTCAGACCATCTTGATTTAAAAACAATTAATATTGCTCCAAATATTATTTTTAATATTGTTAATGGTCAACAGGGTTTAATCTTTGGTAATTTAATTTCAACTATTTTGGCATTTAATGGTGCAATTCACATTATGGAAAATAGAAAATTAGATTTATTATATGATTTTTTAAACAATGAAAAATATTCATATAAAAAGAATTTGATTAAATTTATTTCATCAATTGATGAAGATTATTATAAAGTATTTTTAGCTAAATGTTTAAAAATAAAAAATATACATGTTGAATCATATTTTGATATTGAAACACAAAAAGATTAAAGATCTAATAATAATGATGCCGCTAAATTAAGATTTTTATGTGCCATAATATAAACTATCGTTGCCTGTTGTTCAGTATATCCAAAACTTACTAAAGTTTGAATATTATTTATATCTTCTTCTGTAAATTCAGTTGGTTGTTCTCCTATTACTTGATTATTTGTATTTATAACTTGATTATTTGTACTTGTTACTTGAGTAACTGGATGAACTATTTCAATATTCATATTTTCATTATTATCAAGTGTATTGGCAATTTCAGTTGAGCTATTTAAAATTTGTTGTATAACATCTACAAATGTATCTGAATGCATAATATGATAAAAGTCATCGGGTGATGTAAAATATGTATAATTTAATAATTGGTTAGTAGAGATAAATCTTAATAAACCAATTAAGGTAGCGCGAACTTGACGAACATTATATGTTGGCTCATTATTATTTATTATCTGAGAAGTTGAAATAGTTGGAATAGTTGGAGTTGGAATAGTTGGAATAGTTGGAGTTGGAATAGTTGGAGTTGGAATAGTTGGAGTTGAAATAGTTGGAGTTGAAATAGTTGGAGTTGGAATAGTTGGAGTTGGAGTATATGTATTTGTATTGCTATTAACTTTCATAACAACAATAAATCCACGGTCAGTTTCTTTCATATATTGTGAAAGATTATCTTTTAGATTCATCATACGTCCAGCATAAATAAGACGAGCGTTATCATAAACAAATTTTTCACAAACTAGTTTATGAAGATCAATTAGTGAAATATTAATATCAACATCAAATTCATGTGTAATTTGATGCATATTTTTAACAGTTACAATCATATTTTTATTATATAACTTTTATTTTTATATATATATTTATCGTGTTTTTTCATCAATTTTTTAATGTATATAAAATGAATATGATAAATATTAGTAATAAAATTATAACAACATATAAAGAATTAATATTACAAAACCCAACTTTAGATATAGAATTATTAATGTTTACATCTATTTATCTAAATTATAATTTTAAGGATAACGGTTGTCCATATTATGATTTAAATCAAATTAAATTACGTGTTCCAGGAATAAACTTTGAAGCAAAATATAGTTTATTTCTTCAAGATATATATGACTTAATATTTTTATGGGTATTTAGATACAAAATTAGATCGTTAAGAATAGAAATAATAATATTGACTATAAAAATAAATTTAAATATGGTGGAATTTAGGATCTATAATAATAAAACAGTAGAAGATTTAATTAATCTTATTGCAGAATATTACAATTTTAAAATAAATAATATAATATTAAAAAAAAATAATTTAATATTAAATAATAAAAAAACACTTTTAGAATATAACTTAAATGAAATGTCTAGATTAACTTTATATTTTAATCAATTTGGTTAAATTGATATCTTCATTATACTAATAAATTAAAATATGAATCAAGTTTTTCATCTGGATATAATCTTTTATCTGAATAATCCTCAGCTAAATAATAGGACAAATCATCTTGATCTGCAAGTGTTGTAACAGAAATCATTATATCTCTTTTAATATTATCATCATCTTCTATTTCTATTTGAATAATTTCTCCATCTTTAATATCTTCTAATAATTTTTCTTTTAATTCATTATTAACATTTCGCATTATATACCAACCAAACTGGTCAATTTCATCATATATCTCTTGTAGTGGTTTGAAAATTAGAAATCTAGAATACTCATTATAAATATTAATTTTTTTTTCTTTAATCTTTAATAATGTACCATATATCTGTTGTATTGTTTCAATCTGAATTCTATTAATTAAAGTTGTATCATTAAAATTAACACAAAAACTAGATATATTAATTCCACAGATATTTAACTCTGAAAGATATTTTAAGATTAATTTTAGTTGAGTATTTGTAATATTAATATTTATATTCGGATTTTCAAGTTCATTTGGATGTCTTAAACATAGAGGCGATAAAGATTGATCTAATACACTAATATCAAAATCAATAAAGACTGGTTCTGAATCAATATTTGATTTAATTAATTTTAAATTCTTTTCTAGATTTTTATGTATATCATTCTTTGAGTATGTTATCAAATTTAAATCATTTTGTTCTAAACCAATCATAATAAATTGTTCTTTTTTCAAAATCATTTTATGTTTAATATCATTTTCAGGTTCTATTAATTTTGTAAATGAATCTTTATGATTTAAATGTAGATTTGAAGTAAATTTAATAATCTTTAATTTTGATGTATATTCTGGAAATTCACAATTTAATTTAAAATTAGGTCTAATCATAATCATTGAATCTAACTCATTAAAAACAGGGATAATAGATGCCGAAATAGATGGGTCTGAACAAAAAGTTATTAGTTTTTTATTTTTATTTTCTATCATGATATTTTTTAATTCTAAATATAATTGGTTAAAAGAAATAAAAGTTAAAGTATAATTAAAAGAGTTACGACAATAATTATTCTCAGAATCTATAATTGTTTTAATTAAAATATATATTTGTTCCATTTTATTATTATCATATTTAATATTTTTATTATTTTTATTATTTAATAATCAATTTTTTCATACAATAAATATGATAAAACTTTCATACAATACTTTCAGAAAATTAAAAAAGTTTTATCATATTTATTTATTTATTTATTTCTTAAATAATTAATAATTTCATACATCACTTTACAGTCAATCTCATTGTATTTAATAATATCCTGAAATATCTTTTTGTCATTTTCTGTTAATAATTGTTGTTTTTTTTTAATATAATATTTACCAGCCATAATCATAGCATTTAATCCATCTGTAACTGAAGATGATGAATCCCATTCTACATCTATCATTCCATGTGCATTCATAGCTTTAACAACATCTTTTAATTTAAAATTTGTTAAACCATTAATAACAATTGGTTCTTTAATAAAAATATCACATATATCAATCCATGTAATATTTGAAGAAAATATATCGGTTAAAGATTGATGTTTAATAAGAGCAGATGATAACAATGTATTTTCGCAATGAGACCAATGAAAAAATCTAATAGGATAATCATTATTAGAATCATTATTATAATCATTATTAGAATCATTATTATAATCATTATTTGCTTTTATGTTATCAATGCATTTATCAATAAAAGTTTTAAATTTATATATTATTTTCTTTTCTTCTTTTTCTTTATATTTTTTTGCCTTAAAACTTTTATATTTATATTCACCATTAATTTTATAATAAACACCGATCATAAAAATAAATGTACCTGAATTTTTAGCATTAGTGATATTAATAGAATCTGAAATAAATATATCATTAATAGTTTCAAAATCAATATAAAAATCTGTTGGATATTCTTGTTTCCAATTATTACGGTTATCTTTAATATGTACAGGTAAGATCTTTGTATTTGATTGTTGATTAATCTTCAAAATCTTATCAACAATCATTGTTCTTTTATTTGTTGGATATAACCCTAATGATTCAACTGTACATTTTTTATCAGTATATTTTGTAATATTATTTAAAAAAGCTCTATTACGATTATCCGGTGTAACCATCCAAATAGCAGTGGGGTCTTTTGTTTTTGATAAAATATTTTGTTTTACAGAATGCCATGGTTCATCATTAACATTGCACATATTTACACACATTTCATGAATTTTTGGCTTATATGGATCCCATTTTGATCCATATTGTCTTACTTTATTAATCCATGCAATTGCATCAGATGTTGATTCAATATATTTTTTATCAAAATTATTATAATCAATTACACCCAATAAATCATAACAATTAAAACCTTCTTGTTTCATATTTTGTTTATCTATTTTCCAATTTTTTGACATA
>Ga0114966_10004505_pt1 | contig 11966 bp, 12 predicted proteins | sample M_130207_XF_Meta_FD_87029 | JGI IMG/M metagenome (GOLD analysis project Ga0114966, IMG submission 87029) | Freshwater microbial communities from Lake Montjoie, Canada to study carbon cycling - M_130207_XF_MetaG | ecosystem: Environmental > Aquatic > Freshwater > Lake | place: Lake Montjoie...
AAAAATAATATTATTAATTATTAATATTCCGGGACCCTACGGAGTGCTGTGGGTATTCAGTACTAATGGCAGTAAAAAAATCTTCACGGCGTTCAAAACGATCAAAGTTCGGAGTGTTTGATCCTACTACCCAAACTGAGTGCGCTATATGCACAATGGATTTTGAAACGGGTGATTATATTTCAATTTCTTTTGCTTGTGGTCACCGCTTCCACCGAGATTGTATAAATGCTTGGATAAATCGTCGGCGTGCTAATAATCTTAGACCGAACTGCCCTATCTGCAAATCGGAAGTTCTTGTAGGTGTCGTTCCTCTTGCCATACAACCTGCGGTAAATATGGACCCAATTAGAGACGACGCTTTTTTTGCAGCAGGTGGTCTTGCAGTTGAAGACGAAGAACAAAATGTCTGGGAAGACTACGATAGTCCACCACAACGACCCGATCCAGTTCCAAGACCAAATCCCGGAATACCTGCCGAAAGAAGACGTCAAATACTAATGGAATCCCGTAACGAGTGGGTGAGATACTTTAACGAATTTAATTTGTACAACACCTTAACAAGAACTCCCCGATCAGAACGCCAAAGACAAAGAGACTCTACAACTTTAATAAGTACTCGCGATTTGGTAGAACGCCTTGACCAAGTGTTAGAAAATCTTGATTCTGAAGGTGGTGCTAATCCCGAAGGGTCCCAGAATAACGACAGAAATGTTAGAAGAAGACTCAGTGGAGAATTTGAACGGGCCGGAACTTCTTTCGGTAAACGAAGAGTACGTTCAAACAAGGGGAGTACTATCACTTTAAATTACATTAATCGCGCATTGAAGTATTTATCGACGATTTGATTTCATTGAACTTTTGTAAATTCTTGCAATATTTCCAAAACGTGTTAGAGGTCTGTTATAAAACATAGAGAGACATTCGTATATTCCAGGATTATAATAAGTACTATTTCCCGAACCAGGAAGGTAATAACTTTCAGGTAAACCAAATCTATTAATTCGACGAACCGACTTCCGTGCCCGGCGATATCTTCCACCGCGACGTTTGTATTCCTGAACTACCTGACCAGATGCATACGCACTGGGCCAAACCTTCGCCTTCTTTTTTACAAACTTTTTAGCAGCAATATATATTTTTTTATCAACTACGTTACTTGGGACGGTACTCACTTTTTTTGTCTTACGTGATTTTGGGGATTTGAGAGTTTTGCGGAGTTTAGTATTCATTTATTTAAAGAATAATATTTTATTTTAATAATTATTAAAATGAATTATTATTAATGAAAGTTTTATCCATAGATGTGGGTATCATTAATTTGGGATATGTATATGCCGATCTCAAATTTGATAATAATATTACTATTAACAAATATTACCTAGATGAAAATTTCTTGATCGAGGTATTAGATTGTAACAGAGTAAATATAACAAATATGAAACATTCCATAATGAAGTTTTGTGATTGTAAATTGCATCATGACTACTGTATACCGGACTACTTAGATCACTTTATACAAGAGCATTCAGAGATGTTCGATACTTCGGAATTAATTATTATAGAAAGACAACCACCAATGGGAGTAACCAACGTGCAGGATTTACTCTTTACAAAATATAGGAACAAGGTGGTATTAATGAATCCGGGAAGAATTATTAAATATTTCATGATGTCTAGGGATTATTCCAAACGCAAGATGGAATCGGAAAAGATTGCAAGTAAATACTTATGTAGTTTTAGTAACTTTTACAATAATATCCGCAAACACGACATATCGGACGCGATGCTTATGTTAATTTATTATTATTCAACAAAGAATAAAGAATTATTCAATAATTCTAGAAAAGTGGTAGTACTCGACTTTGAGCAATTTAGGTTCGGGAACTAATTTTTTGGGTCATGAAGTAAACTAAAGGAGCAAATGCGGCGATATAACACCACAATGCACCAGCAACTTGTTGTTTTCCATAAATAACGGCACTGATTACAAATGTTAACAAAGTAATAAGAGTATGTATTACTTTATGAGAAGGCATACCGAAAAAGGTAATTACCATCATGGACACTAAGAATATTGAATAAACTACTTCTGCGCGATCCATATTGTTCCATTTCCATACTAGATGATTATTCGATTCTTTGCCCTTTTGAGTACAAAATTTGTTGAATTGCAATGAATATGGAATTATTGCTATAGCATAAATTAATATTACCGTAATCATGATTTTTAAATTATTACTTGGAATGTTTTTGTTGAATAATATTACTGCAAGGAATAGTACTACTGGTTGTAGATGATTTTATATCATACCTGCAATTGTTAAGTTTTTATTGTACTGATCGCATTCTTGATGTTTCCATAATAAATATTCAATCAGTTGCATAAATATTACAAATCCAAAGAATATACCAATTATTTTCGCTTCCGCAGTTCCGAGACTAAAGCACAACACGGAAAAAACTATTCCACTGATAAACGTACCCAACGAAACATCGGCAGAGAAACACATTATTCTTGGTATTATTAATACCAATATTATTATTTAATTATTAATTTACCAATTTGTAGTTACACATAGTGTACCACAAGTACCCCTCCACCAGTAATAATAATCAAAAAAATCATCCGGTGACCCAGTGGATAAGTCCAATACTCCTGCGCAATAACTATAAAATTTGTCTCTTGAACTTCCATTCCATAACTGAGTAGGTAATCTTATATAATCACCAGGTTTATCAGGATCCGGATATTCATAACCGCTTAAATCGCTTTGAGTTGTAAATCCATCACCGGTAATTAATGTATTAGATCCAAACTCATAGCTACCTCCCTCTTTGGTGGGACTTGTTACTAATATATATTGACCTAATGTAGTGTCATTTCCTATATTTTTTGGAATTAATATAGTTGATCTACTTTTATCAGAATAAGTCTGACCATTTGGAAATTCTATTTGAATTGGTTGTGTATTTTTATTATCAATATTATTCATATTACTGAAATTATCTTCGTTGTTATAAGGAAGAACTATCAAAGCGTTATTATTGCCTATATAGTTAATATATAAAAGAATAACACTATTCGTATCTATAACCGTATCATCAAGTCCAAACACGTCTTTAAATGATTTGGTTGCTATAGTTGGATAAACAGGTCCGAAAGGTGTAAGATGATTGTCTATATCAGACTGTGAAAATATTGAATACCACGTCATTCCATTATCGTTACTAAACAATGGTAATGTTTTATTATCTGCCTGAGTTACTATAAGTGTACCATCTGTTAATTTAAGAAATGAACTATATATCGTAAGATCACCTAGAGTTTGACCATCATATATTCTATTACTTTTTGGATTAGTAGTAGTAATATCATTTCCCTTTATAGTTCCGGGAAATGAAAATTTAGTCCACGATCCCAGTTTGGGAGGTGTGGTGCTTTCAAATGCTTTCAATTTAACACTATTTATATAAATGAAATTGTCCATACCTATACAGTACAAATAAGAATCATCGCCAGTATCATCGGGAAACTGGTAAAAATTTTGATATCTCCATCTATTTGGATCGTCAATGGGCATCCATTTTCCTCCTCCATTGAGACTAGTATAATCTTCACAATATGCTATTGTAGGATTCCCTACACTTCCATCTGAAGGGTCCTTATGATTTCTTCCACATTCTATTGCATAGGCGTAATTAGCAGATTTTGTGTCAAGTATAACTGGTATTGGTGTATCTCCAAGACCACCGTTACTTAGTTTTTTTGCTGGTGGAGTGTTCTGTTTTGTAATATCTAGTATTAATACTACAATCAACAAAACAACAACAAATAATATCGCCCCTAATACTAAGGGGTTGATTTTAAATTTACCAAACAATTTCATTTTGTTTAATACTAAATTAAAATATTTTAATTAATTAATTAATAATGGAATTAACATTGTCAAAAGTTGTTAAAATAACGGTATTAGTAGTTATTATTGTTATTATATGGTATCTTATAAAATGTTTTAGAAATCCTAAAGAATGTGGACTTATTAATCCAGACTGGTTTGGAATAGTTTGGGGAGCATTGTTAAGTATTCTGGGTAAAAGATTACAACCCAAGGATCGGGCAGCAGAAGATGAACCAGGTGAAATTCCAGAAGAGTCTGGTTCTGATCCTGGTCCAAAACCTAAGCCTAAACCAGATGATCCAGATGATCCATTTAATCCCGATCCTCAAATTGATCCTCAAACTGGACGTCCTAAACCAGAAAATCCTAAGCATATAGATCCTGATAGCAGTGATGCTGCAAAAACAGACTCCGATATAAATGCAGATGATACACAGGCAGGAATAGAAATGGATACATTTAAGGGCAATGTTCCAGGTGAACCACGAGTTGAATTTGGTTATGTAGGTGAAACATCGGGATTTAAATATTTTCAAATGCCGGGTAGTCAACAGTCATTTATATCTGCATATGAACCAGATGTTGCTTGGGATGCTAAAACTACCTTTGATCCAACTGATGCTAGTAAATCTCTAAGAAATGCAGTTGATACACTATGCCAAGTTGATAGAACGGGAGATGCCACTAAATTAATAGGATCATTTGACGATTTTGGTACCAAGGGTCTTAAATTTTTTGTTCCCGACCCTGATGCAACATCTATTGCTCTGAAAGATGCGTATAATGATTTTCTGAAAAGATACAACACACTCGTTAAAGATCCGAATGCACCATCTTTTCGATTTGCATCGGTGCAAGATAAAAAGATATTGATTAGAGGGTCAGTTGGCGCGGGACTTGAACTTGTTGGAAATGTTGCTTTTTTTGCATTTTCAGGTTTAATGATATATGATGAAGTTAAACAATGGAGAAAACAATCACCATTGTTGAGAGCAAGAACAATTGCATTCGATGCAGTAGCAACATTTAGTCCATTTTATGCTGTTGCTTTTCTTGATCGATACTATGAAAGATACGGTGGATTATCGGCAAGAATGGCACAAGGATTTCGTTATCTCACAGGAACATCAGATTCGGGGGCGGTATCTGATGCAACAAAAGCAGGAAGTGCCGTAGCAGAAGGTTCAAGTTATGCAGGTGTAGGAGAAGACACTGCAACTGCATTGGACGAAGGTACTCTCGCGGTAACAGAGGGAGTAGCGCAAACAACTGTATGGACTACACAAACTGCATTAGCAGCACGTGCATCTGCATATGCTGCACGAGGTGCTGCTATAGGTGGGCAAGCGATCGCTAGAACTATGTCATATACAACAGATGCAATTATGACTTTTGCAAGAGTAACACTACCCTTTATGGAGACACTAATACCATTTTTTGGAGTACTTAATGTTTTTATATGTTTCGCAATTACGGTTTATAGTATTGTAGAATTTGCTAATTGGATAAATGCAGGAGTAGTAAAGAGAAAGCGCAATGCCCGAATAAGAAAGGCGAAGGCAGCAACGTTACAAGCAGAAATAGATGCAAGATGTGAATTCTCAGATTCGTTGCAGAATATTCTAAAATCTAAGATAACTTGTTCTAACAACTTTCTCACAGCGTACAGTAAAGAGGATGATTCCAAAATCAATTACCGTGAACTTCAGAAATATGTGGGTGTATGGGATCCTAATTATATTGGCACAGATGGAAACAAGGGTGTGTATCACATGACATACTACTTAAACTTAACACCAGTTCAAATTATTGATATTGCAAACAATAATAATACAAGTGGTAATTATATTTATACGGTACTAGCAAGAACGTTTCTAATTAATAATTATCTAGATCACTATAGATATTATACAGACTCCGAATTAGAGATAATGAAGGGCTGTAACGATCCACATAACACAAATGATCTTGCGCCCGGAAGTTTGAAATGGATTGCCGATCATTATTATGATCCTTTTTATCAACCAAGAAAAACAGGTGATCCATATATTGATGTTGGTACAGGTAAAGACTTTATTAGATATTATCAAGATGCTAGTGGTAATTGGGGATACGTTACACATAAATATATGAAAAATGTAAATATATTCAAATATATTTTTGATGATGTAACTACAATTACTTATACACTTACACAACAGATAAATCCAGATTACGATACACAGCTACAACCAGCACTTACAAACTTTTATGATGCTATCAAAGATAGTATAGTGAATCCCTCTGCAGATGACCCCATTGCAAATGATTTTCTTAATACTACCGATCCAGAAAAGGGACAGGGACCTTCTTTGATTGGTCCACAAATGCTTATTATGAATGCTATGAGTGCAGTTAAAGATGATAATTTTGATTTTAGACAATATGGAGGTGTTTATTTACCAGCGTTTGTGGATTTTGTAAATAGTGTTTCTGATCTTTTTGTAGTTCTTACAAATAAGTACGGTTCAAATGCAATTGACATAGATAAAACAATTAAATTTTTTCTATCTAAACAACCAAGTAGTGACCCTAATACCCCGCAACCTATAATACAATTTTTAGAATTTGATTCACCTGAAATAGCATCAAGTAAATGTGGAGATCCATGGAACGATAAAACTGGCAAAAATTATTTCTTTGGAATGGTTGGTTTTTATAAATCGTTGTACGGTCAAACTATTTATGAAAATATAATAATAACACCTGAAATATTAGATACTTACGCATATTTATATAATAGTTTAATAAATATTCAGATAAACTCACAAGATATTTCAGATAATATCATACCATATGGTAAATTAGGTAATTATATTAACGATCAAAAAACTTTTAAAACTCCGTATAATGTGGCAATAATTCAAAAATACGATGATACTGGTGCATTGGTAAGTATACAAAAAACTAGTACTGAAATGACAAATTTATTTAAAACTGCAATAACTTTTATGAACTATTTAAATCAATGGAGATTATCTATAGATGATAGTAGACTTTTTATTTTAGAATTACTTATGGGATATATTTTTGGAACATGTTCTTATGTTAAAACTAGTTCAGGTGCTTATTCAACAGAACAGACAATATTGGATCCTGCGAAATTGTATATTTGGGAAGGTATTACAATACAAACACCATATGATAAAACTAAATTACCAGATAAATATAAATATTCTCCTAACTTTGTACCATTACCCAATAAAGTAATAACAAACCGTCAATTATTAGACACAGGTATCCCTTTTCCGAAAACTGATTCATGGCAACCACCGACAGGAAACCCAAAACCACCTCAAAATGATCCAAATAAACCACCACCCTATACATATTGTTTACAAGATAAACAACCTACTGATACGACCCCAGGGACAAGATATGGTATAAGAACTAACGATCTGGAACTTGTTTCTCAGATATGTAGCGATATTGATAATTGTGTTGGTTTCTCTGCAAACACAGATGGGTGTGCGTATCTTTATTCTAGTACTTCTACCGATCCAGGTGTGAGTAGCAATAGTTCGGATACAAGTACAATATACACATACTACAATCTAGTGCAACCAGGAAAACCTCCCCCTGGTTATTCAACAAATATTTTAAATACCTCTTTTTTAACTAAGTTAAAGGATTATTAATTATTACAAAAATATTAATTACTTAATGATTTAGAAATTAATCGATTAATATAATAGTCCAAATGAATTTTAGTCAAGTGAATATTCTCAAAAGATTGGGTAACAAGTATTGCGGCATACCCGAGATATCGCTGGACGATTACAATGATTATTCTGAATGCGAGTGCGGTGGTCCCTTGTTTAAATATCACGATAGTACACGAAACGTATTTGTAGTTAAATGTGGTTATGTAAAAGAAAATTTAGATATGAAAACTAAAACATGGAGTAAGTCCAAAAAACAACCTTGCACTTTTATGAATATCCATAAAAGTGATTATCCCAATTACAATAATTTGGTATTACCCAAACGAGAAAGAGTACTTCCAGAGAATCCACACGAAAATTTACGCGAAAATCTGGAATCACTCTTTAAATTTTATAAACTTGCAAAAAAAGATATTACCATTCAAGAAATCAATTCCCTAGTTAAATTTAAATTAAACCGGAAAACTAGAATTACTTATTATCTTGTTACTGCTGGACCAGTTCTTATGGAATCTCACAGAGAATCCATGGACGATTACTATTCCCGGATATTCTCCAGACCCATAATTAATATTCCTTATTCCGGGACCCTTCGGGATTCCAAGAATATTCCCAAAAAGAAGAATAAATCGCACTTTATAGAAACTGAGTTAAATTCAGATTCCGAAAACAGTGATTCAGAATACTCTGAAAAATCGGATTCCGAATACTCCGAATCAGAAGACGGGTCAGACACAGAGGTCGCCACCGAATGTCAAATAAATGAAGAAATACTTGACGATTTAGAAAATATCGATCTTTACGATGAACCCGATGAACCCGATGAATATGATTATTCTTGATTCCCAGAATCCCGAAGGGTCCCAGAATCCCAGAATCCCGAAGGGTCCCAGAATCCCGAAGGGTCCCTGATTACTAATGATGTAATAAATCAGAAAATATTAATATGTAAGTATTTAAGTCAAATATACTAAGACTAACGCCCTTGTATTCGAGTAATCCCTTGATAGGATAAATTGTTATAAAATGTGACAAAATTATATATAATATAACAAATAAACAAAAATAATACTTCCAATTTTTTTTGTGTTTTAATTTACTTCCGGAATCCAAGATAATAAATAAATAAACAAACCCTATTAATTTAGCAAAATTATTACAAATATTATTTTGTTTGGGTGTGCAATTAAGTCCTGAAATTAATAGTACCACATGTGTTACAATCTGTATTGCAAATAATATACTGACAATAATTGAATATTTCGGTAATACAGTATTAATTAATAAAATATAAAATAATGTTAATAGAGGAAAAAAAATAAATACCCGTTGAATTATTTTTTCATTCTTTTCAATCATTTATTCATATTAATTAATACTAATATTTTAATTGAATTAATTAATTTTGGTTGGAAATTTACCTGTACGATTGTAAGTTGCTAACCGTCGGCGGTAATCAGCAATACTTGCCGATAAGGTATTCTTATTCCAGAGAATAAACATACTCAAGTATCCTGCTCTTGTTGGGTCACCTGTTCCAAGATCTTTACGGTGTCTAGATATATACCTGTTTCTACGTTCTTTATTCTTGTGTTTGGTATTATCGCTCATTCCAGAGAATCCAAAGTGAATGATACGTTTTTTACCACCAACATCAAACGTTGCCATCAATTTTTTACCCGATTTTGTTGACTTTTTGACACTTACCAATTTAATTTGTTTCTTTTTTCCAAATTCGTTACCATTCATACTAATTCCAAATTCGTTACCATTTGCATCAACTTCAACCACGTTTATTACACATTTTTTACGATAACCCTTTAGAGGGTCCAAGCATCCTGTTTTAATCTTTTCAACGATTTCAGGACTTTTTGTACATTTGCTTCTGAACGATTCATACTTGTTCCATACTTCTTTGAGTGTTGGTCCTGTATTAACATTTAACTTTTTATTTACCTTATTGTGAATCAAGTACAACCACCTTACCAACGTTACTCTTGATTTCATAACGTTGATATTGAGTTGTGTGTCGGGATCTTCTATAAAACCCTGGTAAGATTCCCTGCAGTACCGACAAGGTAGTACATTACCCACCAATTTGAAAAAGAAAAGGTAGTTAACTTTTTGTTCCTCGGTTGGTTTCCATGGATAATTTTGAGCGATGGAATGAAGAAATAACCATCCCGCAGGTCCCCAAACGCGGGTTTGCATACCGGTGTCATCACCGGGTTTTTCTCTAAATACTTTGCTAAAATTCATAATACTAATACTTGGAATTAATACTAATATCAATTATTATTTTTATGGAATTAATAATTAACGGTTTAGTAAATAAAGAGACCATCCCAAATATTTAGCAAATACCAACCAACAAATATATGGAATTAATAAATAGACGGATTTCTTATTAATTTTGTAAAATTTTTTCATAGTGAATAATGCAAATACCGACGTTAAAGTCACTATTACGGTACTTTCAAATAACTTTTTGGCACCAAATAACACTGGACTATAACTAAAATTAATTAATAAGTGTAGTATCGGTATTATCCAAAATGCCAATGTGTTATTTCCTCGATTACTTTTAAATACTAAGTAATAAGATATTCCAATAAGTAAATACAGAATAGTCCATGCTATTACAAAAACATACGGAGGTGGATTCAGTGCAGGTTTTTTCAAATTAAAGTACCAATCATCTGGTTTGGAAATACTTCCAATTAAAAAACCAATTACCAAAGGTAGTATTATTATTAATGAATCCATTAATTAATTAATAATATTTAAAAAAATAAATAATTAATAATTAATAATACCCCAATACCCAAAGGGTCCCATATAAGGGTCGTGGAATGATTAGTTCCAAAGTACCCAATAATGTCAATGTGATAGTATCGGTAAACAAATACAAATTTACTGCCAAGACTCCTATGAAGTATTATACAAGTGTTATAAATGATAAACAATCTATACTATCATTTGCTACAGATCAACCTACTAAACAATGTGCGCAATTCATCAGTATGTACAGAAGTCGTTATGGACATTATCCATCAATGTGCAATGATGATATAGATAAACATACAAAAAATCCATTTGCAAAAAAAAGAAAAAATATCGATCTTAGAGAAGAATTGGTTATCATTCAGGAATCTTCGGAAGAATTAATTAAGAAATGTTTACTAACCAATCTAGGTTTGATTCTCATCCATGAATTTAATTATTCATTTGTATGTCAAGATAATACTGAAGTAAACTTTTCTGCACAGGAAATTGACCTAGGTACTCAGGACGTTAGGTACTCCATTCAAGATTTAAATGAAATGTTGAATTATTAATCTGGGACCCTTCGGGTATTATTATTAGTATTATTAGTATTCTATTAAATCATTTAAAAATGATTTTTTATTATAGATTCCAATTTTAGAAGTATTGTCATTTGTAGAATATGATATAATTATCTGTTTCTGGTTTACGATTAATCCTAAACAAAACTCTACTTTCGTACCTCCAAATCTAAAAAATTTTGAGTATTTTTTTAAATTCATGTTTGTATCGAATATTAGAAGTATATCTGTATAATCACTATTATGTTTTAAATGAGCAATAAAGAATATTTCATCTTGGAAGGTATATCCGTTTGTAGACCCCCTTAATTGTTTAAAGAAATTTGGTACATTTTTTTTTTCTTCTATAACATTTAACATATTATTTGTTATGTTACAAATTTGTATTGGATACCATTTATAAATTAAACAATTTGAATTGTTATAATTTAAATATACCCAATTTTTTTCAATTTTATTATTATATTTGGTATATATTAGATTTATATCTAACTTTTTTTTTTTAGTAATATCTAATTTATCTGTAGTAATAAACATATTATTATTTAATTTAGAATTATCACATACAGTTCCTATATAATATATATCACTACTGTTACCACTATTATTAAATAGTTTTAAATCTTCTATTCCATTATAGAAACAATTAGTATCATCTAAATTATAATCAAAAAAACTTTGAGAAAGTATATTAAAGTTTTCATCCATTTCAATATATTTATTTATAGTATAAGCATACTTACGAGTACGGTTTCCAATAAGATAATTTATATATCTAAAATTTAATATGTATTTGATAAGATAATTTACATATCTAACAACTAATATGTATTTGTTTCCATCATTTATAATAGTGGGTGTAGATGAATAAAATTGAATATTATTTATTATTGTTTTTTCAGATATATCTACTATTTTTTCCATGTAAATATTATTAATAATAATTATTTCTAGATTTTCACGGTAAAATACATTTAGCAATAAGAAAATTATTATTAATACTATAATAATAC
>Ga0114966_10004507_pt1 | contig 11964 bp, 11 predicted proteins | sample M_130207_XF_Meta_FD_87029 | JGI IMG/M metagenome (GOLD analysis project Ga0114966, IMG submission 87029) | Freshwater microbial communities from Lake Montjoie, Canada to study carbon cycling - M_130207_XF_MetaG | ecosystem: Environmental > Aquatic > Freshwater > Lake | place: Lake Montjoie...
CAGGAGCCAGTCGTAGAAGGGGCGGTGCACCTCGAACTCGAGCGTGCAGATGGAGTGCGTGATCCCTTCGTAGGCGTCCTCGAGCGGGTGCGCGTAGTCGTACATCGGGTAGACGCACCACTTGTCGCCGGTGTTGTGGTGGGAGGTCTTGCGGATGCGGTAGATGACCGGGTCGCGCAGGTGCATGTTCGGCGACGCCATGTCGATCTTGGCGCGCAGCACGGCCTTGCCCTCGTCGAACTCGCCGCGGGTCATCTGGGCGAACGCCGCCAGGTTTTCGGCGACCGAGGCGTCGCGGGTCGGGCTCGGCTTGCCGGCGGTCTTCTCGTCGCCGTGGTGGGCGCGGATCTCCTCCTGGGACAGGAAGCACACGTAGGCCTGGCCCAGCTCGATCAGCCGGATGGCGTCGGCGTGCATCCGCGCGAAGTAGTCGGACGCCTGGTAGTAGTGCTGTCCCCAGTCGAAGCCGAGCCAGCGGACGTCCTCCTTGATCGAATCGACGTACTCCACCTCTTCCTTGGTGGGGTTGGTGTCGTCCATGCGCAGGTGGCAGCGGCCCTTGAACTCCAGGGCGAGGCCGAAGTTGAGGCAGATGGACTTGGCGTGGCCGATGTGGAGGTAGCCGTTGGGCTCCGGCGGGAAACGCGTGGCGATCGCGGTGTGCTTGCGAGAGGCGAGGTCGGCGTCGACGATCTGCTGGATGAAGTGGCGGTGCGTTTCCGTGGACATGGGAGGGTGGGGCGGGCGGGGCCCTGCCGGTGGGTAGGAATAGACGGAAAGGCCTCGGAAGGGAAAGGGGAATGTGGGCCGGGGGCGGGCGGGTGCTTAAATAACTTCCCCTTGGCTCGGCTTTCCGTCTATTCCTTGGGCATGTCCTCCGTCCGCGTGCGCTTCGCGCCCAGCCCCACCGGTTTCTTTCACATCGGCAGCGCCCGCACGGCCCTGTTCAACTGGCTCTACGCCCGGCATACCGGCGGCAAGTTCATCCTGCGCATCGAGGACACCGACAAGGAGCGCAACTCCGACGCCTTCCTGAAGGTCATCCTGGATTCTATGCACTGGCTCGGGATGGACTGGGACGAAGGCCCCGTCGTCGGCGGCGAACACGGCCCGTACTTCCAGTCCCAGCGGACCGAGCTCTACCGTGCCAAGCTCAAGGAGCTGGCCGACAAGGGGCGCGCCTACGAGAAAGACGGCGCCTGGTGGCTGCGCCTGGAGGGCGCCCGCTCGACCGTCTTCGACGACCACCTCAAGAAGGAGATCGAGAAGGTCGCCGCCGCCCCGATGGTGCTCGACGACCTCGTTCGCGGCCGCGTGGAGCGCGCCGAGGATCGCGACTTCGTGATCTTCCGCTCCAACGGCGAGCCCGTCTTCCACTTCGTCAACGTCGTCGACGACATCGCGATGAAGATCACGCACGTGATCCGCGGCGAGGACCACCTGTCCAATACCTCGAAGCACCTCGAGCTCTTCAAGGCCTTCGGCGTGACCCCGCCCCTCTACGCGCACATCCCGCTCATCCTCAAGACCGACGGCCCGGGCAAGATGTCCAAGCGCGACCGCGGCGCCCTCATCGAGGAATACCAGCAGCGCCGCTACCTCCCCGAGGCCGTGCGCAACTACCTCTGCCTCCTCGGCTGGACCCCCACCGACGGCCGCGAAGTGCTGCCCATCGACGACATCGTCGCCCAGTTCGAGATCGGCGCCGTGCACCAGTCCAACGCCCGGTTCGACGAGCGGAAGATGTCGCACGTGAATATGCAGACCCTGCGTACGCTCCCGCTTGCGCACTTCACCGACCTCGCTCGCCCGGTCTTGACTGAGGCCGGGACGATCGATGCCGCGGTGGCGGACGAGCGGCTCAGGGAGGTCCTCGCGATTGTGCAGGAGAAGGCCGTCTCGCTGGAGCACCTGCCGGAGTTCGTCAATTTCTTCTTCACCGACGCTTTTAAGAAGGACGAGAACGCCTTCGCCAATCTCACCAAGAAAGGCGGCGACCCCCAGGCCCGCGTGGCCGAGATCCTGCCCGCGCTTGAAGCCAGCGAGTGGAACGAGCCGGCGATGGATGCCGCCTTCGCCACCGTCGGTACGGCCCACGGCCGTAAGCCCACCGACTACTTTGCGCCTGTCCGCTTCGCCGTTTCCGGTCAGGGCGGCGGCGCGCATCTCCAAGCCGTCCTCCGCGTCCTCGGTAAGGAGAAGGTGATGAAGCGGCTGAAGGGGGAGTAGGGAGTAGGTGACAGGGGGCAGGAATTGGGGGCCTAATACCTACTGCATGCCTAAGGCATTTTTCCTTCGGTGGCGGATAAAGCCTCCTAGTAGCCTCCCTGTTTCATCAATCTGCGAAAGGGTGTTTTTGTAATGTTCCGTCGAGATATAACCGAGGTCCATCGCCAGGATGGTTTGCGTTTGCAGCTCAGATAGCGACCCGCGTGCCACATAGAAGAAGTGCAGGGCATCTTTCGGTGAGGCTCGGCCGTTACCTTCGGAGATATTAGAGGGTACCGATACCGTGGCCCTTCTCATCTGGTCTGCCAGTGGAAGATCCCTGTGCACAAAGCCCCGCGTGAGCTCGTAGATTTGCCGGACAAGTACTCGACTTTTTTGCCAAACGGCCAATCGCGCCACGCCCTCCAAGCCGCTGTCGTCTCCGTGCTGCATGGGTGGAGCATCGTCGATGCTCCGTCTTGGGGCTTTAGCAGAGAATACCTAGGGAATAGGGCGTAGGAATTAGGGAGTGGTGAGTAGGGGGCACCCGTCGCCTATCGCCTAACGCCTACTCCCTACTCCCCGATCCCTATTCTCCTCAGCGCAGGACCTGCGGGGCGGGCACGAGTTCCTGCATCACGCCGTCGGCGGCTTGGTTGCGCTGGCGGCTGGAGATGAACTGCTTGAACTCGTTGAGCTCCTCGGGCTTCACGGCTTCCTTGGGGAGCTCGTTCTTCGCGGCCCGGATGAAGGCGTAGTCGCCGTTGTCGAGTCGCAGACCCGGGGTGACCTTGTTGAGGCCAGCCAGTTCGATCGCCATCAGCGAATCTTCCTCGGAGGCACGCACCGTGTCGGGCAGCGTGCTCATGGAGAAGGGGGCGGGGGAGGTGAGCTTGAGGCCCAGGGCCTTGGTACTGTCGGCAAAGGTCTTGCCGGCGGCTTGGTCGGCCTGGAGGGCCTTGCCGAGCCGCTGAATCTCTTCCTTGACCAATCGCTGACGCTGGGCGTCGCGCCAGTTATCGGTGGCCAGTTTGGCGACGTCCTTGAATTCAGGCACGCGGGCTTCGGTACGCTTCACCAGGGTGAGGAAGACCACGGAATCTTCCGTGCGGTAGACCTCGGTGCGCCACTCCTTCTCGGTCAGCTCGCCGGCGGCCCGCAGGGCCTCGGCGGGCACCTTCTCGGTCGTCGGGGCCGCCCCCACGTCGAAGGTGGGCAGGGTCTTCAGGACGGCCTTACGGCTCTTGAGCCACTCGGCGAAACCCGGGTTATTCGCCTTGGTCGCGTCGGTCGCAAATCTCTCGGCCAGTTCGTCGGATACTTGCCCCGCGAGGCTCGTCACGGCGCGGTCTTGGCGGATAATCTTCTCGATCTCCGGGCGCTTCGCGAGGGCCTGTTCCTTCACCTTGCCCGTCTCGAACTTAAACTTCTCGGCCAGGTTATAGCCGTAGTTCACGATTTCGTCGTCGGTGATTGGGGCGGTGTCCGGGGTGAGGTTGGAGATCGTGACGGCGGTGACCTCCACGCGGGGCGGTAATTTGTAGGCTTCCTTGTTCTTGTCGAAGGCTGCCTTGATCGCGGCTTCGTCGTCCTTGATCGCCGGCTTGAAGTCTTTCGTGGCGAACGTCGCCACGTCGGTCGTCCAGAGCGTGCGGGAGCGGTCCAGCTGGCGCTTGAGCAGGCTGGCGGTGGCGTGACCTTTGCCCGACAAGGTGGTGAAGAGCTTGTTGATGCGCCAGGTGTCCTTGATAAAGGTCTCGAAGCGGACGGCGGTCTCCTGCTCGTTGACGCTCAGTTGGCGGGAAGTGAACGCCAGGAACTTGGTAACCCCATCATCGGACGGCTTGCCTTCGGCGGCGGTCGCGAACATCTTGGACATCTCGCGGGCGATACGGCGGACTTCGCCCTCGGTCGGCTCGGGGATGCCCAGTTCGTCGGCCAGGTGCAGTTCGGCGATGCGCGACTGCATCGTCAGACCCTGGATGCGACCGAGCGAGAAAGTTTGGCAGTCGAAGTAGTAGCGCTGGCGGTTGCGCGAGTCCGCAAGGTCGATGCCCATGTAGCGGAGCTCGGAATTGGGGCCGAGGGCCCCGCGGCCGGCGAAGCCGTAACCGACGAAGGAGACGACCACGATCACGAGCAGGAAGCCGAAGATCGTACGGTGGTGCTTGGAGGTGGCGTTCTGTAGCCAGGTAATCATCGGGTCACCTTGCCCACCCCATCGGCCTCTGTCAATCAGTCCAGCGGGCCCTCCCTTGCGCTTGCGCCAGAGGGGGTTAGCCCCACTTTAAACCCGTGCCCAAGCCCGTCCAGTGCATCGTCGCCGTCGCCCGCAATGGCGTCATCGGGGCGGCTGGTCGGCTGCCTTGGCACCTGCCGGAGGACTTGGCGTGGTTTCTGGAGACCACCCGCGGCGGCATCATGATCGAAGGACCGGCCTGCTACGCCGAACTCGGTAAGGCTTTGGAGGGGAGGGGGACCGTGGTCGTCTCGCGAGATTTGGCGAAGGCTTTTCCAGGTGCCGAGCGTGCGGCCGACCTCGGGGAGGCGCTGCGCGTGGCTCAGTCGATGCCTTGGTCCGGCCCCGTGTGGATCACCGGCGGCGAACGCATTTACGCCGAAGGCCTCCCGCTCTGCACCAAGCTCTTCATCACCCGGATCCATCGCGACTATGAAGGCGACCGCCGCTTCCCCCCCGATTGGCAGAGCCACTTCAGCCGCCGGACCTTCGCGCAGGACGGAGAATACGAAGGCGTGAAGTACACGTTCGAGGTCTGGGAGAGGTAGGAGAGGGAGGGTAGGAAGTAGGGATTAGGGAGTAGGGATTAGGGAGTGGGGAGTAGGTGTTAGGGGGGAAGGGGTGGGTTTTAGTTCGGTGATTAATTCCGTCTTCCTAAAACCTGATCCCTGATTCCTAATACCTAAACCCCAACCTCATGCTGCTCCCCCTGCTTTTCCTGGCCGCGACGATGCCTGCCACGATTGATGATGAGGCGAAGGTGCCGCCGTACACGCTGCCGGATCCGCTGGTGGACAACGCTGGCCGCCGGGTCGTGGAGGCGAAGCAGTGGCGCGAGTCCCGCCGACCCGAGGTGATGAAGCTGGTCGAGGAGAACATCTACGGTCGCACGCCCGACACGCGTCCCCGCCAGCTGGCCGCGGTGTCCGAGGTCGTCGAGACTTCCGCCTCAGCCCTCGGCGGTAAGGCCACGCGCACGCAGCTCAAGGTCTGGCCGATCGGCAAGTCCGGCCCGGCCTTCGATCTCTTGCTTTACGTACCCAATGGGGCGAAGGGGCCTGTCCCGGTTTTTCTCGGGCTCAATTTCGGCGGCAATCACACGGCGGTTGAAGATAAGGCGGTCCTCCTGCCGTCCACCTGGGTCTCGAAGCAGTGGGCCGCGGCCGATGGGTCGAGCCGCGCTACCGAGAAAGGGCGGGGTAGTCAGGCCGCCCGCTGGCAGGTCGAGACTCTGATCGCGCGCGGCTACGCGCTGGCGACGGTCTACTGCGGGGATTTCGAACCCGACTTCCCCGAAGGCTGGAAGCAGGGCTTCCGCGCGGCGCTCTCCCCTGACGGTGCGAATACCGTGTGGAAGGATGGCGACTGGGCCTGCATCGGCGCGTGGGCCTGGGGCCTCTCGCGTTCGCTCGACGCGCTCGAGCAGATTCCCGCGGTCGACGCCAAGCGTGTCGCCGTGATCGGCCATTCGCGTCTCGGCAAGGCCTCGCTCTGGGCCGGCGCCCAGGATGAACGTTTCGCACTCATCATCTCCAATGAGTCCGGTTGCGGCGGTGCCGCCCTCGGCAAGCGGATCTTCGGCGAGACCGTCGGCATCATCGCCGGCGCTTACCCTGGTCGCGGCTTCCCGCATTGGTTCACCGCCCGCTACGCCACCTTCGCCGAGAAAGAGGACCGCATGCCCCTTGACCAGCACCACCTCCTCGCGCTCATCGCCCCCCGCCCGCTCTACGTCGCCAGCGCCGTCGAGGACCGCTGGTCGGACCCCAAGGGCGAGTTCCTCGGGGCGCTCGCCGCCGAGCCGGTCTTTAAACTCCTCGGCCAGCCTGGCCTTGGCACCGAGGTCTACCCGGCGGTCGGCCAGAGGGTCGGCCTGTCCATCGGCTACCATGTGCGTGCCGGTAAGCACGACGTCACGTTCGAGGATTGGCAGGCCTACCTCGATTTTGCGGACCGGGTGCTCGCCCGTAAATAGGCCAAACCTGCATTGTTGTATCGTCAAGGTGGGGGAGACCCCTCATTTTTAGCCCCCGCTCCCCTTGGTTTCATGAACAAGCTTTTCTCCCTCCTCGTCCTTGGTATCGCTGCGCTCGCTAGCGCCGCCGACACCCCGGGCAGTTCCACGCGGACCTGCCGGATGCTCTACTTCCAGGCCCCCTTTGATGCGCCGGAGAAGGTCGTCCTCGTGGTGGGGAAGGAAAGCACCGATATCGACCTGCCGCGCCTGACCATCTCGGCGGCCCGGGCGAAATTACCCTCCGGTGTGGTCCGCGTCTATGCCGCGTTAAAGGCGCCCACGAAGGCCGAGCCGTTGCCAGAGAACACCCCTTTCACCGATATTCCGGAGGCGATGAGCGACGCGCTGATCGTCCTGCTCCCGACCGGCCAGCCGGGCCCGCTTTCGTTCATCATGCTGCCGGTGGAGTTTCATAAGAATCGCGCCCCGGAAGGCGCCGTGATCTGGTTCAACCTTTCGGACCGCATCATCTATGCCAAGCTCGGCAATGCCACCGTCACCGTGAACCCCAAGGGCTCCGCCCTGTGCATGCCCACCGTCGGCATCGATGAGCCTTACGTCGTCTATGTCGATGCCTCGCCGGTCCCCCCGGAGACGGAGACCGTGCCCATCGTGCGCGGAAGCTGGGTCAAGGAAGCGCGCATGCGCAACCTGCTCTTCGTCGTGCCTGACCCATCCCGGACCGTGCCCCGCATCATGTCGATTCCTGATCGCCTCGATGCCGAGCCCGACCCCAACGCCAAGGGTGGTAATGGTAAGGCGGGCGGGAAGCCCCCGGTGACCGCGGCCGAAGCCAAAGCGACCAAGGTGGCGGAAGCCAAGGCGCGGGAAGAAAAGCGGGAAGAAAAGGCCGCAGCTAAGTAAACGCAAGGCGGAGGGGAAGGGTTGACTCGCTCCGCCTGCCTCGGTTGGATGGATTTTCAGTACCCGTATTTCAATGGATAGAATTCTGGCCTCCGAAGCCGGCGATTTGGGTTCGAGTCCCAACGGGTGCACCACTTTGGGGCGAGCAAAGCTCGCCAGGGTTAGGGACAGGGGCAGGGACAGTTATTAATTAGGTAGGGTTCACCGTCCCGGTCGGCCGCCGGCATGGGGTCTGGCTTCGCCTCGCGCAGCGATGGCGTGCCTGACCTCGTGCCGAGGCCCGATCAGCGGACGAGCCGGACGCTGGTCCTACCCTTGAGTCAGCTAGGGCAGCACGCGGTGCTGCCCCTACCCGCGCGGGGCGCGCGACAGGAGACGCCGCGACGTCTCTACCCACTTTCTAACACCTAACTCCTAACACCTACTCCCTGCGGCCTTCCTCGTCCCCGGTGACCTTGCTGCCGAGGGTGAGCATCACAAGAAGACCGATGATGGCGTAGCAGATCGACGAGCCTAGCAGAACATTGCGTAGTTTGAAGAGGTCGGTCATCCAGCCCATGATGATTGCGGCGAAGGGCAGGAAGCCGAAGAAGCTCAGTCCAGCCACCGCGGAGACGCGCCCGCGCAGCTCAGCCGGCGAGCGTTCTTGGACGATGGTGTTCGCGAGGCCGACCAGCGTGGAGACGCCCACGGCCAGGGTGACGAGCGAGAGGCCGGCCCAAATCAGTCCGGTGGCCTGGCTGAGGCTGACGAGCGCGCCGCAGGCGAGGACCATACCGGTCAGGATGGCGATGCGGCGCCACGCGACATTCAGCGCCATGATGAGCAGTGAGCCGGAGACCGAGCCCAGTCCGGAACACAGCATCAACAGGCCCATTTCCTTGGCGGTGGCGTGGAGGTCGTTCTTCGCGTACAGCGGGAGGAGCACGATGATGACGGGGAAGACGAAGAGCGTGTTGGTCGCGAGTAGGGCGACCATCGCGAGGCTGGGCTTGTCCTGGCGCACGTGACGAAAACCTTCCCCGGCGCCGCCTTGACGTTTCTGCTCCTCCTCGGCCGTGCCTTGCGGTCGATGGGGTAGGGTGGCCAGTGCGATCATCAGCGCCACAAAAGAAGCCGCGTTCAGGTAGAAGGCCCATTCCGCGCCGTAGCGGGTGACGAGGTAGCCGGCGGCGGCCGGACCGACGAGTCGGGTGGCGTGGAAGACCGCCCGGTCCACCGAGATAGCCTTGGCGACGTTCTCCTTGGCCACGAGTTCGGGGACGATCGCCGCGGCGGCCGGCATTTCGAATGAACTGGAGATGCCGAGTAGGGCCGCCGCCGCGATGAGGTGCCAAGTGAGTAAGGCGTCATGGGCGATGAGCTGGCCGATCACGAGGGCGAAGCCGATCTGCGCAACCTGACAGACCTGGAGAATGAAGCGCTTGTCATGGCGGTCGGCGTAAGCGCCGCCTAGGCGGAAGAGCGCCAGCATGACCAGACCGCTCGCGAGGTGCGGTAGGGCTTGGAGGAGACCCTCATAGCGCTGCAGTCCTTCGCGGGCGACGACCTCCGTCATGACCCAGCCCAACGCCATGCCCTGCATCCACGTCCCCGTCATCGAGATCCCTTCGCCGGTCATGTAGCGCACGAACGGACCGTTCGGGAAACGCTCGGGGGTGGGCTGGGTGGTGGAGGACATCGGTGGTCAGAAGGTGAGGGCAGGGGAAGGGGGAGACAAGAAGGTACAGATCGTTGACCGGTTGAACGGCTGGCCCGTTGGCCAGAGGAAGAGACGAGCGAAAGCTGGCTTGCCGGCAAACAACCTGCTTCGGCCTCGGGTAGGGCTGACCGTCCCCGGTCGGCCGCCGGCATGGGGTCTGGCTTCGCCTCGCGCAGCGATGGCGTGCCTGACCTCGTGCCGAGCCCTGACCAGGGGACCAGCAGGGACGCTGGTTCCTACCACGTGCGGCCGTTGGTGCGCCTCTGGCCAACCGTTCAACTGTTCAACAGATTAACGAGTCCGCCAACCGCTATCCGCTAACCGCCAAACCTTATCACTTCTTATACGCCGCTTCCGTCGCCTTCCAAGCGGCGTCGACGGAGGGCTTCAGGACCTTGGCGATTTCTTGGTAACCGAGTTCGCTGGGGTGGAGGTTGTCCTTGAGGTAGTGGCCTTCCTTGCCTTCGCCGCTGGCCTGATTGAGGGCGGGGTTGATGTCGACGAACCAGACGTTCGACTCTTCCTTGCAGTAGGCGGCGAGGCCGGCGTTGAACTTGTCGAGTTCCGGCCACTTGGCTTTGCGGGACGGGGCCCGCGTGGTGGCCATGAAGACCACGGCGGTGCCGGGGTTGTCCTTGCGCAGGCGCTTCACGTACTCGCGGATGCGGCCGAGCGGGGCCTCGGCCGGGTCGCCGGCGTTGACATCATTACCGCCGCAATGGAAGACGACCACGCGCGGGTGGTAAGGCAGGGTGATGCGATCCATGTAACCGAGGACCTCGGTGGTGTAGGAGCCGCCGAAGCCGCGGTTGATCACCGGGTAGGGCTTGAGCGCTTCGTCCACATTCTTCCACATGCGCAACGAGCTCGCGCCGCTGAGGAGCAGGGCATGCTGAGGGGGTGGGTTGGCCTTATCCTTGGCCTCGAAGGCCGCGATATCCTTCGCCATGCGCAACGGCTGTTCCGCGAGCGGCTTGGGGGCGGGCTTGGCACCGTCGGCGGCGAACGCGGGGAGGGCCAGTAGGCAGGCGAGGAGGAAGGCGGCGGGGGTGCGCATGGGAAGGGGGATAAGGGGAGGGGAGGGCGAGGGCAAAAGTGAAATCATAAAAATGAAAGGGGTCCGGCCCGTGCCTTTTACGCTTCCGCCTGATTTCCGGGTGTCTTAACTTGGGGCATGCCTACCGTCCCTGGCCTGCTTAGCCCCTATGATGCCGTCCGCGGCTTCGTCTACCTGCCGCGCCTGATCTCCAAACTCCGCCTGCATGCGGCGGGGCAGCTCCACCCTGATTTCGTCAATAACCTCGGTAAGGCCTTCGATGACCGCTGCTGCCAGTACCTCGGGGTCGCCTACGATGAACTGCGCGTCTGGGTGCTCCAGCACCCTCAGGCCACGGTGGAGGAAGCGCTGGTTTGGGCTGAGTCCAGGGGCCGTCGACTGAGCACGAACGATATCGAGATTTGGAACGGCTTCATGACGAAGCGCGGCTGGCGCGACGAGGCCAATGAGGTGCTGCTCCGTCGCTTGAAGGAGAACCAGCTCGGGCCGGAGGCTGGGGTGGATACGATGTTCGACTACATCGAGGTCGACGAGGGCCGCCCGGCCCGCCGCCTGGCCCTTTGAGCGGCGTTGGTGGTTGAGTCCAGCCTCCCCCGGGCTTGACTGGTCTCCGCCCTGCGTGGCGACTCCGCCTTGTCCCCAGTCCTTCCATCAACCTGCATCATCCCGGTCTGCGCGCAGACGCCGGCGAGGGGAGGTTGCCGGTGGTGATTCTGCCTGCCACGCTTTCCTGGCTGGCCGCCCAAGGGGGCGCCGACGACTCCGTCCGTAATTTCGCGCTCGCGTTGAAGGCTTTCGGGAGCGGCGGTTGGATCGTGTCCTTCATCGGGGCCGCGGCGATGGTCGGCCGGCTCTTGATCGACGAGGCCGCGGAGACCCATTGGCGACGTTCGCTTAAGCACATCTTCGCGGCGGCGATCTTCGCGATCATCGCTTTCTTCGTCACGTACGCCTGGAAACTTTCCGCCATCAACAAGGCGATCATCCAGGGACTCACCGGCGCCCTCGCCCCCGAACTGGTCGAATGGATCACGCACAGCGTGCGGGAGAAACTCGGCCTCCTGAAACCAGCCCGCGGCTCTCCCCGGCGCCGGCGTAAGCGTTCCTCCGGCCAGAAACGTTCCCGACCCAAGTCCGCCGCGCGCAAGTCCGCGGCGGCGAAGCCCGCCAAGCCTGCGAAAAAGGCGAAACCGGCCAAACCCAAGGGTGCCTAAGCTTTTACAAAAACTACTATGAATAAGACCCGTTCCTCCCGCCGTCCTGTCCGCGGTGGCCTCGTCCAGGCCGAAGTCGGTATCGTCGGCATGGCTGTCGTGACCTTGCTCGTCTCGCTGGCTGGTCTCTGGTTCAGCCACGAGCTGAAAGACACCACGGACAATGTGCTGACCGCCACTAAGGAAATCCAGAAGTCCGTCGAAGGCTACAAGGTCGCGATGAAGTCGACCGAGACCGCGGTGGTCCTCATCACCGACGAAGGGGTGAAGTCGGATAACAAGAAGCTCGAGGCCGCCGCCCGCTATGCCGAGACGGCGCTGGGTAAGGCCGAAGTGCAGACCGCCAAGTGTATCGGCCTCCTCGAGACCGTCGTTCGCCTGCTCTCCACCTACGAGACCACCACCGTCACCTTCGCCGGTTGCGCCCTAATCTTCGCGCTCTTCGTCATCATCCGGCAGTTTAAGTTGTAGTGGGGAGGGGGAGTACAGAGTGCGGAATCGAGGGCTGAATCGATTGCGGAGTGCGGGGTACGGAGTGCCGAGTACAGAATGCTGGGTGCAGGTCTGGGGCGTGGGCGTTGTGCCGATTTGCGGTCCAGGGTGCATCGGCCCCGCCACCTTTCCGTCATCAGCAATCTGTAATCAGCACTCTGCCCGCGATTC
>Ga0114966_10004508_pt1 | contig 11961 bp, 10 predicted proteins | sample M_130207_XF_Meta_FD_87029 | JGI IMG/M metagenome (GOLD analysis project Ga0114966, IMG submission 87029) | Freshwater microbial communities from Lake Montjoie, Canada to study carbon cycling - M_130207_XF_MetaG | ecosystem: Environmental > Aquatic > Freshwater > Lake | place: Lake Montjoie...
CAATAGCAAAGAACGATAAAAATGCACAAGCTGCTCGTTAGTTAATTTACCCCGTTTAAACTCCATGCTCATTTTTTATTTAAAGGGATAAAAAATCTTTTTAATTCTTTGAGTTTAATTTGCTTAACAATCTTAAAATTTCTAGGTACAACCAAACCAAGGTTACCAATAAACCAAAAGCCCCGTACCATTCCATATACTTCGGTGCCCCCATTTCAGCAGCACGTTCAATTGAATCAAAATCTAATAATAAGTTCATAGCAGCTATTCCTACAATAAACAAACTAATGCCTATGCTTAAAGGTGAACTATCAAAAGCAAACCCCATGTTCACACCAAACAAACCCAATATCCAAACAATTAAATAAAATAAACCAATGCCCATAGTGGCAGACATAATAATAGAACGCAAGCGATTGGTTACACTAATAATTCTAAAATTATACAACAAGAACATGGCAAGTGCCACACCCAATGTTAAGCCCACTGCATGCAAAACAATATTGGGATATGATTTTTGAAACATCGCATTAAAAAAAGCACTTATGCCTCCAATAAATAAGCCTTCTAAAATGCCATATGCTGGAGCAATGATTCCTGCCCAACCTGGTTTAAACATCATCACTAAGGCTACCACAAAACCACCAATAGCGCCCACCAACATTAAAGTGGTAGCAGTACTAGTATTGCCTTCTGCATATACATTCCAAACATACATGGCAGCAGCCATGACCATCACCAATAAAAATCCAAACTTGTTAATGGTACCTCGAACACTCATTACGCCAAAAGAGTTAGCGTTGTCGTTTAAACTTTTATCGAAAATTTTTTCGGTAAGTGTGGGATTGCTAGAGCTAAAAATTGCCATAAAATTTAATTTAATTTTCTAGTATAAAAATACAAAATACTTTGAATTCATCCTATAAAAAAAGGTTAATTCAGTTAATTTTTAAGCCCTGGATAATGCGTGAGCTTTTCGAATCGATAATGTGGATTTTGCTTTAATAGCGCAATGAATTTATCTAACTTAATGGAATCTGCAGGCGCTCTAAACATGTGGTCGTGCATTAAAATTACTAAATGGTTTTTGGTTACCGTTTGATTAAGTCTAAGAATGCTATCCGCTAATGCGGCTATGGCTTCTGGGCTTTTAATAGGTTTACCTTTTTTATTAAATCTCCATTCCATATCCCATCCAATAATATTAAAATTAGCACTATCTAATTCTTGCACTAAAGGGCGAACCAACCCACTTGCTCTTTTAACTTCTTGGGTATTCCATGCATTGTTGCCGGGTAACCTTAAAACATTGTTTTTAGGTTGGAGCAATTCTTGACCATGCATAAAGTCGGCAAAAGCCTCTTGGGGATGATGATAATAGGTTAAATATTTGCCATAAGCATGCGAAAAACTATGATTGCAAATGGCAAATAAGCTATCATTTTTAAGTATTTCTTGATATAATCTTCGGCTTTCTTTACTTCTTGATTGGTGAACGCCAACTTCAAAATAGGTAGCTGCAACCTTATGCGAAGAACAAATCCTAATACAATTAGAAGTGCCCAAATTAGGGCCATCATCAAAGCTTAAATAAATATGTTTAAACAAACTGTCTTGCACCGGTTGATGTACCCCAGTTACTGCTAAATAGGTATTAGGCAAAAGGCTTCCCTTACCCTCATGAGGCAAGAATTGAAGTAAAAAATGACTGAATAGATAAAAAATGGAGCTATAGGCCATAAAACCAGTGAATTAGGAGCTCAAAGTTAGATAAGAAAACTATAAAAAAAATTATAAAAAGTTAAGGTTTTAGGGCTTGGATTTGTACCTTCGTGCTCCAATAAAATGCAATATGCAAAAAGAAGTTGTTTTACAAGACGTCGTGATCAAATTTGCTGGAGATAGTGGAGATGGAATGCAATTAACCGGTCAGCAATTCACGAACAATACTGCCTTATTAGGCATCGATTTAGCTACTTTCCCAGATTTTCCCGCAGAAATTAGAGCTCCTTTAGGAACTTTACCTGGTGTGAGTGGTTTCCAAATTCATTTTAGTTCTAATAGAGTATATACACCAGGAGATGTATGTGATGTATTGGTGGCCATGAACGCAGCTGCATTAAAAGTGAATTTAAAAGGCTTAAAAAAAGGCGGAAAAATTATTGCCAACCTGGAAGGATTCGATACCAAAAATTTACGTTTGGCTGCTTACCCTGATGGCATTAATCCATTAGAAGATGGAAGCTTAGATGGATATGACTTAACAAAAGTAGATGTCACCAAATTAACACGTGAAGCGCTAAAAGCCTATACTGATCTTGGTATTAAAGAAAGGGATCGTGCAAAAAACATGTTTGTACTGGGTATGATTTACTGGTTGTACAATAGAGACTTAGACATGACTATAAATTACTTGAAAGATAAATTCAAAAAGAAAGAATCTATTTTAAATAGTAATATAGATGTTTTAAAAGCTGGTTATTTTTACGGAGAAACTGCCGAGCTTTTTACTGCTAGATACAAAGTGGAGAAATCAAAAATGGACCCAGGTACCTACAGAAGTATTATGGGTAACCAAGCTTTATCGATGGGTTTAATTGCGGGTTCTCAAAAAAGTGGACTTCCTATATTTTTAGGCACTTACCCCATTACACCGGCTACTGATATTTTACAGGAATTAAGCAAGTATAAAAATTTTGGTGTAAAAACTTTCCAAGCAGAGGATGAAATTGCTGGTATAAGTGCTGCCATTGGCGCAAGTTATGGTGGCGCTATAGGCATGACTTCCACTTCAGGACCTGGAATGGCTTTGAAAACAGAAGCCATGGGCCTTGCGATGATGTTGGAAATTCCTTTGGTGATTATCAATATCCAAAGAGGTGGGCCTTCAACAGGTTTGCCTACTAAAACAGAGCAAAGCGATTTAATGCAAGCTTACTATGGTCGTAATGGAGAAGCGCCTATTCCAATCATAGCTGCCTCTACACCAAGTGATTGTTTTTACATGGCATTTGAAGCTATTCGAATAGCCATTCAACATATGACTCCTGTTATTTTATTAAGTGATGGATACATTGCCAATGGTGCTGAACCTTGGAAATTCCCAACAGCAAGTAGTCTACCAACGATTGAAGTGAAATTTAAAAAAGGATTAGACGAAGGCGAAGAAAAATTCCTTCCTTACAAACGAAATGAAAAAGGCGCAAGACCTTGGGCCATTCCTGGCACCCCTGGTTTAGAACATAGAATTGGCGGATTGGAAAAACAAGCTGAAACAGGTAACGTGAGTTATGATTCCGAAAATCATGAATTCATGGTAAAATCCAGAGAAGCGAAGGTTGAAAAAATTGCCGACTATATTCCTTTACAAACCATTGATACTGGTGCGGAAAAAGGAAAAGTATTGATATTAGGTTGGGGATCTACTTATGGAACCATCAAGAGTGCTGCTTTACATTTACAAAGCCAAGGCAAAGAAGTGAGCCACGCTCATATTAAATATATGCGTCCTTTTCCTAAAAACTTAGGCGATATTTTAAAGAATTTCGAAACCGTTGTCATTCCAGAAATCAATAACGGTCAATTGATTAAAATTATTCGCGATAAATATTTTGTGGATGCCAAAGGATACAATAAAATCATGGGCGTCCCAATTACCAAACAAGAATTGGTAACTGCAGTAGAACAATATTTATAGAAAAAGTATAATAAATTTATATCAAGCGTTCCGATTTATCGGGACGCTTTTTTTGTGCCTTCCTTACAAAATGCAATTAAGCCACAAGCAGTACATTTAGGGCTTCTAGCCAAACAGGTATAACGGCCATGGAGTATTAACCAATGATGCGCGGTGTGCACTAACTCTTTAGGAATATGTTTAATCAATCCCTTTTCTACTGCAAAAGGCGTAGTTGCTGTCATTGGCACTAATCCAATTCTTCTGCTAACCCTATACACATGTGTATCAACTGCCATATTGGGTTGCTTGTCCACCACACTGGTAATTACATTAGCCGTTTTACGACCCACCCCAGGTAAGGTAATCAAGGCATCCACGGTTAAAGGCACTTCACCGTTAAAGTTTTGCAAGAGCAATTGACTCATTCCAATTAAATGCTTGGCTTTATTATTAGGATAAGAGATGCTTTTAATGAGTGCGAATAAATCTTCGAAACTAGCAAGCGCCATTTTTTGAGGCGTTGGATATTTTTTAAAAATGTCGGGCGTGGTAAGATTCACCCGTTTATCGGTGCATTGGGCAGATAAAATAACGGCCACCAATAATTCAAAAGGATTGTTGTAAAGTAATTCGGTTTCTGCAATAGGCACAAACTTTTGGAAATAGGCAAGCACAGATTGATAACGTTGGCTCTTTGTCATTTTTTATCAGCGCTAGTATTGCTGTCTTCAAACAAATAAACTTCCTCGCCATCCCGTTTTAATAAATAACGCTCTCTTGCAAATTTTTCTATGGCAGCCGGATTGTTTTGTAAATTCTCCAACTGCTTTTTTGTTTTAGATATTTCGTCTTGATAATATTTTTTTGCCGATTCTAATTTATTTAATTCCGCCGCTCTCTCTTTTTGTTGGAAAAAATCACGCTGATCAAAAAATAACATCCAAATAGCAAAGCCCAAAGCAACTATAAAATAGCGATTGGTAAGGACAGGTAATATTTTTCTAAAATTGGCCATAAAGCAGAGAAAGTAAAATTAGGTAAATTATGGCAAAAAAAGAGGAGCCCCTTGGAGCTCCTCTACTTATTTCCTATTGGGTAATAAATTACTTATTACCGAATTTTAATTTTCCTTTGGTAGGGAATACGCCGGTCTCCCCCAATTGCTCTTCGATACGAATTAATTGATTGTACTTCGCCATACGATCGGTACGAGAAGCAGAACCTGTTTTAATTTGTCCACAATTCAAGGCTACTGCTAAATCTGCAATAGTAGTATCTTCTGTCTCTCCGCTTCTGTGTGACATAATGGTATTGTAACCGTTGTGTTGTGCTAAAGTAACTGCGTTAATAGTTTCCGTTAAAGTACCTATTTGATTCACTTTCACCAATAAGCCATTGGCAATTTTTTTATCTATACCGGTTTGGATTCTGGTTACATTGGTTACAAATAAATCATCCCCTACCAATTGACAACGGTCGCCCACGGTTTCTGTTAGGTTTTTCCAACCAGTCCAATCGTCTTCTGCCATACCATCTTCAATAGATACAATTGGATATTGTTTCACCCATTTTTCCCAATATTTGACCAATTGATCGCTACTCATTTCTTTACCAGAACTTTTATGAAAAACATATTTTTTCTTTTTAGCATCCCACAACTCACTGTTGGCAGCATCCATGGCAATAGCAATTTGAGAACCTGTTTTAAACCCTGCTGCATGTATAGATTCTAATACAGTTTCAATGGCCTCTTCATTGCTTTGAATGTTGGGTGCAAAGCCACCTTCATCACCAACGTTGGTGCTAAACCCTCTTTTCTTTAATACACCTTTTAAGCAATGGAATATTTCAACACCCCAACGCAAGCCTTCGCTGAAATTAGGAGCACCTACTGGCATAATCATAAATTCTTGAAAGTCAATTTTATTATCAGCATGGGCACCACCATTTAAAATATTCATCATCGGCATGGGCAATGTTCTTGCATTGGTTCCTCCGATGTATCTATACAATGGCAAGTTGGCTTCTTCAGCAGCTGCTTTGGCTACTGCCATACTTACCGCTAAAATAGCATTGGCCCCTAATTTGCCTTTATTGGCTGTTCCATCTAAATCGATCATCATTTGATCAATCTCTGCTTGAGCAGTAATATCAAAACCAGTGATGGTCTTTGCAATTAAATCATTTACATTTTTAACAGCTTTCAATACGCCTTTACCAACATATTTTTTCTTGTCATTGTCTCTTAATTCAACCGCTTCATGAATACCTGTGCTTGCACCGCTTGGAACAGCGGCACGGCCTAAAGCGCCTTCGTCGGTTAATACATCTACTTCAACAGTAGGATTTCCTCGGCTATCTAAAATTTGTCTAGCACGTACTTCAATAATGTAACTCATGTGTTTATCGTTTATGGTCTAAAATATCTGTTTTCAAAAGGAGACCGCAATTTACACCCTTTTTTTTAATGGGTAAGCAATTTGAATATTTCTTCTAAACTAGTATTATGCTTTTGTAATAAATCGCCAATAGGCTCATCTGCAACCAGTTTGCCCTGATGCAATACTAACACTCGATCACAAATAGCAGTCACTTCTTGTAATATATGGGTAGAAAATAAAATAAGTGCCTCTTTACTTAAGGATTGGATCAAAGCTCTAATTTCAATTAACTGATTGGGATCCAAGCCCGAAGTTGGCTCATCCAATAATACCAATTTAGGTTGATGTATAATAGCTGCCGCTATACCCAATCTTTGCTTAAAGCCCTTGGATAAAGTTCCAATTTTTTTATGTTGCATTAATCCCAAACCAGTCTGCTCTATTAATTGTGTAATTCGTTGGCTTGGATTTTCAATACGATGCACACTACTTAAAAACTGTAAATATTCTTTCACATACAACTGCTCATATAAAGCATTGGATTCTGGTAAGTAGCCAATTATTTTTTTTGCTGCTATGGCATCTTGATGAATGGGGATACCATTTAATTGTATCGTTCCATTGTCGGGGGATAAATAACCAGCGATCATTTTTAGGGTGGTGCTTTTGCCTGCTCCATTGGGTCCTAAAAAACCAACCACTTGTCCCTGCTTTAATTCAAAGGATACCTGGTCTACGGCAACTTGATGACCATAATTTTTAGACAACTTATCTACGACTAATGACATAGCTCAAAAGTACTTATATAAAATGAATCTATGAACAACAGCCCCTACAATTATAGATCTTCAGAAGATCCTGGAAGCTGGTCGTATTCCCCAGCGGTCGCATATTTCCCGAAAATAAAAAAACCAATGCAAATGGGTGTAAAAATTAATAATATAATCACCCACTGCAAAATCACATTCGACTTTACGGCAACAGAAGCAGTAGTAATTTTTTGATTGGCCTGGAATAACAAAAACAATATAAGTATGGGGGCCATTGCCATCCACAGGAAGCCAGCTAATTTTTTAATCGTATTCATAACTATTTTTAATTGATGATTATTAAAATGGTTTTTAATCCATCACGTTTTTATCCATCTTGTTGGTTAAATAAATAAGTCCTATAATAAAACAAACTGCCGCAACACCTATGGGATACCATAATCCAGCCAAAGAATCCCCTTTTGGGTTTTGATCAGTTTTTGAAAACTCCACAATTAAAGTACCTAAGAAAGGAACCAATCCGCCAAACACCCCATTACCAATATGATAAGGAAGTGACATGGAAGTGTACCTTATTTTAGTAGGGAACATTTCTACTAAAAAAGCAGCGATAGGCCCATACACCATCGTCACATATACAATTTGAATAAAGACCAGCCAAATCATACTCCAATAATCGGCATGCCCTAAGATTTTTTCCAAAACCACATTAGGCTTGGCCGATTTGGAGACAATCAAACTTGGATTTAAAGCGTCAATTGGAATCAAAGCATTGTAAGTAGCCCCTAATTGCAAAGTATCCGTTTTAGTATATTTAAACACGGCGCCATCGGTATACGCGGTATCAAAATTTTGAGTTACATAAATTTTAGTTGCCTCTTTACTATCCGTTTTTACTTTTACAGCCGAGGCCACTGTTTTAGTTAAATCAATTTTATCAGCTCGATTTTGTACACTTGAAATAGTTAAAAATTGTTGATAAATAGGCCGATAGGTAAGAACCGCTGCTAACATGCCAAAGAGCATGATCCATTTTCTGCCTACTTTATCACTTAGCCATCCAAATAAAACAAAACAAGGAGTAGCCATTAAAATAGCCACCAACATAATATTTCTGGACTGTATAAATTCAATTTTACAAACTGTTTCGATAAAACTTTGTGCATAAAACTGCCCCGTATACCATACAACTCCTTGTCCCATCACGGCACCAAATAAAGCCAATAAAACCATTTTAAAATTTCTTTTTTGTCCAAAGCTTTCTTTCAAAGGATTAGCAGAAGTTTTTCCTTCTGATTTTAATTTGGTAAACATAGGCGACTCGCTCATCCTCATTCGAATCAATATAGAAACACCAACAAGTAAAATTGAAATCCAAAAAGGATATCTCCAGCCACCCCATTCTGCACTAAATTTTTCTACTCCTTGATTGGATCTAATTAAAATGATGACGCCTAAAGCTAAAAACAAACCAAGGGTAGCAGTTGTTTGAATCCAACTGGTCCAAAAACCTCTTTGCCCTGCAGGCGCATGTTCGGCTACATAAGTAGCTGCTCCGCCATATTCCCCGCCCAATGCTAAACCTTGCAGTAAACGTAAAATTAAGACCAAGATAGGCGCCGCCCATCCAATAGTGGCGTAACCTGGCACCAAACCAATAGCAAAAGTAGAACCGCCCATGATGATTAAGGTCAGTAAAAAAGTATGTTTGCGGCCAATTAAATCTCCTAAGCGGCCAAATACCAATGCCCCAAAAGGACGTACAATAAACCCTGCAGCAAAAATGGCTAAAGTGCTTAACAAGGCTGCTGTACCTGCATTTGCAGGAAAAAATTGTTTTGAAATAATAGTCGCTAACATCCCAAAAATGTAAAAATCATACCACTCAATTAAGGTGCCAACCGAAGAAGCGCCTATCACAAAAGCAATATTATTTTGTTTTTTTTCTTGACTCATAGTTGATTTTGTTTGCAAGTGAGTATTCAAGTTAAATATTTAAACTGAAAAATGTAAATTTGGTAATCATTATTTATTCAACCATTGGTTATGAGCTATCCTTATCAAATTAAAACTTTAGAAGCTTATCAGGAAGCTTATAAAAATAGTATCGATCATCCAGAAAAATTTTGGAGTGAAATTGCCGAAAATTTTACTTGGCGTAAAAAATGGGATAGCGTTTTAGAATGGAATTTTACCGAACCTAAAGTAGAATGGTTTAAAGGAGCAAAATTAAATATTACTGAAAATTGTATCGATAGGCATTTAGCAAAAAATGGAGATAAGCCCGCTATTATTTGGGAACCCAATGATCCAACAGAACAACATCGTATTATCACCTACCAACAATTGCATTTAAAAGTGTGCCAGTTTGCACAAGTGCTATATAATAATGGTGTAAAAAAAGGCGATCGTGTTTGTATTTATATGGGTATGATTCCAGAACTTGCCATTGCGTTATTAGCCTGCGCGCGCATAGGGGCTATACACAGTGTGATATTTGGTGGCTTCTCGGCACAAAGCATTTCCGATAGATTAGAGGATGCAAAAGCCGAATTTATCATTACCTGCGATGGGGCCTATAGAGGTGCTAAAGACATTCCATTAAAATCAGTCATTGATGACGCGCTCATTGGAAATAAAACCATACAACGTGTAATTGTTTGTACCAGAACAAAAACTTCAGTCTCTATGATTCAAGGGCGCGATGTGTGGTGGGAAGATGAAATTAAAAAAGTGGAATCACAAGGAATAACCAATCTTGTAGCAGCAGAAATGGATGCCGAAGATCCTTTGTTCATATTATACACTTCGGGTTCCACTGGAAAACCAAAAGGAGTAGTTCATAGTATTGCAGGTTATATGGTGTATACGAATTATACTTTTGTAAATGTTTTTCAATATCAACCCGATGATCTTTTTTTCTGCACGGCAGATATTGGATGGATTACTGGACATAGTTATATTGTTTATGCACCCTTAAGCGCTGGGGGTACTTCATTAATGTTTGAGGGCATTCCTACTTTTCCCGACGCAGGTAGGTTTTGGGACATCATTGATAAATTCAAAGTGAATATTTTATATACTGCGCCCACTGCGATAAGATCTTTAATGAGCTATGGATTAGGACCTGTTCAAGGGCATGATTTAAGTAGCTTAAAAGTATTAGGAACTGTGGGTGAACCAATTAATGAAGAAGCTTGGCATTGGTATGATGAAAATATTGGTAAGAAAAAATGTCCTATTGTAGATACTTGGTGGCAAACAGAAACCGGTGGAATCATGCTTTCCAATATGGCGGGCATTACACCAGGGAAACCTGGATGGGCCACTTATCCGATGCCAGGTGTGGTCACCCTATTAGTAAATGATCAAGGGGCCGAAGTAACCAACCTGGAAGAAGGTTTGTACCGAGGGAATTTATGCATTACCCAACCTTGGCCAGCCGCCATTCGAACAACTTATGGAGATCATGAAAGATGCAGAACCAATTATTTTGCTACTTATCCTAATTTATATTTTACTGGAGATGGTGCTTTAAAAAATGAATTGGGGCAGATAAGAATTACGGGGCGCGTGGATGATGTATTAAATGTAAGTGGACATAGAATTGGAACTGCCGAAGTAGAAAACGCCATCAATATGCATACAGGAGTGGTAGAAAGTGCAGTGGTAGGCTATCCGCATGATGTTAAAGGTCAAGGCATTTACGCTTATGTAATTTATACAGGATCACCTAGTCAAGACACGCATGGCACAGCCGATATGATTAGAAAAGATATATTACAAACAGTTGCAAGAATAATAGGACCCATTGCTAAACCCGATAAAATACAATTTGTATCTGGGCTTCCTAAAACAAGATCTGGAAAAATTATGCGACGCATACTCCGCAAAGTAGCCGAAGGGGAATTAAAAAGTTTAGGAGATACATCCACCCTTCTCGATCCAGCGGTGGTAGAGGAAATTGTCAAAGGGGTATTATAGTTACCACTGATTTTCTTCAACAATCAATTCAATAAAATTTATTCGATTTATGTATAAATATATAAATTAATATGTTTAACTTGAAACATTGCTATGCGAAAAATTTCTATTTATATACTCATTTTATTTCTAAGTACGAATACATTAGAAGCGCAAAAGTCCCCTATGATCGTTGGAAAGGTAGTAGATGGTTTTACAAAAGAATCCATTCCTTTTGCAACCCTTACCTGGAGCTTATCAAAAAAAGGAGTCATAGCTGATAGTGCAGGAAATTTCAAATTGATGCGCTCCAATTTTCCTAAAGACAGTTTAATAGTTAGTTATGTAGGATTTGAACCAAACAAATATGCACTTAATTTTTTAAAAAAAGACAGCCTACTATTTACGCTTGATTATTTAAACTCAAATGCAGAAGCAGTTGTAAAATCAAAATTCAATAAAGGCTTAAGATGGTGGAAGTTGGTGGTGGATCATAAAGAAGAGAACAATCCCTATACCTACCCAGCTTATAGTTGTGAATTGTATAATAAACTTGAATTAGATTTAAATAATGTAAATAAAAATAGTTTTAGTAATATAAAGTTTTTAAAGCCCTTTGCTTTTTTACTAGATAATATAGATAGCATCACGGATTCAAAACCATTTTTACCCGTACTAATGACCGAATCCTTGTCCGATTATTATTATAGCAATGTTTCAAAAAATTCAAGGGAAGTAATTAAAGCGGCACAAAGCCATGGAATAAAAAACGAAGCCCTATTGCAATTTATTGGAGGCGTTAATCAAAAAATGAATATTTACGAGAACTACATGAAAACGTTTGGCAAAGAGTTTATAAGTCCTATCAGCGAATTTGCCGATCAATATTACAAGTTTAAAGGAGCAGACACCCAATACATTCAAGGACAAAGAGTTTTTCATCTCCTATTTTCACCTTTAAGAGAAGGCGAAAATACATTTAATGGCGATGCTTGGATTGATTCAAAAACCTGGGCTATTTATAAAATAAATTTAAACATTTCAAAAACGGCTGATATTAATTTTGTAAATCGATTAAGCGTTATCCAAGAATTTATAAAGTTGGATAACGGTAAAATGATATTTTCTAAGGACAAAATAACTGCAGATGTTTCTCCGCTTCCTAACG
>Ga0114966_10004510_pt1 | contig 11958 bp, 4 predicted proteins | sample M_130207_XF_Meta_FD_87029 | JGI IMG/M metagenome (GOLD analysis project Ga0114966, IMG submission 87029) | Freshwater microbial communities from Lake Montjoie, Canada to study carbon cycling - M_130207_XF_MetaG | ecosystem: Environmental > Aquatic > Freshwater > Lake | place: Lake Montjoie...
AACTGGCGCGCGAGCTCGGGCGTGAGTCCCTGCATCAGCACCCCGAGATAGCCGCGGACGATGCGCCCGGTTTTCAGCACGCTCTCCAGCGCGCGGCGCGCGACGTTCGCGGGGATGGCGAAGCTGATGCCCAGCCACGCGCCTTCGCGGGAGGTGGAAAAAATCGCGCTGTTGATGCCAATGATTTCGCCCCGCAGGTTGAGCAGCGGCCCGCCGGAGTTGCCCTGGTTCACGGCCGCGTCGGTCTGCAAAAATTCCACGCCGCTGTCGGCGAACGCGCGGCGGCCCTTGGCGCTGATGATCCCCTGCGTGACCGTCTCCTGCAGCCCGAACGGATTGCCCACCGCGAAAACCATCTGTCCCACGCGCACCGCGTCGCTGTCCCCGAGCGCCAGCGGCACGACGTTCGGCGCGTTGATTTTCAGCACCGCGATGTCGGTGACCTCGTCCGTGCCGATCATCTGCGCGGGCACCCGCCGGCCATCGGTCAGTTGCACCTCGATTTTCTCCATCCCGGCGATGACGTGGTGATTCGTGAGGATGTGCCCTTCCTTGGAAACGATGACCCCCGAGCCCTGCGCGTGCTGTCCACGCGCCTGGCCATTGCCGAAAAAAAGCTCCAGCGGATCCTGCGCTGGCGCGGCCCGCGAGGTGGTGATGCTCACGACCGACGGCACCACTGCGGCGACCAGCCGCGAGTATTCGGCGTCGAGCGCGGTGAGCACCTGCACGTCCTTCGGGTCGATGCGCGGTCCCTCGGCCGGCGTGTATTTTTTCGCGCCGGACGCGCCGGGCAGCGCGCCGCCATTGAGCCGGTGCCAGCGGTAAAAGCCAAAGCCGACGAGCACGACGAGGAGGACGATGAAGAGCGCGCGGCGCATTTAGCTGATCTGTGAAAGCATGAGTTTGCGCCCTTCGGCAAGCACGCTGCGGTAGCGGGCATTTTCCGGCGCGGCGAGTTGCGGGTCGCGCTCGAAGAGGAGAAACGCGGCATTGCGGGCGAGGCGCATCAACTCGTGATCGGCCAGCGGGTCGCCGAGCTTGAGCGGCGGGAGCCCGCTTTGCGCGGTGCCGAGAATGTCACCCGGACCGCGGATTTGCAGGTCGGCCTCGGCGATTTTGAAACCGTCGGAGGTCGCCTCGAGGATGCGGAGTTTCTCCAGCGCCGCGTCCTCCGCTTTCGCCGAACGCAGCAGGATGCAGTAGCTCTTGTGCTCGCCGCGCCCGATGCGCCCGCGGAGCTGGTGGAGCTGCGCGAGGCCAAAGCGCTCGGCGTTTTCGATGAGCATGATGTTCGCGTTGGGCACGTCGATGCCCACCTCGATGACGGTCGTGGCGATGAGCGCCTGCGACTCGCCGCGCCGGAAGCGGTCCATGATCGCGTCCTTTTCGTCGGGCGCGATGCGCCCGTGGAGCAGCTCGCATTTCATCGGCGCGAGCAGCTCTTGCCACTTCTTGAATTCGCCCGCCGCCGCCTTCGCCTCCAGCTTCTCCGACTCGTCGATCAGCGGATAGACGATGTAAGCCTGCCTCCCGACCTCGAGGTGCGTGCGCAAAAACTTCACCGCCTCCGGCAGCTTCGCCGCATCGCGCGCGGCGGTGACGATCTTGCCGCGGTTCTTCGGGAGTTCGTCCAGCACGCTCACGTCGAGATCGCCGTAGAGCGTCATCGTCAGCGTGCGCGGGATCGGCGTCGCCGTCATCACCAGCACATCCGGCGCGACGCCCTGATCCCGCAGCCGCGCGCGCTGGAGGACGCCGAACTTGTGCTGTTCATCGATCACCGCCAGCCCCAGCCGCGAAAACCCCGCGCCCTCGTAGAGCAAGGCATGCGTGCCCACGAGAATGTGCGGCTCCGAGTCGGCGAGCGGCGGAGCCGCGTCCGGGTGGAGCACTCGACCCGAGTGCTGTTCGCGGCGACCCGCCGCGAACACCGGTGGGCGCGCCGCTGCGGAAGAATCCCCGCTCCCAGGCCACCAGCACCACCGGTAATCCTCTCCCTCCTTCACCACTCCCGAAGCCCAGGGATTCTCCAGGATGTAGCGATATTTTTCCTCCAAATCCCGATCCGACCGGGTGAAGCGATCAAACCATTCCTTCTGCCACAGCGTCCCGCTTTCACCCGTGGTCTTGTTAATCTCATGCGCCGTCCACGACTTGATGCTGTGCATGATCTCCGTGAGCGAAAAGAAAACCGCGCTCCCATCCCCGGCGGTTTCTTGGATCAGCGGCTGAATCAGCAGGTGGACATGATCCGGCATGACGCAGGCGGCGAAGAGTTCGTAGCGGAGATCTTTCCAGTGAAGGATGGCATCAAGGACGATGTCGCGTGCCGCGGCGGTGAGGCGGCGCGGTTCGGTGGTGTTGAAGGCGATGGCGTAGATCGCCCAAGGGTGCTCGAAGTGCGGGAGGCGCCCGCGGGAATAACGCGCTCCCGGTGCGGTCGGCGGGTCGCCGGCCGCGGCCCGCGGGTCGCGTGCTCCACCCGGAACCGGAGCTTGCGGCGCAGCGTTTTCAAACAGCGGCAGCGCCTCGCTCTGCTCGCTGCGCGCGGCGGTGCGGAGCGCGACGCGGAGGCCGAGCGGTGCGCAGAGGTGGCGGAGCGTGAGGTAATGCTGCTCGGCGAGGATTTGCGTGGGAGCCATGAGCGCGGCCTGGTAGCCGGCTTCGACGGCAAGGAGCATGGCGCTCAGCGCGACGAGCGTTTTCCCGCTGCCCACATCGCCGTGGAGCAGGCGGTTCATCGGACGCGGCAAGGCGAGGTCGGCGCGGATTTCCTCGATCGAGCGGAGCTGCGCGCCGGTCAGCGGAAAGGGCAGCGCCGCGTGCAACCGGCGCATCAACGTGTCGCCGCCGCAATGCACCGCGCCCGGCTGCGCGGCTTGCTCCGTGCGCTTCGCGGCGATGCTCACCTGCATGGCGAAAAACTCGCTCAGCACGAGATGCCGCAGCGCCTTATCCCGCGTCTCCCACGAGTCGGGGAAATGAATCTGACGCAGCGCCCAGGCCCGCGGCGTGGCGTCGAGCGTCGCCGGGATGATGGCCTCGACCTCGTCATCGCAGAGCCTTTCCAGCACCTCCCAGATCAGCGCCCGAAGCACGCGCGGCGAGAGTCCTTCGGTCGCGCGATGGATCGGCACGAGCCGCTGGAGGTGGATCGACGCCTCCGCGTCGTCCTCCACGACCTCAAACTCCGGATGCGCGATGACCGCGCCCGAGCCGCTTGGTTTCGGCTTCCCGTAAACGACCAGCCGCTGGCCGTTGACGATCATCTTCTCGACCCAGTGCGCATTGAACCACCGGCAGAGCAGTGGCGGGCTGAGCGCATGCGCGGCTTCCTCCTCCAGCACCACGTCGAACATCTTCTGGTAGCCGCGAATCCGCCGAACGCTGGTCTTTTTCACGATCCCGCAAACGCAGACCGGCTCGGCGGTGTCGCCGGTCGGGAAGCGGTCGAAGCGCGTGCGATCCTCGTAACGCTTCGGAAAATGCGTGAGCAGCGCCCCGACCGTGGCCAGCCCGAAGCGCTCGAGCTGCCGCTGCCGCTGGGGCGGAAGCCATTCCAAATCAGTCAGCGGCGTGTCGAGATGCACGCGCGCCAATAAGCCGGGCACCGCGCGGCACTGGCAAAGCAAATCCACGCACGCCGGGCCGGATTCCTGCTAAATACAGAGAGTTTTGCGCGAGGAAATGCCGGTTGACCGACCCATTTCAGCCGGTAGCCTCCGCGCTCCCCTCCACTTCTATGACGACCAAACCTCAGTTTTGCCTGCTGTTCGCCATCCTCGCCCTGCTCGCCCCCGTCGGACGCGCGGCGGACAAAGCATCCCTCTACAACGCCAAAACCGCGCAGAAGCTCGGTCTGAGCAAACTGTCACATTTTGGGCCCCAGGCCTCGAAATTCAAATACGACACGCGCATGGTCCGCGCCGCCGAGATCGCCGCCGCCCGCGCCCGCTCGCGCTCCACCAGCCGCTGCTGGCGCTCTGTGAAGGACGCCCTCCTCGCCGCGAAAGTCGTCAAGACGCGACCGGTCACCGGCTACGCGAAGCAGGCCGCCGCCGAACTCACGAAGAGCTACGGTTTTCGCCGCATCAAGGAAACCGATCCTTACAAGGCGCCTCTCGGTTCGGTGCTCGTCTATGGCGGCAAAGGTGCCGGCCACGTGGAATTCCGCACCCGGCTCGGGTTCGTCAGCGACTTCGTTTCGCGCAAGCCCTCGCCGCGCCCGCTCATCGGCATCTACGTGAAGCCGCTCGCGTCGTAAGCGCCGGGCAGCGCAGCGTGTCATAACGCGCATCCGCCCTTGCCCCCCGGAGAGGCCCCGCTACTTTCCGCGCCAGTTCTTTTCAAAACAACGCAACTGCATCACGAGTGCCCCGGCGAATCCGCCAGGGCTGCCAACCTGGTTGGAGAAACCAAGGTGGAACCGAGCGACCGAGTGGGTCGCCCGCGATGTGCGCACCGGCCCTCTGCCGGGAGCGAACCAAATCTCCCGCGATGCCACTGCCCAACCGCCCAACGCATCATGCTTCATTTCTCGCTCCGGGTGAACCCGGCGAATCCCAACCATCATCTTTGGAACAACAACGGCACGTGGTTCATCCACTACGTCGTCCACCCCACGCCCTTCACCAAAGAGCGCATCCGCCATTCGCTCGGGACGAAATCCCTGACCGAAGCCCGCGCGCAGCGCGACGCCATCCTCGCCGCCGCCCAGCCGGAACCGCTCGCGCTCGCGGCCTGAGCGCTCAGCCCTTCGTCGCCTCTTTGCCGAGCTTGTATTCGAAGCTGTCCACCAGCGCGAGCCAGCTCGCCTCGATGATGTTGTCGCTCACGCCGACCGTGCCCCAGTGCTCGTCGCCGTCGGTCGAGTCGATGAGCACGCGGGTGCGGGCGGCGGTGCCGAGCTGGCCGTTGCTGATGCGGACTTTGAAATCGTCGAGCTTGATCGCGTCGATGCCGGGATAGAACGGGCGCAGCGCCTTGCGCAGCGCGGCGTCGAGTGCGTTCACCGGGCCGTCGCCCTCGGCCACGGTGTATTCGGGCTGGCCGTTGACGCGGAGTTTCACGGTGGCCTCGCACTTGTTCCAGTGGGCTTGGGCGGCGCGGCGGAAGGAGCAGTGATATTCCTCCAGTTCGAAAAGCGGACGCTGCTGGCCGAGATGCCGGCGCAGGAGCAACTCGAACGACGCCTCCGCCGCCTCAAACTCGTAGCCTTCACTTTCGAGCCGCTTCACTTCGGTCAGCACCTGCATCACTTCCGGCGCGCCCTTCGCGAGTTTGAAGCCGAGCTTTTCCGCCTTCACGATGACGTTCGCCTGGCCGGACATATCCGAGATCGTGATGTTCCGCTCGTTGCCGACCAGCGCGGGGTCCACGTGTTCGTAGCTGCTCGCGAGTTTCTGCACGGCATGCACGTGCTGGCCGCCTTTGTGGGTAAAAGCCGCGCTGCCAACGTAGGGCGCGCGGATGTTGTGCGGGACGTTGGCCAGCTCATCCACGAAGAGCGACAGCTCGCGCAGCCGCGTGAGATCGGGGACCACGGGCTGGCCGAGCTTGAGCTGGAGGTTCGCCGCGATGGTGATGAGGTCGCAATTGCCCACGCGCTCGCCGTAGCCGTTGATCGTTCCCTGCACCTGCACCGCGCCCGCCGCCACCGCTGCGAGCGCATTGGCCACGCCGAGGCCGGCGTCGTTGTGCGTGTGGATGCCCACCGCCGGGCTGACTTTCGCGATCACGTCGCGCGTCGCCTGCGCGACAAACTCCGGCAGCGATCCGCCATTGGTATCGCACAGCACCAGCAGGTCGGCTCCCGCGCCGTGCGCCGCTTTCAAAGTCGCCAGCGAGTAGTCGGGATCATCCTTGTAGCTGTCGAAAAAATGCTCCGCGTCGTAGAGCACTTCGCGTCCGTGGCTTTTCAAAAACGCCACGGTGTCCGCGATCATCGCGAGATTTTCCTCCCGCGTCACCCCGAGCACCTCGACCACCTGGAGCGGCCACGTTTTGCCCACGATCGTCACCGCCGGCGTCTCCGCCTCGAGGAGGATGCGCACCTGCGGGTCGTCCTCGACGCGCATCTTCCCGCGCCGCGTCGCGCCGAACGCGGTGATCTTCGCATGCTTCCACGCGCGCTTTTTCACCTCGCGGAAAAACTCCGCGTCCTTCGGATTCGAGCCCGGGAAACCGCCCTCGATGTAATGCACGCCGAACGCGTCGAGTTTTTCCGCCACGCGAATCTTGTCCACGACCGAGAACGAAATCCCGGTCCCCTGCGTGCCGTCGCGGAGTGTGGTGTCGTAGATGGTGAAACGTGGAGTGCTCATGATGAAAGGGCGCGCAGCGTAAGGCGGGCGGGCGGGCGAGGCAAGCGGGGGTGTCCTTGTCGAAACCGTGTGGGCGTAATTAAAAGTGAGTCCATGGATTGCGGGCCAAAGGCCCAGCCACAAGCCAGCCCAGGGCAAGCGACGCAGGAGCGCCGCCCTGGGTCCAGGAAGAAAAGAGACCGAGCCCCAACGGGGCGAAACACCGTGCGCCACTTTGCCAGATGTTTGCGCGCCTCCGGCGCGGCCGCTGGTCGGCGGCTGGAAGCTCGCCGCTCCTTTGGGCAACCTCCGGAACGCGGCACATTTCTGGCCGAATGCTTTTGCCTGCCTCCGGCTGGCCGGATGGCAAAAGCACGGAGGGTAAAAGTATTGTCAGGCAAACATCTTGCATGCGCAGGCTCATTGGCAGCGGAGCGGAGGCAGGCTGGGGGCACCCGGAGCGGGGGATTCGCTTGCAGATTGGGGTGCGGAAAACCTGAGAGGAAAAGTTTACTTGCTATCTCTATCGCGCCCCCCCCTAATTGTCGCCGTCAGAAAAGCACTTTCCCGCCACCGGCATGAAAACTCCCTCCCTCCACATTCCACTCGTGCGCTGCATCGCGGACCGGGCCTGCGCTTGAGAATTTTCCAGCCCAACCCACCGGCATCATCCATCCGCAACCCAGCAAAACTCCGCCCATGAAAACTCCCTCCACCGCAAACCACTCCGTCGCTTCCACGAAACCAAACACCGGCTCGAATCCCATGAAATCCACCAAGCCCTCACGTTTCAGCAAACCCTCCCACATCCTCGTGGGCTCCATCGCGGCCTGCGCAGTGCTGGGCCTCGCATCGTCGGCGTCGGCGGCCAATTACAATTGGCATAACACAGAGAATCTCCCGGTAACCACGGGAAACCTCTGGAGCACCGCGGCCAACTGGACCGGGGCTGTTCCGGCTGCTAACGACACATTTCGCATCGAGCAATACGGCGCTAATGCAGCGGGCACCGGCACCATTATTATGAATGTGAATTACAGCGCGGGCGCCCTCAGCGAGGCAGCGTTCTTCGGCGCTGAAACGGTGTCCATTGAGCAATACTTCAAGACCACAAGCACCAACGGCGTTGGTATGACAAACGGCGGTAATGGCCCAGCCGGCTCCACTGTCATCGTCAAGTCGGCAGCCAACGCAATCCTCACCGGAGTCGCCGGAACCATCGATGGGAACATCACTTTTGCGAGCAGTGTCACCAGGTCGGCCCCGACCGTCGAGTTCGCAGGCGGCAGTTGGGCTACGAACTCGGGCAGCTTGAGGTTCAGCGCCACCGAGCAGAACGGCGTCTTCAAGGTCACGAGTGCCTCAGGCACCATCAGACCCACCTCAGTCTTAGTCGTGGTTGCTCCGGGGAGCGTCGGTAATGCAAACCGATTTGCCAGAATCGAGTTCAAGCTTGCCCCCACCGGTGTAGCGCCCATCGAACTCCAGGCAGGCCTCAATCCTCTCAACTTCCAGAATGACGCAACGGGGACGAATCCCTTCAAGCTGAACGTCGATGCGTCGCTTTACGCGGGCGTAGGGGTCGATATCCCATTGATCACCCATACCACGGACACCGATCGCATGTTCTCCGGCGGCAACATCTCCATCACGGCCGTGCCGGCCGGCAAGGGAGCCTTCGTGACGCAGACGGACACCGGGAGCACGCTGACCCTGACGAACGCCGTTGACTGGAGCGGCGGTGCCACGCCCGATACCCTGTGGGCTACTGCGGGCAACTGGGGGGGCACCGTGCCCGGCGCGACCCCCGACAACACCATCGCCAATTTCCCCACCGCCGTGGTGCCTGTCGTCGCCGACCTCGTTGCGACGTCGCGGACTCTCGCCGTGCTCAATATCAACAGCGGCGGCGGCACGGCATCGGCCTACTCGATCACGAGCACGGGCGGCGGCACCATCAATCTGGGTGCCACCCCGACCGGCAGTGCGAATGCGGCCGCCCAAATCAACGTCCTGAAAGGCACGCTCAACACCATCTCCGCTCCGGTAGCGCTGGGCATGAATGGCCAGGTCAGCACCGCCGCGAGCACGTCCCTCACCATGTCGGGCGCGATCTCCGGTAGTGGCTTTTCACTCACCAAGGGGGGCGCCGGCACGCTGGTTCTCTCCGGCGGCGCCAACAGCTATACCGGCGCAACCATCATCGAGGAAGGCATCCTCTCGGTCTCCAACCTCGCCAGCGCCGGCGCGAACAGCGACCTCGGCGCCTACCCGACGACCGGCGCGGCGGGTATCGTACTCAAAGGCACCACGCTCCGATACACGGGCGGCACCATGGGTGCCGCCATCGATCGCGGCATCACCCTCACCGCCAGCAGCACGGTGGACTTGCCGATTGCAGGCGACATGCGAATCGGCTCGCTCGCGTTGGCCTCGGCCGCCGCCATGGATCTCAACGTCACTGGCTCTGGCGCCGGCACGAGTAGACTGTATATCGGCTCGGTCACCGTGCCCACCTCGACCGCTAGCAGGACAGGCCCCGTGTTTAAGCCTGCTGCCACGGCCAGCCTGACCGTTGGTTCGATTACTGGGAACGGAAACTTCTCAATGGTCGGTGCCGCCGGCGCCTCGGACAATATCATCAATGGCCCGATTAACTTGGGCAAAGGGAACACCGGGTCCGACCAGGACCAGATCTTTGGCCCCATTGCTGGCAACACTTGGACCATCATGAGCGAAAACACCTACGACGGCAGGTGGTACGCCGCCGCAGGCATTGTCAAGATCAAGAGCCCGGGCTCGCTGGTCTCAGGGCAAAATGTGAGCTACGCATTCGGCCAAGTGTCAGATACAACAACAAATCGGCCCGGCGTCGACAACACGTTCACCAAATTCTACAACGGAAACACCGAGGTGCGGTTGTTGAACGACCTGTCAACCAGCTATCAATACAAGCCCGGGGCCAGAGTCTCCGTCAGGGTTGGGGGCGGTAGCGCGACATTTAACGTTGGCCCCCAAACCACGGCCACAAACCAGACGCACAACCTTGGGAACTTGTGGGTTCATGATAACAACATAAACGTGATCGTGAATTCCATTGACGCTAGCGGTGTCGTTACCGCTAACGGTTACGGACTGACGTTCGACGACGTTTACTTTAGGGATAGTGTTAACATGAGCTTCACAGGTAATGCTCCCCTCACGCTGGCGAGCGCCACCAAAGCCAACGGTACCACTAATCAGACCACCACCTTCAACCGCACGGGTGCCACGACCGTTTCCGGGGGTTTCGGGCAGGGCACCGGTGTTCTGAATCTCAGCAAGCAGAACACGGGCACGCTGACCCTCAATGGCGCAGGCACCCACATCGGCACGACGACCGTCAGCGGCGGGAAAATCGTCATGGGCAACGCCCAGGCGCTCCGATACAGCGCCTACGCCACGACGGGTTCGAATGGCAGCACCATCGGTGTCGATGCGAACGGCAGCGCCACGGTCATCCTCGGCGGTCTCAGTGGCGCCGTGAACCTGGCGTCGGCGATGGTCGGATACACCACCAGCGTCACCGGTCTTACCCTGCAGCCGCAAAGCGGCACCGTGACCTATACCGGCGTCATTGCCGATGGGTCCGCCGCTACAACTCTGACCAAGGCTGGAGGCGGCACCCAGATCCTCCAAAACGCCAACCTCTACACCGGCGGCACCAACGTGAACCGGGGCACCCTCCGGTTGGACGGCGCATTCAACATGCCAGCCACCGGCACGCTGCAAGTCAATGGCGGCGGCAATTTCAGCCTGGGCGACGCTACTGTGCGGAACACGACCACGGCCGCATTGAGCCTCGCCTCCGGTGCCAACCTGACCTTTGACTGGAGCAGCGCGGGGACGGTGGACAATCTCGCCTCGACGGCGCCGGCGACAACCCTCACGGGCACCACGATGGGTATCATCATCAATCCCATCACCACACCGACCGGCGGGGGGACTCTGCTCAGCGCTGCATCGGGACTCCAGAGCGGAACGGCCACTTATTTCCTGGCCAATAACACGAACTTTACGGCCGCTCTGACCCAGAGCGACAGTGCCGTAAGTATCGGCAGCTATGCCGCCGCCACCGCACTCACCAATGCCTACTGGCGGGGCGGTCAGGTTACGGGCGCCCTGGGCGCGATGGCGTATTCCCTCGGCGCCACCAGCAACTGGGCCACGGATGCGGCCGGCACGGCAGCGCCCGGTGTGGTTCCCGGCGGCAGCGCCGTCAACGTCATCTTCGGCGCAACCGGTGCCACGGAACAGGCCAACGTGACCACGGGCGCGAACATGAACCTGGGCAGCATCACCTTCAATGACGCCGCCGCCGTGACCCTCGGCGGCAGCCACACGATCACCCTCAACAGCACTTCGGTCACATTGCCAACGCCGGCGGGGGCAAACCAGACGGTGACGGCAGGAAGCGCGATCGCCGTCACTTCCGCTGCCAATGCCACCAACACCATCAGTGCGAATATCCTGGTGGGAGCCGGCCAGACTTGGAACGTCGCCACCGGCAAGACCCTGACCGTGAGCGGTGCGATTTCCGGCAACTTCGACATCATCAAGAACAGCCCCGGCACGCTGGTCCTTTCCGGCGACAACACCGCCCACACCGGCACGATGACCATCACAGCGGGCATCGTGCGCGGAGGCGCCAATGCGGCAACCTCCAGCGGCAACCTGAACTTCAACGGAGGCGTCCTCGAAGGCAGCGGCACCTTTACGCGGGGCCTCGGCCAATGGGCCGGTCTGGTGCAATGGTCCGGCACAGGCGGCTTTGCGGCTTTTGGCGCGCCCCTGACCGTCACCCTCGGCGGCCCAAGCGGCGTGGACTGGGCGCTCACAAATGCGCAAGGTGGGTTGAACAACCAGAACCTGCTCTTCGGCTCGGCTACGTCCGATAACGTCGTAACCCTGACCAACGACCTCAACATGAAGGGCAACCGCACGGTGACAGTCAACGACAACACCCTCAGCGCTAACGACCGCACGGTCTTCTCCGGCGTGCTGGCCGACGGCGATACGACGGCCCGCACCTTCACCAAGGCCGGCGCAGGCACGCTGGTGCTCTCTGGAGGCAACACCTACAGCGGCACGACCACGGTCAGCGTCGGCACGCTCGCAGCCGCCCATGCCACGGCGCTCGGGACCACGGGGGCTAACACCAGTGTGAGCAACGGCGCGACGCTCGACGTGCGGGCCACCATCGCCGAGCCGATCAGCATTATCGGCACCGGAGTCGGTGCGGCTGGGGCGCTGATCACTGCCGACACCTTTACCGGCACGGTCACCAGCACGGTCACGCTGACGGGCGCGACCAGCATCGGCGGCGCGGGCACCGGCATACTGAACATCAACGGCATCGTCGCGGCGGGCGCAAACACCCTGACCACCCTGGGCACCGGCGTGACCACCTTCGGAGCGGCCAGCACCCTGACCAGCGTGACCAACCTGGTGGTGACGGACGGGACCACGAACGTGAACAGCGCCCTCGGCACCGCCGGTAACGCCGTGGTCACCGTCAGCGACACCGCGGGTGGCGTGGCCACCAAGCTGCGCTTTGGCAGCGTGAGCCAGACGCTCAGCTCGCTGACCATCGGCGCCGGCGCGACGGTCATCT
>Ga0114966_10004511_pt1 | contig 11958 bp, 9 predicted proteins | sample M_130207_XF_Meta_FD_87029 | JGI IMG/M metagenome (GOLD analysis project Ga0114966, IMG submission 87029) | Freshwater microbial communities from Lake Montjoie, Canada to study carbon cycling - M_130207_XF_MetaG | ecosystem: Environmental > Aquatic > Freshwater > Lake | place: Lake Montjoie...
ATAACGATCAATTACATTGACGCGGTCGGGTTTGTTTTGATTTTTAATGGCGATAAGAATCAGGCGGCTGTGTTACAATACACAACCGACTTCAAACAGTGGTTTCCGCTGGCGACCAAAGGTGTCGGGGAAAAGGACTTGGTTCATCTCGATCCACTGGGGGCGCAAGTCCCGTATCGCTTCTACCGAGTGGTCAAGCAATAGGACTTTCGAACCTGTTCCGGATCAAGCAAGTCCCAACCGCTAAATTTCAGAGCCTTATCAATCAGGACAGGGGAAAACGCTTCGTTTTGGCCGATTGGGATGACTCGGACGCTAGCAGAGCCCTTTGCCATCGGGCAAGTTTGGAGTGCGCCCTTTATCCGCTCATTTTTAATGTCTCCATCGGAATTTAATTCCACCCAAAAGGGGACATTCTCATGGAGCTAAGACATTGTAAAAATGATCGGTTGACATACGGCGAGAAACGTACGAATGTTTCAAACGTACGTATGAATGAAGTAAAAGACACCCGGTCGCGAATCCTCGATGTGGCCGAGGAATTGTTCAGCGAGCAGGGATTTGACAGGGTCTCCATTCGGGATATTACCAAGATTGCGGAGGTTAATCTCGCGGCCATCAACTACCATTTTGGAAGTAAGGAGGATTTGATCGCCGCTGTCTTTGAGCGTCATATCGTGCCATTGAATCAAGCGAGGATGTCGGCTTTGGAAGTGCTGCAAAAATCATCCAAGAAACATCTTAAGTTGGAAGACATCTTGGAGGCTTTCATTCGTCCGACGATCGAGTGCTCCTTTGGCACGCCCAAGGGCGGCAAGGCCTTCTCCCAGTTGTTGGGTCGCTGCCTTTCCGAGACGAACCCAGAAATCGAAGCCATGTTGAGGCGTCAGTGCGTGCCATTGATGGATAAAATGGACGCGGCGTTGATGCAGGCGCTGCCGAAGCTTTCACGGGCGGACATTTTCTGGAGGATGAAATTTACATACGGTGCTTTGCATCACTGGCTGCTCACCAAGGATAAATTCCGGCCTGACTGGATGGTAGCGGTCGATGCCGAAGCTCAAATTCAAAAACTCATTTCTTTTGCGGCAGCGGGATTCCGTGCCGTCTGACCCTTCTGTTTTTTAAGATGAAATCTATTGTTCTCAAGACACTGTCTGGTGTCTGCGTCTCGTTGGCGGCAGTTTTCCTAAGTGCTTGCGACAAGCCAAACACCCCACTCTCCGCCCGCTCGCCTGCGGAAGTATCTGTTGTGACGGTCGGGACCGAGCGGATTAGCTTTACCTCAGAGCTGCCGGGGCGGATCAATCCGACGCGGGAGGCGCAAGTTCGTGCGCGGGCCACGGGGGTGCTCTTGAAGCGGCTTTTTGAGGAGGGTGCGGACGTCAAAGAAGGCCAGGTGTTGTTCGAGATCGACCCGCTGCCGTTGCAAGCCGCGTTGGCCAGCGCGAAGGCGGCCATTGCTAAATCGGAGGCCTCGCTGAAGGAATCTCAATTACGTCTGGATCGCTACAAGGAATTGCTCAAAATCAATGCCATCAGCAAGCAGACCTATGACCAGGCGGAGGCAACTCTTGGTCAGAATCTGGCGGAGCAACTCGCCAACAAGGCGGCCGTGCAGACCTCTGAGTTGAACTTGGGTTACACGCAGGTAACGGCACCAATTTCTGGAAGAATCAGCAAGGCGCTGGTGACGGAAGGAGCACTGGTCAGCGCCACGGAAGCCACGCAGCTTGCCGTGATCCGGCAACTTGATCCGGTTTATTTTGATTTCACGGAGTCGAGTGCCGATGTTTTGCGCCAGAAGCGCGCTTTGGAAAATGGTTCCTTGCAACGCGTGGCACCGGGCGAGGCTGGCGTTATCTTGATTTTAGAGGATGGTATGACCTACGGACACACCGGCAAGTTGTTGTTCTCCGATATTGCGGTGGATCCAACCACGGGAATGATTGGTCTGCGCGCCGTGATTCCCAATCCCGAGAAGCTGCTAATGGTCGGCATGTTTGCCCGCGCCCGGATTATAGAGGGTGTCAGCGCGAACGCCGTGACCATCCCACAACGAACAATCGCCCGCGGGATGGCTGGTTCAGCGACCGTGCTGGTCGTGAATGCTGATAACAAGGTGGAGATCCGCAGAATCGAGATTGATCGCACGGTGGGAAGCACGGTCGTAGTTTCAAAGGGTCTTAAGCCGGGTGAGCAGATCGTTGTGGAGGGCTCGCAAAAAGTCTCACCGGGATCAGTTGTGAAACCGGTGCCATTCGTACCGGCTGCGTCCGCTCCCGAAGTGAAGGCTCAATCCAAGTAAGGAGGCATCATGGCACGCTTTTTTATCGACCGTCCTGTTTTTGCCTGGGTGGTCTCCATATTGATCATGGTGCTGGGCGGGTTGGCCATCACCCAGTTGCCGATCGCCCAATATCCCAGTGTCGCGCCACCCTCCATTTCCGTGACCGCAAATTACGCTGGAGCCTCGGCAGAGACTTTGCAGGAAACGGTCACATCCATCATCGAGCAGCAGTTGAACGGCATCGACAACTTGCTCTACATGTCATCGAGCAGCGACGCCTCCGGTTTGGCTACAGTGACTTTGTATTTCCTGCCGGGAACGAATCCGGATACGGCGCAGGTGCAGGTGCAGAACAAGGTGCAACTGGCGACGTCGAGCCTGCCGCAAACGGTGCAGCAACAGGGCGTGGTCGTGGCTAAAGCGACCCGCAACTTCATGATGTTCTTAAACCTATCAACGCTTGACGACAGCTTGGACGAGGTGGCGCTGGGCAACTACATTGCCTCCAGTGTGCTCGACCCCATCCGGCGCGTCTCTGGCGTGGGCGAGGCCAACATGTTTGGTTCCCAATATGCCATGCGCATCTGGCTGAACCCGGATAAATTGAATAGCTTTAGCCTGACTCCGGCCGACGTTACCGCGGCGATTGAGAATCAGAACAAACATGTCCCGGTCGGACAGGTGGGAGCGAATCCCGCCGTTGATGGACAGCAGTTGAACGTGATCATGCAAGGCCGTTCCACGCTTCGCACCGTGCCGGAATTTGAGAACATCCTGCTGCGCACAAATCCTGATGGTTCCCGCGTCCTGCTCAAAGACGCAGCCCGGGTCGCGCTTGGGGCGGAAAACTATGGAACGAAAGCACGTGTGAACGGACATCCTTCCGCCGCCGTGGCCATCAAATTATCCCCTTCGGCAAATGCTTTGAAAACGGCCGAGGCCATTCGCAAGAAGGTGAGGGAGCTTTCCAAATTCTTCCCTCCCGGGGTGCGGGTGGATTATCCGCTGGACACATCGACCTTCGTAAAGATCTCGATTGAGGAGGTGCTCCAGACGCTTGTTGAAGCCATTATTCTGGTGTTTCTCGTGATGTATTTGTTCCTGCAAAACATTCGGGCAACGTTGATTCCTACGATCGTTGTTCCAGTGGCGTTGCTGGGAACATTTGGAGCGATGCAGGCGTTTGGTTTCTCCATAAACGTGCTAACCATGTTCGGCATGGTGCTAGCCATCGGCATTCTGGTGGATGACGCAATTGTTGTTGTGGAGAATGTGGAACGCATCATGGCCGAAGAGGGATTGCCGCCGCTTGAGGCGACACGCAAAGCCATGGATCAGATCACTGGCGCATTGATCGGCATATCGCTGGTGCTGACGGCGGTGTTCATTCCCATGGCCTTTTTCAGCGGCTCGGTTGGAACGATTTATCGGCAGTTCTCTCTGGCACTGGTCTCGTCGATGTTGTTCTCGACGTTTCTGGCCATGTCTCTGACACCAGCCTTGTGCGCGACCTTGTTGAAGCCGATCCCCAAAGGTCATAACCATCAGAAACACGGGCTATTCGGATGGTTTAACCGGTCGTTCGCCAAGGCGACGACATCCTATCAGTCCACGGTCGCGCGGATACTTCGCCACCGCCGGATCTTCATGGCGCTTTTCGCAGTGATTGTTTTCCTGGTGGGATTCATCTACGTGAAGATGCCCTCCTCTTTTTTGCCAGGGGAGGATCAAGGCTACTTCATCACAAACATTCAGTTGCCGGTGGGCGCGACCCAGGAACGAACAGATCATGTGTTGAAGCAGGTGGAGGAGTATTTTTTGAAGCAGCCGGAAATCGAGAGCTTCATCACCGTGGCTGGATTCAGTTTCAACGGTCGTGGTCAAAATTCCGCACTCTCTTTCGGTCGTCTAAAGGACTGGAGTGAGCGTAAAGGTGCCGAGCACACCGTCCAGGCCGTGATCAAGCGGGCTTTCGGAAGATTTTCCTCGATCAAGGACGCCGTCATTTTTCCGCTCAATCCGCCTGCCATCGCCGAGTTGGGCAATTCAACCGGCTTTGACCTGCAATTGCAGGATCTCGGCGGGCTTGGTCACGAAAAGCTGCTGGAGGCCCGCAATCAATTGCTGGAGATGTGCGGCAGGAGCAAGTTGGTGGTGGGTGTGCGCGTGCAAGGATTGGACGATGCCTCCCAACTGAAGATTGATGTGGATGAAGGGAAAGCCGGCGCCTTGGGGGTAGCTCTGGCCGACATCAACAGCACACTGCAAACTAGCTTCGGTTCGGCTTACGTGAACAACTTTATCAACGGCAATCGTGTTCAACGGGTGATTGTGCAGTTGGACGCGCCATATCGCATGTCGCCGGATGATATCCAACGTATCTTTGTGCGTAATCGAACAGGCACAATGGTGCCGCTTTCTGCATTTTGCACCGTCCGGTGGGTTTATGGTTCGCCGCAGTTGCAGAACTATAATGGATTCCCGGCCTACGAAATCGTGGGTGTGGCGGCCCCGGGACGAAGCACAGGTGACGCCATGATCGAGATGGAGGAAATGATCGGAAAACTGCCCGCGGGGATTGGTTTCGAGTGGACAGGGCAGTCCTACGAGGAACGGTTGTCCGGATCGCAGGCTCCCATGCTTTACGCGATCTCGCTGCTGGTGGTGTTTTTATGCCTAGCGGCATTGTATGAAAGCTGGTCGATCCCACTGTCCGTGATTCTCGTTGTTCCGCTGGGTGTGCTTGGCGCGCTTCTTGCAGCCACCATGCGGGGGATGCCAAACGACGTATATTTCAAGGTGGGTCTTTTGACCACGGTTGGACTGGCGACGAAGAACGCCATCTTAATCATTGAGTATGCCAAGGACTTGCAGGGCATGGGCAAAGGGTTGATTGAGGCAACCTTGGAGGCGGTCCACCTTCGATTGCGGCCGATTCTCATGACCTCCTTCGCGTTCATTCTGGGTGTCATGCCTTTGGTGATTAGCACCGGGGCCGGATCAGCCAGTCGTAATGCGATCGGCACGGGTGTGGCGGGAGGGATGTTCGCGGCAACGGCCATTGGCATCTTTTTAATTCCCGTCTTTTACGTGGTAGTTCGCGGTGTTTTTAAAGGAAAGACAAAACCTGCTCCAATTCCAGCACATGGTGACACGAAGGAGCAAACTGTATGAATTATTCACTTTTGATTCTGGGGACAATCGCCTGCCTCGCCGGTTGCTCACTGGTGCCCAAATACGAGCGACCTGCCTCGCCGGTCAGTGGAGCTTGGTCCATATCCCCGCAGGCTGCCTCAACTAACAATGCCGCTGGTATTGACTGGAGCGAGTTTTACGGCGACCCGCGCCTGCGCAAGTTGATCGGGCTGGCTTTGGAAAATAATCGCGATCTGCGCGTGGCGGCGCTGCGAGTCGAGCAGGCGCGCGCGGAATATCGCATCGCGCGTTCATACCAGTTTTCGGGTGTTAAGGTGGACACCAGCTTGCTGCGTCAAAAGACTTCGGGACAGGTCTCCGAGTTCAACGGGGGCACGATGCAATCAATTTACAACGTGGATATCGGGGCAGCCTACGAGCTGGATATGTTTGGGCGCGTTCGCAGTTTGAAGAAAGAAGCCCTGGAACTCTATTTTGCCACGGAGGAGGCACGCAAGAGTGTGCAGATCGCGCTTGTCTCGCAGGTGGCCATGGAATATTTCACGCAGGTCCGACTGCTCGAAGCCAAGGCGGTGGCCAATCAAACCCTGGAAACTGTGCAGAAGTCTTACAACCTCATCATAAAGAGCTTTGAAGCGGGGGCAGCCTCAGAGCTGGATCTCCGAACAGCCGAGGAACAGGTGCAAATGGTGCGGGTGAACGCTGCCGGATTTCTGCAACTCCTGGCGGAATCGGAGCATGCCTTGGTGGTGTTGGTTGGGCAGCTTTTACCCAACGACCTGCCGGCCGGTCAAAACCTGCGCGACCAACGGCTGCTCACCAGCCTCCCCGCGGAAGTTCCATCCGAGGTGTTGCAGCGTCGTCCGGACATCCTGGCGGCTGAGCACACGTTGCAAGCCGCCAACGCAGATATTGGAGCCGCCCGTTCAGCCTTTTTTCCAAGAATACTTCTGACCGGGTCAGCCGGAACAGCCAGTGCCAAACTGGCGGATCTTTTCACCTCGCCCTCGGCGACGTGGAGCTTCTCCCCGCAGATCACCATCCCGATCTTTAATCTCGGCGCCACCAAGTCGAAGCTGGATGTGGCCAAGCTCACCAAGCGAATAGAGATCGCCAATTACGAAAAAGCCATTCAGCACGCCTTTCGTGAGGTGGCCGACTCGCTCTCGATCCGCGCCATCTTGGATGAAAAACTGAAGGCTCAAGAATCGCTACTTGCCGCCCAGCAGAGGCGCTTTGACCTGATCACGGAGCGTTACCGCCATGGCGTGGACAGCTACGTAGATGTCCTGCTGTCACAGCAAGCCTTGCATTCCGCGCAGCAGAACCTGTTGCAATATCAGATGGCGCGATTGCTCAACGGAGTGGCACTGTATCGTTCTCTGGGTGGCGGGTGGAAATCGTAATAAAATACGCGAGAAACTCGTTTTCTTTTGGTCGGAATCTGCTTTAGGGAGACGCTGAAATCGCCCGGGGGGTTCTTCAATTGGTAAGGTGTCTCAGGTGAGTTTACATGGAGCCCAGAGCGTCCAATCGTCGCGATCTCCATGGCAACCTTCTTCAGATCGTACTCAGTCATGTCAGCGAACCTGCGGGGCTGAAGCACAATATTCAGGGCATCAGGCCGCAAATGACCTTTCCTCACTGCTTGAGATTTCTCTCTGGCAATGATCTTCGGTTCAACTGTTCCAGTCTCAACCACAGATAGGGCCATCAAATTTTCAGCTTCGATGTTGTTAAGCCTTTTAAGGATCGGGATCACTGGACTTTCTGAAGCGTGCCGCAAGGCCCTCCTAGAACTTCTCGCCGACCCCACTCAAGAACGATCACTGCCAGAATTCTGGGAAACTATCGAATCCAGCCCAGCAAAATGCCTCACGCTGATCGCCGCCTCATAACTCAAAACGAAAGATCCTGGATTGGTGTCGCGCTTGAATAGTTTCAAAAAGCGGGCTCGCAAATAAAACTCATTTGCAGCAGAGTTAGGGAGACTGATTCTTGATCATGAAATTTGTTGGAACATATACCGCAATTGTCACCCCGTTCCTTAATGGAGAACTGGATGATGCGGCTTTGGAACGTTTGATAAAGCTCCAAATCAGAGGGGGCGTGGATGGGGTTGTCCCAGTTGGTACGACAGGCGAATCACCCACGCTGACGTACGAGGAGCACCTTGAAGTAATCGGTCTTACGGTGGAGTTGGTGGCGGGGCGGGTTAAGGTTCTGGCTGGCACGGGCGGAAACTCCACTGAGGAGGCGATTTTTCTCACTCAGCAAGCGGAGCAAATCGGCGCAGATGGTTCACTGCAGGTGGCTCCTTATTACAACAAGCCTGGACAAGAAGGTCTTTATCAGCATTTTAAAGCAATCGCACAGTCCACAAAATTACCTCTGGTTTTGTATAGTGTTCCTGGCCGTTGCGGCATCGAGATAGGTGTTGAAACCATCCGGAGGTTAGCTGCGGATTTTAAAAACATTGTCGGCATCAAGGAGGCCGGTGGACAACCGGATCGCGTGAGCCACTTGCGGGCGGCTGTGGGGCCTAAGTTTACGATTCTTAGCGGGGACGACTCACTCACTCTTCCGTTTATGTCTGTCGGTGCCCAGGGAGTGGTCAGCGTGGCTTCGAACATCATCCCTAAGCAAGTCAGTCAAATGGTGAAAAACTACGCAGCTGGGAAGTCTGCGGCCGCGCTGAAATCTCATACTCAATACTATCCGGTTTTCAAGAATTTGTTTATTGAATCCAACCCAGTCCCCGTCAAAGCAGCCTTAGCAATGATGGGGGTGATTACTGAAGAATACCGTTTACCTCTGGTTCCAATGGAACCGAAGAATCGAGAGATTCTAAGTCGCACACTTCTCGAGTGCGGTGTTTTGAAAGCTAAAGCCTAAGTTGATTTGAGCTGATTCAGGACTCGTATGATCAAGGTAATTATTAATGGCTCCAAGGGACGAATGGGGCAAGCGTTGCTGACCTGCGCAAAACTGATCCCAGACCTTGAAGTTGTGGGTGCGGTGGACGCGGGTGATGATTTAGCTGCGCTGCTTCCTTCGTGCGACGTAGTGATTGATTTTAGTTTTCACGAAGTAACCCCTGAGCTTGCTGAACTCTGTGTCACTCAGCAAAAAGCTCTTGTCATCGGCACTACGGGTCACAGTAACGAGGAAAAAACACGTCTCCTCGTCTGTGCGCAAAAAATTCCTGTAGTTTGGGCCTCGAATTATTCGACCGGTGTGAACACTCTTTTTTGGCTGACGCGGAAAGCGGCCGAGATCCTCGGACCGTCCTTTGATCTGGAGGTATTGGAGATGCATCATCGATTCAAGAAAGATGCTCCGAGTGGCACTGCGGCTTCCTTGGCAGAGATTTTGGCGGAGGTTCGGAATCAGCAACTTCACGAGGTCATCCGTCACGGCCGCGAGGGAATTGTCGGAGAGCGAACTCCCAGCGAAATTGGGATGCATTCGATTCGTGGCGGTGATGTGGTCGGAGATCACACCGTAATTTTTGCTAACCTGGGTGAACGGGTCGAACTGACACATAAAGCCTCGAGCCGAGAAACATTTGCCAATGGCGCATTGCGTGCGGCAGTTTGGGTCGCTAAAAAACCTGCGGGTCTTTACGACATGCAGCACGTGCTGGGTTTAAAATAGTCTACTAGGGCAGTCCCAGTTCTCCCTTGTGTGGACGATCCACAACAACAGTTTTTGACCTCTGTTTATATTTCTTTGGGTTCCAATCGTGGAGAGTCGATGACCGTTCTCAAGGCGGCACTCGCTTCCTTGGAACTGCTATCTACTAGGCCGGTGCGTGTTTCGAGTTTTTATCTAACGAAGCCCATCGATTGCCCAGTAGGATCGCCTGATTTTATCAATGCGGTCGCTGAGATATCAGTCGCGAGCAACAGAACACCTGAGGAACTTCTCACTCGGTTGAAGGAGATCGAAATTGCGTTAGGGCGACAACCCAAAACCATCCTGAACGAAGCACGCACGTTGGATTTAGACCTGATCGCCTTTGGTTCGGAAGTGCGGAAAAGCAACGAACTGATCCTTCCGCATCCCCGAGCCCATCAACGAGCGTTTGTTCTCGCCCCCCTTGCTGAACTCAACCCAGAACTTATTCTGATGGGGCAGGAAACTTCAGTGATCTGTTTATGGGAAGAATTTCCAGATCGCGATTCTGTTAGAATCATCGTGTAACTCAGTTTCTACAGATGAAACCCGTGGGGAAGAAACGTAAAAAATGGCTCCAGAGGTAGGACCCGTGCATCCCGAGGTTGTTCATCGTGCTTTGCATTTGCTTGGGGAATGGGCTGGACAATGGAAATAGGAATTTGAAATAATCAGAGATGTACCAACTTTTCCAACTCGCAACTGTTCTATGTTTGAGCTTGGTCACTTTGACCGCCAGAGAGTTGGTGCCGGTGCCACAAGTTTTTCTACAGGAGATTGCACACCATCGGGAGATCATGTCCGGATTGGGATCGGGTCGAATTGAGTCCGTGATTTCGGTCAATGGATTTGCGCGTGTGCTGCAAGGCGGGAAATGGTTCTCGCGGATTGGCAAGGAGTGGCGCGAAGTTCCGGGATTGCCAAGGCCTGAAGGGATGCAAGCCACGGCACCGAATGGGGATGTCTACCAAATCTCCGCCGTGGGATTGCAACGGAAAGTGTCGGATGGATGGCAATCGGTCCAGATGGCGGACAAGTCCGGGCGGGTCTGGGGAACGGAGAACGGATTGGGACTGGGGTTTGATTCGGCGGGGCAACTCTGGTTTGCAAGCAAGGCGGGCGTCGCCTGCAGGGAGGGAAAAGGATGGCGATTTTTCGAGGGCAAGGACGGTTTGCCGTGGAACGATTTTACGTGCGTCACAGCCGGATTAAATGGAGAGATGTGGTTCGGGACGCACCTCGGAGCGATCCGTTGGGATGGAAAGGATTTTCATTATCGGCAGGGTCCTCGGTGGTTGCCCAACGATGATGTCCACAGTATCGCCATGGATCTTGAGGGTCGGGCATGGTTCGGCACGGCGGGCGGCTTGGGGATGATAGAACGCCGATCCATGACGCTTGCGGACAAGGCCGAGGTTTATGAGCAGGAGATCGAAAAATATATCAAACGCACTCCCTTTGGATATGTCGCCGAGGGACCGTTGCAGGTAGCTGGCGACAAATCCACCTCCAAACCGAACGACTCGGACAACGATGGATTATGGACGGCGATGTATGGTGCGGGCGAATGCTTCGCTTACGGCGCGACGAAGGACGCCAAAGCCAAATCGCGTGCGAAAAAGGCGTTTGAGGCGCTGCGATTTTTGCAAAAAGTAACCCAAGGCGGATCGCATGCACCGCCCAAGGGGTATGTGGCGCGGACGATTCGCTCCAAGGATTTGACGGATCCGAATGTCGGGCGGATCGCCCATGATATCCAGGAGCGTAAAGGCGATGAACTGTGGAAAGTGTATGAACCACGTTGGCCAAAAAGCGCAGATGGCGAATGGTTCTGGAAAGGTGACACGAGCAGTGACGAATTAGATGGGCATTTCTTTTTTTACCCGCTTTATCACGATCTTGTTGCGGAAACAGTGGAGGAGAAGGAGCGCGTCCGAGAGGTGGTGCGGGATCTGGCGGATCATTTTCTTGCGAACGATTTCAATCTGATTGATCACGATGGCACCCCCACGCGCTGGGGTGTTTACAATCCGAAATCATTAAACATGGATCCGCGTTGGTGGGCCGAGCGGGGACTCAATTCGCTGAGCATCCTGACCTACCTGAGTGTCGCGCATTACCTGACGGGCGACGAAAAATACGAGGCCGCAATGCGAAAACTGATTGATCAGCATGGCTATGCCCAAAACCTGATGTTCCCGAAGTTGCAATACGGACCAGGCTCCGGAAACCAATCGGATGATGAGATGGCGATTATGTGTTTCTACACGCTCCAGCGGTGTTCCAAGGATGCAAAACTAAAAAACCTCGCACGCTACTCGTTTTACGCCTACACGATGAACGAGGCACCCGAGTTGAATCCTTTTTTCAATTTCGCCTACGCCGCCCACGGGCTTGGGGCAAGCATCACAAATCTCTGGGGCTCCTACAAAGTCGAACCGCCGACGGGTTGGTTTGAGGATTCGATCGCGGCTCTGCGAGGGTTCTCCCTAGATCGCCTCGACTGGTCGCATCGGAATTCGCACCGGCTTGATCTGGTGCCGCTGGGGCAATTGACCGCGAAAGATCTTTATTCACCGGAGGATTCCCCACGCGGTTATCGCACGAATGGCAAAGTGTTGCCTGTAGAGAATCGCCATTTTGGACATTGGAATACTGATCCCTGGCACCTAGATTATGGCGGAAGCGGTCGCGAATTAGGGGCGGGAACTGTTTACCTTCTTCCCTACTACATGGGGCTTTATCACGGCTACATCCAAAAACCCACGGTGCAATAAGTAGCCCATTCCCAACGGACGAATTGAGGAACTAAGGTTCCAGTTCGGAGGGGTGGG
>Ga0114966_10004517_pt1 | contig 11952 bp, 10 predicted proteins | sample M_130207_XF_Meta_FD_87029 | JGI IMG/M metagenome (GOLD analysis project Ga0114966, IMG submission 87029) | Freshwater microbial communities from Lake Montjoie, Canada to study carbon cycling - M_130207_XF_MetaG | ecosystem: Environmental > Aquatic > Freshwater > Lake | place: Lake Montjoie...
CACAGACCAACGTTCTTCAATAGACTTAGTCCGTTTATTCGATGACTGACCGGACTCCTCATTTACCGACGAATCCACGGGATGTCCGGGTGGACCATCGTCTTCTCAATGAAGGCCAGCACCGGCTCGCCCCATCCAGTTGCCGCAACCCGCAGCGAAGCGCATGGAGGCGACGAGGACGAATGTCGAATGACGACTTTTGCATGTCGAACCGACTGAACTTCGCACTTCGCACTTCAGCAGTCGCACCTTTCCCCCGCCAGGCTACGACCGGGGGCGCTTCATCCCGCATCCGTTCGTGTCATCCGCGGGCCGTTCTCTTCAGCCCCAAAGCAAGCGGGATATTCCAGCCCAGCGGCAAGCGACGCAGGAGCGCAGCCCTGGATCGGGCCGGCGGTGAACAGAATCAGCGACGCGAGCAGCCCGACGAAATGATGGAACACGTGCGGGTGGAATGACGGGAAGGGAGTTGCGCCGCAACGGGAATCACCAATTCACCGCGTCCCGCATTTCCTCCGTGCCACGCGCCATCCGTTCGGATAGACGACGCGGGATGAGCAAAGGAAAACGGCTGCAACTTGTAGCACGATGAATCTTCACGACATAATTGAGCAGGCCGCGTTCGCGTGGATAGCGCAGGAGAAAGCGAATGCCCAATCGCTGCCGGGGCAAATCGCCCGGCACATCGAGAATGTCGGGAAGCTCCGCCTGCCGCAGCGCCAGGGCATCGAAATCTATCTCTGGCTCAAGTTCGTCGGGCTGAATCGCTCGCTGGGCGAAATCATTCGTGCGGGCTTGCTGCGCGATCAAATTGATCCGCATCCGGCGCTTTGTGGCAATGCCACCGCCGAATTTCTCTACCGCTTCGCAAAGGAAAACGAACTCAAGGCGCTGGCGGAAAAAGTGAAGGACGATCCGCTCGGCACGAAAGAAAACTGGAACGCCTTCCTCGACGCGATGCTCCACGATTTCATTTACCCGAACTACCTTTTCAGTCTCCCGATGGGCGCGGGGAAAACCTACTTGATGGCCGCGTTCATCTACCTCGATTTGCACTTCGCGCGCCTGCATCCGGGCGACAAACGCTTTGCCCGCAACTTCGTCGTCTTTGCGCCGCAGGCGTCGAAGACAGCCATCCTCCCGTCGCTGCAAACCATTCGGAATTTCGATCCCTCGTGGGTGCTCCCGCAGAGCGACGCCGCCGAGCTTCGCCGCCTCGTTCACTTCGAGATTCTCGACAGCCTCAGCTCCAAGCGCCGCGACAAGCTCCACGGCAACAACCCGAATCTCGAAAAGGTCAACCGCCTCACGCAGACCCGCAACTTCGGCCTCGTCTTCATCACGAATGCCGAGAAGGTCGTCATGGAGAAATTCGAGGATAGCGACGCCACGTACACGGATCCCGACAGCCCGTTCTACGACGCCGAGAAGACCGCCGCGCTCCGCAAGGTGAACGCACTCCGCGAGCGGCTTTCCCAAATCCCCGGCATCTCCGTCATCCTCGATGAGGCGCATCACTTCTTCAGCAGCACCGGCGACGATGAGAAGAAACTCAAGCTCGCCGTGGACGTGCTCAACCAGCACGGACACGTCTGCACCGTCCTCGGCTTTTCCGGCACGCCGTATCTTCGCCATCACGTCCCGCTCGCCGGGTCGAAGGTGAAGCTCTCGCAAATCCAGCTCATCACCTACCACTACTCACTCGCCGACGGCATCGGGCGTTTCCTCAAAGTCCCGCACGTCACCGGCAAAAACATCGCTGCTGGCGAGTTCGTTGCCGATGCGCTTACGCATTTCTTCCGCGACTACGACCGCACGTATCCGACCGGCACCGAGAGCAAAATCGCCTTCTACTGCCCCAGCATCGAAAAGCTGAACACCGAGATCCTTCCCGCAGTCCGCGCGTGGTATGCCGCGCACCGGCCCGGCTGCGACGATGCGGAAATCTTCCGCTTCTATCGCGGCGTGAAGAAGGCGCAGAAGTCGTGGGCATTGCCGAAAGACAGCGATGCCATCTTCAACAACCTGGATCAGCCTCACATCAAAAAGCGCGTCATCCTCCTCGTCGCCATCGGCACGGAAGGCTGGGACTGCAAAAGCCTCACCGCCGTCGCCCTCCCGCGCCGTGAGACGACGAAGAACTTTGTCCTGCAAACCACCTGCCGCTGCCTGCGCGAAGTCGTCAGCGCGAAGGACGAAACCGCGCTCATCGCGCTTGGCGAAGGCAACTACGACACCCTCGATAAGGAGCTGAAGGAAAACTACGCGCTCTCCATCGCCGACCTGCGGATTCACGCCGAGCACTCCATCAATGTCCTCATCCGCAAACCCAAGCTCGGCAAACTTCGCTTCAAGAACGTCCGGCGCCGCTACTCGATCATCCGCGAGGAACGCGACCGCGACGTGTCCGCGCAACTCGCCAGCTTCGACTTCGGGCTGTTCAAGACGCAGCACCCCTTCACGCCTACGCTCACCGAGGCCACCGTCGGCAAACGCGGGCTGACCAACGCCGTGACCCGAATCCTCGCCACGGCCACGGCAAGCCATCGCCTCACCTACGCCGGGATGCTCGCGGCGCTCGCGCGGGCGACGTGGGGCCGCTTTTCCGAGGCAGACTTGGTGCAGGCGCACGAGGCGGCATTGCGTGGCATCCACACTCAGATCGAGGCGCAACTCGGCTGGCTCGCCCTGCATCCCTCGCTCTCGCTGGATGCCGTGATCGCCTTCGCCGCCTCGCTCCTCATGGAAAATATCCGCGTCACCCACGAGGACATCGAAGAGCAGATCGAGATGGAACTCCTCGACTGGCGCATGGACCCGCCTCCCACCATCTCCCATGCGAGCGGGCGATTCCTCCCGCAGTTCACCGCCTCCGAGCTGCCAAAGCTCAACAAGCGGCCCAACTACCTCGAAGACAAAATCGAAGACGACTCGCTCGATCCCGGCGATGTCACCTTCAACTACGCGCCCTACCGTTTCGACTCCCTCTACGAAGTGGACGCGCTCAAGGAACTCAAAAAAATGGCCGAGCTGCGCGGTCTCGAATTTTACTACAACGGCTACCGGAACGGCGCGCTCCAAGCGCTCGTCATCCGCACCCCCTACGGCACCTACACGCCCGACTTCCTCATCCTCAAGCGCAAGCCCGCGGACAAGCCCTATCGCAAGCAGGCGAATTATGCCCACGATTCCGGAGCAGGCTCCATAGACCGCGTTCTTATCCTCGAAACCAAGGGCAGGAAATTTTACGATGCCGACTTCCAGGCGAAGGAGAAGTTCGTCAAAGACGTCTTCCTCAAACATAACCCGCACTTCCAATACCGCTGCTTCGTGGACGAGGACGACAACGACTTCTCCCGCCACCTCGAAGACGTGAAGAAAGAAATCCAAAACTTGTGATGCCGCTTTCCCCGAAGCAATGAACCAGCTATACATGACACCATGAACTACCTCGACCGAATCACCATCAATCCCGCTCAATGCGGCGGGCGCCCCTGTATCCGCGGGATGCGCATCCGCGTCAAGGATGTGCTCGACATGCTCGCCGGCGGCGCGACACAGGAAGAAATCCTTGCGGATTTCCCCGACCTTCAAGCCGAGGACATCCGCGCCAGCATCGCCTACGCGGCGAGCTATCTCGACCATACCATCCTCGTCGCTGCCTGAGCCATGCGCTTTCTTGTGGATGCGCAATTACCGCCCGCCCTCGCCCGCTGGCTCGGCGAGCACGGCCATGCGGCGGCTCCAGTGCGCGAGGTGGGCCTGCGCGAATCCGACGATGGTAGCATCTGGAATTTCGCCACAGCGGGCGGCTGGGTCGTCATCACCAAGGACGAGGACTTCGTCGCGCGCTGCATCGGTGCCCCGTCCGCACCCGCCGTCGTCTGGCTGCGCATCGGCAACTGCACCAATCGCGTTCTCTTCGCCTGGCTTGCGCCCTTCCTGCACGACATCCAACACCGTTTGAGCGACGGGGAAAAACTCATCGAAGTCCGTTAAAAAATGATCACCCAGCCCTACACCCCCTTGCCCTACACCATCTCCCCTGCGCGCGGGCAGGCGCTTCTGAGCTTTGAAGGCCGGCGGATGCCCGAGCACATGCCTCTCTTTGAGGTGGTGAAAGTGGAGGAAGTCCGCGCCGCCCAAGCGGCCACCACGCCCGCTGCTGGGCCGAATCTGCTGCTCCACGGCGACTGCCTCTCCGCTTGCGCCTACCTCAAGGCGAACAACATCAAGGTGGACTTGGTCTATATTGACCCGCCTTTCGCCAGCGGGGCGAACTATGCGAAGAAGATTTTCATTCGTAATGGAGGGAATACAGGAATCGAAGGCGGAAGAAATCCCATTGGTGAGGAAATCATGTATGGCGACATTTGGCAAAAGGAGGACTTCCTCAACTGGCTTTATGAGCGACTGCTCGCGATTCGTGAAGTGATGACCGAAACTGGTTCAATCTACATACATCTCGACTGGCACATTGGCCACTACGTGAAAGTCCTGTGTGATGAGGTTTTTGGAGAAGACAACTTCATCAACGAAATCATTTGGCAACGATTCAACTTTCACGCAGACGCGCAGCGTTTTGGAATCGTCCATGAAAACATTTTTTTCTACAGCAAGGGGGAGGATTATTTGTTCAATAAGCAATTCATCCCTTTTAAAGAATCCTACATCGAAAGTCATTTCACCGGACGCGATCCGGACGGCAGAATTTTCCGTTTGGACAACGCGCTCGCGGAGGGGCAAGGAGACGCGCGGAAGTTTGGCGACAAACTGCTTGAACCGAAACCAGGGACTCACTGGCGTTGGGGGCAGGAGACAATTGATAACCTGATGTCAAAAAAACTGATCGTCTTCACCAGTGAGGGAATGCCGGCAGTCAAAAGGTATCTGGATGAGTTAGAAGGGATGGCAGCTCACACGCTTTGGACTGACCTGAAGCCTATCAATTCGCAGTCGGACGAGCGCGTAGATTACGTTACCCAAAAACCCGAAGACCTTGTGGAACGGGTCGTGAAAACCTCGTCAAACCCCGGCATGACAGTCGCCGACTTTTTCAGCGGCAGCGGGACGACCGCGAACGTCGCGCACAAGCTGGGACGCCGCTTTATCGCAAGTGACATCGGGTTGAACGCCATCCAGACCACGCGCGACCGGCTCACCACTGCGGGCGCATCGTTTGACGTTCTGAAAATCCAGGACGGCATCCGCCTTTTCCGCAATCCCGCGCAGACGATGGCAAAGATTTTCAGCCTCGTGGAAGGCTTCAAGAAGCGCGACGAGCTGGAACTCGGCGAGTTCTGGGATGGCGGTCTGCCCGGCCCGTCGGGGCGCTACATCCCGCTGAAATTCGTGGGCCTGCACGAGCGGCTCACCGCCGGGCTGCTGGACGTGTATCTGGAGGAAATCTACCAGCTCGAAAGCGACGACCGCGCCGAGGGCGTCCGCATCCTCTACGCGCATCGTGAACTGGAAGTGGATCAGGCCTACGTGAACAAACGCCTTCGCGCGAGCGGCAAGACGCAGCTCAAGGTGGAGCTGGTGAGCCTGAACGAACTGCTCGACCGCAAAGCCGCCAGCCTCTTTACCCCGGACAGCGCCGTGCTGGACGTGAAGCCCGGCAAGAAGGGCGAACTGGAAGTGGCCGTGAAGCAATACTTCAGCCCGTATCTGCGGGCGAAGATAGACGACTTCAACGCAAAGCGCGGAAAGAAAAAGGCAGGCGAGCTGATCGAAACGAACAGCAACGGGAACGGGGAAGAAAACGGCAATGGCGAAACAAATGGCAACGGCGAGGAAGCCGCGAAGCCAGCCGTCGCGTTCAAGCCCGTGACCATCAGCGAGGCCGGTCTTGAACTCATCGAAGCCATCCAGTTTGACACGACCCTGCGAAAAGACGGCGTGTGGGTGAGCAGCCCCGCGCTCGAAGACAAAGCCGGGCCGAAGGAAAAAATCAAAGGCCGCTACACCGTCACGGCCAAAGCCTTCAAAGTGAAACTCCGCAACATCGCGGGGGATGAAATTGTGTTGGAATATCCTGTATCCTCGCCTGCCAAATAGACGCCCGCCCGCCTTTCCGCATGGGATCGAGCGCCGGGCTGATTATCCGCAGTTCTCCCCCTTTCTCGACGATCCGGCCCTCGCCTGCGAAGGTGCGAGCATGTGCAATCACTACCGGAAGGACCAGAAGGTCATCGAGTGAGCCGTGGGGCGGGGAGAGACGGGAGCGGCTGGCGAAGAGGATTTGAGCCGTTCAGCAAAAGCCATGGACGTTTTTTGAGGTTGGCACAGACGGTTGAGAGTCCTGCATCACGGAGACGCGGAGCGCCGGTGGAGCGTGACCTCCGGGCACGCTTCTTCGGCGGGGCGCAAGCATTCCCTCCGGGAAACGCGCCCGGGAGGTCGCGTTCCACCAGCCGGCGCTCCGCGCCGCTCCACTCGGAAGCCGGAACCCGGCAACACTGCTTTTTGCACTGCTCCAATTGCCGGTCGCTTACAGGTGTTCCCTCAGAAAAAGCGGACGGTTTGTGGTGATGCCGTCCACGCCGAGCGCTGCAAGCTTCCGTGCGAGCGCCACATCATTCACCGTCCATACGCACAGCTTGAGCACGGCATTCTTCACCCGCGAGACGAACTCCTCATCCATCGCGAAACGGCGATCCAGATCGAGACCGTCGAGGTTTGCAGACTTCGCCTTCACAATGAGCGCGTCGGCAGAGGGGCGTTTTCCACAGCTCCATCTTCTCGGCGAGGCGATCCAGAAAAGCGGCGAGTGGGGAAAGCGTTCCCGCGCCTGCGTCATCATCGCGAAGTCGAAGCCCATGATGATGTGGCGCTGCGCATTTTTGCCGGCGGCATTGATGACGCGTTCCATCTCCGGCAGCACTTCGGGGCCGCACTTGATCTCGATGAACAGGCGCTTGCCGTCCGGCACGGTGGCCAGCACTTCCTCGAGCGTCGGGATTTGTTCGCCCTTCCAATGCGCGCCCTTCCATGAGCCGGCATCCAGCGTGCGGAGCTTCTCCAATGTCTGCGCGCTGACCCGCCTGGTCACGCCAGCGGTGCGCCGTGTCGTGCTGTCGTGGATCGCCACGATCTTTCCGTCTTTGGTCAGACGGATGTCCAGTTCGCACGCATCAGCTTTCTGTTCCCAGCCGAGCCGAAATGCGGCGACGGTATTCTCCGGCGCATCGTCCGACGCGCCGCGATGGGCGATGATTTCGACGGCGGAAAATGGCATCAGCTAGCGCAGGATGCCGTCCTCGATCCACGACTCCTCGCCGGATAGCAAGCGCTGCGCGAGCTTGTATCCCGCGCGATCGGAGTTGGACGATACGCCTGCGAAAAGCTGCGTGATGCGCGCCCGCGCGAGTCCGCAGAAGTAATCCGCCACGCCGCAGGCATCGTGGTTGCCGAGGCTCTCCGCCCGCGCGCAGGTCGCGGTGATGGCGAAGATTTCCGTGGCGATGTCCACGAAGCGCCCGAGCACCACCTGCTCGCGTTCGAGCTTCGGGCCGAAGCGGATCATCGCGTGAAACAGCCTCCGTGCGAGGCGGCGCGTTGCGCGCTCCGCCCATCGCACATGGCGCGCGAGCGCGGAATGCAGCGACACTTTTCCGGAATCGCACGCAGGCCCGGCGGGAAAAAAAGCGGCGGCATCGGCGCACCGGCACGCCACGCAGGCCGGTGTCTCCGGCCCCTTGCCCGTTCCACGCCGTGAAATCGCCGCAGTCCGACGGCTACACGTGCGCCGGCAGATAGCCCGCGTCGTCGAATGGCAGCGCACGAGGCTCGCACAGCACTTCAAGGTCGGAACGTTGGCGCGCCGCGTCCAAATACGCTTCGGAACATTCGACTTCCTCGGCGTGTAGCGTGTTGCGGATCCACTGCAGCTTCGCGTGCGCGGGCGCAACGAGGCCGATGGTGCCGAGCGCGACATGGATCACCTCGCGGTCGGTGTCGAAGTGCGGCGGGATCATGGCGACGGCGGGGTAGCCGGAGGTGATGGAGTTGATCCACGTGGTCTTCATGTCCATCGCCGTCACCACGCGGGTGAGGCAGAATTCCGAGTAGCCGATTCCGCTCGCGTTCCCGTGCGTCTGCTCAGTGAGGCTGCGGACGATGATCCGTTTGATTTTCGGAAACTCCGCCGGCCCGGATTCGTGGATGTACATTTTCCGTCCCACGACGTTCGTGTCCATGCCGCACCCGCTGATCTCCTTCCCGATCTCGTCCACGAGCAAAATGTCCGCGTGATCGAATGGCAGGCGCGGGAGCCAGCGGCGCGCGAGGGTGAGAAGCTCCTTCTCCTGCGTCTCGAGATCCTGCGGGAGCGCGCCGCGGAGGAGTGCGGTCTCGTCATACGCATTTTCAACGATGCCGAGGCCGCCGAGCACTCGGCCATTTTCGATCACGCTCTGCGCGACACTGCGGACGATCTGATCGAACGAGTAGTCCGTGAACGCGCGGTGATAGACTTTCGCGCCCTCGTGCTTGCCGAGGCCGATGAGCATCATCTTCATCAGCCCGCTCTGGAGTTCACCTTCGAGGCGCGTGTGCGGCTTCACGCGGTTCACCACGAACACATGGTCCGCCTCCGACGCGTCGCGCGCGAAGTGCACGGGAATGCTCTCCGCTGTCGTGCCGAGGATGATCGTCTCCATGCTCGATCGAATCGGGCATCCGCAAAATTCCTCCGTGATCCCATAGTCCGCGAGGATGCGCCGCTGGCCCTCCGAAGTGCCGCCACCGTGGCTGCCCATCGCCGCGACGATGAACGGCCGCGCGCCGATCGTTTTGAAATGATCCACGACCGCCTTGATGATGAAGCGGATGTTCGCAATGCCACGGCTGCCCGCGGTGATGGCGACGGTCTGTCCGGGCCGGACGCGATCCCGGAGGCTGAGCCGCGCCAGTTCGCGAGCGGTCTCGGCGGAAACGTCGGCGACGCGCGTCCGTTCAAACGTCTGGCGGACTCGGAATGTGCGGGGAAAAATCACAGGCTCGCGATGGTGCCCGCTTCGGCAGCCATTGCAAGAAAGCGGCGGCAGTTGATGCCACGGGAACCGGGGTGTCGGCGAAACACCCTCATCCGGGCAAGACTTCCGCGGGAGGCTTCGGGCTCGCGCAGGGGATCGAGTTCACGGAAGAGCACGCCCTTTTCCGTTTCCGGCAATTCCTTCACCGCTTCGATGATTTCGGCGACGGTGCTCATGGCCCGAAACTCTGGCACGCGCTTGCCGTGAGCGGCACGGGGATGAAAAAGGGGCGTTACAAGTTCTACTCCGGGTCGAGGGGTGAAATCACTTTCGAGGGGAACTTTAACATGGTGTCGGTGCGCGGAATGCGTGCTGCGATGAGTCTTGCATCGCGTCGCCAAATTGGAATGGATGGCGCGATGTCTGTCCCTCCGCAGCCAAATGAAATCCAACCGCGCATCCCGGGTGCGCTGAAGGGGCTCCTTGTCCTCATGGTCGTGTCGGTGGCCATCAACTACATCGATCGCACGAGCCTCTCGACGGCGGCGCCATTGATGAAGCGCCCGACGGATCTGGGGATTCCGCCGGAGAGGATGGGCGTGCTGCTGTCGGCGTTTTTCTGGACGTATTCGTTTTTGCAGCTCGCCGCGGGCTGGCTCGTGGATCGCCACGGCGTGCGGTGGGTAATGGCGGGCGGGTTTTTCATCTGGTCGGCGGCGACGGCGGCGACGGGGCTGGTGTCCGGCTTCGGCGCGCTGCTCGCGCTGCGGCTGCTGCTCGGCGCGGGCGAGGCGGTCGCGTATCCGTGCTATTCGAAAATCATCGCGGGGAATTTTGCGGAGCATCAGCGCGGGCTGGCGAACTCGCTGATTGATGCGGGGACGAAGTTCGGCCCGGCGCTCGGCTTTCTCGTGGGTGGGATGCTCATGAAGCGCTACGGCTGGCGTCCGGTGTTCATCGTGCTCGGAGTCGGGAGCCTGCTGTGGCTGCCGGCGTGGTTCCGCTGGATGCCGCGCGGGCACGCGGCGGCGCAGGTGACGGAGGACACGGGGCCGGGCTTTGCGGAAATCTGTGCGAAGCCGCAGGCATGGGCAACCATCGCGGGGCATTTCAGCGGAAACTACCTGTGGTATTTTCTGATCACGTGGCTGCCGTCGTATCTCGTGGATGAGCGCGGCTTTTCCATGGACGAGATGGGCACCATCGGCGCGCTCGTATGTTGCGTGGCGGGGATCACGACCATCATCACGGGCACGGTGGCAGACCGCGCGATCGCAGCGGGCGCGACGCCGACGAAAGTGCGCAAGACGTGCGTTATACTCGGCCTCGGCCTCGCGACCTCGATGGTCACGGTGGTGCTCGTGCACGGGCGCGTGGCTTCCGTGGCGTGCCTGCTGTTCGCATGCATGGCCTACGGGATTTTTGCGTCGAGCCACTGGGCGATTCCGCAGACGATCGCGGGGCCGCTAGCGGCGGGAAAATGGACGGGGCTGCAAAACTGCCTCGCGAACACGGCGGGTGTGATCGCGCCGGCGGTCACGGGATTCGTGGTGGGGAAAACCGGGCACTTTTTTTGGGCGTTTGCCGTGTGCTCGGCCGTGGTGCTGGCGGGCGCGGCGAGCTATGCGTTTTTGCTGGGACGCGTAGAGCCGGTGAAGTGGGACAAGTGAGCGGAATTTCACCCGCAGATTGCGGACGTCACTTCCAGGCCAGCGGCGTGCCCTCGGGCAACATCCGGACAGCCCGGGCAATGTCCCAATTGGTCAGTCGCAGTCCGCCAATGCTTTCCTGGGTCTTCATGCGGCCGGGAATGCTGGTGCCGTGCAGCCCATACGGCAGCGGTGTCGTGCTGTTGGCCTTCGCCAGATCGATCCAATAGACGCCGACCGGATTTCTCGGTCCGGCTGCGAGAATTTGTTCCGCAGCCGGTGGCGTCGCGGGTGGTGTAGGAACGGCCACGCCCGGCTCGGTGGTCACCTTGGGGGTGGTCGTCGGCTCCTGGCGGGTGGCGAACCGCGGCCCCGGGATGGCACCCAAAATCGTCCAGCTTCCGCGTCCATGCAGACCGGGTCTGGCTCTCGACAGCGGCATTGTCGCGACCAACTGCCCTCTTTGACGAATCTCCAAGCGTGAGAGATCCACAATCGCCGCCGTGATGGGTTTCTCCGGATCAGCCTTCGGTCTTAACGGCGAGTCAAAACACTTTTCGATTTCAAATGGCGTCACATTGGGAACCTTGAAGGCGGTCTCAGCCGTGGGCGCATTCTTAATCTGGGGGTTGAGACGGCGCAAGAATGCCTCATCACAATGGAATCTTTCGGCCACAAACTCCCACGGCGTGCGATAGGCGGAATACTTGGCCGCCAGCAGTTCTTCGTAAGTCACCGGCGGCCGGGGAGTCGGCTTCGGAACCGGCGCGGACTTTTTGGAATGCGGAGCCACCGGCGGGCCGGTCACCGGCGAAGGCGATATGAAACGGAAATCGGATCGTTTCAACTGATAGGTGGCAAAGGGTTCCCCCACGACCGTGAGCGCCTTGGCCCGCAGTGCCTCGGGAGTCTGCAATTCCTGATGAATGCTGCGATAGGTCACTAACAACGTCTGCCAAGCAGCGCTATCGGATCCATCAATGGAACCATTCGAAAAATTCTCCCGGTCCAGGAAAACCTGAAGCAGCGTGGCCTCGGCGAGGTAGTCAATCTCAGGTTCCGCCGGCGCTGGCGTCGGGGGTTTCTTGCGCTTTCCTGAAGTCGGCGGAGCCGGATGCGCTGGAGCGACCGCAGCGGGGACCGGGGGAGCGAGGGCAATCAATTCGGACGGGGTTGGAATCTTGAGGACCTGCCCATCGCGGATGATGTCGTTGGCCAGCGCATTAAAGCGTTTAAGCTGGCCGACCGAGACTCCCGATTTCCGGGCGATGATTTCGAGCGCGTCACCGCGTTTCACCTCGTAGGGTCCCGGTGCAATCGAGATC
>Ga0114966_10004520_pt1 | contig 11950 bp, 11 predicted proteins | sample M_130207_XF_Meta_FD_87029 | JGI IMG/M metagenome (GOLD analysis project Ga0114966, IMG submission 87029) | Freshwater microbial communities from Lake Montjoie, Canada to study carbon cycling - M_130207_XF_MetaG | ecosystem: Environmental > Aquatic > Freshwater > Lake | place: Lake Montjoie...
AGTGGATCGCGCCGAGCCAGTAACAGAAGCCGCCCACCCAGACCGCCCGCCACGGCCGGGCGGCGGCGATCGCCGGAGGCTGCACGAGCAGGAGCCAGGGAATCGGCGCGATCCAGGCGAGCATCCAGAGGTCGGCCGGCGGCTGCACGAGAACCATCGCCAGCGCGCCGGTCAGCGACAGGAACCAGACGCGGCGGTCGTCGGGAAGCGTCATCCGCGGAAACGGCGGCGGGGGCATCGTCGGGTTCCAGTGCTATTCGGCCACCACGAACTCGGCGATCACCGTGCCGGCGGCCACGCTCGCATCCTCGTCCACCAGTTGGGCGACGAGTCGGCCGGAGACCGGCGCCTCGAGGTCGACCGTCACGCCCCCGGCGACCAGTTCCACCACGCGGTCCCCCTCGAGGACGGCCGCCCCCTCGGGCACGAGCCACAGCGACACCAGAAGCGGCACCCCCGCGAGGCCCAGTTCGGGGACGGCGAGCCGGGCACGACGGGAGTTCGCATCGGGCGGCTGCATCCGTTCACCGCTGCTCCCGCAGCCATTCCAGCAGGACGCTTCCCACCGCCGCGAGCGACTCGGCAGAGCAGTGCGCCGGCGTGTCCTGGGTGGTGTGCCACTGCGGATAGTCGAGGTCGATGATGTCGCAGGTGGGAATCCGGGCGATCATGCGCAGGGGAACATGGTCGTCCTCGACGGCGTGCTTCGGTCGCGGCACGAACTGTCGCACCCGCATCCGCGCGGCCACCCCCCAGATCGCCTCCACGACCGGCCGGGTGTCGGGCCACGAGGCGCTGTGCTGCTCCTGCCAGATCTCGAGATCGCCGTCGGCCACCATGTCGACGACGGCGCCGCAGCGGTAGCGGTGCCGCCTGCGTCCCGCCTGACCGTCGGCGACGTATTGCCGCGCGAAGAAGTTCGAGCCGAGACAGTAGGGATCGCGCGGGGCGAACACGTATTCCTCGGCGTCGAACAGGATGAAGTCGACTCCCACCTCGCCCTCCAGAGACGGCATGGACGCGGCGAGTTCCATCAGGACCGCGACTCCGCTGGCACCGTCGTTGGCGCCGAGAAAGACGCCCCGCGGATCGACCGGATCACGATCGGGAAAGGGACGCGTGTCGTAGTGGGCCCCGATCAGCACCCGTTCGGTGCGTTCCGGATGCCATTCGACGATCAGGTTCTCCATGTGGACGGGCTGGCCACTGCGCCGGTCGCGAATCTGGAATGCCTGCCCCGTCACGGTCGCACCGGCGGCGCGAAAATGAGCGGCCAGCATCGCCCGCTGGCGGTCCATCGCCTCGGAACCGCTCGGCCGCGGCCCGAGTTTGCAGACGGCCTCCAGATGGCCGAACGCGCGGAGGCCGGAGAATGCGGCCGGCTCGTCGGCCCGCACGACCATGCCCGCGGCGGCCACTGCCATCGACACCATGACGGCCGCGAGGAATCGACCGGGCATCGCCACCGTCGCTCCCGCTACCGAGTGTCTGGTGGTGGCCGATTTCATAGTGGTGCCCGCGTCGAAAGACGATGGCTGCGTGGCCCGGAGGCCCGGGGCGACCGGAGGCCGGACGGGTGCCGTCGCCAAGATTCCTCGGTCCGCAGCGGAACGAGCCTCGTCGTTCCGTCGTGGAATACGGTCATTCAATCCGTGGTGAAGGTGGTGCAGGAATCTTACCGGTTCCGTGGTGAAAGCAGACAGGTTGAAAACCCGCTCCCCGGTCTACTATGCATGCAGGAGCCCTGCCCCGGCCTCCCGCCTCCCCGGTGGTTCCCCGATGCCGTCGAACCTGATCCGTCTGATGATCCTGCTGGCCGCCATCGGCCCCGCGGCCGCCGCCCGCGCCGGCGGCGGTCCGGAGAATCTGTTTCTGGTCGTGAATTCGGCCAGCGCCGACAGCCTCGCCGTGGCCAATGCGTTTGCGGAACTGCGGGGAGTGCCGCCGATCAACGTGCTGATGCTGCCCTGGAAGAACGGGGACGAGAGCACGAGCATCGCCGCCTTCCGCACCGAACTGCTCGGTCCGATCCTTCGCGCGATCGACGCGCGGAAGCTCTCGGCACAGATCGACTGCATCGTCTACTCGGCCGATTTTCCCTGGCGGATCGACTTCAAGGACGAACTGCCCCGCGAACTGGCCGGCAAGGACAAGTTTCCCTCCGGTTCGCTCACCGGCATGACCATGCTCTACGGGACGGTGCTGCGCGGCGGCGTGGGCTATCTCGACCCGGGGAGCAACCGCTACTGGCGGCCGCTCGACGACAAGGGCGTGCCGGCCACCACCGCCGGCTTTCGCGGCTGGCACGGCTGGGGTCTCCAGGGCGAACTGATGGAGGCGGGCGGCGAGCGGTATCTGCTGGCGGTGATGCTGGGCGTGACGGCAGGCCGCGGCAACACGGTGCCGGAAGTCGTCCGCTACCTCGCGGCCGCCGCGGCTGCCGACGGCTCCCGTCCCACGGGCACGGTCTATTTCGTGACCAATGGCGACGTGCGCACGACCACGCGGAGCGGGGCCTTCGCCGCGGCCGTCGCCGAACTTCGCTCGCTGGGTGTGGCCGGCGAGGTGGTGGCCGGCACGCTCCCCGTCGGCAAGCGCGACGTGGCCGGGCTGATGTGCGGTTCTTCCGAATTCGACTGGCGGAAGAGCGGCAGCACGATCCTGCCCGGCGCCATCTGCGAAAATCTGACCAGCTACGGCGGCATCTTCACGCCATCGGTGGGGCAGACGCCCCTCTCCGAATTTCTGCGGGCCGGGGCGGCCGGCTCCAGCGGCACGGTCGTCGAGCCCTACGCGCTCCAGCACAAGTTTCCGCACGCCTCCATCCAGGTTCACTACGCCCGCGGCGCGACCCTGGCGGAGGCGTTCTACCAATCGGTGCGTTCCCCGTACCAGTTGCTCGTCGTCGGCGATCCCCTCTGCCGTCCCTGGGCCACGATCCCCACCGTCGAGGCCGTCCTGGCGCCCGAATCCCGGGTGCTCGCGGCGGGCGCTGAACTCTCCGGATCGGTCGCGATCGAGCCGCGGGCGCGGGTTCCGGGTGGAGGCACGGCCGACCGTTTCGAACTGTTCGTCGACGGCGTCCGGTTGGGCCAGTGCGGCGGCGGTGGGCGATTCACGCTCGACACCGCGGAGCTCGCCGACGGCCACCATGAACTGAGCGTCGTCGCCATCGAATCGTCGCCGGTCGAGTCGCAAGGGCGGGCGATCGTTCCCGTCTCGTTCTCCAACCACGGCCGGCAACTGTCGCTCACGGCCGAGCCGCGGCGGGTGAAGCCGTCAGGCACCGTCCGCGTGAGCGTGACCGGGGAGGGGCTCGACAGCGTGGCCATCTACTCGATGGGCCGCGTGCTTGGACGCACCACGGGCGGCCAGTCGACGATCGAGGTGCCTGCCGACCTGCTCGGCCTGGGAAAGGTTTCGCTGCGTGCCACCGGCCGCTCCGGCCACGGTGCGATCAACAGCGTCAATGCCGAGCCGGTCGTGATAGAGGTGATGGAGACGCCGTGAACGGCGGCGGTCATCCCGCCCCGTCGAGGTGTGCCGTCTCGTTGAACGCGACGAGTTGCGGGCCGGGCCACTCGAGCACCGACACCGAGCCGTTGTCGAGGGCGGGCAGTTTCGTGAACGGCCGTTCCGCGGCGGCGGCCAGCAGCGGGTGCCGACGGCCGAGCAGGCTACCCAGCGCCGCGGTGAGCACGCCCCCGTGGGCGACGACGATCATCGCCGCCCCATCACGGCCGGCCAGCGCATGGAGCGCCTCGCGGCCGCGGGCCGCCAACTGGGCCCGCGATTCGCCGCCGGGGATCGCGTAGTCGGCGTCACCGCTCCGCCAGCGGGCCACCGCGTCGGGAAACCGCGTCTCGAGGTCGGCCCAGAGATGCCCCTGGAAGATGCCGGCGTTCAGTTCCTGCAGCCGTTCGTCGATCCGCACGGGCAGTCCCAGCGCCGCGGCGATCGGCTCCGCCGTCTCGACCGCCCGCCGCAGCGGACTCGACCAGATCTCCCCTATCGGGTTCGGCGACCGCAGCGCTCGGCTCCAGCGGCCGACGGCGGCGGCCTGGCTGCGGCCGATCTCCGACAGCTCGACGTCGGCCTGCCCCTGCACGCGGCCCTCCCTGTTGGAAAGGCTCTCACCGTGGCGCACGAGATACTGGAGCATGGGAACGGAAGCTATCGAAGCTGTTCCGCGGCGGGGAGGACGGCCAGGTCGGAACGAGCCGACGCGGACGGACGTCCACCCTGTTGTACCGCATTCCCGCCATGGGCCTTCGACAGGTGCTCCACGAATTCGCGGGTCGAACCCTGCAGCACGAACACCTCGCTGGCGTCATGCGCGGCGTTGTGCGGCCGAACGATGCAGATCACCTCGGCCCGGCCCTCGTGCTGCCGGACGTGGTCGATGAGCGCCTGCTCGCCGGCCGAGAGCGGGGCAGGTGCGGCGGCCGCCGGATGCTCACCCGTCGAGGCGGTGGGGAGGGCGTCAGCGCGGTCGCGCCGATCGAACGAGACGGCTGGCATCCTCTCCGGCATGCTCGGCACGGCCAGGCCCGCCCCGGCCGCCCCCGATGCAGCCACGGCGCCGCTGGGGTAGGCGCTGCGGTAGACGAAGGCGAGGCCGGCCTCGTCGAGCTGTTCGTGGATCGCCGGCAACGCGGCGAAGAGCCCCTCGTTGTCGGTCGGATCGGCGGCGTTGCACACGCCGATCAGCGTGCCATCCACCGCGAAGAGACCGCCGCCGCTGCGTCCCTGCACGGGCTGCCCGGCCACCTGCACGTTGGCAGGCCCGAGATACTTGTCCACCGCCGTCACTCGGCTGTGATGGATCGTGGGGTCTTTGCCGCCGTTGCAACCGACGGTGACGACCGGCTCTCCGGTGGCGGTCATGCGGTCTTGCCCCCCCACCCGCGCGGGCTCGACCTTCTGGTCGGTGAAGATGCTCACCAGCGCGAGGTCGCGCTTGAGATCCCACGACACGATCTGGCCGGCGATGCCGCGTGAACCGTCGGCGCCGAACAGGTCGACCTCGATGCGGCCCTTCCCCTTGGAGTCGCGGAAGATGTGACCGCAGGTGAGGATCAATGCCTCCCCCTGCCGGCAGTCGATCACGGTGCCGGTGCCCCAGCAGACTCCCTGGGCGTCCTCCACCCGCAGCCGGGCGGTGGCGGCCATGAGCCGGCTCTCGAGGGCGGCACGCGATTCCGGCGACAAGGGCGGGGCCGACTGCAGCGGAAGGGAACCCTCTGCGGCGGCCGGCGGCACGACCGGCGCCGGGGCCGCGCGGGAGACGGCCGGTCCGGCGACGACGGCGTCGACCGGGACATGCGGCTTCGCCGGCGGTTCGGTGACCAGGGGCGACTGTAACGGGGTCTCCGGAAAAGGGATGCCGGCAATGGCCGCGGCCGCGACGGCGGGCGGTTCGGCCCGCGGGGCAAGGCCGACGACCGGGCGGCTCTTGGCGAGCAGCGTCTCCAGTTCGCGGCGCGTGGTGGCGCCGTTGATGCGGCCGATCTCCTGCCCCTTGACCAGCAGCACGTAGCAGGGCACTCCGGTCACGCCGAAACGACGGACCAGGTCACCCTCGCGATCGACGTCGACATGCCGCACGGCCCATCCGGCCGCGGCGATCTCGCCGATCAGCGGGGCCATCGACCGACAGGGGCCGCACCAGGTCGCCGAAAAATCGACGAGCACGACGTCTCCCGGGGCGACCGGCGCGGCTGCCGGATCGGCCCTGGCGCCGGTGAGGGCGGCACCCAGCATCCAACCTCCCGCGATCGCTCCGCACAGGATTGCTCGAAAGGACAGGCTCATCCGCGGCTCCGTGCTCGTGGTTTCATCTCGTTGTCCGGCGACGGGCCGCGAGGAGTGCGGCCGGATGGCTTGCCGAAGCGGCCACCGCCCCTTGAAGCGGGCGGGATAGTGCCGCCGGCGCCCTCCCGCGACAAGACCACTTTCGCATGCGGGCGTGCCGCGGACGGCTTCCCAGTCGCCCCTTTCCCGCGCTGTTTCCCCGTTTCAACGGAGCTTTCTACAATCCGCGTTCCCCGCCGGGGGCTGAACCCACCCACAGCGAAGCCCACAGTGAAGCAGCCCGAGCCAAGCATCCGCCGCATCCTCGTCACCTCGGCGCTCCCCTACGCCAACGGCCACATCCACCTCGGCCACCTGGTCGAATACATCCAGACCGACATCTTCGTCAGGTTCCAGAACCTGCGCGGCCACCGCGCGATCTATCTTTGTGCCGACGACACGCACGGCACGGCGATCATGATCCGCGCGAAGTCGGAGGGCCGCGGCGAGCAGGAACTCATCGCCGCCATGCGGCTGTCGCACCTCGCTGACTTCGGCGATTTCCAGATCGGTTTCGACCACTACGGCTCCACCGACAGCGCCGCCAACCGGACGCTGTGCGCGAGCGTGTGGCAGGCGCTCCGCCGCCGCGACCTCGTCACGGCGCGGACCGTGCAGCAGCTCTACGATCCGGTGGCCGGCGTCTTTCTCGCCGACCGGTTCGTGCGCGGCACCTGCCCCCGCTGCCGTGCGGCCGACCAGTACGGCGACTCCTGCGAGCAGTGCGGCGCCACCTACGGCCCGGCCGACCTGATCGATCCGGTGAGCACGCTCTCCGGCGCCACACCGGAGGTGCGATCGGCGGAGCACCTCTTCGTGACGCTCGAGAAGATGCACCCGTTCCTCGATCGCTGGACGCGGGAATCGGCCGCCCTCGACCCCCCGATCGCCAACTACCTCGCCGGCCACTTCCTGGGCGAGCCGCTCCGCGACTGGGACATCTCCCGTCCCGCCCCCTACTTCGGCTTCGAGATTCCCGACGCGCCGGGGCAGTACTGGTACGTCTGGTTCGACGCCCCGATCGGCTACCTCGCCGCGACGGCCGAATGGTGCGCCGCGCGGGGGGAATCGTTCGAGTCGTGGTGGCACCGCGGCGGGCCGAACGAACCGCCCGCGGAGATCCATCATTTCATCGGCAAGGACATCACCTATTTCCACACGCTCTTCTGGCCGGCGATGCTCGAGGCGGCTGGCTACTCGCTTCCCACCCGGGTGCGGGTGCACGGGTTCCTCACCGTCAACGGCCAGAAGATGTCGAAGAGCCGCGGCACGTTCCTGCTGGCGCGAACCTACCTCGACCACCTCGATCCCGGCATGCTCCGCTACTACTACGCGTCGAAGCTCTCCGGCGGGATCGACGACATCGACCTGAACCTGGCGGAGTTCACGGCCAAGGTGAACGCCGATCTCGTGGGGAAGGTGGTCAATCTCGCCAGCCGCACCGCGCGGTGGCTGGAGCGGACGGGTCTGTCGGGCCGCTATCCCGACGACGGCGGCCTGTTCGCGCGGGCGGCGGCCGACGGCGACGAGATCGCGGCGGCCTACGAGCAGTGCGACCTCGCCCGGGCGATGCGGGCCATCATGCTCGCCGCCGACCGGGCCAACCTGTACGTCGATACGGAGCAGCCCTGGAAGCTCGCCAAGTCCGGCCCGGAGGCGGCGGCGCGGCTGCAGGACGTCGCCAGCGTGGCGATCAACCTGTTCCGGCAGTTGGCCGTCTATCTCGCGCCGGTGTTGCCGGCATTCGCCGTGCAGGTCGGCGAGCTCGTCGGCGGCCCGATCCGCTCGTGGGAGGAATCCCGCACCCCGCTTGCCGGCATTCCGGTCGGCACGTTCACGCCGCTGATGCGCCGCGTCGAAGCGGCCCACGTCGAGGCGATGCTGGCACAATCGATCGCCCAGGCACCGGCAACACCCGCTCCGTCCCCTCCCGGACACTCCGGAAAGACGTCACACCCCCGAGGAGAATCCCCCATGGAACCGCAGACCATCCCCGCCGATTCCGGCGACGCACTGGCGGCCGAGCCGCTGGCACCGGAGTGCACGATCGACGACTTCACGAAGATCGACCTCCGCGTGGCCCGCGTGGTCACGGCGGAGGAGGTGCCGGAAGCGAAGAAGCTGCTCCGGCTGACGATCAGCCTCGGCGGCGGCACGACGCGGACGGTCTTCGCCGGCATCAAGGGCTTTCACACGCCCGAATCGCTCCTCGGCCGGCTCGTGGTGGTGGTCGCCAACCTCGCACCGCGGCAGATGAAGTTCGGCACGAGCGAGGGCATGGTGGTGGCGGCCAGCGGCGCGGGCGCGCCGGGCGTCTATCTCCTGTCCCCGGACTCCGGCGCGCTGCCGGGCATGCGGCTGCGGTGACTGGTTTTAAGAAAAACACGGCTTCGTGCCGTTTTTTCTTTGCGGGCCTCCGCCCGCTGGTGCTAAGCGTGGCATCGTGCCACGCAGCCAGTGGGTGCGAGCGGCTTCGTGCCGTTTTTTCTTTGCGGGCCTCCGCCCGCTGGTGCTGCGCGTGGCTAACGGCTTCACGCGAAACACCGGCATCCGGCCGGTTTTCGCTTCGCGGGCCTCCGCCCGCTGGTGCTGGGCGTCGCATCCTGCGACGCAGTTGTGCGGGAGCACTCGAGGGGATGCCCGTGCGATGGAGCCGGCCTGTGCCGGCAAGCGCAGCCCGGAGGGCGAAGTGAAGCCGGCATGGAGCGAGCGAAGGCCAGGATGGCCGAAGCAAGCGTCCGGGCGACGTCGCACGGGCAGACCCGGCCCGCAGCGAACGTCCGGGCGACATGGCATGGGCAGCCCCGGCCCGCAGCGAACGTCCGGGCGACATGGCATGGGTAGCCCAGGGCCGCCGGCGATCACCCAACTGTCCTTCGCAAAACCCGCCCGCCCGCTGTTCCGCCGAACCGGTCCGCGCCGCCGCCACACCGACCCGTATGATTGTCTCGTCCCGTCGGACAGGCTGCGCATCATGAGCACCAGGTCGATCACGACGATCCACGGTATTCCCAACACCCCCCGGAGCCATCTGCCATGCCCACGACAACCATCGTCTTCCCCACCGATTTTTCCACCGCCAGCGATGCCGCGCTCACCCATGCCGAGGCGCTGGCCAGGCAGTCGCACGCCCGGCTGCTCATCGTGCACGTCGAGGAACCGCCCATGGCCTACGGGGGCGGCGAACTCTACTACGGCCTGCCGGAGCCGAACTCGGAGCGGATCCTGAAAATGCTCGAGGACGTGAAGCCCACCGACCCGTCGGTGCCGTTCGCGCACCGCTTGACGATCGGCGATCCGGCCGGCGAGATCGTCCGCATCGCGGGCGAGGAGAAGGCCGAGATGATCGTAATGGGAACGCACGGCCGCACGGGCATGACGCGGCTGCTGATGGGCAGTGTCGCGGAGGGCGTGGTCCGCCGGGCGCCGTGCCCGGTCCTCGTCTACCGCGAAACGCCCGAAAAACTCGCCGAGAGCCGGTTGAAGCCCGCCCACGCCTGAGGTGGGCACGAGGGCACCGCCGGAAATGCGCCGCCGGTTTGCTACAACGGCCGCATGACGACACGGTCGATTCTCGAACTCCGCGCCCGCATCCGTTCCCGCATCCGCCAGTTCTTCGACGCGGGCGGCTATCTCGAGGTCGACACGCCCGTGCTGTCGTCGGAGGTGCTGCCGGAGCCGCACATCGATCCGCTGCCGGTGGCCCTGGATGGCGACGGCAGTCCGGCGCACTATCTGCAGGCCAGCCCGGAGGCGCTCATGAAGCGGCTGCTGGCCGCCGGCTCCGGCCCGATCTACCAGTTCGCGCGGTCGTTTCGGGCCGGTGAGCGGGGCGACCGCCACGACGTCGAATTCGTGCTGCTCGAGTGGTACGGGCCGGGCACGACGCTCGCCGACACCGCCGGCATGCTCGAGCAACTCTGCCGGTTGACGCTGGGGACCAGCGGCCTCGATCGCGTCGGTTGCACGGCGGCCTTTGTACGGCACGCCGGCGTCGATCCGCTGGTGGCGACGCTCGAGGAAATGATGGCGGCGGTCCGACGGAACGGACTCGAACTGCCCGGCGGCACCGAGGCCCGCCCGCCGGCTGAGGTATGGGATCGCTGCTTCGAACTCCTGCTGGCCGAGGTGGTGACGCCGCGGCTGGGTCGCGGCCGGCCGACGATGCTCGAGGCATGGCCCGTATCACAGGCCGCGTTCGCGAAGATCGCCGCCGGTCCGCCCGCCGCGGCGGTGCGATTCGAGCTGTTCGTGGAGGGCGTGGAACTGGCCAACGGCTGGGAGGAGGAGCCCTGCCGCGCCGTCCTGCGGGAGCGGATCGATGCGGCCAACCGCATCCGCGTCGCCGACGGCCGGCCGTCCCTACCGGTTCCGCGGCGGCTCCTGGCGGCGCATCGCGGCGCCGACGGCGAGCCCGGCGGAGCATCGATGCCGGAGGGAGTCGGAGGGGCGCTGGGATTCGACCGGCTCGTCATGCTGGCAGCCGGCGCGGCGACGATCGACGCGGTCCGCTGCTTCACTTCCCGCGACGCCTGAGACAGCGACCGGATGAGATCCGTTCCGGGATCAGCTCGGCGGCGATCGTGTCTCGGCGACGAGACTTCTGCCGTCCGCCGGCGGGTGGGGCGGAGCATCGGCTCGGTGCACGCTGCGCGGCCGCGTCACGGCACCGGCTCGCACGACAGGACCGTCCACCGCTCGAAGACCCGGCCCTGCTGGCTCGACACCTGCGGCGCGAGGACCAGCCGCAGCGTCAGAGACGGGGCCGGACCGCAGGGCCCCATCCGCGCCCGCACCTCCCACGCATTCGTCGCCTCCTCGCTCGACCCGACGGTCCGCACTTCGGCCGGCGGAACGACGGCGCAGGCCGCGGTGACGGCCGCCACCGCGCCCACGGCCGCCGGATGGCACATGCTCCGGGCATCCGCCAGCCGTTCCTGCCGGATGGCGTCGAGCCAGAGGCTCGCGGCGGCCTGCGCCCGCTCGACGGAGATCCAGCGGCTCGTCGCACGCGCCGCCACCGCCTGCGACCCGAACCCGATCGCCAGCGCCAGGCCGGCCAGCGCCGCCATCCGTCCGGCCTTGAGCGAGCCCTCGCGGCCGAGGTCGGCCAGCGCCGCACAGGAAAGCCCCGCGGCCACCAGCGGCACCGCCCAAAAAAACGGTCCGATCAGGGCCAGCGCCGAGAAACCGCCGGCCACGACCGCCGCGACGGCCAGCGGGCTGACGGGTCGGTAAGAGGCGGTCTGGTTCATGGCTGCAGGGCCGCGTCACTTGGGGTTCACGCGGAGCGCATCGGCGCCCTCGAGCTTCAGGCGGCGATGCGCGTGACGGACGATGAAGTCGGCGTCCTTATCGAAGGGGCGTCCCGCGACGGCGAACGGCCCGGACCGCGACGCATTGCGGACCCACGACAGCCACTTCCGATCCGGGGCGAGCCCGAAGAGCATCCGCGACTCCGGGGTCGGCTGCACCACGTCGCGGGGCACCGCCGCGGCGTGCAGCGACGCCGCCGTGAACGCGATCATCACCCAGCCGACCGCGGCCGCCGCCAGCGGCGCACCGAACATCTCGACCTGCCGAAGAAACTTCACCTTCGTGTGCGACACGCGATCGGTCGTCTCCCGCAGCACCAGCAGCACGACGCAAAAAATCGTCCACATCGACAGGAAGTCGAGCAGATTCACGTAGCTGGGCAGGTACGCCTCGGCGGCGACGGCCAGGCTGCCGTGCCACGCCGTCGCCATGCTGGCCGCCACGAGCACGTTGAGCAGCATGATGAGCGCGCTCCAGAGCCCCTCGCGCGTCAGCAGGAGCGTCACCGCGGTGAACACCAGCAGCAGGAACAGATTGACCATCATCGTCGGGTGCTCCCGTTCGTCTCGGCCCGTGCCCGTGTCTTTCCGATCCGGCCCTTCGCGGTTCCGCTCGTGCGGGTCAGCCCTTCTTCGCGAAGACCCGTTGCATCTCCTCCAGCGACGTCACCCCCTCGATCACGAGTTCCATGCCCACGTCGGCGAGGGCCCGCATCCCGTCCTTGACGGCTGCCTGCCGCAACACCTTGGGGTCGACCTTGCCGGCGATCGCCTTCCGGAAA
>Ga0114966_10004522_pt1 | contig 11945 bp, 9 predicted proteins | sample M_130207_XF_Meta_FD_87029 | JGI IMG/M metagenome (GOLD analysis project Ga0114966, IMG submission 87029) | Freshwater microbial communities from Lake Montjoie, Canada to study carbon cycling - M_130207_XF_MetaG | ecosystem: Environmental > Aquatic > Freshwater > Lake | place: Lake Montjoie...
AAGGTTCCGCCGAGGACGCCGATCTTACTCACTGGCTCCCCTCCGAACTTCCGGTTGCAGCCTCTTCTAGTGTTTCGCCAATCTCTTCAAGGTCTAGGTCGGCAGCGTCTGCGGCATCGGCGGCGTTCAAGAGGCCGCTGTCGTCTGGATCATCCCACTCCAACGCAAGGTCACCAATCACCACAGAGTGGCCAGTGCGGCAGCCAGCCTTGCGGAGCGCCTCCTCAATCCCCTGTCGCTTCAGCTCGTGATGGAAGCGCTCGGCAGATTCATCGCGCGCAAAGTCGGTCTGATGCACGAGACGTTCGATTGCCTTCCCACGAACGCGGAAGGCGTCACCCTCACGGCTCACTTCAAATCCAGAGATCGCAATCGGATCAATGCGATGCACCACCACTCCAGCAGGTTCGGTTGGAAGTGAGAGTGTCTCGGCGTCGGGGAGGAGTCGCGCCAACTCTTTACGGAGAGCGCCTACACCCTCACCTAACGTCCCGCCAAGCGCAGAGCAAGCGACACTGTTGAGGCCGAGCTTCGAAAACCCTTCCTGCAGTTCTGCGAGACGCTCGTGGACACCAGGACGGTCAATCTTGTTTAAGACGATCAGCGTGGTCTTCTCAAGCAGTGCTGGGTTATGCGCAGAGAGTTCGTCGCGAATGATCCCTGCGTCGCGCAGTGGATCGGCAGCAGAGGCGTCAACAACGTGAACCAGAATGCGCGTGCGTGAGGCGTGACGCAAGAAGGCGAAGCCGAGTCCAGCCCCCATTGATGCACCTTCAATGAGTCCTGGGAGATCGGCAATGGTTGGGCGACGACCATCCTCTAGGCCGAGCTCAAGGACACCAAGGTTCGGCTCGAGGGTGGTGAATGGATAGTCGCCAATCTTCGGCTGCGCCGCAGTGAGTGCGGCAAGCGTGGTGGACTTGCCAGCGTTCGGGAGGCCGACGAGCCCAACGTCGGCGATCAGGCGCAACTCAAAGCGCACGGCGCGCACCTCGCCAGGCTCCCCCTTCTGCGCATGGCGTGGTGCCTGATGCGTTGAGGTCACAAAGTGCGCATTCCCGAGCCCGCCGCGTCCACCTTTAACGATCATCACGCGCTGTTCGCGCGAAACGATGTCGGCGATCAGGTCGCCGCTCACGGCGTCAAAGATGGCGGTACCGGGAGGGACGCCAATCTCTAGCTCCCTTCCCGCCTTCCCATGCGACTGCTTGTTGCCACCGTTGCTACCATCCCCTGCGGTGAGAAAGCGCTTCTGCTCAAAGTCGCGCAGCGTGGTCTGGCCAGTGTCTACCGAAACATAGACGCTGCCGCCACGCCCGCCGTCGCCACCGTCTGGGCCTCCGCGCGGAACATGCGACTCGCGTCGCATCGTAGAGGCGCCATCGCCACCTCGCCCAGCTGTGAGGTGGAGATCTACAACGTCAAGAAACACGCGCCCTACGGGAGGAAACGCGCCGGATTGTAGAAGGTTGAACCACTGGAGAGCGGGTAGCCACGCGAAACGTAGAAGTGAAGATGTGGACCAGTGGTGCAGCCAGAATCACCAATCTTGCCGATCTGCTGCCCGCGTGCAATCTTCTGCCCAGGTGAGACCAGGATCTTGGACATATGATAGTAGCCAGTGTAGAGATTTGACCCAACGGCGATCACCACTTGATTGCCGCCACAATTGTTGACCCACCCTGTGCGCACAACAACTCCTGCCGCTGCGGCGAGAATCGGTGCACCAACACCTTGGGCTATGTCCATCCCGTCATGCCCACGGAAGAATCCGCGCACGAATCTTCCACCGGGGACGGGGTAACGGAAAGTCAAGCCGCTATAGATCGCTGGGAGTGGCCCGTTGTATGCGTACGACTGACCGGAGGCCGCGTATGTTGGCAGTGCTGGTCCGCGCCCACCTGGAAGGACGAGCACCATCCCGAGCACAACATCGGTTGAGCGGAGCCCGTTATAGGCAACGATCTTAGACTGCGAGAGGTTTGCAGAAGAGGCAATCGATTTCATCGTCTCGTGTTCTGCGACCACATGGACATAACCTTTCACGTCTGGGATCTTGAGCCGCTTCCCTGCAGGTGGATTATTTGTTGAGATCAAACGGTTTGACCAGATCACATCCATGATGCCGACGCTATAGAGCCTGGCGATCTGCGCAAGCGTCTGACCTTTCTGGACCACATGGATGCTGACATGCGCACGCCCATCTGGGATGCTCAGCTGAACTGCAGCTGGGAGTCGCATCGTTCCATCTTCCAGAATCTGTGGCCCGTCAAGCTCACTCGTCGCAATGCTGCTTACGATCTCAGCTGAGGCATCACGCGCAGGCTCAGCCGACCGCCAACCGAGCGGGCTCGTCACGGCAACATCTGTCGCCGCGCTGCCCTGCTCTGTCTCAAGGCTTAGCGGTGCCTCTGGCGGTGCTGCGCGATCGGGATCTAGTCCCGCGCCCCAGAGTGCTGGCAGCGTGCGCTCGGTCTCAGTCTCGACCGCGATGGCGATCCCCTCATCAAGCGCACGAGCGCGCTGGTCAACTGCAGGGCCAGGGAGGAGGCTCGCCACAATGGCAACCCCGAGAAGTACGGCGATACCGAACGACGCAGCACTCTCCGGGGCTCGGCTGATGGCAAAGATCTGCTTTGCGAGCCTGGCCTGGCGGCGCTTGAGGTTGTTCAGCACTCCCCAGCGTTCCAAGTGCGGCACCAACGTATGGGCGAGCGCGGCGAGGGCTAAGCCGCTGGTGCGCTCCCGCAAACGGGGATGAACACGAACACGACGTGGGAGGGGGTGCTTAAGAAACTCGCCCGCTCGGAAGAGGCTGAGTCGGATCGCTCGCTCACCTGAGCGCTCTAGCAGCCCGCCGAACCTATAGGCGGCGCGGCGAATGGAAGCGACAAAGCGGAACACAAAATCTCCACGACGAACGCCACCACCGGACTGTGAGCGCGTCTTGCGTTGATCCCGAGAGTTCCTATGCGTCATTTGCGCCTCCGATCTCGACCTATTCTACCCTTCGCCGATTCCGCCTCGGCGGGGTGCGGGAGGTTGATCTCAGGCTTGGTTGGAGCCCTCAGTCCCCTTCGTCAGCGAGGCGAGGAACTGCGCGTTCGACTCGGTCTTCGCGATGCGGTTCAGGAGGAGCTCGATCCCCTCGTTCGCACCGACGGCGGAGAGCATGCGGCGCATCGTCCAGACCATCTTCAGCGTTGCCTCATCAAGAAGGAGCTCCTCTCGGCGTGTGCCGGAGCGCTGCACGTCAATGGCCGGGAAGATGCGCTTCTCGGCAAGCTTGCGGTCAAGGACGAGCTCGGAGTTACCGGTCCCCTTGAACTCTTCGTAGATGACGTCATCCATCTTGGAGCCGGTGTCCACAAGGCAGGTCCCGATGATCGTCAGTGATCCTCCCTCCTCCAATTTGCGCGCGGCACCGAAGAAACGCTTCGGTGGGTAGAGCGCAATCGGGTCAATACCGCCAGAGAGGGTTCGCCCTGACGGCGGGAGCGCCAAGTTGTAGGCGCGTGCGAGTCGGGTGATGGAGTCAAGCAGCACCACCACGTCGGCGCCAGCCTCAGTGCGTCGCTTGGCAATCTCCAGCGCCATCTCGGCTACGTGCGTGTGGTTCTCGGTCGGCTCGTCAAAGGTTGAGGAGATCACCTCGCCCTTCACGGAGCGGCGCATGTCGGTGACCTCTTCTGGTCGCTCGCCGATCAGGCAGACCATCAGGGAGATCTCTGGGTAGTTCGCGGTCACACCCTGCGCGATCTGCTTAAGCAGGCTCGTCTTCCCCGCCTTTGGCGGTGAGACGATCAGCGCGCGCTGCCCCTTACCGAGCGGATTCACCAGGTTGATGAGGCGCTGTGAAAGATTCGTTGGATCGGTCTCAAGATTGATCAGCTCAATCGGGTGGATCGGGGTGAGGTCACCAAAGTGCGGTCGTCGGCGTGCCGACTCTGGATCTGTCCCGGAGATGATCTCCACGCGGAGCATCCCCCAGAACTTCTCGCCTTCGCGCGGTGCGCGAATGACGCCACCAATGGTGTCGCCTTGGCGTAGGCCAATACGTCGCAGCATGGGCGACGGAACGTAGACATCGTCCGCACTTGGGAGGAGTCCGTTGCGTCGAACGAATCCGTATCCATCATCAACGATCTCAAGGATTCCTTCGGCCCACACCTGACCCTGCTCCTCTGCCTGCGCGGTAAGGATCTTCTGGATCACGCGGGGCAGATCTTCTTGCTGTGAGGTGGTGACGTTGAACTTCTTCGCTGCGGCCATCAGCTCGCTCGCGGTCATGTTGGCCAGCGTTGCGAAGGTCAGTATCCCCTCGGCGGCGAGATCCGCTTCAGAGAGGACCTCAACGTCTTGCGGGAGCGAGCTCTGCGGCATGCGCATGCCGCCCTGTCCACCGTTCATTCCGGGTCCGCGGCGAACGACGCGTCGTGGTCCGCGATTACGGGGATCATTCATTGACATTGTTGGGGGTACCTTCCTTGACTCTTGTGGGGTTGCCTCGGGATCTTCAAGATCCCCACACGAAACGTCCAACGCCTCTTAGCGGGAGGAGTGGGGGAATGAGAGAACTCTACGGGATCATGCGCCCCACGTCAACGGGGCGTTGCGAGCGGCTACTTGCCGCCCTTCGCCTTCGCCCAATCGGCCTTGAAGACGGCGATCCCCTTGTCGGTGAGTGGATGCTTCGCCATCTGCTCAAGGACCTTCAGCGGCATCGTGGCAACGTGTGCGCCAACGAGTGCCGATTCCGTCACATGGCGAGGGTGGCGAATCGATGCGGCCAAGATCTCGCAGTGGTCAAGCTCCTCGTAGTGCGAGAAGATCTCCGCGAGTTCACGGATCACCGTCATACCATCTTCGCTGATGTCATCAAGCCGGCCAACGAACGGGCTGATCAGTGACGCACCCGCCTTCGCAGCGAGGAGTCCCTGGTTCGCCGTGAAGATCAGTGTGCAGTTCGTCTTGATCCCCTCCGCCTTGAGACGGCTGATGGCGGCGAGGCCATTGGTGGTCATTGGGATCTTCACCACGATGTTGGAGGCGATCTTGGCGAAGGCGAGCCCCTCACGGAGCATCCCCTCGGTGTCGTCGCTGATCACTTCGGCCGAGACTGGGCCTGGGGTGAGAGCGCAGATCTCCTTCAGGAGCTCTTCATAGGAGCCGCCAACCTTCGCGTAGAGCGACGGGTTGGTGGTGACGCCGTCAACGATTCCCCAGCTGATGCCGGTCTTGATCTCGTTGATATCTGCCGTGTCTAAGAAAAACTTCATGATGCTGCTCCTGTTCCGTTGCTTCGGCTTGCCGCCTTGTGTGCGGCCGCCTCAATCGCCTTGCGGCGTTCCGCCTGTACCGTCTCATCATCGCGCACTCCCACCATTCGTGGAACGTACCCGGCGAGGCGACCCTCTTTCAGCGCCACCGCGGCGCCAACGAAGCCGTCAAAGAGCGGGTTCGGCCGCAGTGGGCGGCTGGTGAACTCTGGATGGAACTGGCTCGCCACGAACCATGGGTGGTCAGCGAGTTCGATGATTTCTACGAGGCGCCCATCTGGCGAGACGCCAGAGAAGTTCATCCCGGCCGCCTCGAGCTGCGGCTTGAAGCGATTCGCCACCTCAAAGCGGTGGCGGTGGCGCTCGTAGGCGATCTCCGACCCGTAGACGGTTGCGGCGCGCGAGCCTGCGGTGAGCTTCGCTGGGTAGAGACCGAGCCGCTGCGTTCCACCCTTCTCCTCCACGCCGCGCTGGTCTGGCGTGAAGTCAATGACTGGATGTTTCGTAAACATGTCGAACTCGGTGGAGTTAGCGTCGGCGGAGTTGAGCGCTTCACGACCAAGCTCAATCACCGCGATCTGCAGACCGAGGCAGAGACCAAGGTATGGGATGCGCTCGGTGCGAGCCGTGTGTGCGGCACGAATCTTCCCCTCAATGCCGCGGTAGCCGTAACCGCCAGGGACCAAGATGCCGTGCGTGCCGGCGAGTTGCGCCGAGACCTGTCCCGCATCGGCGTCATCAAGCTGTTCGGCGTTGACCCATCGAACGCGGACGTCGTGGCCGTGCGCCCAACCAGCGTGCCGTAGCGCCTCCATCACCGAGAGATAGGCGTCAGGGAGCTCGGTGTACTTCCCAACGATGGCGATCTCCACCGCCGGCTTCTCTGTCACGATCTCTGCAACGAGCTGCTCCCATTTCGCAAGCTGCGGTGTGGCAGGCGTGATGCCGAGTTCGCGAACGAGCAGGTCGCCAAGGCCGAACCTCTCAAACTGCAGCGGCACTTCATAGATGGTGCGCGCAGTGGTCGCGGGGACGACCGCCTCCATTGGAACATCGGTGAAGAGGGCGATCTTCTCGCGCACATCATCTGGGACCGGATGATCGGCACGGAGGATGATGACGTCGGGCTGAATGCCGCTGCCCCGCAGCTCCTTCACCGAGTGTTGCGTTGGCTTCGTCTTCAGCTCACCAGTAGCGGCGAGTTCTGGAAGGAGGGTGACGTGGATGTAGAGCGAGTTGCCCCGACCAACATCCTTCTTCAGTTGGCGAATCGCTTCAATGAACGGAAGTGACTCAATGTCACCAACGGTGCCACCAACTTCAACGATGACAACATCAACGTCGTCGCCACCCAGACGGAGGACGCGCTCCTTGATCTCGTTGGTGATGTGTGGAATGACCTGCACGGTGCCGCCAAGGTAGTCGCCGCGACGCTCACGCGCGATCACGGTGGAGTAGATGCGGCCTGTGGTGACGTTGGAGGCCTGCGAGAGGTTGACGTCGATGAAGCGCTCGTAGTGACCAAGGTCAAGATCGGTCTCTGCGCCGTCATCGGTGATGTAGACCTCGCCGTGCTGATACGGCGACATGGTGCCTGGATCCACGTTGAGATACGGATCAAGCTTGATCACGGAGATGCGCAGGCCACGCGCTTTCAGCAGAAGACCGACGGAGGCGGCGGTGATGCCCTTACCAAGGGAGGAGGTGACGCCGCCGGTGACGAACACGAATTTCGTCGCCATTTCGTCCCCTCTGCCTCCTCAAGTTGGGCGGGGCGCTCAGTGACTACCGAGCGAGCCTGGCGGAGTCTATCGCAGACTGCGGCGGAACGGGAGTCCTGTTTGGCGCCCCGCCCAGATCCCCAAGATGATCAGCGCGCCGCCGAGTGCCTGCACGGGGGCGAGCGCTTCACCAAGCACAACCGCAGAGATCACGACGGCAAGGAACGGGACGAGCAACTGAAAACTCGCCACGCGCGCAGGGCCAACCACCGGCACCGCGGTGAAGTAGAGGACATTGGCGAGGCTGCTCGAGCCGAAGGTGGCATAGAGGATGCCGAAGGTCGCAACCAGAGGGATCGCTGGCGAGCCGAGTTCCGTCCATTGGCTTGCGCCGAATGGAATTAAGACGGCACCACCGATCACCATGCTCCACGCCGTCCAGGCGAGCGCGCCAGTGCGTGGGATCACGCGCGCGCCGGCCAAGAGATACGACGCCCAACAGGCGGCGGCAAGTAGCGTTGCCGTCACGCCAGCGGTCGTACCGCCGAATGCACCAGCACCTTCGCCGATTGCAACGGCGGCAACGCCAGCAAATGCGATCAGCCCACCGATTGCGATCGCAGGGCGGAGCGGGTCAATACGTAGGATCGCCGCAAAGATGGCGGTGAGGAACGGTGTAACGGCAATAAGGAGGGCACTGGTGCCCGCATTAATGGTGCCGAGTGATCCGGCCCAGAGCAGCTGATATGTCCCCTGCCCAATAATGCCGAAGAGTCCAGTGATCAGAAGATCGCGTCGTGACATGCGGATGTTCCCGCCGCGCAGATGCGTCCAGAGCAAGACGATCAGGCCGGCCGCCGTAATACGAATCGCAGAGAACGGGAGGACGGGCCATGCCATCACCGCAGCCTTAACTACAGTGAAGTTTGCCGCCCAGACCAACATGGCAATTAGGACGCCAATCTCAGCGACTGCACGCGGGGTTCTCTTGCCTTTGGTTTCACTCATGAGGCCGTACTCCGATCCAAATATCCCTTCTCGCGCGCGCGATCAATCCCGATCCTAAAGAGTCGTGGCGCTGCGAGCGTAATCAGCACCGTTCCAACCGCCAGCACGAGGAGGAGGAGCGGCGTTGGGAGCTCGCCGAGCAGCCCTGGTGAGGCCGTGCCGAGGAGCGCACGTCGCACCCCCTCAATCCACCAGGTTATTGGGAGGGCTGCACCGAGGAACTGGAGTGACTCCGGCAGCGTGTCGAGCGGGAAGATTGCCCCACAGAGAAGGAAGACGCTTCCTGCTACTGCTTGGGGGTAGCTCCACGCGTCGTTGCGTAGTTGTACACAGACCGCACCGAGTGCAACGCCAAGCCCAATTATTGACGTCAGCCCGAGTGTCATCACAACAAGTAGTAGTGGGAGGTCTGGACCACCTACACGCATCGGCATTCCGATCAGTGCGCCAACGCCAATCACGATGACCGCACTGATCCCTGCGATGAGCGCCTTGACCAGGGCGCGGCCAATTGAGACAGGGAGGAGTGACGATGGCGTCGCAAAGATGTAGCGAATCGTTCGATAGCGTTCGCGATCATCGAGCAGCGCATGCGTTGGCCCCTGCATTGCGGCACCAACAATCTGAAAGACCGCCTGTCCCACAACAACAAAGCCGATTGAGGCGGGATTCAGCGCGCCACCAATGGAGAGCACGGCGATGAAGAGCCCAAGAAACGCGAGTGGCCGGATGATCAGATAGACGAGCAGGAAGAAGGGTTCTGCCCAGTTCCCTTCAATCGCCCAGGCGAGTCGTGCCGAAGCGATCAGCGATCGCGCAGCATCGGCGGCGTCACCACGTAGTGGACCGAACGGCCGTGATGTGCGCGAGGTGAGATCAATCTGCACGAGTAAGCAACTTTCCGTCAGCACGCCCGCGACGCTCGATAAACGCAAGTGAGGCGTGTGAGAGGAGACTGAAGACCACAAACATCACAGCGAGGATCCCAAGTTCAGCTGGAACAGGAAGGAGCGCGGATGCAGCAAGTTGCGGAACGGCGAGTTGCCGCATCGCATCGGCGGCTGGGGCAAGCGGCAGGATCCCGATCGCAAAGAGTCCAACAATACCGAGGCTGCGCACGGGGGCGAAGAGGCCGCCCAGGAGTTGCATCGGTTCGTTGAGCAGATCGCCCAGGTGATCCGCCTCCCGGCCAGAGACCAAGAAGACGGCGGCAAGGCAGACGCCGAGCGCATACATGGCGGCGATGCCCAGCATCATCGTCAGGGCGAGGAGGAGTGGCTCGCGGATCTCATACTGCGCGCCGAAGAGGAGTGAGCCGCCGAGGATGATGATCCCAGCGCGGAACGCCATGCCAACCGCACCGCCAACCGCCATGCCGAGCGCGATTGAACCGAGTCCAACTGGAGCGGTGATGTAGAGCGTCATGTTGCCGCTGTCGCGCTCCCAGCGGAACTGACCGGCCATCATCCAGATCACTGACGTCCAGAAGGTGAGCAGCGCACTTGCAAGGATCGTTGCGCTAATCCAGGCCTCATCTGCGCCACGTGAACGCAAGAGGAAGACGAACGAGCACATCCCGAGGGTTGGAAAGACAAGATCGAAGAAGAGCCATGAGGGCTCACGTGACATACCGAAGATGCGCGGGTACGCGCGACCGACTACAGACTGGGCCGCGTGTCGCAGCCGATGTGAGAGGCTCCACTCTGTCTCTGCATAGATACGAGAGTGTAAATCTTTCGGAACGCTAGCGGCGCTCATCGGGCCTGCTCGCTCTCCGACTCACTAATGCCCCGTCCAACAAGTTGAACGAAGACCTCTTCCAGCGTTGGCTCACTCTTAGAGATCTCACGAAGATGTGCCCCAGCAGCGGCGAGCGCACTGATCACGCCGCCAAGCGCGGCGTCTTCGCGAAGTGCGATTGCAAGGCGCGTGACGGGTGAGCCGACGCCGTCTCCATCAGCGCCGTCAGCATCGCGCACAACAACAGAGATGACACCGGGAAGTTCGCGCAACGTTCCAAGGCTCACCGTAGAAGGGAGCTCATCAACGCCAACGATGAAGAGCGTCTCCTTCTGCACCATGCGCTTCAGTTCGGTTGGCGTCCCCTGCGCAAGGATGCGCCCATGGTCAACGATCGCAATGCGATCGCACATCTCGTCCGCCTCAGCCATGTAGTGCGTAGTGAGAAGCACCGTGCGTCCCGGCTGCTCTGCCTGGAAGGCACGGACGCGCTCGCGCACATCACGTGCTGCGGAGACATCGAGTCCAATGGTTGGCTCATCAAGGAAGAGCATCCACGGCTCATTCAGGAATGAGCGCGCAAAGTTCAACTTCTGTCGCTGACCGGTTGAGAGGGCACTGATCTTCCGGTCGCGAATGTCCGTGATTCCGAATGCCTCAATCTGGGCGTCAACGCGGCGCATCCCTTCGCGAAACGGCATCCCATAGAACTGCGCGAACATCGCGAGCTGTTCGCGTGCCGTAAGAAGGCCATACCCCGAAAAGTCGCCACCAGCGACAAGGTTCATGATGCGCCGAACGCGCGCCGTGTCGCGCACAACATCGAGGCCGAAGATGGATGCGCTCCCGCTACTTGGGAGGAGGAGCGTGCTGAGGATCTTGATCAGCGTGCTCTTCCCTGCGCCATTCGGTCCAAGAAGCCCGAAGAGCTCACCTGGCTCAATGCGCAGATCGATATTGTGAAGCGCGGTGACAGGGCCGCCCTTCGCCTGGAAGGTGCGGCCAACGCCGGAGACCTCTACCGCGGCAGTGGACGCCGCGGGCGTTGAGACGGCCATCAGACCTCCACGTAAGCGTGCGTTCGTGCCACAGGGGTGCCACGGCGGCGCATTCGTGAGGAGTCTACAATCAGCAGACACCAGCCAACATGCAGGGGGTTGCCTATGGATCCGCGACTTGAACAATCCGCCATCACCGCGATCCGCACCCTCGCGATCGACACCGTCCAGGCGGCAAACTCTGGTCACCCTGGTGCCCCAATGGGCTGCGCGCCGATGGCGCACACGATCTGGACGCGCCACCTCCGCCACGCGCCGAGCACTCCCGGCTGGTTCGATCGCGATCGATTCGTCCTCTCCAACGGTCATGCGAGTGCGCTCCTCTATTCACTTCTTCATCTCACTGGCTACGGGCTCACGGTTGACGACCTGAAGTCGTTCCGACAGTGGGGCTCACTGACTCCGGGGCATCCGGAGTACGGCCTCACCGCTGGCGTTGAGGCAACCACAGGGCCGCTCGGCCAAGGATTTGCGAACGGAGTTGGCATGGCGATCGCTGAGCGACGCCTCGCCGCAGAGTTCAACCGACCAGGGCACACCGTGGTTGATCATCGCGTCTTCGCGATCGTCTCAGACGGCGACCTTCAAGAAGGGCTCGCATCCGAAGCGGCATCGCTCGCTGGGCACCTGAAGCTCGGTAAGTTGATCTACCTCTGGGATGACAACCTCATCCAGCTCGACGGACCAACCTCCACCGCCTGGTCGGAAGATGTGCGCAAGCGATTTGATGCGTACGGCTGGCACACCAGCAGCGTTGCCGATGGCAACGACGTTGCATCTATTGATGCGGCAATCAGTGCAGCGAACAAGGATGATCGCCCGAGCCTCATCGCCGTGCGCACCGTCATCGGCTTCGGTTCGCCGAATAAGGCGGGGAGCCAGAAGTCACACGGCGCACCGCTCGGACCAGACGAAGTAAAGCTCACTAAGTCCGCATATGGTGCGAATCCAGATGCAACCTTTGATGTCCCGGCGGACGTTGCCGAGTTCTACCGCGGCGCGATCACCAGCGGCGAGACTCTCGTTGCGGCGCACACTAAGCGACTCCTCGCCTATGCGACCGCCTTCCCTGCAGAGGCGGCAGAACTACAGCGCCGCATGGCGGGCGTGCTACCAAGCGGATGGGAGCGCGCGCTTCC
>Ga0114966_10004524_pt1 | contig 11943 bp, 9 predicted proteins | sample M_130207_XF_Meta_FD_87029 | JGI IMG/M metagenome (GOLD analysis project Ga0114966, IMG submission 87029) | Freshwater microbial communities from Lake Montjoie, Canada to study carbon cycling - M_130207_XF_MetaG | ecosystem: Environmental > Aquatic > Freshwater > Lake | place: Lake Montjoie...
ACGGCAAAGTGAAGCCCACGACGCCGAAATCGGTGCCCAAAGGGCTGCCCAAGCCGGGTGGGTCGTGATCACTCTGCGTTTTGTACCTGCTCGCGGATTTTTTCCAGCTCGGTCTTTGCCGTGACGACGTGATGTGCGATTTCGGCGTTGTTGCACTTCGATCCCATCGTGTTGAACTCGCGGAAGAACTCCTGCAGCAGGAAATCCAGGCTGCGTCCAGCAGGTGCATCGGCATCAAGATAAGCGCGGAACTGCTTCACATGACTCGCCGCACGTGACTGCTCCTCGGAGATGTCGGTGCGATCCGCAAAGAGGGCGATCTCCTTGACCAGCCGTTCGTCATCGAGTGGCAGCGGCATGCCCGCCTCCTCCAAGCGCTGGCGTAACATTTTGCGCTGATACTCCGGCACCGTGGCGGCTTTTGCACGAATCGAATCCAGCAGCGCTTCAATCGTGCGCAGCCGTGCTTCGATGTCCGCCCGCAGACTCGCGCCTTCCGCTGCGCGCATGACGGCCAGTTGTTTCAACGATGCGGTCAGCGCCTCCTGAATGGCCGGCCACGCTTCTTCCACCGTGGTTTCGGTTTGTGCCATGCTCAAGACACCCGGGAGGCGCGTGATGTCCGCCAGCGCGATCTGCGGCGGAATGTCCAGCTTCAAGGCCAGCGCATGCATCGCGTGAAAGTACTGCCCCGCCAGCGCTTGATCGACACGCACCGTGTCCGCTGTCGCTGCGGCGGCCTCTTTGCGCACCGCCACATTCACGCGTCCACGTGAAACAGTTGCAGATACTTCCGTGCGCACGGCGTTTTCCAGCTCTGCCAGCTCACGCGGCAGATTCACCGCTACTTCGAGCTGTTTGCGGTTCACCGCGCTGCATTCCACGCTCCATGTCACACCTGCGCGCTGTGCTTCGCCCCTGCCAAATCCGGTCATGCTTTTCATATCCATCAGATGGAGCGAAATCGGCCTCGGGTAAAGCCTTGGATGCAACAGGCAGATTCACTGCGATTCCGGTTTGCAACGCCGCGCCTGCTCCCTAGTCTCGCCCTCCCTATGGCAAAATCGGCTCTCGGAAAAGGTCTCGGCGCACTCATTTCGGCACCCACGTCGGTGTCGGGAGTGTCGCGCCTGCCTGCCCTTGCACAGCCCGCTCCGGGAGATGTGGTCAATCGCGTCACGCTTGATCAAATCGTCCCCAGCCCGCTCCAGCCGCGCAAAGAATTCCCGACCGAGCAACTCTCCGAACTCATGGAGTCCATCCGTGAGCACGGCATCATTCAGCCACTGATTGTGCGACGTGTGAACGGCAAGCTGGAACTCATCGCCGGCGAGCGTCGTTTCCGTGCCTCGCGTGAGCTTGGCCTCAAAGAAGTTCCCGTCATCGTTCGTGAAGCCAGCGACAAAGACGTGCTGGAGATGGCGCTCATCGAAAATCTTCAGCGTGAAGGCTTAAATGCCATTGAGGAGGCGCAGGCCTACTCGCGCCTCGCCAAGGACTTCAACATGCGTCAGGAGGACATCGCGCAGCGCGTCGGCAAGAACCGCGCCACCGTCGCAAACACCATGCGCCTGCTGGAACTGCCCACGAGCATCCGAGACATGCTCGCCACCAGCAAAATTTCTACCGGCCACGCCAAAGTGCTGCTCATGCTGCGCAAGCACGACGAGCAGGAACGCGTGGCTCATCAAGTAGTCAGCAAGGGCCTCACCGTTCGTGCCACCGAAAAGGTGATCGACGGCATCCTGCATCCGCCACCGCCGCCAAAACCAAAACCGACAGCAACCGATTTCGCTCGTGCCATCGAAGCCGTGGAGCAAAAGCTCATCCAGCACCTGACCACCAACGTCAGCATCCATCACGCCGAGAAAAAAGGCCGCATTGAGATCGACTACTACGGCGTCGAAGACTTGAATCGCGTTCTCGCCGTGCTCGGCATCGAGGAAGAAGCCTTCGCCGAGGAATAACCCGTTCCAATGACGATCATGAACACACGTCGTGATGTTTGTTTCGTCATTCTGTCTTGTCTCCTCATGGCCTGTCAGCCTGATGCCAAATCCGTTGATGATGCTGACGTCCGCGCCTTCCTTGATCGTTACTTCTCCACTTGGTCAGCTAAAGACATGGATGGTTACGGCTCATGCTTTCATGAGCAGGCTCGTATCTCTTTCGTGCATCAAGGCCAGCCTCAAACACAGGGACTTACCGATTTCCTTCACGGACAGAAGCTCAGTCATGCGACGACTTCTGTGCCCATGACCGAGGTGCCTACGGGTATGAAAATCCTCCGTGATGACCGCACCGCGCAGGCCAGCGTTAGGTGGAAGCTCACCAAAGGAGCCGAAATCACCACTGGCACCGATTGCTTCACGCTCATAAAGACCTCTACCGGTTGGAAAATTATGAGCCTCGTCTTTTACAACGACTGATTCCGAACCTCATCCCGAGCATGTCACGATCTTCTTCAAAAAATCCGCCGGCACCGGCTGAAAACACCACCTCCTCACGAAGAACGCGCATCTTCCTCGGCATCTCCTGCTTCCTCGCCGGAGCGGCCATGATGGTCATCGAAATCTGCGCGTATCGCCTGCTCGCGCCCTTCTTCGGCAACAGCGTTTACACCTGGACCGCTTTGATCGGCGTCATCCTCATTGCCTTCAGTGCTGGTGGTTATCTAGGTGGCTATTTGTCGGATCGCAAAATGGCGCTCGATCTCCTCGGTTGGCTCCTCGCTGGTTCGGCGGTGCTCACCTTCTTCATTCCAGCCTTCCACACTGTCTTTGCGGCCAGTTTGAGTGCCCAAGGTCTCATCGCTGGGCCAGTGATGATTTCACTGCTGCTCTTCGCCATTCCAGGCATCCTGCTCGGAGCCGTTTCTCCAGCGGCCGTGCGGTTTTACAGCCTTACTCTCAAAGACACGCACGTTGGGGCCGCCGCAGGCACGATCAGCATGCTGGGATCACTTGGCAGCTTCGTTGGCACCTTCCTCTCCGGCTTCTTCCTCCTCTCCACCTTCGGCGTGCGCAGCATTTTCTTTGGCACTGCCACCATTCTGCTGCTCCTGGCCATCGCGGCCTTCCTCCTTGCTAAAAATTCGCTCAAGCAGCAGGCTCCAGTGATCTTGAGCGGCATCTTCGCCTTTTCGATGAGTTGGTTAACCACGCCGAAACCGAAGCCGGGCGTGATCTTCGAGCACGAGTCCTTTTATCATCACATCGAGGTCAGCGAGCAATCGCAGGGCAAAGTCATCCGCCGCGTTCTCCAGCTCGACTCCACCATGGAAGGTGGCATTGACGCGAATACGGGTGATTTGATCCTGCCGTATCAGGAATACTGGAAGCTCGCCCTGCTGCGTGAGCCTGCCAAAGTCAGCAGCGCGTTGTTCATCGGTGCCGGTGCCTTTGGCATGCCCGAGAATGTCTCGCGTGATTTCCCTGAAGCTGGCGTCGATGTCGTCGAGATCGACCCGCAGGTCATCGAAGTGGGCCGCAAATTCTTCAAGCTCGACGAGTTTCCTCACGTCAATGCTCACGCGGGTGATGCGCGCCGCTTCCTGCTGCAAAACGGCGGCAAAAAATGGGATCTCATCTTTGGCGATGCCTACAACGGCATCCGCCAGATCCCGCCGCACCTCGCCACTCGTGAGTTTTATCAGCAGATCGCCGATCACCTCGAACCACAGGGCGTCTTCATCATGAACCTCATCGCCGCTATCACCGGACCAAAATCCGAGCTGACCTCCGGCATGCTCGCCACCGTGCGGAAAGTGTTTCCTCATGTGGAAGTCTTCTCCGTCGGCTATCGTCGTGACGAAACGCAGAACGTCATCCTCATGGCCTCGCGCGAAGATTTGAAGCCGCTCATCGTGGATCGTTACGTGACGCCCGGTTCCTGGCAGGAGCGCCTCATTCGCACCCACATCCCCGCCGGCACGGTTGCGCGTTCCGAATACGTCTTCACCGACGATCACAATCCCGTCGATGCCATCATCGCCCGCGGTTTGTTGGAATAGCTACTCGTCCTTCTTCTCCAGCAACTTCGCCGCTGGTGCCATTGCCGGTGCCACAAATGCATCGAACACCAGCACGCCCTTGAGCGAATCGACCGCGCGTTCGAGCTGCTGATCGCCCAGGCCGGCCAGTTCAAGTGCCGCCGCTTCACCGGTGCCGTGCGACGCACGCCACTTGGAGATGCGCAGTTCCTGCTCAGTCGTGAGCGCGGAGACAATGTTCGGCTCCACGCCGTTTTCGTGAATCGTGCGATGGCTCGGCGTGTAATACTTCGCCGTCGTCAGTCGCATCGCCGCACCATTTTTCATCGGCAGGATTGTCTGCACCGACCCTTTGCCAAAACTCGTCGTGCCGACCACGATCGCACGTTTCAGATCCTGCAATGCGCCCGCCGTCAGTTCGCTTGCACTCGCGCTGCCGTGATTGATCAGCACGGCGATGGGATACTTGCGCGGTTCCTTGCCATTCCGTGATGGTGTGCGGAAGGGCGGGGGATTCTGCGAGGCCACACGGCCTTCCGTGGTCGCCACGACGGTGCCTTCCGGCAAAAACTCACCGCACGCCGCCACCGAGCTATCCACCAGGCCGCCGGGGTTGTTGCGCAGATCGAGCACGAAGGCCTGCATGCCCTCTTTTTCCAGTTCATCCAGCGCCTTGCTCAAATCACGCGCAGTCGGCTGGTTGAACTGCGAAATGCGCGCGTAGCCGATCTTGTATTCGCCCGCCATCTTCTGCGCCAGCAGCATTGGATCATGCACGGAGGTCTCGGTGAGCGTTTCGTGCTTCACTTTGAACTCCAGGAATTGCTTCGTACCCGGCCGACGCACCGTGAGCCGAACTTCCTCGCCCGCCTTGCCTTTGAGCAGCTGCATCGCCTCAGCTATGCCTACCGAATCCGTCAGCACTTCGTTAATGCGTACCAATTGATCACCTGACAGCACGCCTGACGCTGCTGCTGGCCCATCCTCACGCACGGTGATGATCGTTAGCGTGTTTTGCCGCAGCGCGATGGTGATTCCAATGCCCTCCGACGTGTCGCTCTGCTCACGCTGCATGTCTTCAAACAGCGATTTGCCCATGTACTCACAGTGCGGGTCCAGACGGTTCAGCATGCCTTCCAGCGCACCTTCCACCAGCTCCTCATACGTGATCTTGGATTCATCCACGTAATTCTGCCGCACCATTTCCATCGCTCGCGTCAGCATCTCCATCTGCACGTAGGCATCCTCCGGCGGCGGCTTCACGGGTGGCGCAGCCGGTGTTTGAGGCTCCGCTTTCGCCGCAGGCTTCGCGGCTGGCTTTTCCACCGGTTTCGTGACAGGCGCGGCTGGAGCCGGAGCAGGAGTCGTCGGTGCCGCGTGAAGACTCACGCTGGCGGCCAAAAAGAAAAGAAGTGCGGGGGCGCGACGCATGGCGGCATCTTGCATGATTTCCGGGAAGTGCGACAGGGGAAATTCCCGCGTTCTGGCGAACACAGCCACCAGTGATTGAATCTTGCCTTCGTGGCACCCGTGCATAAAATGCGAAAGCATGAGTCTGAAAGAACAAACCCTAACCTTGCTGGCTGAGGTGCCGGACGAGTCACCTGCCTGGCAGGATCTCAGGGATGATGCACAACTGCTCCATGCTCTTGCCGTGGCGGAGACGGATGTGCGGAACGGTCGGCTGCACTCGATAGCTGATGTGGAAAAACACTTTGATGACAAATGGGAGCGCCGTCGTTCCATCTCGAAATAACCAACGCCGCACTCGCTGATCTCGACGAAATCGATGATTATTGGTATCGCGTCGGTGATCCAGAGCGTGGGGAGTAATACGTGCGGGATCTTAGAGCCACATCCATCCGAGAGTTAACCTCCCCTGCTCGCGCAGTCCTTGGACGACCCGTCAAATGTGCGGTGTTCCCGAACACACTCGAGATTCGTGTCTTCAAAGGTAGCAATCGCATCATCTACCGAGTGGATGCAGATGCTGGGATCGTCTATGTGCTGCGCTTCTGGCACAGCCACCGTGACGAGCCTGACATAGATGATCTGTAGTGCCGTCACTCCAGCGTGATCCCGGTCCAGTACGAGAACTCCATGTTCCAGCCGCTCGCGTGGGCTTCGAGGCGCACGGTGACTTCCTGGCCCGCGAACTTTGCCAAATCGACCTCCACGGTCTTCCAGCGCGGCTTCTCGTGATCCACCGCCATCTCCTTGACGACTTGACCGTTGACCACGGCCTTGACGATCCAGTCACCGCGATCATCCGCCGCGACGCTGAATTTCAACTTCGTCTTCCCGGCCTCGACCTTGAGTTTCCGCTCGAAGCTGGCCGCCGTTCTCTTGTCGGGGAACGGATGCATGAGCAGCACGTTTCTCCGACCGTAATACTCGGCGAGTTTGACAGGCGTGCGTTCAAAGTCGGGCGCGCTGACTTTCCAGTCGGGATTCCACAGGCTGACGCTTTCCCAGTCGATGGCGCGGCTGCTGTTGCCTTTAGGTTTGGCGTTCGGTTCGCCGGTTTCGACGCCTTTGATGAGCAAGTCCTTCTTGGCAGGCGTCAGCGGGCCTTCTTCGGGCGGAGCGAGGATGTACCAAATGAGATCACGGAACATGGCATCCGGCAACGCGCCGAAGCCCATGGGCATGAGGCTTTGTTTCGTGTTGGTGAGGGTGGCGATTTGATCACGCGGCACGACTTGAGCGGCTCCGCCAGTACCGAGGAGCTTCACATGGCCCGGCGTATCTTCGACGACACGTCCGGCGAGCGTGCGGTCGTCCTTGGTGGCGACGGTGAAATTTTCGTAGCCGTTGCCGATGATCTGGTTGGGGTCGATGACGTTCGCGAGGATCGCATCAAGATTGCTGCGTCCGCTGCCGAACAAATCCGGTCCCACCTTCTGTCCACCGCCATGGAACTCGTGGCAGACCATGCAGGTGGAGGTGAAGATGAGCTTGCCGTTGGCGAGATCAGGCTCGCCGGTCAAACAGGCCTGCTTCTTCGCGGCGATGAGCGATTTCACGTCGTCCGACGAATCCTGCCAAGCGCCGAGCACCTTGAAGGCGTGATCACGGATGGTTTTGTCCTTGCTCGTCGCCAAAGCTCGCCGCACCGGAGCCGGGAAGCCGCTAGCGCTGACTTTTTCGGCCGCGATGGCTTCCAGCATGGCCTTTGTCCATGACGCACGACTGGAAAGCGCCTCCAGCGCGGCGATGCGCAGATTGAAATCCTTCGCAGCGGCCTGCTTGAGCAGCGGCGCGATGAAATCATCACCCCCGAGGTCCGCCGCCGCGCGAATCGCCGCCACACCGAGCGTGGTGGATGTGCCTGGAGCCAGCAGCGGCTTCAGCCCTTCCTTCACCGCGTCCGTCTTCACCTTCCGCAGTGATTGCAGCACCGCGATGCGGTCCTTCTCCGGCTTCGATTCATCGTGCAGCGCCACGATCATCTCCTTCACCGCCACCTCATCGCCCCACAGCACCGCGAGCGTCTGCGCATGCTTCCGCACGTCCGCATTCGCCGACGAACGCCATTTTGCGAGACTGGCCGAAACATCCTTCACCGGCTTGATCACGCCGCCTTCCTGGCCTTTCACGAGTCCATCCAGCGCGTGTGCGAGCAAGATGTCATCGCCACCCATTGAGATCCATGGAAGTGTTCGTCCAAACATTTCCGGTTGCCGAGAGTCACAAAGCCTTCTCATCATTTTGTGTGTTAGGGTCCGCACCAAATCACTGCTTTGAGTTTGCCTAACTTCATTCGGGCTTTCAGGAGGGCGCGGCCAGAAACCCTTTTCTTGGAAGACCTCAATGAGGTCGGCCACATGTGAGCTTGAAATCATCGGTTCGATGACCTGCCAAATTAGAAACGGAGTCAGTTTATCTTCAGGGGAAGTATCCGGCCCCATTGCCGAGAACACACCATCTACGGCTGGAAGCAACTCGCCACGCGATACCGTTAGATTTGCCGAAACACCCTGACGACAGGCAATAAGAACAGCCGCTCGGACAGCAGCACTCTGATCCCTGCCAAGTTCGCGTAGCGATTGGTTGACGAATTCCGCCGATAGCTTCGATGAACGGTTTCTCATGGAAGTGAAGTTCTCTCCCATGACGCGTGCAGTCCATTGGCGCATTGCAGCGTCATTGTCTGTAACGCATTTATTAAGTAGCGCTTCATCGGCCGTCAGGCTCGTCGCCCAGAGAGCTTCGATCCTTGCTGCTCCAACTGAGTTAGAAGCAATCAGGGCTTCTAGCAACGGTTGAGACTCAGGGGCTGCATTCTCCACTAGCATCCTTCTCGCCATGCGACGCATCCAGTTGTTCGAATGTGTCAGGGTCTTCACGAGGTCGGCGGTGGCGAGTTTTTTGAGGTCGAGGTCGGGTTGACTGCGCGTGGCTTTGGATTTGTCGTCTTGGACGACGACGCGCCAGATTCTTCCGCGCTCGCGGTCCACGCCTTCGGGGTTGGCCTTGGCGTTTTGGTAGCAGGGATACTTGTCGCACCAGTCCATGATCCAGAGGAAGCCGTCGGGGCCAGTCTGGGTGCTGACGGGGCGGAACCAGCCGTCGTTGGCGCGGAGAAAGTCGCGGCGTGGCTCGCACTTGAAGGTGGCACCGACGGGCGTGATGATTTCCTCGTGGATGGCGTTGTCGTGGATGTTGCCGATGAAGGCGTGGCCGTGCGTGTCGGCGGGATAGCGTCCGCCTTGATAAATTTGAATGCCCGCGTAAGCAGCGCGGAAGTGTTTGTGCTTCACGATGCTCGGAAGCAGCTCATACGAGTATGGATTCTCCGGCGCACCGCCCTGGCGCACGTAGATGCCGCCGGGAGCCATATGGAAGAAGTGGTCGATAACGCAGGCGCTGACGAAGAAGTTGCCTGCGGCGTCATAGTCGCAGCCCCAGGGATTGCTGGTGCCGTCGGCGAAGACTTCGAACTCCCACTTCGCTTCCTTATCACGACTCATAGGACGTGCACGGCCAATCCCCGCATCAAACTTGAAGCCCTCCTTCTCTGGCTGGCCGGGGCGGCGGACTTTGCTGTTGGTGAAAACGCCGTGGGTCATGTAGAGCCAGCCGTCAGGGCCCCAAGTGAAGCTGTTGACGAGCTCGTGCGTGTCCTCGCGGCCGAAGCCGGTCAAAACGACGCGCCACGCGTCGGGTTTGTCGTCGCCGTCGTCATCGCGGAAGTGGAGGAGGTGCGGCTGCTGGCCGACGTAGATGCCGTTGTCGCCGCAGAGGATGGCGCTGGCGAGATTGAGGCCTTCGACGAAAACGGTGCGCTTGTCGGCCTCGCCGTTGTTGTCGGTGTCTTCGAGGATGATGACGCGGTCGCGGGGAATCTTGTCCCCAGTTTTCGGCAGCTGATGGTATTGATCGTCTTTGGCCTCACCACCGAAGGGCGCGGGCAAATTCGAGCCTTCGGGATACTCATAAGCCTCCACGACCCACAGGCGGCCACGGTGATCCCAAGTCATGGCGACGGGATTTTGCACCATCGGCTCATGCGCGAAGCAGCGGACCTCGTAGCCCTCCGGCACACTCATTTTCGCGCGAGCTTCTTCTGGTGTGGGGCAGACGGTCTGGGCGGCTTTGCGCTCGCCTTCCATCTCTTTGCCAGCGGCAAGCAGATTGACTGTGAGGATGAAGTAGGAGAGGAAAACGAGTGCGCGCATGGTTGGTGGCAGTTTGTAGCAGGAACTACGGGGCGACAGCAAGAAGGATGTCGGACATGGTTTGGACGGAATCGGACGCTTGGGGTGTAGGTTGGGTGTGTGCTGCGCCAAGTAGTATGGGAACGCTCCAGTTAATCTCCGCAGCACCGCCCGACTTCTTGGAGCGCTCTTGGGTCTTTTTGTTGCCGCTGAGAGACGGGCGGGCTGTCGCCACACCCATCCTACGATCAGATGTCGCATTTCGCGGACGATTTGACCCAGCGAAATCCCTCCTGTTAATCCCACCCGAATCCTGTTACTCCTCTCCCGATGGCCTCCGCAAACACACCCACTCCCAAGACTCCCGAACAACTCCGCTCCTGGCGCTGGTATGGCCGCGATGAACTGCGCTCCTTTGGTCATCGCTCGCGTGCCAAGCAGAACGGCTGGGGCAGCGAGGACATCGTGGGCAAGCCGGTGATCGGCATTCTGAATACCTGGAGCGATCTGAACTCCTGCCACATGCACTTGCGCCTCACGGCGGACGCGGTGAAGCGTGGCATTTTGCAGGCGGGCGGTCATCCGATGGAGATTCCGGTCATGTCGGCGGGCGAGATGCTCACGAAGCCGACAGCGATGTTTCACCGCAATTTTTTGGCGATGGAGACGGAGGAAATGCTCCGCGCGAATCCCATCGACGGCGCTGTGCTGCTCGGCGGTTGCGACAAATCGACGCCGGGGCTGCTCATGGGTGCCTTTAGCATGGACATCCCGGTCATCTACATGCCCTGCGGCCCCATGATGAAGGGCAACTGGCGCGGCGAGACGCTCGGCAGCGGCAGCGACGTGTGGAAATACTGGGACGAAAAACGCGCGGGCAATCTGAGCTGGGAACAGTGGTGCGAGATCGAGGACGGCATCGCCCGCAGCCCCGGTCATTGCATGACGATGGGAACGGCGAGCACGCTCACCGCTTTGGCGGAAACGCTCGGCCTGACCATGCCCGGCGCATCGTCGATCCCCGCCGTGGACAGTGCGCATACTCGCATCGCGGCTGCCGCAGGCCGACAGATCATCGAGAACGTGTGGCTGGATCGAAAGCCGTCCGGCATTGTCACTGAGCGCTCGTTTGAAAACGCCATTGCAGTCGATATGGCCCTCGGCGGCAGCACCAATGCCATCGTGCATCTCATCGCTATGGCCGGACGACTCGGCATTCCGCTTCCACTGGAGAAATTCGACGAAATCAGCCGCAAAATCCCTCTGCTGGCCAACATGCGTCCGGCGGGCAAATATCTGATGGAGGAGTTTTATTTGGCAGGCGGCCTCCAGGCGTTGCTCAACGGCATGCGCGAGCTTTTGCACACGGATGTGCCCACCATCACCGGCAAGACTTTGGGCGAGGACATCGCCGATGCGATCATCCACAACGACGACGTCATCCGCACGCCAAAGAATCCGCTCCAGCCCGATGGCGGCACCGCCATCCTGCGCGGTAATCTTTGCCCGAACGGCGCGGTCATCAAACACGCCGCCGCCACTAAGGAACTCTGCACGCACACCGGCCCCGCGCTCGTTTTCGACAGCTATCCCGCGATGAAGGCCTGCATCGACGACATGAACCTCGATGTGACCAAAGACACCGTGCTCATCCTGCGCGGTGCTGGTCCCGTGGGTGCTCCCGGCATGCCCGAGTGGGGTCAGTTGCCGATTCCGAAGAAACTCATCATGCAAGGCATCCGCGACATGGTGCGCCTGACCGACTGCCGCATGAGCGGCACCAGCTACGGAGCCTGCGTCCTCCACATCGCGCCAGAGAGCGCCGTCGGCGGACCCTTGGCACTCGTAAAGACCGGCGACCTCATCGAACTCGATGTCCCGAACCGCAAACTGCACCTCCACGTCAGCGACGAGGAGTTGGAGAAGCGCCGTGCATCATGGAAGCCCGCGCCGCCGCGCTACCATCGCGGCTACGCGAAGCTCTTCGTCGATCACGTCACGCAGGCCGATCAAGGCGCCGACTTCGACTTCCTCCAGCACGGCCCTGCGGTGCCTGAGCCGGATATCTTCTAACTTGCGTCATTCGATGGAGAGGTTACCAATCCGTCCCGCCCGCCAGACAGCAGCAATGCCGAAAGCGGAAACCGCACGAGTCATTGCTGACAAAGGCGGGCTGTGGCTCAGCCTGGTAGAGCGCTTCGTTCGGGACGAAGAGGTCGTGGGTTCGAATCCCGCCAGCCCGACCAACAGACCATGCGCGTATTAGTACAGAGGTAAGACATGGCGACACCC
>Ga0114966_10004527_pt1 | contig 11940 bp, 7 predicted proteins | sample M_130207_XF_Meta_FD_87029 | JGI IMG/M metagenome (GOLD analysis project Ga0114966, IMG submission 87029) | Freshwater microbial communities from Lake Montjoie, Canada to study carbon cycling - M_130207_XF_MetaG | ecosystem: Environmental > Aquatic > Freshwater > Lake | place: Lake Montjoie...
AAATGGTTGGTATGATTTCAGGTCAATCTATTGGTGAGACTAGCACCCAGATGACCCTCAACACATTCCATTTTGCAGGTGTTGCAGCTAAATCAAATGTTACCCGTGGTGTGCCAAGAATTGAAGAAATCCTATCATTGTCTAGCGAACCAAAAAATCCGTCAATGACAATTTATTTGAAGAAGGAGGATGAAACTGACCGCGAAAAGGCGCAAGTAATCATGAACATGTTAGAACACACCAAGTTGGTGGAAATTGTTGGTTTGGTTGAGATTTGTTTTGACCCAGATAATCTAACTACGCTCATTCATGCAGACCAGTCCACGTTGGAACAATATCGCGCTTTTGAAAATATGATGGACGAATGCGCGAATATTGAGGCGACTAGCGAGGAAGACGCTGCCAATCAAAAATCAAAATGGATACTTCGCATGGAGATGGATGCAACGACCATGTTGGAAAAGAACATTACGATGGATGATGTGAATTTCACGCTGACAAATTGCTATGGCGACGATGTCTCATGCGTGTATTCAGATTATAATGCAGACAAGCTGGTATTCCGTATTCGTATGAATAATATCATGAAGCAGTCTGGCACGCGAAATGCTGGTAAGAAGAATCTAAACCCGTTGGATCAATCCGACCAAATTTACCTCCTAAAGAATTTCCAGGACCAACTACTTAATAATGTTGTTTTGCGAGGCATCAAGAGGCTAAACAAGGTCATTTTACGCAAGGTTAAGGACAATGTTGTTGAGGAAAGCGGCACATACAAGAAGCGTGATATGTGGGTGCTAGATACAGTAGGCACGAATATGATGGATGTCTTGGCCTTGGAGTATATTGACGCGTCTAGATCATTTAGCAATGATATAGTTGAGATATATCACGTGTTGGGTATTGAAGCCGCGCGTCAGGCAATTTATAATGAATTGGTTGATGTCATTGAGTTTGACGGCACGTATATTAATTATCATCATTTCAGCATTCTTTGCGACAGAATGACCTTCACAAATAAAATGATATCTATATTTAGGCATGGAATCAACAATGACAATATTGGTCCAATTGCCAAGGCGTCATTTGAGGAGACACCTGAGATGTTCTTGAAGGCTGCTAAGCATGGTGAACTAGATACATTCCGAGGTGTCTCTGCAAACGTAATGTGCGGACAAGAGGGGTATTTCGGCACAGGTGCGTTCCAGGTTGTGTTGGACGTAGAAGAAATGTCCAAGCTAGACGAGATTATTCGGTACGAGAACCCACAAGATGTGGAAGCGGTGAACGAGTCAATTGATAAGGCGTTCGGTGGTGTTGAGAGCATAGATGCTCCTTGCAGCACTAATCATCTAGTTATTCAAAATAATGTTGTAAGTATTAAAACGAGTGAACTGGGCGGGGACAATGATTACAACCCAGGATTTTAATTGTTTGTTTGTTTGAAATTTTCGCTAACTGCGTTCAGAATAAAAATACGTAAAAAAATAACATAATATAAATATTTTATTTTATTTTTATACACATTTAATATATATGGAGCCACTACATCATTGTACAACATGTACTAAACCATGCACAAAGGAAACTTGTGGAGCATGGTTTGTACGATGCCCCAAACCACCACCACCATGCGAAACATGTACGAAGCCTTTGTATGAGATTATAACTTGTTGTAATGTAAATGAAAAAGAATTTAACGTTATTATAAACACAAGGTATTTACACATTCTAGGATTTATTTTGGCATTTGTTGACGAATGCGGTAAACCGATTATTTTTAATGATTGTAATAGCTTCATGAAAATAGAAAGTATTACGCCATACCCGTGTAATGATCATCATCATGATCCTGCGTATAATTATTATTATGGTGAAATTTGCCCGTTTGCGAATAAAAATTATTATACTTACACCATGCAGGAGTATAACTGCATGCCGATAAACCCTGCATTATGGGCTTACTATATAAATATAAATGTACCTTTAAGATTAACGTTCAAATTAGATTATACATATGTTGGAAATGTATTCTTGTATATAAACATGTTTTTTCCACAAGAACATTATGAATGTAAACTAGGTCCGATTATTCGTAACTGCATAAAAAGCGATCAAGAATTGCATTGCGTCTACGACCCTCTTGCATGCGGGTATATTTCATGGATGACTAATTTAGAAGAAAGACACTGCGACCATCATCATAACTGCGACTGCAATCGCAACTGCAATCGCAACTGCAATCATAATTATCCCTATAATTATTGAAAGGATTTAAACATAACTCGCTTATCATACGAAGAATGGCAGTCGCCTTTTTATTTATTGTGCAAAAGTATTTTATAGCGAAAGAACATGATATTGAATTACCCTTGAAACGCTATTTAAATTTTACTGAAAAAATGGCTATTAGTTCAAAAATTTGTCAGAATAATTCCTTGCCGTATAGTGAAAGTATAGCAATATATAATTATTATCAATTTATGATTTATTCGGTATATGAACCAGCTAAACACCTTACTTGCAAATTTAAATTATTGAGAGACGGGATTGAGAATATGTTTTACAGCGACCTAATAAAAAATGCACACGTAAATATATTTTATAAATTACAAAAAGTATATAGATGCATGTGTAGACTGGCATTTATATACAAATTCAAACGTGCTAAACTACAAGTGACAACCGACCTCTTATTGAACGATTTGACACCCACCGACAAAAATGTGCTTACTATTTTTGATTCAAATAGCAAGTATTTATTTTCACTGACTGATTTGGTAAATATATTTTATACGTCTTTGTGTAATTCGGCTTATTTTATTCCATCGCCTGTTGCATGCAAGAATCCGTATAATAATATTCCATTTTCAAAGGCAAATTTATATAACATCTATTTTTTTATTTTACGGAATAAAGTAAAGGTGCCTGTAATTATTGAAAACTATTTTTTATGCAACTTTAGTTTGCGTCGGTTTCTATTTGAAAATAAACGCCTTATTCACGAAAATTCAATTGAGTGTTATGTAAATAATAGTCCTCCTACTTATTTGTATTCAAGTATAACAGATATGTTGTACGAACATAACATAAATAGACCGAGATTGAAGATACATACTGATTTTCCTGTAAATAAGTTAGTTCATATAATGCGCCCTTATTTAATGTTGTATTACAAGAGCAAATATTCAGGTGTTAGGGCGTTAAATAAAAAAAACCATTTATTATTGTGTAAAAAGATGAGAGAGTTTAAAAAGTTCAATCCAAAATTTGGACAGAAAAACAAAGCAACAGGTACCATTGATTCTTTGTGGATAAGTCAACCTCCATCTATTAGCTTTAACGATAGACATATCATATATAGCTTACGCAACGAAGAAGAATCTACCTTTGAAAAGTCGCATTTATCAGTTGACGCGTACAATACAGATGATGCTGATGATGACGATGATAACTCTGATGACGACTCTGATGATGACAATAATGAAGAAGATCTTGGTATGTATTATTGAGTTTTTGTATGTTATATTAAATATGCAGGATTGTTTTCCATGTTTTTATTCTCTCCATTGCTTGATTATGAAGTGGAGGATAGTGTGTTAAAGCATAATTCGTTCTAAATAAATTGTCTTCGGCGTGTCTAAATACCCGATGCTCAAACAACTCCACTGCTTTATAAAACGAATCTTTGAAGTCGCCGTGATTCACTTTCATGTGATATATCATGCATCTATCAAAATCATATGCCGTTAGCAAATCGGCTTCTCTAACAACATGATATGCGCGTTGATAAACACCCAAATCTGGAAATCCGTATTGCTTTACCTTTGAATACGACATGGTAGTAATAATAGAAGCAATCGCCGCATTTTCAGCGTCTGTAATTTTATAATTCAAAAACGCGTTTATTTCGGCAAGGCCTTCAGCTTCGTTCATATATTTTTTGTCGCACATATCGTGTAATGCTGCCGCTAAATAAATGATTTTTTTATGTTCTGCAATATATGGATTTGTCTGCAATTCTGTTTCATAAATAGCATGGGCCAAATGCAAGACATTCATACTATGTGATATATTGTGCGTTTCATCAATATTGTATTTAATGGATGTTTCTAGTATAAACCGGGATAAATCGTTAAATAACTCCATGTTCATAATTGCGATGATATAATAATACTTTACATTAAAATTAAAGAGGTTTCATTTCAATTTTTAATAAAAGGATTTTTAGTCGGACCATTCAGGAATATGTAGTGAGAGTGGTACATGCGTTAATATATTGATAATATTATTTCAATATATTATACGAACATGACAGATCACAGACATAAAATTAATCTGCTTGTAACGGGCGGTTGTGGGTTTATTGGGTCTAATTTTATAAATTATATTTTTGCAAGCGACAAATATAAGATTATTAACTTTGATGCCATGTATTATTGTGCTGATGAAAAAAATGTTATTGGTGATATACGAAATAATCCAAATTATACGTTGGTAAAAGGCAATTTATGTTCTGAAGATTTAATTAATCATGTATTAAAGTCGTATGAGATTGAACAAGTCGTTCATTTTGCAGCACAATCACATGTTCAAAATTCATTTGACGATTCATTGCAATTTACAAAGGATAATATTTTAGGAACACATGTATTGTTGGAATGTTGTAGAAAATATGGTAAAATCACTAAATTCATTCATGTTTCAACAGACGAAGTATATGGCGAGTCGATGAATAGCGTAGACGAAAAACACAAGACAGAGCATTCTATATTGTGTCCGACTAATCCTTATGCTGCAACCAAAGCTGGTGCAGAATTAATCGCACAATCGTATAATCATTCTTATAAAATGCCCATCATTATTACACGCGGAAATAATGTATATGGACCGAATCAGTATCCCGAAAAATTAATTCCGCGGTTTATTCAATTATTGCAAAATGACAAGCCAGTTACCATACAGGGCACAGGCAGTTCAGTTAGAGCATTTTTGCACGCGATTGATACCGCACACGCATTTCAAGTTATATTGGAGAAGGGTGCCATTGGCGAAATATATAACATTGGCTGCGACGAAGGAATGGAATATAGTGTCGCAGAGGTAGCTAAAATGTTAATTCGCAAAATAAAGAACACGGAAGACTATGATAAATGGATTTCTTATATTGAAGACAGACCATTTAACGACCAACGATATTATATTAGTAATCAAAAACTAAAGGATTTGGGTTGGACGATTTCTGTTAATTTTGAACAGGGATTAGATGCGCTTTTGTTATAGAACCGCAAATATTAAATAATAAACAACATATTAAATAAAAGATATAAAAGTTGTTTATTATTTATAGGTATAATATGTCTATCCAAGATTTACATATGTTTTCAGCCGCGTCTATGAATGACCATAGCCATATGCATTTATGGGTGAAAGGTGCTTCCTTATTTGTTGGCCAAATAAATTCTCTTGTAAAACACAATAATTTTACACTTAAGATAGTTGATATTAATACCTTTGACAATGAATCAAAAAATATATTGGCACAGGCTTTAAATGAAAATAGAAGTGATAAGGCCAACCCACATAATTATCATTTCGTATACTCATATATTTTTAATAAATTGGGTAAGGAATCACAATTAAAAGTATTAGAGGTTGGAATTGGTACAAATAACCAAGATATGATTTCTAGTATGGGATGGTATGGAAGACCCGGTGCATCATTGTACGCATTCAAACAATATTTACCTAACGCTCAAATTTTTGGATGTGATATTGATAAAGCTATTTTGTTTAAAACTGATAGAATCAATACGTGTTATGTGGACCAGTTGGATGCATCTAGTTTCGATGGTATAGTGCAAACATTCGGTAAACAAAAGTATGATTTAATAATCGATGATGGTCTACATTCCATCGGTGCGAATCTAAACACATTGTTGTTTGCTCTAGATAACCTAAATAACAATGGGTGGATTGTTATTGAAGATATTGGTGCAAATAATGTTAGTAATTGGACGGGTATTGATTATATTCTTAGTCAAAATAAACAATATGAAACTTTCATGGTTAATGAGAAAAAAGAGGGAGGAGGGTATATGTATGTCGTACACAAGTTGTAAGTTATTTATTCTTTGGTAATTTAACTTCATCCACATAGGTTTGGCTAATTATCGGTTTCGCCTCGTCATAGCTATTATATTTTATAAACCGGTTTTGCTTTGTGGGAACCAATTCTTCAAAATATTCTTGTGTAATCAACGATTGTAATATGATAAACTCATCTTCATATAAATTATAGTCGACTTTTCCAAAAGACAAGTAGGTTTGTTTCTCAAACATGAATGATTTGATTCGGTTATACCGAATTAGCTCATCTGCCATTTTCAAAAAGTAATTCTTTTCATTGTCCGATTTGGTTAACAAATTATCTTTGGGAATGATTAGCTGGCATTTACCATTGATAGTAAAGGCACACAAGGGTGCATTTGCATTGCATTTATCCGCCGTTTTATTCATCGCACAAGTAGTCAGTTCATTTATCAGTTTGTAATCATAGTCCTTGACAAATATAACCATATCCTCTACTAATCTACGAAGGAGTTCGGTTGTTCTCTTTAATTTTTCACTATATATTGCAAACGGAGATTTGGTTATGTTTTCTATTTCTTCTCGGAGTTCCAAATTAGAATAATCGTTTAATAACATGCGAATGGTTGTCCGAAACAATTGGTAGAGGCTTGTTTCCAGTTTGATTTTTTTCACGTAATTCTCTCTTTCTTGGTCTATCTTATTTGACATGGTTATAATAGAATCGCTTGAGATAAGGGGTGTCGCATCTTTGTTTACAACATAATTATTGTCGCGAATCTCGCGCAGAGTATCGTCTTTAATTTCTGAGACGGGTATCGGCACTGAAAGTTGCACGAATTGATTTGTTTCCGTTAAGACTCCTACAACAACTTCGTCTTCGATTATTTTGAAAATAGGATTGCATGGAACATTTCCATATGTATTTTTATATACATTTTTCAAAAATGCAATGGTCTCATAATAAGGTTTCCAAATGCTCGGTTCCATCATAAAAATATAATCAACCCCGGGTAATAGTGCCGATGGATAACAAGGTATAAATCCGCTGGTAATGGTTGGCTGAGACGACTCCGCAATTATTCCGATGACTTTCCCTTGATAATTTACAACTTGATTACGAATCGCATAGTTATTCTCGTTCAAAATATTCACCATCTCTTGCAAAATCATCGCATGTTTCGCTTTGTATACCTTTGGCATACTAGCAAATGGTGCACACATGTTTTTATAATACGGCTTAATAACGTAATTAAAAAGATATTTTATTTGTTCTGACAAACGAGGGTCTTGTTCTCGGAATAATTTACCAACGAAAAGCACATCTTCTTTGTTTTTCGGGTTTTTTTCTGTTTTATAAGTGTATATTGGCTCAAAGTATTCGTCTTGATGAAACAATATCAGCGTTGGTTTCACTGGGTCATACACGACGCTATTATAGTGGTTTGTCGGGCAAATTAAATTTACGTTATCTGTAATATCATTGTTTGCAACTTCTAATATGACCAAGTTGATTCCCTCTTTAAAAAGTGCGGGGTTTGGAGTGCAAATTATATCCCACAAATATGTATAATCTATCACTACGTCGGCATTATTCAAATAAGCAATGAAATTTTCAAATGCGTTGCAAACCTTGATAAAAAACGGCATTTCCTCCTCTGATAATTTGGAATAAAGCACTGAGCTTATATAGTCAGGATTCTCTACGTTGGGTATTTTCATTGGGTCATAGAAATCGGTTACTAAATTTCCGTTTTGGTAAGTTATAAAATTATCTATATTCAACGTTGAAATAATTGTTTCTTTCATTTCGGTAATAGATACGAAATCTTGACGTGTGTAATAAATCGCATCAGATATACAAGCAATGAATGATTGATTTTTACTTATTTCAACCCCATGACGCAACAAACACATAGTACCTGTTTTGCAGGTCGTGCTTTTTTCGCGCAACAATTGCTGAATTGCTGGTGATAAATATCCCCAGCGATTTATTGCTAACGGGAATTTTCCAGGTCCTTTTATATATTCGTCCATGTCGTTCACATTGGGCTTGGTGGGTTCTATTCCAGCGCATTTTTGTTTTCTACCGATCAAAGACGGAACATTCCATTTTGCAAAACAACAAGGTAAACAGAGGCCATTGGGATGACTATCTGTTAAAAATCCTGGATACTGCTTATGGTTCTCCTTGTAATCTTTCGGATTGTTGAACTCATAAATATATTTACCTTTTGGTACGACTTTTGCGTCCATTGGAATGATTTTATCTTGTAATCCTTCTCGCTCAATCTGCTCTGGAGTAATAATAGAATCTGTTCTTAAATCCCAATAACGCGGACAAATATAATAAAACTCCTTATCGGGTTGAGATCCATATTTAATAATATCGCTTTTTTCATTTAAATAGCCTGGATGGTCGCGCTTAATTTTATTCAATTCTGCCTCGGTTAATATAACTGGCTGACGTCGTATGTTTTGAGGACATGTCCGTGAATAGGAATTGTATTTGCCTTGTTTTTCTGTCAAAATTAACACGGGATCTCTCTCTATGATTCTAGTTTGAAAGTGATACGGGTTGTTTAATTTCATTCCGTCCACATTTTTTATATTAGCTGGTGCTGGTGAGGGTGCGATCGCGGACATGGGCGGAGCTGCCGAAATAATAGTGGCGTCTTCCATCTCGTCCGACTCTTCTTCATTCTCATTCTCTCCTGAGCTTGCACCTCCGCGTGCCCCCTCATCTTCAGATTCCTCATCTGATTCCTCTTCTTCATCATCGTCATTATTAAAAAATAAACTTAATGCGTTGCCTACTTTGGCTTCTTCCTCTTCCACATCAAATATAATATCCTCGTCTGCTAATACAAGCCCCTCACCCATGTCCTCTTGGTCTGCATAAGACATTTCATGTGTAGGAATTATATCATTATAAACAATATCTGCAACCTCTTTACCCGAGCAAGTATCTTGAATCTCCTTTATAGGAACAAGAGTGCTCGTTTCATCTTGTGTTAATCTAACCAAAGTATCCAAATAAATTGGAATCGTATCTAGATATGCGATATCGTTAATATTTTCAACATTGATGGTAATATCGCTTGATATCTGATTGAACGATACAAATACCTTGAAGCCTGGATTCACCTTTATTTCGGCGACACCTTTATTTGCACCACGCTCAATTTGCAATTCGCTTGCCATTTTACCAAGCAACATAACCGCGTCTTTTTGTGACAAATCTTTATAGTTTTCTAATAACGCCTCTATTATCTCTACATCTCGCAATCCGTCCTTTTGTTGCTCGATAACAAATGCTTCCATGCTACTCATTTTATTAAAATTGGCGACACGTTTAAACCGCATAACCAGACCCTTGGCAATATCGTCTGATTCTATGATAAATATATTTGATACACACCCCCTCAGTTTTTTTATGTCAAACGCATTATTTATTCTAACAACAGATTGATATTGTAGATGTTTTATTTCAATGTTTTTGGTTTTTAATGTATCAAATAAACTCATAGAATATCCATTTTGTTCAAAATACGATTTAATGATTTCTAACACTGGATTTAATTTATCGCGCAACAACTGCTCTATTTCAAGCTCATCGACGATTTGTTCAAATTCAGAATAAAAGGTAATGTCCCCGTTCTCTTCAAATTCGCAGGTCCCATTTATATCATTGATATAGATAGAGACCGACTTGTTCCGCCCAACAAGTTTAATCAATTTGAATATCATTGCCTTGGATAAATAGGGGATTTTTCTGCCATTCAATGCTATTTTATCTGCATACATTCGGAGCATTTTGTCTTGTCTGGTTCCAGGATTATATTTAATGAATGGCGACATTTTAGTCGCATGCATTATTTTGAATATAATATCTATCGGAATCCTTACTTTGTATTCAGGATGAATAATGAATTTTATTGACTTGATTCCACGTTTTTTATAACCTAGTTCAGTTGTGCGAAGTTTATATACATTGTAAAACAAATCAACTCCTTTAAACTGCTCTTCTGTATACATTTTTTTGCCTTTTTCAATTAATTCTGCTCTACGCTCTTCTAGTGATGCAAGCGAGTCTATCTTTTTATCATATAGAAATGGATAATATAACTGGATAGTTAGCGGATCGTTTTTATATTCTAACACGTTATTTGCCGTGCACAAGTAAATATTATTTACGACTATTTTACCAGTATTCAATAATAAATGGCTATTTAATGTTGTCATGGTTTTGCGAATGTTGCGTTCAATCATCGCATCATATTCTACGACTTGAAATGGGTTACATATGAACGGATACTCGTTTTCTACTATGAAAAATTTCTGTCCTAAAACCTTGTTCATCATAAATTGATTCCCGTTTAAATTAAGCGCTAATATATCATCATACGTATATACTTCTTTATCGGGTATGTCAAATTTTACTGGATTCCCCTTATCATCGCGTACTATATTCAGTAAAAAATTATCTAGTCTGATTCGGTTAAGCTTTAGTCGCTTATTTTGAGTAAGATTTTGATAGATGGTGTATGCCGACAAGGTTTCTTCTTTCATACAAAATAAATATATCTCTTCCAATGCAAATGTATTTTGGAATTCGTGCATTATTTTGGATTTTATGACACCGATAGTATCGTCGGTATGAATTGTCTGGTGTGAAAAAATGACAGGAATCTTTTTCTTTGGATTCAAAATAGCGTCCATTTCTTCTTGGTTAAATATATCCGCAAAGAGAGAATTCTTCGGGTCATTTTCAAACAATTCTGTTAAATTACTTGTATGGTCCCCGAAGAATACATGTATTTTGTTTATGGTGTTGCCGTCTGTTAAATGGTTAACTTTATAGATATTCATATGTATTCCCTATATATAATAGTTTTATTATTGTATACAGAAAATATACAATAATTCAATTTTGTTGTTGTCTCTCGCAACTCACTACATGTCATAGAATGGATTATCGTTAATCGTCATACCGCAATATTCCTCTGGATTCTTTTTATAATCTACTGGATCGTGTAATTTCGCGGCCTTGGCATTTTCAAGTAAAAACTTGAAATTCTGCCAAAAATCCTGTTTATGACCAATGGAGGTTGTCATTATATGCGCCAATTCGTGCAAGCTAACAAATGTTAATGTATCTAAATCAATGAGCTTAGTATTATCCTTTTTTGTCTTGTTCAAACAAAAGGCGACCTTTTCGCCCTTGTTCTCGCTATATGCGGTCAGTTCGCTTGTAGGCAGAGTCTCGCTTATTTTTTGCGGATTGAAGTTTTCTACTAGCTTAATTACACGAGGGTCAGTGGGATATTTATTTTGCAAATAATAGACTAGTAGTTTTGATTTTTTAGTGACTTTTGCCAATAAATCTGCAGCCATTTCCATCTTTTCTCTCTCTCTTACACAATACCGATTGCCATCGACGGATGAAATGATGCATTTTAAATTGAATGCGTCTGATTCATAGTATATCTTTAAGCATACCAATAAGACAAGCGCAATTATAATATATCCAAAAAAATCTGCGTCCATATAATTATTAGTCATTATAATTTACAAAAATATTTTCTATTGTAATTGATATTATTCGCATAGTGTATTTGAAATGTTAAATAACGTGCCTATTCTTTCACAATGAGGACATTTACAATATGTCCTTCTATTGCTATGCATTTCTTCGCAATGATGATGCAATAGTATGTTACAACGAAAACATTTTATCCACGTATATGAAGAACCAATCTGTTTACAACAAACTAAACAGGACCGATTTTTAATACTATTGTGTGCTGCCTCGAGGATTTCCCGGTTTGTTTCCATGTCCAGTTGTGT
>Ga0114966_10004530_pt1 | contig 11939 bp, 10 predicted proteins | sample M_130207_XF_Meta_FD_87029 | JGI IMG/M metagenome (GOLD analysis project Ga0114966, IMG submission 87029) | Freshwater microbial communities from Lake Montjoie, Canada to study carbon cycling - M_130207_XF_MetaG | ecosystem: Environmental > Aquatic > Freshwater > Lake | place: Lake Montjoie...
GTATTTTTATCAATAAAATAAAAATCTCGTACTAATATATAAAATGGATAAGAATTTTAGTAAACTTTGTACTCCAGCCAAAATTTATTTTGGCATAGCTGTTATTGCCGTAATTATTGCGCTTTTTAATGGTGTTTCATTAATGTTGGCATTCACAAAACTTTTCTTTGCTTTTATCTGGACCTTTGTATTGGGATGGTTATGTGATAAAGGTTATTCATCTATTTCTTGGTTCTTAGTTTTATTACCTTATATTATAATTGCTTTAGCAATGTTTAAAATTGCTAACATCACACAACATAAGGGTTTAATGAGAACTCTTCAATTACAAGGAGCATATGGTCAAGAAGCCATGACAAACAAAAAGAAATAAATAAAATAATTTTTTAAAATTAATTAAAATTATTTTATAAACTTAGAAAAGTAATCATTATCATAATATTATTTTTATTATTATTTTATAATATATATAATGAGATTAGAAATATTTGTATTAGGATTAACAGCATTTTTTGTATATAATGCGTATACAGATGGAAAATATACAAAAATGTTATTTTCGTTTAAAAAATATTATAAAATGATTTTTTATGTTGTTTTAGGTATAGGAATTTATATATTATTAAAACGAAATCCAGACCAAGGAAGAAATATGTTGTTATACGCGAATAATGTCGTGAAATTCATGCCAATAGATAAAAATTCGATGGACATGTTAAGTCCTATAATTGATTTTACATCAGCAAACGAAGAAAGTAGTTTTATGGAATCTGTTAATGGTATTTATTCAAATCCTGGATTTTCTGGAGAGAAAAGAATGATGAATTCTGGAAAAAATGGAACCAAACGTTCCGTAAGTGAAACTAAAAAGAAATATGTTGCTTCTAATCAAGATTGGAAATGTGGTAACTGCCAAGCACAATTAGATCATACATTTGAAATTGACCACAAAGTAAGACTAGAATATGGAGGTGGAAATGACGTTCAAAACTTAATAGCATTGTGTCGCAATTGTCATGGTAGAAAAACTGCTAGTGAAAATATGTAATAAGTATTTAAGAATATTTTTTAAACTAGAAATGAAATAATATTGTATTATAATAATATATGGATAATCCTACTACTAGTAAAAATGAAAATGTTATATCTGAATTAAAAAAACCAACCGTATTGTATCCAATTATGTTTATGATTTTGTTTTTAACCATTGTTATGTTTTTAATATTTTTTAAAGTAAAGTTACCTGGTACAGGACCTACAAAATCACAACAAGAAGTAATTGCTGATGTATTTATTGTTTTATTTTTTTGTTTGATTATATTTGCGATTTGTGTGGCATTGTTACCAAATTTTAAAGAAGTAAGAAAATTATTTGAACAAATAAGTAGTGTTACTTATGTAATTATTTATACAATTTTTTTAATTTTATTTTTTACAATGACGCCGAGTGATACTATTAATAATTATTCATTTGCTATTACGTTTCTAACAATAGGTTTAGGGTGTTTAATGTTTTATAAAAGTTTAAGTAATAATTATATTACAGAATTTAATGCTAATTATGAGAGAATAAAAATGTTGATATTGTTTTTTTGTTTAATAACTATTTTTATTATTTATTACAATACTGATCCTGGTGGATATATAGAAAAATATTTCGGTTATTCATTATTGCTAACTATTATTATCTCTGTATTTGCTTTTTTATATTTAATTATTGTTTTAACATTACCAGATGATTCAAAGAGAGCTAAACCGGGAAATATTTTAGATAGTTTTTCAAAAGTCTCTTCATATGGAAGTATAGCATTTTTAGTATTCATTGCTATAATGACAATTTTGATTTCAACATACCCGGGAGGGTTTTTTAACGACAAAACAACTTCCGCAGGTGTTATGATTCTTTTGCTTATGATATGTATTATTTCAGCTATTGTATTAGGCGCCAATACATTTCCAGAAATATTCAACAACACACCTTTAAATGATAAAACTAATTTATTTAAGCGTTCATTATTAGCATTATTTGGTATTGTTATTTCAAGTTTAGTTATTTTTTGGTTAGTTTATGGTATTCAAAATTTGTCAGGAAAAACAGGTACAACTAGTTTTATATTAAACATTTTACTTGTTGTAGTGGTTTTAGGATTAATATACAAAACTCTAAATGTTAATTTACCAGAAGGTAATTCAAACAAAAACGCCTTTTTCTCTCTAATCACAAATACCTTATTTTATATTCCATGTTTATTTAGTGGATTATTTGATTACATTGGTAAAGTAACTACAGGAGGAGTTAATTCTGAAGCAACTGGTTCTTTATTAATGCTTATATTAGCTTTGGTATTAATTGTTGCTTATTTTAAAATGCCATCGGTTTTTAATATTCTTAATTCTCAAGGAGGTGAACAACTTGTAAACAAACCGGTTTATACAGATACAAAATATGCGCTAGGAAGTTATCAAGAACTAAATGGTAGCGATAATCCTGATTACCAGTATGCTATTTCATGTTGGGTATTTGTAGACGCGGCTCCTCCAAATACAAGCTCTTCTTATAGTAAATTTACATCATTATTAAACTTTGCTAACAAACCAAATGTTTTATATAATGGAACTACAAACACTTTAATGATTACTACTGACCAAAAAAATTTAAAAGAAGTTACAAAAAATAAGTTAATTGATTTTAACGAAAATGGTAACAGAATTATTTATAAAAATTCAGACTTTTTATTACAAAAGTGGAATAACATAATAATAAATTATAATGGCGGAGTTTTAGATATATTTTTAAATGGTGAGCTTGTAAAATCTGACATTGGAGTAGTACCTTATATGATATATGACAATTTAACTATTGGAGAAGATGATGGTATTAAAGGTGGAATTTGTAATGTTATTTATTTTAAAAGACCTTTAAATTCTTCAAATATATTTTATTTATACAATATGGTAAAAGATAGGTCACCACCAGTTCTAAATGAGTCGAATACTACAATTGTAAAACAAGATGTTAATGAAGTAGTTACATCTACCAATACAATCATTTAAGAAAAGTGTGATTTTATAATCTTAATTTAATAATTAAATTACTAAATTAAGTAGAAAATTTCTAAATCTATAATATACAATGAGTCCTTTAAGTATTGTCATAACAATAGTCGTAATTGTCCTTATCTTAATGTTATTAAGGTATATTTTTACAGACCCATATACATTACAAAATATTCAAGATGGAAAAACAGCTTCCACTATTGATGCTTCGTCTTTAGCAACAAATGGAACTGATGTTCCTTCGAGTAATTTTGCCTACTCTGTTTGGTTTTATATTAACAACTGGAATTACCGTTATGGTGAAGATAAAGTTATTTTTGGAAGAATGGGTGCCATGAGTGGTAGTGGAAAAGGTTCTGTTAAAGGACTTAGTGGATTAGACCCATGCCCTGCAGTTGTTTTAGGAGCCGTTGAAAATAACATTTCTATTTCTTTAGGATGCTATCCTGGAGCCGATCAAGAACCCACAACACCTGGTGGAAACACAGTTGTCCACACTTGCTCTGTTGCTAATGTTCCAATTCAAAAATGGGTAAACTTAGTTCTTAGTGTTTATGGAAGATCAATGGATGTTTATATTGATGGTAAATTAGTAAGAACCTGCTTACTACCAGGTGTTGCTAGCGTTAACAATAATGCTAAGATTTTTGTTACACCTTTAGGAGGGTTTGAAGGATGGACTTCTAAATTACAATATTATCCTAATTCTTTAAATCCCCAAGAAGTATGGAATATTTACACTAGAGGATATGCCAACTGGTTAAGCATGTTTAACTCTTATCAAGTTGAGATATCTTTAGTAGAAAACGGAACTACTCAAAGTACTGTAACAATATAATTTGACATTCTAAAATATTTTCTTATTTATTTAATATATATATGAGTAGCAATAATACATTTAATTCATTTTCAACAAATAGTGGAACTTTTGGAACTAAAGAATTTTTAGAGTCTAATAGTTTAGTAGCCAAATTAGCTTTTTTATTATTAGTTATTTTTGGCTTTATAATATTATTAAGAGTAGGTTTATCTGTTATATCTTATTTCTTTAAACCCTCTGAATCACCTCATCTTATAGATGGAATGGTTGATGCTACACAAATGATTGTTTTTCAGCAAGATCCAAGTAATAATGGGGCTAAAACTATTTACAGGTCAGTTAACGCCACTGATGGTATCGAGTTTACTTGGTCTGTATGGGTTTTTATCGATAATCTTCAAACAAATTCTGGAATATACAAGCATGTTTTCAGCAAAGGTAATAGCGCTTTACAAGATAACGGATTAATTTATCCTAATAATGCTCCTGGTTTATATATTGCTCCTAATACAAATGCTCTTGTTGTTATGATGAATACATTTCATGTTATTAATGAAGAAATTATTATACCTGATATTCCTCTTAACAAATGGGTAAATGTTATTATTAGATGTCAAAATACTACATTAGATGTATATATTAATGGAACAATTGCTAGAAGTATTAATTTAGTTGGAGTTCCTAAGCAAAATTATGGTGATGTTTACCTAGGTATGAATGGAGGATTTGCGGGAAATATATCTAACTTATGGTATTATAATTATGCTTTAGGAACAGCTGCTATTCAACGTATTGCTGAAAATGGTCCTAATACTAAGATGATTGGTAATAATGGAATGAGTGATAAATATTTCAATTACTTATCTCTAAGATGGTTCTTTTATGGAGCAGGAGATGGATATAATCCTAGCGGAGCTCCTCTTAATTATAGTTATAAAACCTAAATTATAAATTATTTATATTAAATTAATAAATAATGTATATATAAATGTCATATAATTATTTACCTATTCCTCCAAGAGTATGGTCAAGAGTACAAAAACCTTGTACATATACTGATGCTTGCGGTAATTATGATATAGATTATAACAAAGTTTATATTCCTTTAACTAATCAAACTGTAACTCAAGCACAAGCAAATTATGAAGACAAAATGATATATAAAGGAAATATATTACAATACAAAGGTAATAGTTCAAGATTGACGAAATCACAGAAATATTCGCAACTTGCTAGAATGGCTGGTCCTAATAGAACAAAGGTATTTGCTACTCAAGGCCAAACTTATACTAATCCTAATACAACTGGTTTACAACGAGTTAATTATTCTACGATACCATTTCCTAACGGAGTTGTCGGAGCACCAAACAATATTTCTGGTCCTTATCAATATAACGTGACAAATCCAAACGGATGTAATGGGGTTTCAATTCAAGACGGAGGAACATTAAAATGTGGGTATTATACTAACCCTTGTACAGGTGAAATTATTCGTTCTGGCGCAACATCAGCTACAATTTATAATCCAGCATCAGCTTCAGATGTACCGGGTTCTTCTATTTTATTCTGGAACAATAAGGTAGAAACATGGTTTCCAAAATCACAATATTTCATGAATAATAGCACTGATAAATGGCCTGTCAACTATAAAGGTTTTGTTAGTGCTGCTGGACCAGAAGCACCTGTTTTATCAGGAAGTGGAGACTGTGGAAGCGTATCTTTATCTTGGACATATAATGATAGTAGTTGTATTCCCATTTCTGGCTTTAATATATATCAAAATAATGTTTTTATTAAAACAGTATCAGTACCAACTACTACTACTACAATAGATGGTTTGGGTTACAACGCAATATACAGATATTATATTAACTCTATAAGTTATTCAATTGAATCAAAGCCTTCTAACTTGGTATCAGTAATAACTTATCCACTTCCTCCACCTACTGATTTAGCTGGTATTATTACATATTATATAGATGATGTCTCAATTTTGTTAGATTGGAAAACGCCAGTTGAACTTTGTTTTGATAGCGTTTCTGGATATTATATATATGTAGATAATTTACAATCTACACCATATGTTATTACTCCTAGTAGCACAACAACTACAACAATTACAGATTTAAGTTACAATACATCTTATACGTTTTATATAAGATCATATGCTGTTTCAGGAGGTACAACTTATTATTCTACAGATTCTTCAGTAAATATAACTACATCGGTGTTAGAGCCACCAGAAGCATTATCAGCAACACCTGGATGCGCATACGTTGATTTAACATGGTCAGACCCAACAACAACACCATCATCATCTTATAATATTTATTATTATAACGGCGCATTTATTGCTAATGTTAGCTCTACTTCATATACTGTTTCTGATCTAAGTTACAATACAGCATATCAATTTAGTGTATCATCATATAATCTTGGAGTAAGTTCTGAATTAGTTTCAACAAGTCAAGTAACAACATCTCAACTAAATACACCTATTTTGGCTATAGATAGTTATAATGCTTCAACTCTTTCAATTACTTTGAATCTTTCATATGGTAGTAGCGGATGTACTTCTAATCCATATAGTTATAAATTATATGGGGGTGATACATCACCCATTGATATACCATCAAATGGTCAACCCACTCCTTATACATTAAATTTAAGTTATTCAACTACATACACATTATATATAACATATATAGCTGACAATAATCAAGAATCACCACAATCTAATACTATTACTGTTAATACAAATATTAACCCACCCACAAATGTAGTGGCAACTATTACCAGTCCAACAACAGCATCTTTATCTTGGACCGCACCTAGTAATTTTGTTACTGGATATACAATCTCTCAATCAATAAATGGCGGAAGTTATTCTCAATTAGGTACATCTAGTTCAACAAGTTTTTCTGTTTCAAATTTAACTTTATCTCAAGGAAGTTCATATCAGTTTTCTGTTGTAGCAAATTATAATAATGAAAATAGTTCTCCAGCATACTCAAATACAATTGGACTTACTGCATTCACTACTACAAGTCAATTATTAACAAATCCTACAAGTGGAACACTTGCTTCAAATTTTTATTTACCATCAGGTTATAATTCTTTTACTTTTGTATTATATGGAGCTGGTGGTTCAGGTGCTCAACCAGGCTCTTTTACTTACGGCACCGGTGGTGGTGGAAGTGGTTCATTTATTAGTGCTACAAGTATACCTTTTAGTTCATCGGGAATAATAATATCTTCAATAACTTATACTATTGATAGTGGTGGTAACGAAGCTGCTACTATAGTTAATATTAATTATTCAAATGGGACTAGTATAAATTTGAATGCTGGATCAGGGAAAAGTGTTACATTTGGTACAGCTGGTGCCGCTGGAGGTACAGCGTCCGCTTCAAATAATACAGGTATAAGTTATAATAATAACTCCATCATTGGAGCTAATGGTGGTAATCAAGGTTCAAATGGTACTGCAAGCACTAATGGCAGCGGCTATTTTACATCAAGTGGTTCAGGTAATGGGGGAGGAAGCTCGGCACCTGTAGGGAATCCTCAATCAGGAAGTGATACATTTGGTACACCAGACGGAAATTCTTATACAATTACAAGTCAAGGTGGTGGTACAAATACAGTTGTCTCTGGATATGGCGCAGGAGGCGCTGCAACTCCGGCTAATTACAATCAGAACGCAGGAGCATATAGAAATGGTTCAGGAGGTTGTATTTTGTATTATTTATCGCCATAAATTATACTGTTGTCTAATTTTACTTTTATTTACTTTTATTATCTATATAAAATTAAATAAATTGTTTAAGCTCTTAAATTAGGATTAATACATAATTCTTGACTAGGGAATATATCTCCAGACATACATTTATCATCTTCATTAACTAACGCGCAACTTCTGAACCCTCTATCTTCTCCAACAAAGCACCATCCCGATTGTCCTCCACCTGAATGAACACTACTCGATGCTTCATGTGCTTGATAATCTTGATTTTGTTCTTGTGAATTATTTAATGCTTTATTTAATCCACTATCTGATGGTCTGCTAGTTGATTGTCCTTGAACAGGTTGTGATTGAATAGAACTTCCAGCAGAATTTGGTGTTACATTTTGAACAGCACTTAATCCAGTATTTACTGTTGTAGCAGTTCCACTAACAACAGCCTTTGCTCCTTCAGCAGCAACATCAACAGTTTGTCCGGTTGCTGATACAGTTGCTCCAAATAATTTCTCAGTTAATGGAGCAAAGAAATTAGCAATATCCTGAGTACCTTTGGCTAAATAAACAAAAATATTAAAACCTAAAAATGCTAAAATTAAAATTATAAGTAACCATGTTGTCATATTTATACTTTTTAAGCTTTCAAAGAATCCAGAATCATCGCCAGATAAAGATGTAGAAGCAACACTTGAACTAGGAAATACAGGTTCGCTTGATTGTAATATTGAACTTGATAAATTATTCGAATTATCCATTATAATAAAAATATATATATTAATTTTTATTATAAATTCGCATCTTTATTTAAAGGTTAATAAATACAAGAATTGATTCATATCTCCTAAAATGGTATCACGAATATTATATAAATCTGTATTAGACATCTTCTTCATCGTAGCATTATCATTTAAACTAACTAAATAACCTTTAAATGCTTCAATTTCTCTCTTTAATGATTCAGCGGAACTTAAATCGACAAGTCTAATATTTTTATTTCCCATAAGATCTGTTCTTAAACCTGTCTTTCCCAAAAGAACTTCGATAAACTCATCAATATTAGCATTCAATTTTGTGTATAAATCATCGGTTGCCTTATGTGTGGCATAACTAGTAGTTTTCCAGTGAAATAATTTAACCATTAAAAGCATTTCAAGAAATACAACAGTAATTTCTTTTTGGAAAGCAGAAAATGAACCATTGCTGGACCTATTTTTACGCGTTCCTTTTCCTCCTCGTTTTCTATGTGTTTTTGCCATTATATATTTACATAATAATATAAATTAATTATCATCTAAATTTTCAACAACACTATTTTTTAAAAATAATGTTAAAGTCTTGGAACAAAACTCTCTCCAAATGAGTTCATCTTTTCAAGTTTTTCAATTGTTTTTTCAAGATTCGATGCCTTTACATCCTTAAATAAATAATCAGTTCCAGGAGATTCTTCATTTTTCTTTATTTGTTTATAAACTAGGTCAATTTTTTTTAGAATATTGCCCACCATTTCTTGTTGTGATGGTCTTATTATTTCTTCATTAGTTATTTGAGATTCACATAAAAGAGAGATAGCAAAATATAAAATATTTCTTCTTTTTCTTTGGCATCCAGTTGTATATCTTAAAGTAAAAAGTGTTAATAAAGCATCCATTGTCTTTTTAATAAATTTAGAACGTTTATTGGCTTCAACTAAAAATAAATCCCAAACCATCCAAATTATATCTTTTTGTGATTTTGTTTCAACTTGTGAAAAATTTCTTCTTTCGCAAAATATCTTTTCTTTTTTACCTTTACATATAGTTTCAAATTCCATTATCCATTCTAACCAATAACATGCGTTCATAATATTTTTACCTTCTTCTGAAACATTATACGCAATTTCATTGATTGCTGGAAATAATTCCTTAGGATCCTCGTCTAAAAATAAGCTTTCTGCGTATTTATTACTTGATGCTTTAAATTTGTCACGCATTTGCGTCATATCAAAATCTTCTTTTTTAATTTTAATAGTGTTAAAACTATGCTTTCTTTTAGCGTCACATAAAATACACATGATTTCGCAAAATAGACGTCTAATTTTATCATTATTTCTCATCCTTAATTCACTATCTACATAACCGTTGTTTACTATTTCCTTAAAGTTCTTAATTCTTAATTCAAGATACGCAGCTATTTTAGGATTTCCTAAATGAATATGTTTTGAATAAAAATATAAAATTATTTCCCATAAGTCACCATATTGACCAGCACATATTAATTCAGCACTCCAGTAGCATGCTGGTTCAATTTTAGAATTTATTAAACTATTTAGCAATTCTTTTTTCACATCACTTTTTTTAAATTTTGAAAAGGATATTCCTTTAAAGTCTCCGGGACTTCTTATATCATTAATTTCCGAATCACTCATTATAATTAAATTTATACAAAAAAAATAACAACAATACATATAGATGAAAACACTAAAATCTCTTACTATTTTTTATGAAAAATTATCAACTTTTGGAAAAATATTACTATTTATTGCTCTTCTTTTAGTTGTTATCGTATTTTTTAAATCAATAATACCAATTAAAGAAGGTATGACTGGTTCAAAAGATTTTTTATTTAAAGAAGGAAATTCTGTGTATGATGACTTTTATGCTAATATATACGATTATTTAGTTTTCAGTGGCATCAAAAATGATTTTGAAGTTGGAACAATAATAAATAATACATCGCCATCAGAAACTAGTGTAATTGCTGATATTGGGTGTGGAACAGGACATCATACTGCCAGTTTATCTGAAAAAAATTTAAAAGTAATTGGTGTTGATATATCTCCTTCAATGATTAGAAAAGCAAAAGAAAATTATCCACATGCTAATTTTCAAGTTGGTGATGCTTTAGATAATGGATTATTTAAAATGAATTCATTAACACACGTTTTATGTTTATATTTTACAATATATTATTTTAAAGATAAAAGACATTTCTTTGACAATACTATGGATTGGTTAATGCCTGGAGGATTTTTAATCGTTCATCTTGTTGATAGAGAGACATTTGATCCTATACTTCCTCCAGGAAATCCATTATATATTGTCTCTCCTCAAAAATATGCCAAAGAGAGAATTACTAAAACAAAAGTTACTTTTGATGATTTTGTGTATAATGCTAATTTTGAACTCGATGAAAATAATAACATTGCTACTTTTGCTGAAAAATTCAAATTTAATGATGGTCATACTCGTAAGCAAGAACAACGTCTATACATGGAAGACACCTCAACAATTGTTAATATGGCACAAGATTGCGGGTTTATTCTTCACGGAAAGATCGATATGGTTAAATGCGCATATGAAAGCCAATATTTGTATATTTTTATTAAACCGTCGTAAAATTACAAATTATTATAAACCTATATAAATAAGTTATTAGATTTAAAATATAAACTTTATGAATAATATGTTAGAATACTTATCTTACATATTATTTTTTGGAATACTTATTATATTGATAATATACGCTTATATAAAATTAAAATTTGGATTTTGGGCAATTCAACCGGTTTTTCATGTATACGACATTAGTTATATGTTTAAAGCACCTGGTATAATTGATGATTCTCTCCCTCCAAAAAATAAATATACTAATTTTAAAGAGATTGAGACAATAATTTATTCAGAACTTACATCAATACAAGTACAAAGATTTGTAAACTTGATTAAGGCACATTATCTTCAAAATAAGGACAACATTTTCTCTCCTCGTACCAATAATATAACTCCATATTTTTATGGACATAATGATAAATCGTTTGTTTCTTTTTATAATGAAGATAATCATATGATTGACTCAAAAAAAGGCACTATGATAACAGATAAAAAGGTTATTGGAGTAATGACATCTAGACCTATATATGTAGTCATAAATAACGGACATAAAGAAGCTAAGTTTCGCGCATATTATGTTGATTATTTATGCGTTGATATTTTAAACAGGAAAAAAGGAATTGCTCAACAACTAATACAAACGCATCATTATAATCAAAGAAGAATTAATAAAAATATAGTTGTTTCTCTCTTCAAGAGAGAAGATGAATTAACTGGAATTGTACCATTATGTGTATATTCAACATATGGTTTCCCTGTAAAAACGTGGACAAAACCATTCGATTTATCAGGCGAATATAGTCTGATTGAAGTAAACGCACAAAATTTTCACTTTTTGTTTTCTTTTATTGAACAATATGCTAAAAAATTTGATATGGTAATTAATACCGAAGTTACAAATATTATTGAACTAATTAAGACCAAGAATATTTTTATTTATACAATAATTGTA
>Ga0114966_10004531_pt1 | contig 11937 bp, 3 predicted proteins | sample M_130207_XF_Meta_FD_87029 | JGI IMG/M metagenome (GOLD analysis project Ga0114966, IMG submission 87029) | Freshwater microbial communities from Lake Montjoie, Canada to study carbon cycling - M_130207_XF_MetaG | ecosystem: Environmental > Aquatic > Freshwater > Lake | place: Lake Montjoie...
CCAATATAAATATTTCCTTTTAATTCATTTAATTTTACATAAGATATTGCGGTTTTTATTCCTTTTTCATCTAATTCAGTTTGATGACGGGTATATGCTCCTCCTGCTATTGTTGAATGATCCGGAATTAAAGTATTTCTATCGATTGGAATAGAATGCGCAGGAGTTGTTTTATCACGCATCGTTATTTCTTGACTTGAAGCAATTATTAAATCTTTTGAACCATCTAGTGAATTTATTTTAAACTTTTTATTAATCATATAATTTACATAATTGAGTAAACTATCAAACATTTTTTTATTTGCTGAATTATATTTATCTTTTAAATCTCCTTCAATTTTTAAATCTATAATCATTTTTTCATATAAACGGAAGATATACATCCCATACATATAAAAAATTGAATAAATAAGCATAATTGAACCAAATCGACATTTTCGCATAAATGTATCATCTTCTGGTTGATTAAACATATACATTAAAGCATTTTTCATACCATTGTTAAATATTCTTTGAGCTGGAATTGAAACATTATGATTTGTTATATCAGTATCATTATAAAAAATACTTTTCTGATTTTGTGGATTTGGTTGATTTGCTATATGCGATAAAATAAGAGTTGATTGAAGAGTTGAAATCGGTTTTTGATCTTGTGGAACATAAGCACCAGCTGCTGGGTGAGTTACAATATTTCCTCCTGCTGTGGTTGCTACTCCGATTCCTATCGGGTTAATTTCCGAAATTCCGGGACCGCATTTTAAAACAATAAAATTAGCTCCCCCCGGTTTAGCAGTCGCATGGAAAAAATTATGGAAAGAAGTCATATCAAATTTTTGAGCCCCATCATAATTGAATTCCATATCGTGTTTGTTTCCATCCAACAAATACTTCAAACCCTCGCATTCTTTCCGATTTTCAATAAGTTTTTTACCAGTAATAGTCAGATCTGGATTGTTCGTGAATCCAATACAAGCCGAAATCATCTGAGACGGGCTTCCCAGTGATAAGTTCCCGAAGTTCGCAGAAGGCCACCCAATAATTCCACGAATACTCTGATATAATATATGATTTTCTTTCGCAGGTTCAATCAAGTCATTATTCATTGACCCAATAATGGGCCACTTTCCACGACGCGCTACATCACTATGTATTATTGATACTGCCTCATTCTCCTTCGAATAATTATCCGGAAAGAATCCACCACCATTACTACCAACACCCTGAATTACTTTATAAGATCCCAATCGTTCATAATCAATATTCTTGTTTTTATAATATAATACATATTCCTTACGAGTTTTGTCTAAATTATTAGTGTAATTTTTAATCAAGTAAAACTTTCTGAACTGGGTATCAAATGAATCCACTGAATTTAAGTCCTTCTCCAACATTTGAATATCATATCGCGTCATTCTTTTACGATTTATATTAGATATGAAACCAGTTGGGTCTTCTTGTGGAATAATATGTGATACAATATCTATCATACTTAATACACTAACCGCATTCGGAGATTTTAATAATTCTACTGGTATATAATTTGTCATCTATTATATTATAATATTTATTATTTTTTAGAAAATATATCCAAAAAATAAAATAACTTTAATGAAGACTGTCTCCAAATACTAAACCAAGCATGATAATCTGTTCCCGAGATATATATCTAACATATGAATCCATGTGTTTATTACGTATATTGTTATTCATTAAAAGCTTCGCATTATTATTTACTCGAACTTTCGATTGAAATTCTACCATCGGGTCCCGTTGATTCAAATAAGCAATATTCACCAATGCTGTTAATGCCTGAGTTTTCGCAAATGATGGGATTGTAGAAACAGGTGTCTGAATATGTAATTTAAAATAACTATCATCAACATCAATACGCGTTGGCATTGAAAATAGTAAATTATACGCCCAAGAACGAAATGAGTGCGCATTCAATATAGAGTGCTTCTGTATTTTATATATCTGAAATGAAGTATCTAGTTTTGTTGATAAAACAACGGTAGCTGGTCTTCCACCAGCTGCTGCTATATACGGATTATCAGTAATAATATCATTTAATTGATTAATAGTTGAACCTTGGATAAATAAAGGCTCTAATATCTTCTTCTTTTTAGTTCCCGATCCTTGTTTTGTATATTCATAATGTAATTCTCCCTTCAATAATTTTTTATAATTTGAATCATTTGTAAGATCTGTTATAGGTTTAATAAACATATTATCAGTAGAATATATATCATGTCCGTGATGGTCTCTATAAACTTTAATATCTTTTTTCATTATTTCGCTAAGTGATTTAATAGAATGCTCGCTTTTAGCCATCGAAAAAATATCAACCAAGTAAACTTCGCCATCCATCAAAACATACGCAAATAAACGGAAATATTTTCCATGGACTTCTGTTGTTCGGTCCCTAAATGATTGCTCCATAACCTTCCACCAATCTTCTGATTCACTATTTTGATCTTTCAACTGAGAAGTAGTTAATTTATTAAATAAATCAAACGTTTTCTTTTTATCTGGGGTTTTTGAATTCTTAGATAAATCAAATCCAGATTCCAATAATAATAATTTTTTAGTTGTTTCATTCTCCATATAATACGTCTTATTCAAATAATATAAACGATAAACAAAATTACGAAGGCGGGATATCGTATACATAAAAATAATGTAATTTTTAATTGATGGACGTGTCTTTGAAATTAACATATTGTGTAATAAATTAACTAAACAATCCACCTTATAACTAAATTTTCTCATTTCCTGTTGTATTTTAATCTCATCTGGAATTAATAAACGGCTACTCTCTAACGCGCCCAAATGACGCCTTTGAACAATATCTGTAATAGTTGTCTTACTTCTTAGATTCGTACGCTTACTCTTCTTTTCAATTGCTGAATGATCTTCAATAATCTTCTTCGCAACTGCGTTCGAGTCTTCAAAAAAAGAATAAAATACCTTCTGTAAAATCTTATTCTTTGAACCTAAATCAATCTTAGGATCCGCAATTATAGGACGAATACCTTTATATGTATCAATTACTTTTTTTTTAATATCTGACTTATCCTGACTTGATATCTGTGATAATGACATATTTATTTCTCCGATGACTTCATCAGTCAACTTTTCATTTGATTTCTCTCGATATATTAACAAAAACATATACGTCATCCATGAATAATGAGTTGCTTTATTGTCATGAAATGTCATCGGGATTCCACCAAATGATACATTTGTTATACTATACTCGCCTTGGGGGTAATCGGTTCCATTTGCTGATACTGGTTCATAACCATTATTTAATACCATATTATTACTTGTTAAAATACGAAGTGATCTCTGTAATTTAGTTGAATTTAATCTCTTGAAGTCTTGATTTCCATTAATTGAAAAAAAGTCAATCAAGTCGTGATGAAATTTATAAAATTCGATGGGGTAAGTTGCTGTTGTTAGAGCTCCTACTAATTTTCCTGTTAATTGATAATTTACATTCGCTCCAAAAAATAAATTCATTACAAGTTGTTCATTTTCTATTAGAACTTGTGCAGGTAGTCCAAAAGCTTTCGGGTTTCCTAAACACATCGTATTGTTTTGTAAAAATTTAACCAATTTATCAATATTTTTAATCAATTCATTACAACCATCAATATATTTATCAAAATAACTCGCATTTAATGAAGATATGTTTGTTGTATTCACTGTTTTTAATTGTTTATCTATACTTGCTTTGATTTCTTGTAAATCTAAATTGATAAAATTATTAATACAAGCTTTTATATTGTTAAAAAAATGTATCATTAATTTAATTGTATTTGTTATCACAGAAGAAAATAAAAACATTTCTCCTAATTCTTCAAATTTGATGGGATGTCGTTGTGGTTGTCCTGCTTGTGCATCTCCACCAAAATTTAATGTATCATCTGGACCATGATAGAAAACTCCAAAATGTGTAATTCCATCTAATTTATCTAAAATCGCAGTTTTAATTTTATCTGGGGCTGATCCTTTTCCGAATATTTTTACATATTTTTTTATTGCTTTTCTGTAATTCTCAAATATTTTTTTGGTAATTGTAAATGAGCGTCTTGAAGCGTCCAATGATGGACAAAGGGTTCCATTTGGATGATTTGATCTTATATCAAATAAATTATTTATAGCACCTCCTTTTTGTTTTATTACTTTTTTAACTGGATTATGTTTTTTGTCTTTTATTTGTAATTTTGCTTTTGATATTTTTTTAATTTGGGAACGTGAATGTTTTGGTTTTAAACTTTTTACAAGACCAGTTTTATGATTTATACGACTTTTTTTATTTCCTCCTTTCATTAATGTTTTAATTTCAATAAATTGGTATGAGTTTTTTGTAAAGGCAATATGTACATTTGCTGAATTCTCATTATAAAAATTACGTGTATTATAAGTAGGAACTCCTGCTGGATTACCGAATCCATCAGATGCATAACAACCAGCAGCACCACCAGGAGGTAAAGTATTAATAAAATTACAATTTCCCCCTATATTATTATAGTTCAAACCACATGTAAATCTTGTTATAATTTGAATTCCTGCGCGTCCACTAGCATTATTACGAAGTGATACACGAGAATTTTGAAATCCATGTACAGAATCATGTGTTAAATGAAATCCAATACTTAGACTATTATATAAAAGTTGGGCAACCGGATTTATTGGAGCATTTTGACCATCTAGCCATGTAGCATTACCATCAAGACCGCGATCAGTTCCATTTCCATAATTGTCAGTATTCGCATTTTTAAAATCCAATGGTTCTAATAATTTAGTAGTTATTCTAAGACGTTGAGCAATATTTGGATTTGGATTTAAAAATTGCTTATTAATATTCGATTTATGAAACAAACAACATAATTCTTTATCTTCTCTTGTTAAAATTAAACTATTGTCTGGATTCACAATAGCATACCTTTCATAAATTCCAGTTAAATCATTTATTAATGCGTTTGAATTTGCCACCGCAGTATCCCATTGAACAGTCGTGGCTGTATAATTTGCTTTATCTCTCGGATCTGGATTTCCAACAGAATCTTCAACAGTATGAGCATCAGCAACTCTTATAGGTTGTTTAACTTTAAAGAAATTACCGTATGAATCACTATCATTATCTTTTTTAAACTTCTTCCCAGAAGCGTCCTTATTATCGAACCATAAATCTGGATCAAAGTCATAAAATCCCTCAACCTTACTCTTGAAATCTTTTGGGGCCTTTGTTTCTTTTGATACATATCCTTTTGCGCAACTCCTGAAAAAAAACCCATTTATAAAATCATTGTAAAATTTGTCGCCCTGAATTTCTAATTCTTGATTAGCACCACTGTATTTTCGAAAATCAGATCGCTTTTCTTCCCAAGGCCTTGCGGTTGTATCATCAACTTCTCCAAAGTAATATTTTTCAAACAATTCCGTTAGATGATCTATACTTCCCATTCCGACTGATTTTGGATCAATTGATGTCCAATCAAACATTGAACCAACAGCGCTACTAAATATATGATTCAGACATTCTCCATCAATATCTTTTACTGAATGATTTCTGTAATTTTCAAACATTGTTTCTTTTAGTTCATGATATGTATCAGGAAACATCCGATGATATATTTTCGTATATGTCGAGTGTGTATGTTTTGTTAAAGATGGGTCTAAATTCTCTAAACCTTCATTTACTTTGGGTCCTACTGGAACATTACCTCTATTCGGATTTGGCTCTCCGTCTTTTAAACCATATGGTAAAACATTTTGATATGGAACTTGTTTTGAAGGATCCGGTTTATCTTTCAATACTTGTTGAATACTTTCACTAAACTGAGTTCGCATAATTTTTATCCCAGTTTCCAATGAATCATGTTGATCTTGAATATCTTTGGATAACTGATACGCTTGTTGTGGAGTCATTGTCATTAGTTGCTGAATTTGATTAGATTCTCTTTGTCTTTCACTAAATATATCATCCATTGAACCATCTGGACGAGTTATTAATTCTTCGAATTTTTGTATTCTATCATTCATAAATTAATTAATATTTTATTTTTCATAAAAATAAAATAGAGTTGATTTTAATATTTAATATAATAACATTAGTTTTATGAGAGACTCTCTTGAAATGAAATCATTTATCATACATGCTCCTAAATCAAAATTATCAAAATCTGAGCACTTTATTTTTACTGGATTAATCTGTCGTGGTTCTAATTCTGTTCCATTTAGAAGATCATATATATTATATACACGAGAACATTTACCAGTAATATTTGAACCAAGAAAATTATTAAACGCTTTTTTCATTGTTTTTTGAATATTTGTCATAAATACATCATCATCAGGTTTTTCTAAACTCATTTGTTTTTCCATAAATATCATATATAACCATTTTCTATATTCTTTTAATTTCTGAATTTTTTCATCTTCCATCTGATATATTTTATAATCGAGAGTATCTGAAAATTTTTGTGTTATTGGACGAAATTTTAGATTTTGTTGATAATTAAGTATATTCAGTAATTCTGTATTAGTACTTCCTTGTAAAAATAATGGAACTAATTTTTTATACTTATTATCATGTTTATCGTAATATAAATATTGACCTCTAATTAAACTTCTAATATTAGGATGTATCGCTTCATCAACTGAATCTATTATTCTAGTTCTATTGGTTCTAGTAGTTGTAATTCTATTATTATATAATTTTTTAAGCTTTTTTTTTATATTTACACTATTCATTCGTAAAAATGCTTTATTTGTAGGATCCTTAATTTGTATCCCTGTTAATTTAATTACTGTATTTGAATCTGAATAAACCATCTTGTTATATCCCTGAGCATTTTTTTGTTCAATTAATACACTTTTTATACCAGCGTGAGTTCTGTATCCAGTTGAAAACCAAGATGGTTGATCTATTTTACTTCTATCATCATTCAAGGTAGCAAGATTAAATGCATCGACTATATACATATCCCGCAATGTTAATTTTTTTAATCCACTGGTTGGAGTTGTTGTAATAATAAATAATCGATAAACAACATCTTCGGATGTATTTGTTTGTTTTTGAATGCTCATAAATTTTTTTTCAATACTCGCCCACCAAAGAGGATCTGAATATTGTGGATCTATTAAAGGGGAATTTTTTAATGAAGTAAAAGATTCGTTGTATTTTGATTTATCTGGGCTATATTTAACATATTGTTGTAATTTTTGAGAAACTTCCGGTGGTATATTTTTTTCCCCGATTGTTAATAATACAGTATCCATATAAATTTTGAAATTACGAAAATGAGTATTAATATAATAAAAAAAGTGTAAATTATTTCTCACTTTCTTCAATTCAATTTGTCTTTTTAACTGTTTTGTTAATGTTTCAATAATAAAATCAAATTCTGAACTAACTTGGTATTTTGTTTTAATAAAATCAATTTGTTTTTTTAATAAATTACCATTATTACTATTTGTTGTTGGTTTTCGAGAATAAATACTTGTTGATTGACCACCTTTTATACTAAATAAATTCTCTTTTTTTTTATTTTTTGATGATTCTTTTGTTAATTGTTCTGCTTTTTTTACTTGTTCTATTAAACGATTTGATTGATTAAACAAAAATAAATAAAATGATTCAAATAACATTTCCGCATGTTTAAATGTATCATTTGATGTTAAACTAGATGCCAATCCAGAAAAAGCAGACGCAGATAGTTTACTTTTTATTATATCAATTATTTCTCTCTGTTTATCTATTGATAATTCAGAAAAGATTTCTTCTTCTACAATTGTTTGGTCTTTCTTTGATTCTTCGCCAACTACTAACCGAAGTTTAAGTAAAAAATAATATGAAAGCATCAATAATTTATAAATTTTTGGGTCTAATGATACAAATGGTATTCCTCCAAAACAACCGTCTGGTTTATCTTTAATATGGGGTCTTATTTTTTGAAGATATCTGTTATTTACAAGAGGGTTTCGAAGTCCGGTGAGAATATTTAAATAATTTTGTAATCCGTATTCGGCTGGGTCATTTTTATTATCTGTTAAAAATTGGATTGTTTTTGTAAAATCATCTGCGCTTTCTGTACATCCGACGATACGATTTAATAATTTGAAAAAATTAGTACCTTGCCAATCGACTGCTCCTGCTGCTGCATGATTTCCCAAATCGCTATTCGTTAAACGCATTACAACAAATTGATTGGCAGTAGGAAGATAACTAAAAAACACATTTGCTCCAAGGAATAAATTTTTTACGTAATGTTGATTCGCACCAAAAACAAAATTTGGATTTGCTCCTCCTCCTGCTGGCCCTCCATTATCATTTAAATTAATTGATTGCTCCTGTAAATTTAATGTATTGTATTTTAAAAAGTTTATTAATTTATCAAGTTCTTTATTTAATTCTCGAAAACTACCTTCTATTTTAGCGGATTGATGAATACCAATATTTTTTCCAAATTTATTTTCTGCTTCTTTCAAATCAGTTGCTACAAAATGATTTAGACACACTTTAATGTTTTTGAAAAAATGTATTAATAATGTAGTTGTTGTAGTATTTACGCAATTGAATAAAAATAATTGGGCTACATCAGAAAATGATAGGGGAATTGGTGCTGCTGGTGTGGCAACACCACAACCACCAGTTGTTCCTGCTTGTATTTGTGTAATATTTAATGTATCTTCCTCATAATGGTCAAAAAATAATGGTAAATAAGAGCAATGTGATATTTTATTAAATAAAGTTTTAACTGTCGTATAATCACTGTTGAAATTTAATTCTTTATATTTTTTAACAGCGTTTTTAAACAAGTTTGGATTAAATTCTTGTAATCTACGATTCGCATATAATCTTGGCGCACCTCGGCTTCCCGGTCCTATGGCTGTATCTACAAATAAATTTAGTCTTGAGCCACCTTTCTGAATTTTTTTGCTTCCGCCTGTTTTTATTTTATTAATACTTTTTAATTTTCCTCCTTTCATAACTGGATTAACATCTGAGATTTGTTGTTTATATTCGGTTAAGTCATCAAAAGGTCCTACCGGTTCTGTTAATGTTAATTGTCGTGGCGTATCATTTCCTACGGTTCCATCATCATCATATAAATTATATTTATTACGTTCATTACCAATTTGATTTGAATCCATTTCTGTATAATATTTAAAAATTAGAGCGTACATTATATATCGATATATCAATACGCATGGAGCACAGTTATCTCTTGGTCGTCCAGCAACGTTTTGAGAAGTTAAACTATTTAGACCTCCATTCCCATTAGTAAAAAAATTATTAATATTTGCACCGGCTCCTGGTACTTGAAATACTATATTCTGTATAGGATTCGTGTTTATTGTATTATAAGATTGAACAAACTCACGAACATAATAATCGCGAGTGTTCACACCATTTACTTGTTGTGTATATTTTGTTGGAGATTCTTTTATTAATTTTATTAATGGATATATAAATTTATTATAATATTCTGGATATAATCTTGGCCAATCAGCTGAACATGTTTCAATTACTTTAAGTAATTTTTTTGATACAATATCTGCGGTGTCATTTACATATACGCGTGTGTATGCTGTTGGATTAACTACTAATGTTGTATTTAATGAATTACCATTTATTACTCCATTTAGATCTGTTACAATATGATCCTGATCTTCAAAAATATTTATAATGTTAGTGTTGAGATTTACGGGATTTGCAGGTTGTATTGGATATAATTCTTCAAAAATCTTTCTTACAAATAATAATACACCAACTTCTGGTATTCGTTGATTATAAAAAATATAGTTTTTAAAATTTAAAATACCTTGGTATCCTCTTAAATTTTGGTCAAACGCGCTAGGTCCACTATTTAAATCAAATATTGTTTGTAAAGGTAATGCGGTTATAAATGGAAATATTCCATACACTTCTTGTGTATTAAATAAATACCGAATTGGATATTTTATTTTTTCAAGTTTATTAATATCGGCTTTCTGTCCTTCATTTAAAAATAATGAACATATTTTTTTTGATATTAATTTAGGATTGCCTGTATTATCATCAATTCTCAAGTTTCCAAACACAATCATATTCTCATTGGAAAAATAATTATTCGTAGGAGATGCAGCATTATTTGGATATAATTCAATATATGCTCCATTATTTTTTTTTAACTGGTTTCGTGATGTTTCAATCTGTCTATATATATCAAGTGGTAAATTTCCAGCTGCATTGAGAGCTCCATTCAACGTAGGCAAGTCTACTGATTTTAAATGAAATCCGCCAATATCAAAAAAATTACCATATGAATCTTCGCCAGTTCTTGCAAATCCATTATATTTTGCTTCTTCTTTATCTTTATCACTTAAAAACCATAATTCAGTATTAATATTATAAGTCTCTATTTTATTTGAAAACCCAGTGATTGTAGTTGGTTTATTTTTACCAGAGAGACCATAAACTTCCGCCGTATGTAATGAACTGATTAAATCATGATAAAAGTCCGATTCTTTTAATACTACCCCCGCGGAATATCCCATATAATGTTTATTAAATATCTGGAATAAAGTAGAGCATCGCCCCATACCAGCGGATTTTGGATTAATTTGAGGCCATTCACTTAAAGAACCACATGTACTATAAATCATATTTTTAGCTCCAGATTGACCTATGAATGGATTTTTTATCATTTCTTCAAAATCAACCTTTGCTATTTTCCTAAATATTTTTCCATAATAATTTGAAAAATTATCCCATGTTTTTTCTTTAACGTCTCTCAAATTTTCATTGATACCACCGGCAGCTGGAAGACCAAATGGAAGTGTATTATCATATACGGCTAATTTACTTGTTCCTACTACCGCAGTATTACTCGCAATTTCCGATGATGACTTTTTTGATAATAAATTTTGAGCTTCCGAGAATTTGGTAGTCATCCCATCAATACCATTCGGACCAATTATATTTTGAAATTTGGCCAATCGACTTCTCTTATTTGATTTATTTATATTATTTTTAATACTTGTTAATGATTCTTCACCAGTTGAAAAAGCATCTTGTAAAAATCCAGTCATATCACTAAATTCAAATTTTAGTTCATCAAGAGTTTTATTTAAATCTATTGTTGTCATATAATTAATAATTATATTTTTTTATTTAAAAAAATATAATTTGTTATTTCGTAAAGTTGACAGGATTTCCTAAAAGCCATTTGTCATTAAATATGATTAATACTAAAAAAGCCAAGATGACCGCAATTATAACGACGACCATATTAATATTTCCAAAATTGTCCTTCTTAACAAAGATAATCATCATAATTATGAATAGCAATCCGACTAAATACCACCGCGTTTTCATCCAGAAATTCCATAATTTAGATAATCTCTCAATTGATTTATCATCGTTCGTCATTTATTATAACGGTATAAAATATATTTCTAAATTTAGTTATGGTTCATATAAAAATATTAAATGATAAGTATTCAAATCCTCATTTTGCTATTTTACAAATTGTCGTTTTCGCAGGTTCCATTTTTGAATCCGACCATGAAAAAGGAATAACCCATTTTATTGAACACCTTATTTTTAAAGGTTCTAAATACACAGATAGTATAAAAAATCTAACGGACCGTCTAAATTCAAATGGGATGTCAATTAATGCCTATACTAATAATTATAATACAGTATTTCACATAACAGCGCCTATTAAATTCATTAAAAAAGCAATAGATACACTGATTCAAATGGTCTTCAATCCTTTTTTTCGAAAGATAGATATTGATACTGAACGGAAAGTAGTTATAAATGAACTATTACAGCGTATGAACACACCAGAGAAATATGCGTCTATTGTAGAAAATCAGAAAATATTTTCAGAGAATAATCCACTCCATCATCCTGTAATCGGATACATTGAAACATTA
>Ga0114966_10004532_pt1 | contig 11936 bp, 17 predicted proteins | sample M_130207_XF_Meta_FD_87029 | JGI IMG/M metagenome (GOLD analysis project Ga0114966, IMG submission 87029) | Freshwater microbial communities from Lake Montjoie, Canada to study carbon cycling - M_130207_XF_MetaG | ecosystem: Environmental > Aquatic > Freshwater > Lake | place: Lake Montjoie...
CACTTCTGTACGATCCGTGGGCACACGAATGCGATCAGGAGAATCACGTGTCGAAGGAAATCATCCGCACCGAGAACGCGCCCGCTCCGCTTGGCGGCGCGCCGTACAACCAGGCGACGAAGTCGGGCAACCTGATTTTCCTCGCCGGCCAGATCCCGATTGACCCCGCGACGGGCGTGCTCGTCGAGGGTGGCATTCAGGAGCAGACGAACAAGTGCTTCGACAACGTCGCTGCGATCCTTGAGGCCGCTGGGTCCGATCTGAGCAAGGTGCTGCGCGCGCAGGTCTACATGGCCGACCTCGGCGATTTTGCTGCGATGAACGAGGTCTACGCGGCGCGGATGCCTGAGCCGTTCCCGGCTCGCTCGACGTTCCAGGTCGCGGCTCTGCCCGCGGGTGCGATCGTCGAGATCGAAGTCGTCGCGACGGTGTAGTCAATGAGCGTGCGTGCAAGCGGGACTGATGCGCGCGCGCTGATTGCTGCCTCTGCCCGCGTCCGCGAGGCGGTGCCGTTGCTGATCGAGGCGGCCGAGCCCGGACAGCGCGTCGCGCTTGTGGGCGGTGTCGTGCGCGATCTGCTGCGCGGCATGGAGGCGCGAGAGGTCGATGTAGTGGTTGAGGGTGACGGTAGTGCCTACGCCAAACGGCTCGCTGCGCTGACGGGTGCCGACGTGCGCCTCTACCCGGCCTTCGGGACCGCCACGGTTGCTTCGCGTCCACCCGTCGATGTGGCGACGGCACGCAGCGAGACGTATACAGAGCCTGGTGCGTTGCCGACCGTCGTGGCAGCAACGCTTGAGCAGGACCTCACGCGCCGCGACCTGACGATCAATGCAATTGCCGCAGTCGTTGCAGGTCCCGATGCGGGCGCCTTGATCGACCCGTTCGGTGGTGCTGCCGATGTCCAAGCCGGTGTAGTGCGACTGTTGCGTCCGGATGCGTTCGAAGAAGACGCGACGCGGCTGGTGCGCGCGGCTCGCTACACGGTGCGGCTTGGTGCCTCGCCCGACTCGACGCTCGTCCATGCGGCCAAGGCTGCTGGACAGGGCGGCTTTGTGGAGCTCACCGGACCAACCCGCATGATGGACGCGTTGCGCCTGGTCTTTGAGGAGTCGGAGCCTGCCGCTGTCCTTGCCTTCTTGATGGAGTGGGGGGTGCTCGTGGCGATTGAGTCGGGCCTCGCTGCGGACCTTGCCACGATGACGGCGGCCTGGGAGTTGCTGGAGGACGAGGCGCGCGACGCAGACCGTGTGGCGCTCGGGCTTGGCCTGATCGCGAGCGGGCTCGATCCGAATCGCCGTGTTGCGTGGTTGACGGAAGGTGGACTCGACCGCAGCACGATCAAGTCCGCGCTCGCTGCTGCTGATGGTGCCACGCTCGCAGCCGCGATCGCGGGGCAGAGCGATGCCGACGTCGATGCCGCCTGCGCACGCGTGCCGGCCGAGGGCGTGATCGCCGCTGGTGGCGACGAGGCCGCGCGTTACCTCAGTCGCCTCCGCCACATCGCGCTCGGCGTCGACGGTGATGATGTGCGACGCGTGGCCGCAGTTGAAGGTCCAGAGATCGGTCGCCTGTTGATCGAACTGCGTCGTGCCTGCATCGACGGCTCCGTCGCCGACACGCGCGATGCGCAGTTAGCGTGGCTCGCGGACGACGCGCTACTGCGACGCGACTAGCGTCCCGAGCCGGCGATGAGGCCAAAGCCGAGGAAGCCCACGGCTACCACGAGCGCGACGAGTCCGGCGTAGAACAACGAGCGCGACTGCATCTCAGCCACCCGCCAGCGTGACCAGGAGGTCCTGGATGGGGATTCGGATGGCATCGATGATTCCGAACAGTGGCTTGAAGAAAATCAGCAGCGCGAACAGGATCATGAAGCCGTGACGATCGAGGCGAGCCCACGATTCGGCCATCTGCCGAGGCATGAAGGCGGCCAGGACGCGGCTGCCGTCGAGCGGCGGGATGGGCAGCATGTTGAACACGGCGAGCAAGACGTTCGTCGAAAACGCGAGCGCGAGAAACTCGCCGAGCAGACCAGTCGGATACGAGAAGACCCAGATGTACGTCACGACCGTCACGTAGGCGATCGCGATGTTTGTTACTGGTCCGGCAATTGCCACAATCGCCATGCCGCGCTGGGGATGGTTGAAGAAGCGAGGCTGCACGGGGATCGGCTTGGCCCAACCGAAGATGAAGCCCGTTGCAATCCATGAGATCGCAAACATCGCCGAACCCATCGGATCGATGTGGACGAGTGGGTTGAGGGTGAGGCGCCCCATCATCTTCGCCGTCGGGTCGCCGAGGCGATTGGCTACCCAGGCGTGGGCCAGTTCATGCAGCGCCATCGAGATGATCAGCACCGGCAGAATGAGAGCCAGAAGCTCAAGGTTCTGGCTCGAGAAGCGTTCCTGAAGGTCAGGCATCTCGCGCAGCGTACATTGACCCGGAGCGTTACCCTCACGGCATGTCGCTCGCCTGGGACAATTGGGAGGCCTTTCCGCTCTTGCGTTGGCAGGGGCCGGAGGGCATCGTCGCGGTCTTTAGCGGTCGTCAAGGTGGCGTCTCGACCGGGCCGTTCGCGTCCCTCAACTTGGGCCTGACGACGGGTGATGACCGGTTGGCGGTGGCCGAAAATCGGCGGCGCCTCTGTGCCGCCGCAGGAGCGGACCCCGCGCGCACGGTGCAAAACCATCAGGTTCATGGCACCGTCGTCCGCGTTGCCGAGCCAATGCTGGGCGGTTACCTCGATCCGCAGGGTGAGCTGCCACAGGCCGACGCGCTGATCACCCGCGAGGCCGATCTTGCTCTCGTGGCACTGTCCGCAGATTGTGTGCCGATTGTGATTGCCGCCCTCGATGGCTCCGCAGTCGCCGTCTGTCACGCCGGTTGGAAGGGTCTCGTTGCGGGTGTCGTCGAGGCGACGGTTGCTGCGCTTGGCCCGGGTGCCTACGCGGCCGCGGTTGGTCCGTGCGCGGGGCCGCAGGCCTACGAGGTTGGCGACGATGTTGCCGCCCCATTGCGCGAACGCTTCGGTGAGGGCGCGGCCTATCGCGGCACGGCCGACCTTGCCGCCTGCGCCGGGCTCGCATTGTTCTCTGCCGGTGTCAGCCCCGACGCGATTGACATCGCCGGTATCTGCACGATCACCGAGTCCGACGACTTCTTCTCGTATCGTCGAGACGGTGCCGCGACTGGACGACAGGGCGTGATCGCCTACCGTGAAGACCGATGACACGTAATCCCGACGATGTGAAGGCTGGCGTCGCTGCTACGCAGCAGCAGATCGCAGAGGCCTGCGCGCGAGTGGGGCGCGACCCAAGTGCTGTCGAGATCGTCGCGGCGGTCAAGTACCTCGCAGTCGAAGATCTACCGCTGCTGCATGCCGCTGGTATCCGCCGCGTGGGTGAAAACCGTACGGATCAGCTGATCGCCAAACAGGATGCGCACGGCGAGTTGTTCACGTGGGACTTCATCGGTCATCTGCAGAGCCGCAAGGTCAAGGAGATCGTTGGTCGCATCGCGTTGATTCACTCGTTGTTCACCGAGTCGACGGCAGACCAGTTGCAGACGCGCTCGCTGGAGCCGCAGGATGTGCTGATCGAAGTCAACGTAGCCGCCGATCCTGACAAGGACGGCGTGGCGCCCGCGGACCTCGACGCGCTGCTCGAGCGGCTCGCGGGACAGTCGAACATTCGCGTCCGGGGCTTGATGACGATGCCAGCGTTTGCGACGGACCCCGAGGCCTCACGACCCGCCTTTCGTGCGCTTCGCGAGCTCACAGAACAGGCCTCGGAGCGCTGGGCGGGTGTCCATCAATTCGCTCAACTGTCAATGGGAACAAGCCAAGATTTCCCGATTGCTGTTGAAGAAGGGGCCACGTTGGTGCGTGCTGGCTCCGTCCTTCTTGGGCCGTCCGACACACAACCGTAACCCTAGGGAGTATGCTCCGCGCATGTCTGGCGGAAGCATTTGGCACCGATCGCTCGTGTACTTCGGTCTCGCAGAGGATGAAAGCCTCTACGACGACATGTCCACGGTGCATGAGGAGCCCGAACGTCCATCGAAGAGCAGCAGCGTGCGTCGCATTGATCGACGGCGTCATCGCGAGACCGCGAGCGACTTCGACGAGGCCTTCTCCGAAGAGGAGACTGCAGCTGGGCGACCGCGTCGTGGCGGCTCGTCGAGCAACGAAGAGACGAACGTCCTGCGTTCCTCGTCGACGGGCAGCCCGGCGAATGCCGTGCGTGTCCACGTGATCGCACCGCGCTCCTACAACGACGCACAGCAGATCGCCGACCGCTTCAAGAATGGTGTGCCCGTGATCGTCAACCTGCAGACGGCCGAGCCCGATCTGTCGCGTCGCCTGATCGATTTCAGCTCGGGTATGTCGTACGCGCTTGACGGCGCGATTCAGCGCATCGCCGAGAAGGTCTTCCTTTTGACGCCCGCCAATGTTGAGGTTTCGGCAGAGGATCGCCAGCGTCTTGTCGACCAGGGCTTCTTTAACCCAGGCAACTAGCGTCGCTCGCTCGACCCGCGGTACGGACATAGCGACATTCTGGGCCCGGGCCCAATATGTCGCTCGTCGCCTACGCCGGCGCTAGTCTGCCGTCATGCGACCGCGCATTGGCATCACCGCGTACTGGCTCGAGGCGTCGTGGGGGCCGTGGGCCGAGATGCCTGCGTGTCTGGCGCCACAGGCGTACGTCAACTCGATCCTGGTCGCGGGTGGTTTTCCGCTGCTCGTGCCGCCGCTTCCCGAGTTGGAGGGGTTTGCCGAGCAGGCGCTCGACACGCTCGATGGCTTGATGCTCGTTGGTGGTAGCGATGTCGGGGCAAACACCTACGGAGCCGAATCGCACGCGACTGCCGATCCGCCGAACACGCGCCGCGACGAAGCCGAACTCGCGTTGCTGCGTGGCGCGCTCGACCGCGACATGCCGCTGCTCGGAATCTGCAGAGGGTTTCAGCTGCTCAACATTGCCTACGGCGGGACGCTCGAGCAGCACCTCGACGATGTCGTTGAAGGTGACATGCACCGCGTCAAACTCGGTCACTGGTCGAATCATCCGGTCGAGATTCTCGGTGGCAAGATCGCCGAGCTGGTACCGAACGGCACGGTCATCCACTCGCATCATCACCAAGGCATCGAGACGGTCGGTGGTGGTCTCGACGTGACGGCTAAGGCGCCAGACGACACGGTTGAGGGTCTTGAGGATCCAACCAAAGCCTTCGCGGTTGGTGTGCTCTGGCACCCAGAAGAGGCACACACCGATTCGGGCGCGCCGGTCTTCAAGGCACTGATCGACGCCGCGGCGCAGTACGCGCAACGCCCGTCCTGAATTACTCCGTCGCCGAGGTGCCGGTGCCACCAGTTGGGAGTCCGTCCGGGACCTCCCAGTCGGCGCGCGCGTCCCACCAGATGTGATCGACCGAGTGCAGCCCCGACGGCTCGTCGACGCTGCCAGCAGCGATCGCCGTGTAGTCGCGATCGGGCGCCTTCCAAAACAGCGATGAGCCACAGTTGGCACAGAAGCCGCGAACCGCATTGGTCGTGCTGTGGGGACTCTCGATCCAGGCGAGACCGGCGTCGGCCAAGAGTTCCAACTGGTCGTCGGGACAGGCCGTGTAGGGCGCCGCTCCGCCATGCGTGCGACGACACTCACCGCAGTGGCAGGTCGTGATATCGCGCAGTGGCCCATTGACGCGATAGCGCACGCCACCGCACAGACAGCCGCCTTCGTGGTGTTCGTTCATGCGTCGATTCTACGTGACACGAACCGGCGCGAACCTGTCCGTCACGTACACTGCCGCGCATGACGGCAACTCTCGGATTGATCGGTGCCGGACGACTCGCGTCGGCGCTCGTCGCTGGCTGGGTTGCTGCCGACCCGACCTGTGCGCCGCAGATTCTGGCTACCGATCGTTACGAGGGTGTTGCTGAGGCATTGGCCACTCAGTACGGCATTGGAGTCCGCGCCACGCCTGCCGCGATTGCCGCCGAGGCTGATCTCGTGATCCTGCTGGTCAAGCCGCAGGATGTGCCGGGTGCTGCTGCGGAAGTTGCCACGACGCTGCGGGCGGGCGCCTGTGTCGCGTCGGCCGCCGCCGGCGTCGAGCTGGCGACGATCCGGGCCGCACTCGCCGACGAGACTGCTGTCGCTCGCTTCATGCCGAACATCCCGGTCGCCGTTGGTGGCGGCGTGTCTGCTGTCTGTGGCGATGCTGTCGCCGTTGCCGCGCTGACACCGTGGTTGCAGGCGGTCGGCACTGCAGTACCGATGGACGAGTCGATGTTCGACGCTGCGACTGCAATCTCCGGCTCTGGTCCAGGCATGCTCGCGTACGTCATTGAGACGTTCGTCGCCGCCGCGGTGGACGTTGGGTTTTCGGAGGACGACGCTAACCGTCTCGTGGTTGACACCTTCGCTGGCACCGGTCGCTATCTGGCCGAGACGGGGGAGACCGCGACCGCCCTTCGTGAACGTGTCACCTCGCCCGGTGGCACGACCGCCGCGGGCATCGCCGCGCTTGAGGCCGCTGGACTGCCGGACGCCGTCATCGATGCAGCGCGCGCTGCCCGCGATCGCGGCACCGAACTGCGGAGTGGCTCATGACCTTTGATCGCGCCCTGATCGCCACGTTTGTAAGCTCGCTCACGATCGTCTACACGATCATGATTCTGATCTACGCGATCCAGTCATTCGTACCGCTCGGCTACTCCTCGCCGGTGATGACGCTGCGCCGCTTCCTCGATGAGACGGTTGCGCCATTCTTGATGCTGTTTAGGCGCTTCATTCCGCCGCTCGGCCCGCTCGATCTGTCTGCGATGGTCGCATTGTTTCTCTTGTGGATCGTGTCTGGAATCGTCCAGGGTCTGATTATCGGTTAGTAATCAGTTCGTTAGTAGGGGCAGGAAATCTCGGAGGAGCGCCGTAGGTCGTATCCATGGCGATCACACCTGCAGAGCTCCGGCACACCCCGCTTCGTCGCTCCCTGTTCGGATACAAGCGACCTGACGTCGACGACATGATCGAACAGTTGGCCGACGCGTATCAGGAGACGTGGCAGAACCGCGTTGATATGCAGGAGCGGATTGAGACGCTCGAGACTGAGGTCAAGCGCTATCGCGAGATGGAAGATCTGCTTCGTCGCACGCTCGTGAGTGCCGAGAAGCACGCTGCTGATCAGAAGGAGGCCGCCCGCAAGGAGGCCGCTCAGATTGTGCGTGAGGCCGAGCAGGAGGCCCGCGAGGTGATGGGTGAGGCGCATCATCAACGCTCCGCCGTCTGGCGCGACACGCAGGCGATCGAGCAGCGTGGCCGCGAGTTGCAGGCACGCTATCGCGCGTTTTTGAGTACGGCCGAGGCGGTCCTTGACGAGGTTGAGGACACCGATGATCGCACGGAAGAGCGCGAGCCGCTCGCCGATGCGATCACGATGAACTGACGGGGCTCCGATTGCGTGGGCAGGGGTATGGTTCGCGCATGGAACTTGCTGTCCCCACCACTGCGCTGAGCGCTGAGCGTGCGCGGATCGCCCTTGACCTCGAGCAGCTCAGCATCGAAGCTGGTCGCGATCGTGATGGCGCTGATCGCCTGGGTACAGGTTCTGATGACGCTGTTGCAACGCTCGAAGACGAGCTCGATCAAGGCGTTGTGGATGACCTGCAGGCCAACCTCGATGAGGTTGACGCAGCGCTCGCGCGCATCGCGTCTGGGTCGTACGGTGTCTGCATTGACTGTGGCGAAGCGATTCCCGAGAAGCGTCTGACAGCGCTGCCGGCAAGTGCTCGCTGCATCGAGTGTCAGCGCAAGCAGGAGCACCGCTGAGGCGATGTCTACCCTGCCGCCCGATCCCGCGGTAGAGCCGCTTCGGCCGTCCCCGGCCCAGTCACCTGATGCGCTGCAGTGGGTCGCGTTCGTGGTGATTGCGCTTGTCACGATCGTTGCGGATCAGGTCACCAAGCTGATTGCACGGAACTCATTTACGCCGAATGATCCGTTCGAGGTGCTGCCGTTTTTTCACTTCACAAACACGATCAACACGGGCATCGCATTCGGTCAGTTCCGCGATAGCCAGATCATCGTGATTGTCGGTTCGGCGGTCGCAATCGCCTTCATGTTGATCTACTTCGGTCGTTCGGGTGGGCGTCATAGCTTGTTGCCCGTCGCGATTGGTCTGTTGTTTGGTGGTGCCGCTTCCAACCTGTTTGATCGCATCACCCAGGGGCACGTCACCGACTTTCTCGAGATCAGCCGCTTTCCCGTCTTCAACCTCGCTGATGTCGCGATTACCGCGGGTGTGATCGGACTTTTGATCACACTGATTTCGAGCGAGCGCGCGAAGGTCGCATGATCACCGTCACCGTTGCAGCCGAGCATGCTGGCGCGCGGCTCGACCGCGTTGTGCATGAGTCGCTGAGTGGGGTTTCGCGGGCCGAGGCGCAGCGTCTGATCGAGGATGGGCACGTGACGGTCGATGGAGCGATGCGTTCGCGCAGTTCGCGCGTCCAGCGCGGCATGGTGGTCGTGATTGATGTGCCGGAGAAGGCTGTCGTCGAGGAGGAGGCGCCGGTCGATCTCGAGCCGCGCATCGTCTTCGAGGACGACTATCTCGTCGTCGTCGATAAGCCGGTCGGCTTGGTGACGCACGCTGCGCCCAGTTCGAAGGGTCCGTCGTTGGCCGGCATTCTGGCCGCGCGGGGCATGGCTGCTGGCGGCGATGAGGACCGACCAGGCATCGTGCATCGCCTCGACAAGGAGACGTCGGGTCTGCTCGTTGTGGCGCGCGATGCCGAGACGCTGAAGGCGTTGCAGAAGCAGATGAAGAAGCGCGAGATTGAGCGCGAGTACGTGGCTCTCGTCCATGGTCGTCCGCCCAGCATGGCTGGACGCATCGAGGCACCAATTGGGCGCGACCCACAAAACCGTACGCGCCGCATGATCGACGGCATTGGTGCACGTCCTGCGACGACGCACTTCGAGTTGGTTGAGGCTTTCCCCGAACACACGTTGCTCTCGGTACACCTCGAAACGGGGCGTACGCATCAGATTCGCGTCCACTTCGGCGCGATCAAGTATCCGATCGTGGGCGATCCGGTCTACGGGCCCTCGTCGAGTGATCGCCTCGGTCTCGCGCATCAGGCGCTGCATGCCCATCGGCTTGCCTTCATGCATCCGGTGACGGGCGAGCGGCTGGAGTTTACGTCGCCGGTACCCGCAGATTTTGAGCGCGCGCTCACCTCACTGCGTCCGGAGTAGCGCGCCGAAGACCCCAGCGTTGGTACGTTTCCGCCTGTCCAACGCACGACATTCCGTCGTACGAACCACTCCCCTGCTGGGGCGTGTCTCGCTGAGAGGTGCCGACCCCGTCGGTCTCAGCAGATGCCAGCAGGTGCTCGACCACTCGAACCCAATTTGAAGGAGCCGTTATGGCTGCAGTCAGCATGCGAGAACTGTTGGAGGCCGGAGTTCACTTCGGTCATCAGACCCGACGCTGGAATCCGAAGATGCGCCGGTTTATTTTCGGCGAGCGTGGCGGCATCTATGTGATCGATTTGCAGAAGACGATCGTGCTGGCCCAAGAGGCGCACGAGATGGTTCGCGACATCGCCGCCCAGGGTGGCAGCGTCTTGTTCGTCGGCACGAAGAAGCAGGCCCGTGACGCCATCGCGACGCAGGCTGATCGCTGCGGTATGCCGTACGTCAACCATCGTTGGCTTGGCGGTCTCCTGACCAACTTCCGCACTATCACCGACCGCATTCAGCGTCTCCACGAGCTGCGCCGCCTCAACGAGGAAGGCCAGTTGGAGCTGCTGCCCGCTAAGGAGCGCCTGGTGCGTCTGCACGAGCTCGAGAAGCTCGAGAAGAACCTCAGTGGCGTGGCCATGATGGCCAAGGTACCGAGCGCGATCTTCGTGATCGACCTCACTGCTGAGCAGCTGGCCGTGCACGAGGCCAAGCGCCTCGGCATTCCGCTGATTGGTCTCGTTGATACGAACTGCGATCCCGACCAGGTCGATCTCGCGATTCCTGGCAACGACGATGCAATCCGCTCGAACGATTTGATCGCGCGCATCATTGCTGACGGTGTGATCGAGGGTCGGAAGCACCTGCCGTCCGCGGTTGAGGGTCTCTCGTCCGATGAGGCCGCTGCGGTTGATGAGGCTGTCGCCGAGATCCTCGCGCAGGCTGAGGTCTCCGAGCTCGTTGCCGAGGTTGCTGTTGCTGAGGCGATCGTCGCCGAGGCTGAAGCCGAGGCCGTGATCGCCGATCCGACAGCCACGCCAGAGCAGGTTGTCGAGGCTGTTGCCGAGGCCGTCATCGCCGAGGAGATCGCCGAAGAGGCCGTCGCCGAGGCAATTGTCGACATCGCCGTCGCTGAGGTGGTCGTCGAGGCGATCGTCGAGGCCGAGGCTGAGGTCGAGGCCGCTGCCGAGATCGCTGCAGAAGAGAATCCCTCCGCCTAAGCGTGGAGCCGACACGAGACGTATGCGGCCGTAGGCCGAGAAGGACCGACAATCATGAGTGATTACAAGCCAAGTGCCGCCGAAGTTAAGGTCCTCCGCGACCAGACGGGTGCCGGCATGCTCGATGTGCGCGACGCCCTTGCCGAAGCTGCTGGCGACCTCGATGCTGCGAAGAAGATCCTGCGCGAGCGGGGCCAGGCCAAGGCGGCAAAGCGTGGTGGTCGCACGACCACCGACGGCAAAGTTGCCTCGTACATCCATGGTGGTGGCACGAAGGGTGTGCTGGTCGAGATTGGCTGCGAGACCGACTTCGTCGCCAACACCGACAAGTTCCAAGAGTTCGCCAAGGACATCTGCCTGCAGATCGTCTCGAGTGACGGCACGCTCTATGTGTCTGTCGACGAGGTCCCAGAAGAGGCCAAGGCCGCCGAGATCGAGGTCTATCGCTCCCAGGCTGCCGACAAGCCGCCTGAGGTGCAGGACAAGATTGCGGAAGGCAAGCTGCGCAAGTGGTACGAAGAGGTCGTGCTCCTCAATCAGCCGTATTTTCGTGATGAGGATCTCTCCGTTGAGCAGGTGCGTGCGGCGTTGTCGTCCGAGATGGGTGAGAACATCGAGATCAAGCGTTTCGCCAGCTACACCCTCGGCCAGGAGTAAGTCATGTCCACAGCCCCCTTTAGTCGCGTTCTCCTGAAGCTCTCTGGAGAGTCGTTGATGGGGGACACGGGCTATGGCGTGGACCCCGCACGTACGGCTGAGATTGCGTTTGCCATCCAGCAGGTCCGCGAACTGGGCGTCGAGGTTGCGATCGTCGTTGGCGGCGGCAACATTTTCCGGGGCATGGCCGAGTCGGCAAAGGGGATGGATCGTGCCAGCGCGGACTATGCGGGCATGCTCGCGACGGTACTCAACGCGATCGCGGTACAGGATGCGTGCGAGCGCATTGGTGTCTTCACTCGAATCCTCAGCGCGCTCAACATCCAAGAGGTCGCGGAGCCGTACATTCGGCGTCGCGCGATTCGCCACCTCGAGAAGGGCCGCGTAATCATCTTCGCTGGTGGTACCGGTAATCCGTACTTCACGACCGACACTGCTGCGGCGCTGCGGGCCTGCGAGATTGGTGCGCAGACGATCCTGATGGGCAAGAACGGCGTCGAGGGCGTGTTGGATGCGGATCCGCGCGTCAATCCTGATGCCCAGCTGATCACCGAGCTGACGCACCTCGCGGCGATCGAGCGTGGCCTGAAGGTGATGGACACGACGGCGCTTTCGCTGTGCATGGAGAACGACATGCCAATCCGCGTCTTCAACGTCAACGACGCCGAGAACATCGTGCGGGTTGTACGGGGCGAGACGATTGGCACGCTCGTGGCGAGCGTTGCGCGCGTCGCGCCAGTTGCGCCAAAGGAACCGCGGGCGTAGCGTTCGAGAGATGGCACGAGGCGACACGAAAGAAGAGCGGGAG